>Ga0233434_1000012_pt1 | contig 314202 bp, 289 predicted proteins | sample SI_122_August201_4_FD_182738 | JGI IMG/M metagenome (GOLD analysis project Ga0233434, IMG submission 182738) | Seawater microbial communities from Saanich Inlet, British Columbia, Canada - SI_122_August2016_120_MG | ecosystem: Environmental > Aquatic > Marine > Inlet | place: Canada: British...
AGCGGGTAGGCTTGAGGCAATGAGTCTTGCCGTGAAATAATGAAACTAACCCGGAAACCCAGGTCGCCTCGGGGCATGAAACATATGATGGAGGTAAGAAGAAATCCCTGCTAGGGGATTTTGGTGGAGGCGGGGGGAATCGAACCCCCGTCCGAAAGGTTTCAATCAAAGGCATCTACATGCTTATCCTTTGTTTTAGATCTCACTCAGGCAAACTCCCAAGGCAGGATTAAGTCTGAGCCAGTTCCTAAAAAATCTCGTTCAGCTTGCCCGGAACATGCGCGCCAAACCAGTTCACTGAGTGACGTTCGACCCGCTTCCCGTGAACATGGACGCGGCGAACGGTAACCGTTTAAATTAAGCGGCTACAGCTACATCATAATCGTTAGCGATTATATAAACACCGTTTTTTAACGGGCCAACGGTATCCCGTGCATGCAACCTTTGTCTCAGCTCTCCCGTCGAAACCAGATCGCCCCCTGAATTCAGGATAGGATTTACTACTATTAATATATAGTATAAATGCTTGAGATTCAATGAGAACGCTCTGCCTGACCGTTTTGCCCTCTACAGAATCTAAGTCTGGAAACGCCAGATAAGCGTTTCCTTGCAATTATTTCGCATTGGATTTATCCTTTTCCTAGTCTATGAGCCATCCGGAAAAAAAACTCTCGATTCTTTCTCTTCAATACCATTGTTATCCCGATGAAGTCGGTGGGGCATGGGGTTTGACCTATGAAGTCAACAAGCGCCTAGTCGCCAAAGGGCATGATGTACATTTGATTACCTGCAAGCCTTCAGAATCGTTGCCTGATTATGAAACGATTGATGGAGTGCATTTCCACCGCATTTCTTTTCGAGCCAGCAAGGGTTTTATTTTATTATGGAAGGCGGTACGAAAAAAAGTGCGCCAAATTGGTAAGTTGGGGGAAATTGACCTGATCCATATCCATAATCCTCTTATTGGCTTTATGGCTATACTGCTCCCACAATTATGGAAGGTTCCCAAAGTTTGCCATTTCCATAGTTCCTGGTATGACGAGGAAAGAATAAATGAGATTGGCACCGAAAGCACAGAAGTATCTATAAAGTTGAAAACTAAACTTCAGTTGATTCGGGTCATGGAGGGGGTCGGGTATGCAATGTCCCGAACCCTATTCTTTTTGAGTGAATATTCAAAAAATCGTTTTCTAAAATATTATACTTTTACTAAACCAGATTTGTGTGTGATTCCTGGTGGGGTTAACGTCGATGAATTTCAACCCCCAACCTCCAGAGAGGCGATAAACTCAATTCGGGAAAAATTAAAACTATCAACAGCCATTCCTCTGTTGCTTACGGTTCGACGATTAGAGCAAAGAATGGGATTGGAAAATCTAGTACGTGCGGCGGGCATTCTGAATCGCCGTGCGCCGGACCTCAAATTTCAACTGGTGATCACTGGTAAGGGTAGTTTGAGAGAGCGGCTGGAACAATTGATCACAGAAGAGAAGCTAAACCAGTGTGTTCATCTCGTGGGGCTTGTGCCTCGTGAAACGCTACCCCTTTATTTTCGTTGCGCCGACCTGTTTGTTCTTCCCACCACCGCTATTGAAGGGTTTGGCCTGGTTACTGCAGAAGCTTTAGCAAGCGGACTACCTGTGATGGGAACACCTGTAGGAGCAACAGAGGAGATTTTGCAACAAATTGATCAGAGACTTCTTTTAAAAAACACATCCCCTGAAGCATTGGCTGAAGGAATAGAGACTTTTTTAAAAGCTCCAGAAATATTCCAGGAAATGGGGTCCCGGTGCAGGGATCTGGCGGAAACTAATTATTCCTGGGAGCAGGTGGTAAAACTAATGGAGCAGGAATTTATAAAAGTAGTGGGTAAATATTAAATCTATAATATCTAATCAAATATTCAAGGGCGTACTCAGAAAAAAAATATTCAATGATTCCTAGTTCCTTCTTACAAAAATTAATATTAGTCACGGTGATTGGGCTTGTATATGGCAATACGTTCCTGAATGCTTTTCATTTTGATGATATCCCTTCAATTCTCGAAAAACCGTGGATCCGCGGAATCGATAAGGTTCCTCAATTCATATTTAGTTTTTTCGAGCGTCCTCTGGTGATTCTCAGTTTTAATATTAATTATGCAATCAGTGAATTCAAAGTGTGGAGCTACCACCTATTCAATATTATTTTTCACATCGTTGCTACATTATTGGTTTTTCAGTTTGTAAAACAAGCTTTGGGTTCCTTGAAAGAATTTTCCCCTCAAAAAAGTATTGCGTTTTTTAGCGCAATGCTTTTTGCGCTGCACCCACTCAGCACACAGTCTATTACTTATATTTCCAGCCGGTCTTCTGTGTTGGTAACTATTTTTTATTTAGGGGCACTGATTTTATTTTTTAAAGGGTTTAATACCTGGAAGGAAAAGGGTAAAAAAAGTTGGAACTTTTTTTTAGGTTCAGGTTTTTGCTTTCTGCTGGGAGGTTTTTCAAAGGAAACCATCGTAACACTTCCCGCTATGCTTTTCCTTTTTCATTTCTATTTTATTTCCCGCGAGAAACCAAAAATATGGATCGCGATTTATGCAAAATGGATGTTCCTTCTGGCAATTCCGCTTCTTACATTTGTGGGATACAAACAGTTTATAGGTGGAGGGCTTTTATCTTCTTCTTCAGCTCACCTGCCACCCACTACCTGGTTTTTGACACAAACAGCTGTGATTCCCTTTGAGTATATTAGGAAGATGTTTTTCCCCTTCAATTTGAATATTGATGTCGACTTTCCAATTCTGAATGATTGGTTAGTGCCTGAAAACTGGTTGGGGATAGTAGTGCTGGGACTTTTTATGTTTTTATGGATTCGAATATCCACCCGCAGTTCTGATTCAGAACCATTTGAGGTCGAGAGACGGTTTATTGGATTTGGAATGGCCTGGATACTGCTCACCTTATTGCCAACGTCTAGCTTTATTCCTTTGCTTGATGTGGCGGTAGAGCATAGAACTTATTTACCTATGGTCGGTTTTGCTTTTATGTTTGTTGGAGGATTAGGTTATGCGCGAACTTGGGAGGTTTTTCCGGCATCATCATTTCCAAAGACCAAATTGGTTCACTTTTGCGTAGTAATAATATTGCTTTGTTTTTCCATGGGGGTGATGAATCGAAACGGGGATTGGGCAGATGAAGTAACTTTGTGGAACGATGCGAAAATGAAATCGCCTAACCTTGTTCGTCCCTATAACAATTTGGGGGAGGCTTATGACAAGCTCGGGAAATATGATGAAGCTATCATCGAATTTAAAGGGGCATTAAAAATTAATCCCAATTATTTTTTTGGACTGAATAATCTAGGAAATGTATATGGAAAGCAAAGAAAACTACCGGAAGCGATTGGCTATTTTCAAAGGGCGTTGGAACAAAAGCCAGATTACAGTCCGGCGCATTATAATCTTGCCAGGGCATTCCATTTAACAGGCAAGCGTGAGGAGGCTGTAGAGTCTTACCGAAAAGCTATAAAATCGAATCCCTATTTTGAGCAGGCTTTTTATAATCTAGCGTATCTGGCGATGCAGCTTAGCCAGTTTGATGAAGCTATTATAAATTTCAATAAATTTTTAGCCATGCAACCCAACCACTCGAAGGCTCATTTCGGGCTGGGCAATGGTTTGATGATGAAAGGGCAGCTGGATTTGGCCTTGGCAGAATATAGAAAGTCAGCGGAGTTGGACCCCAAATTTGCTTTCCCGTATTTGAATATTGCAAACATTCAAATGCAAACTAAAAATATTCCTGCCGCTATTGAAAACTTTGAAAAGGCCCTAAATATCAATCCGTCTATGCCAGCGGTCCATTTAAGTCTGGGGATGGTCTACCACCAATATCAGATAAATCGGGATAAGGCTTTAATGCACTTAAAAGAATCCCTTCGCCTGAACCCGAACCAATCTAAGGCCGAATCTATCCAGTCCTTGATCCAGGGTTTGGAAAACAAACAACCGACTTAGGGAAACAGCATTTGATTTCGGACTATGTGTGGGACGCCAAAACGCATATGAATCAGTTCAATCTTGACATCTTTACCCCCGGCTTGAAGACAACTTCCATAGTCCATTGAAAAATAAGCGTTTTCCGCCTCAGAATATTTGTTGAATTTATGGGTTGTTGTTGATGGGTCATCAACAGGAAAAAAATCTTCTAATCTGTCATCCCAATATCGAGTTGCCAGCAGAAAATAATCCTCAGCGACCAAATTTTTACCGTTCTCTAATGTGGTATTCATTTCCTCTCCCTCTCCAGGTTGGGTACAAAAATCCTATTAACTTTTAATATATAGCCTCACAAATATGATGTCACGGGTTACCTGCAAAAATTTTTCTAGGAAATAGGTTTTGAATTTTAACCTAAAATCTTATAATAATAGTGTACTTTTTAGGGCCATTTAGAGTTCTTCTTGATATTTATTGATCCAAAGATAAACTTATAAGCCATATTAGGACCTATAATTTAAAGAAAGGGATCTTATGCGACAATCAATATGGACCGTTATTTTTGTATTGGCCTTCTCGGTACCGGCCTGGGCTCAAGAGTCCTTGGAGAATTTGTATTGCAGTGATTTTCATAGCGCGCGTGTAAAAATAGTTTCTGATTCTTCTGCCCGGAAACTTTCAGATGCCGTTATGACCGCCGGGGGAAGTTCTATGATTCGGATCAATGTTGGTCAGCTCAAAGACCTTTCGTCAAACGCACGTGCATTCGCGGCTAATTTTTCATGCGCCAGCTTGGTCTTGGGGCATCTGGTTAAAGGAGCCGAAGATATCTATGATCACTATAGTCAGGTGGAGAACGCTGATTGCTGGGCTGTAGGAAAACTATTTTACAATGGACGTGTAGACAAAAACGGTGTGGGTGCCCTTGAAGAAGAAATAAATCAGTTGAACCGGAAGCAATGGTCCCATTTTCCAGGTCCCGTTCGAGTCGTTTCCCTGAACGATACTTGTGAATTAAAACCTATGAACTAGGTAGTAAACCAGCAAATGCTTTACATGATATTTTAATAATTAGGGGGCGTTATATCTTTATTTAGCTTCATCCCTCTAGGGACGGAGGATCTATGGAAATTAAAACTTCTTACCCTTGAAAGGCTCCTCAGTCTTCTGAAGAAGCAATAATCATGCTGTAGAATTTTTTCTGAAAATACTGGGTTTCAAGCAACTCGCTCTTATCCTCCGGAATCCCCAAAAAGATTGCTTCAAAAAATTTCATTAGTCTATTGCTGAAACGCCAATTTCGTCTTCTTTGCAGCACAAAAAATTTTTTATACCCAGTATTTTTTAAAAATTCGATAACATCGGAAGTTCCTTGGTTAAAGCTTTCCTCTAATTGCTCGAATGCAATTACCGGGTGGTGTTTTTCGAGTAATCTCTTGGCACCTTTGAAGGCTTGGAGTTCATGTCCTTCTACATCAATCTTAACAAATCCTATGTCGGTGTTTTGAAGCTGATCCATAGAGTCGAGCGGAACCAGGGAAAACTCCAAATAGTTACTGATTTTTTCATTGGCAACAAATGAATCATCAATGAGCTTGGCCCCGCCCATATTATAATGTGTGTCAACGGCCTTCATTTTACAGGTGCTGTCGGAAGCTCCAACATTAATTGGGTCAATATTGCCCACATCCATAGTATTTAATTCAAGAAGGCGAAATGTTTTCGGATGCGGCTCAAAAGCAAATACTTGCTTGCAATAAGGAGAAAAAGCGAGAGAGTGGTTTCCGATATTAGCGCCAATATCTAATACGGTCTTTCCAGACATGTATTTTTTAAAATTGGTGATTAAGCAAAGTAATTCGGTTTTTTCAAACTGACCTCTAAAGTTTATCTCGTGACTTATATGGTCAAATGAATAACAACACATTTGAGGAAATTGAGAAGCATGAATTGGCCGGATTTTCTCAAAGTAACGGTAGGCTAGCGAAGCATGTACTTCCTCCCAAACTTTATGAAAATGGGAGCTTAGGTTTTTGAAAAACATAGCTGGAGAATTAATGTGAAATTAAAAAAAACATCATTTTTTAAAAAATTATGAAATATTTTTTGGTCGAGGTTGTGCGAGGTGAGATTTAAAATTCATTAAAAATTCTCATGATTAATCAGGTTTGTTTTCAAGTCTCTATGTTTATATAAACTTGAACCAGGTTTCCCCACCTACAAAAGTAGTAGCAAAGAAATAATACCATTATTTAAAATAACTTGTAAGGGTACTTACATTAGTCCGACTTGCTGATAGGAAAAAGCTCAAAAAACTATCGTATTTACCCTCTGCGGAAACAGGAATGCAAATTGTAATTGGCTTCATGAAATCCATTTTCTCCATGAAAGCCCCGTGGCCTCTATGGGTAGTTACACTGATGGCGTTGAACATGATGGGGCCGTTGTTTTTCATTCATACTCTGGAAGCAAAGGCAGTTCTGGTCTCAACTCTGGCAGGAGGGGTGCTCATGATGTTTCTCTTTGGACGTTATGGATTCGTCCGACTCTTGGGATTAGGGCATTTTTTCTGGATTCCATTGGTGATCTGGCTGGGAACCCGTATCCCCGAAACGGGGCTCAGTACCCCTTTTGGTTTCTGGCTGGCTTTGGTTCTTGTTGCCAACATTATCTCACTGGTGATAGATGTTCTGGATGTTTCGCTATACATCCGGGGAGATCGAAAACCGATGGTCGCCAACTAGCCCACCTTCGTGGAAGAGAATGAGGCAAGAACTTATTAAGCCGAGAGAACTCTTTGTACGCCTGCAAAAGCCTTTGCTAGTTTACTCCTTCGGGGCATGAATTTATGAAAAGGGTTATCACAGTCACCAGCGTTTATGCCGGTCGAAAACGGTTTTCCAGGTTTTGCACTCCGCGGGATAGTAAAAGGGTAAGAAGCAGATAGGTCAAAGCCACATAGGTATAGGTTTCAAAATAGTTGAAATGTTTTGTGGCGTATTCATTGCCCACTCGAAGAATGTCAGAAATGGCGAGCACAGAAACCAGGCTGGTATCTTTTAGCATACCTAGAGTCTGGTTGCCGATGGCGGGAATAATAGTACGCAGGGCCTGCGGAAGGATGATCTGAAACATGGCCTGCTTTTCATTCATACCGAGACTACGAGCCGCTTCACCTTGCTCTTTCGGGATAGCTTCGATGCCTGCCCGAAAGACATCGGCCATATAAGCCCCGTAGCTGAAGCCAAATCCCGCCACCGCCGCTACCAGTGCAGGCATATGAATGAACTCTCCCAAAGCATAGTAAATGTAGAATAAAAGAACCAGTAGCGGAATGCCGCGCAAAACTTCGATATAAAAAGATACCGGAATTCGTATGAGAGGATTATCAGAGAGTTTTCCCAGGCCTACTAACAGCCCCACAATAATGGCGGAGGCACTTCCCAAGAGGGTGACTAAAAGCGTGTAGAACACTCCTGAAGGTAATAGCGAAAGTAATTCAACATAACCGCCGCTTTGTTCTTTAGTTATAAAAACTTCCTGAGCAGGTAGATAAACCAGAAAAATAAAACTCATCAATACGGCAAGATTCCACGCCCAGGATTGAGGATTGGATATTTTTTTGGTGGGCAATGACATGGATTCTAAAAGTTTTGCTTATGACTGATTTTATTTCGGGATCTGGGCGGCTTGGCCCAGGTCCCATTTTCTATGGAGTCGGGCGGCAGTTCCATCCGCAAGGACTTTTTGTAAGGCAGAATTAATCTGGGTCAATAGATCGTTATCCCCCTTACGAAAAACGATGGCGTAATGCTCATCTGTCATGATTTCGCCAACCATTTTAATTTTATTAAATAAAGGTTTATTCTGATTTTTGTAAAAAAGGGTTCCGGTGCTTTCCCCCAGTACTGCGTCAATCTCACCATTGATGAGGTCAGCCACAGCGTGCCCGTACATTTGATATCCTTTTTTGCGAACGTCAGCATCTCTTTCCAGCAGGAAATAAGCTGTGGTCCCAATCTGTGCACCCACTAATTTTTTATTTTTTTGTACATCTTCAAAAGAATTTATGTCTTCCTCATTTTTTCGGACCACCAGCGCCAAACCGCTTTTGAGGTAAGGTTCGCTGAATGCCATGCGTTCCTTGCGTTCTTCCAGAACGGTGACAGAACTAATCACCATGTCGAATTTTTCGGTGATGAGTCCGCCAAATAAACCAGCCCATTCGACATTTATCATACGAATATTGATTCCAGCCTCCTTGGCAATAGCTCGCATGAAATCAGGTTCGAAACCAATTATATCGTTGCCGACACTCATAAAAGACATGGGCACCAAAGTGGCATCGGTCGCTACCAGATAGGTTTTTCCTGAGGGAGAACTGTCGCAACCGGTTATTAACCAAATAGTGGCAATAATAAGTTTTAAATATTTTTTAATTCTATATGAATTATTTATCATTTTTTTGTTGGGATAAACACATCAGATACCGCGAACAAAACTCGAACTGAATCGCCAATGGAATATTGAAGACTGCGAGATTTACGGTGCTGGATTGAAAGAGTTAAAGTTTGCCCATCAGTAAGCTCGATTTGATACCGGGTGTGACTGCCGAAAAACTGTATGCCGAGCAGAGTACCTTGCAAAACATTGACGGGTTCGGTTTGTGGTCGGTCTGTATCAAAAAATAATTTTTCTGGTCGTACGTAACAGGTAACATTCTGGTTTTCCGGGCCAGGAAGATCCGAAACGCATTGGAAAGTTCCAGCGGATGCTAATGAAACGGTGATTTGGTTGCCGGATCTTTGTTCCACCTTGCCGGTGAGTCGGTTCACCTCACCGAGAAACTCGGCAATGAAAGCCGTTTGAGGCTTCTCATATAATTCTGGAGGCGTGCCCACTTGTTGCAGGCAACCGTTATCCATGATTCCCATTCGAGTGGCGAGACCCATGGCTTCTTCTTGATCATGGGTGACAAAGAGAAACGTAATATCCAATGCTCTTTGCATTTCCACGAGTTCTTCCCGAAGGTGTTGGCGCAGGCTGAGGTCTAGTGCGGAAAGAGGTTCGTCGAGTAATAGAATTTTCGGACGATTTATAACAGCACGGGCCAGGGCTACTCTTTGCGCTTCCCCGCCACTGATTTGTCCAGGGTAGACATCGCGCAGAGCCTCTAGATGAGTGATCTCAAGAAGCTCGTCAATTCTTTTGGCAATTTCACTTTCAGAATGTTTACGGATACGAGGCCCAACCGCGATATTATCGTAAATAGTCATATGAGGAAACAAGGCGTAGTTTTGAAAAATCATTCCAACCGGTCTTTGTTCAACAGGCAGAGAACCGACATCCTGACCGGCAATGGAAATGGTTCCGCTATCGGGAGTTTCGAAGCCGGCGATCAGCCGCAATAAAGTGGTTTTTCCACAGCCACTTCTTCCCAGCAGGGTGAAGCGCTCGCCCGCCTCGACTTCCAGCGAGACATTTTCAACAACGGGTTTTCCGCCAAAGGATTTACTTATGGAATCCAGCTTCACCATATACAAATTACCTAATGGTTTGAAAGAGTTGCAAGACCCGTGTATTTTATATAAATTCTTACATGAATCATACCAAGATAATAAGGAGACTTAATGCGGGTACTGGTAATAGGGGGAGGAGGAAGAGAACACGCTCTGGTCTGGAAAATTAACCAGAGCCCAAAAGTAAATGAAATTTTCTGCGCGCCAGGTAACACCGGTACGGCTGAAATCGCTCAGAATGTTCCGATTCCCGCAGACCAAATCGATCAACTTTTAGAGTTTGCTTTGGAAAAGGAAATCGGACTCACTGTAGTAGGACCGGAGCAACCTCTGGTGATGGGAATCGTTGATCGGTTTCAGGAAAAAGGCTTGCGAATTTTTGGTCCCACTGCCCGTGCCGCTGAGCTGGAAGGAAGTAAAGCATTCTCAAAAGACATCATGAAAAAATATGGCCTGCCCACAGCAGAATATAAAACATTCTCTTCTCATGAGCTGGCCCAAGGATATTTCGATAAAGAAACTGGGCCCATTGTTGTCAAGGCCAGTGGACTGGCGGCTGGCAAAGGGGTCATCCTATGTCGGAATGCGAAAGAAGGCCTGAACGCGGTGGACACGATTATGAAAGATAAGTCGTTCGGCGAGGCGGGAGACCAGGTGGTGATTGAAGAGTTTCTCGAGGGTCAGGAAGTTTCTGTGCTGGCATTTTCCGATGGCAGCACGGTGCTCCTTATGGATTCGGCGCAGGATCATAAAGCTGCGCTGGACGGTGACCAGGGCCCCAATACCGGTGGTATGGGGGCTTATTCTCCGGCTCCGGTTTTCACCGATCTTTTACGTCAGAAAGCACGCGACAAAATCATGCTCCCTCTTGTTCGCGCTATGAAAGCAGAAGGCCGCCCCTATCAGGGAATTCTTTATGCTGGGCTGATGCTCACCAAGCATGGACCCAAAACGCTTGAGTTCAATGCCCGATTCGGAGACCCGGAAACGCAGCCGCTCCTGATCCGTATGGAAAGCGATATCGTCCCGCTTTTTGAAGCCTGTATTGATGGAACGCTTGATCAATATGATTTGAAGTGGAAACCGGAACCGTCAGTCTGCGTGGTGATGGCGGCAAAAGGGTATCCGGGATCTTATGAAAAGGGAAAAGAGATTACCGGGCTGGACGAGGCCGGGGCATTGCCGGATGTTGTGGTCTTTCATGCCGGGACAAAAGGGGAAGACGGAAAAGTTCTTACCAACGGTGGACGGGTCTTGGGCGTAACTGCAACAGGATCGGATACACCATCAGCTATTTCAACAGCTTATGAGGCGGTTGCCAAAATCAAGTGGGATGGCATTCATTACCGCAAAGATATCGGCCATAGGGTTAGTAATTAGATGAGAGCCTGAAAATGGCAAAGGCAAAACTCAAGATCGGGGTAAGCAGTTGCCTGTTGGGCGAACGGGTTCGATACAACGGGGAGCACAAGTACAACCAAATTGTCATCGACCTATTAGGTGACCGGTTCGAAGCGGTACCGGTCTGCCCTGAGTTAGAAATGGGTGTCCCGAGAGAACCGGTTCAAATCGTGGCAGGCAACGAACATTTGGTGGGTGTTGAATCTGGAAAAGACTGGACAAAAGCTATGGCTAGCTTCAACTCGAAAAAGCTGGAAGAAATAGCCCAGCTAAACTTGAGCGGATTTATTTTTAAAAGCCATTCTCCTTCATGCGGATTAAGAGACATACCTGTTTATAATGAAACAGGATTAGCGCAGGTCGAGACAACTGCCGGACTGTTTGCGCAGGTTTTTATGAAGCGCTTTCCGTCCCTTCCTGTTATCGATGAAGAAGCATTGCAGGACAAGCAAACCAGAGAAATTTTTATCGCTCGTATTATTTAGCGGGCAAGGCTACGTTTTGAGGAAAGGTGAGTGAGCTATTAGTGAAGGGGGAAAATTACCCGTTTGCTTAATGGGTATTGACCTATTGGCCCTGCGCCGAGCAGGGTTAGTCTAGCTGGGGTTCTTTATCTTCGGCTTCGACATCTTCCATTTGTTTGTCGAAGAGTCGGTGGGAGAGGTACCAGCATCCCCACGAAACGGCAACAACGGTGCCAATGCCAACACTGCCCCATAGAGCAACATTGCCGGATGAAGAAAGCCCACGTAAGAAAATAAACGCACCCAACGGTAATGACATGATGAACCCAAAACAGGATAGAAGCATGGAACTGCGGGCATAATATTTTGGTCGCACATCAACATTGAGTTCCGGCAGATATTTTTTATTCTCGGGCAAAGCGGCATCGAGCAGTTCGATCTCGCCGGGACATTTCGGACAATACTGTCCACCCCAGAACGCGTTTTTGCACTCTAAACAAAACTTAACCATAGTTACCCTGTCGTTTTTTTGTTGGCCTTCAGCATACCTCATTTATAATTGATACTCAATAAATGAGAAACTTTAATGAACCCCTCTTCCTCGAAGAGGGGCTGGGGTGATTTGCTTCATGACAGATAAAAATAAACTAGTAGTGTTGACGCACGGCGGAGCGGGGTCAGACCCGGCCTTTGCCGATGGGACCGCCATTGCCGGGCAGATGAGCATGATGTCTCTGCAAACCGGTGAACCCACCATTGATGCGGCTTGTCTGGCCGTAGCTACCTTAGAAGATGACGGACGTTTCAATGCAGGGATCGGATCGCATAAACGTAGCGATGGCACCGTGCAGATGGACGCTTCTTGTATGGATAGTTCGGGTACCTTCGGAGCCGTGGCCGCGTTGGAAGGATTCAAAAATGCGGTCCAGGCTGCGCGCATTGTAAGTCAGTCTGAATACAAAATACTGGCCGGGCGTGGGGCTAACCAGTTCGCCGCCGATCAGGGATGCCAAACTCTGTCTCCAGATCAAATTGTTGGCACGGGAACCGATTTTTCCACCACCGATACCGTTGGATGCGTTGTTCGAGCAGGAGATGAGTTCGCCTGCGCACTCAGCACGGGGGGTATCGATAGTGCTATCCCCGGTCGCGTGGGCGATGTTCCGCTTATCGGATGCGGACTCTACGCTGGGTCGGAAGGGGCCGTGGCCACCACCGGTGACGGCGAAGCCATTGCCATGAAGGTGACTGCCCTGCGAGCTTATCAGTTGATCGAACAAGGGATGGACCCAAAAGCCATTGTTCCTACCGTCATAGGGTGGTTCAAAGAAACCACTGCGTTCGGCATTATTGTTGTCAGTAAAATAGGGTTTGCCGGTGGGTCGAATCGCGGCATGGCCTGGACAGCCAGCGAAATGCTCCACTAGCTGCTCCCGTGGGAGGGAATTACAAGAGCTCGTCAAGCCGAGAGGACTGTTGCTAGCCAGATAAGTTATTGCTCATTGGCCCCACGCCGAGTGGTTAGATGCTGTTGAGTTTTATCAGACGTTTTTCAGAAAGTGATTCCAGCCAGGTTTTAAAGCCGGGATTGTTACTCAATAATTTTTGGAAGGTAGATTTGAGCAGAACAAAGCAGACCATATTTTCTTGCGCGACAACAGTCGCCACACGTGGTGCATAGGTGAGAAAAGCCATCTCCCCAAAAAAGGAGCCGGAACCTAAAGTAGAAACCTTTTTCTTCATAACAAGCATTTTGTTTTTGATCACCTTCACTTTTCCCTTATAAATTAAAAAGCAGGCGTTGGGCGCATCCCCTTCTTTAAAGATAATGTCTTCAGGTTTATAGCTGATCTTATACATATCTTCGATCAAAGCTTCCCGCTAGGTGTAGCTGAGTCCGGTAAAAACCTCTTTCTTTTTGAACACCTCTTTAATCCAGGCGAACTCATTCTTGTCAATTTCTTCGGCCATTCGTTCCTTTATTAAGATAGAGGCAGAGATTATTGGGTGGTCGGCATTGAAGACCGGGTTGAGTAAACAATGAACCCACACACGAAATAACAACCACTTTGCAAAGCAGATGATTACTTATATACAACCAATGTAAAACATTTGCCAGATCTTTTACAAGCCAAAGTTCTGCCGGCGAGCCAGCCGGTGGGAAGGAGCGAAGAGGATCCCTGCTTTGACTAATTAGTTTGAGTGAGAACAATTTTCCCGATGCTTGAACCTGCCTCCAATTGATTATGCGCGGCCATGATATTCTCTGCAGACATTTGACCGAAAATTTCATTTAATGTTGTTTTAATTTTTCCTGAATTGATCAGGTCAGCAATAGAGTTCAACAGTTCATGCTGTTTCACCCTGTCACTCGTTTTATGCAGGGACCTTGTAAACATAAACTCCCAGACAAACCCGGCACTTTTAGATTTTAATTTATCCAGTTGATGATTTTGTGATGTTTCCACAACACTGCAAATCATTCCTTGCGGTGCTATCAACTCAGACATCGTCTTAAAGTGATAATCTGTATTGTTCAGGCAAAGAATATATTCAGGTGAGGCGAGGCCCTGTTGCTGGAATTGCTCAATCATGTTTGAGTGGTGGTTGATAACCTCATCGGCACCCAAAGATAAACACCATTGCCGGCTTTCTTCTCTCGATGCGGTAGCAATTACCCGTAGGTTGGCAATTTGCTTGGCGAGTTGAATTGCGATGGAACCCACCCCTCCGGCACCACCAATGATAAGAATTTGTTTGTCTTTATCTACTGCGGGATTAATTTTCAAGCGATCAAAAAGGGCTTCCCATGCAGTGATACTGGTGAGAGGCAAAGCCGCTGCTGCTGCAAAGTCCAACGATTTTGGCATATGACCTACTATGCGTTCGTCCACTAATTGGTGAGAAGCATAGCTACCACTTCGGGTGATGTCTCCTGCATAAAAAACACGGTCTCCTTGTTTAAAAAGACTGGCTTTTTCACCTACCGATTCGACAACACCGGCGGCATCCCAACCAAGAATCTTAGGGAGATTCTGTAAATCATTAATCCTCTGGCGAACCTTGTAGTCAACCGGATTAACAGATACGGCTTCTATTTTTACCAGTAAATCGTAGTCTTTGGGTTTCGGTGTGGGTTGTTCAAATTCAACGAAAGAGCCAGCTTTCTTTTCCGTATCAAATTGGTATCCAATTGCTTTCATACCTTTGCCAGCTCCTCGTAAAATGCAGACGAATACTTATATACACCCAGTGTAAAATAATTGCCAGATCATTTGCAGGCCAGAGAGGGCTTTGGCCCACCTCGGTAGGGGGAACTAAGCGGTTGATTTTTACAGAGAAGACGATGTAAAGTACATTCTTTCAATCTTAAATAGACACATGCCAGCGTAGCTCAGGGGTAGAGCAACTGATTCGTAATCAGTAGGTCGGCGGTTCAATTCCGCCCGCTGGCTCCATTTTTACAAAGCCTTACAAGTTTCAAAACTCGCCGATTTTACCGACTATGATAAAACTATGATAATTAGTCTAGGACCGATATTGCTTGCTTCAATTTGGCTCTACTCAAGTGAGCATAACGCTGAGTCGTGGTGATGTCCTTATGTCCCGCCAACTCTTTCACGGTATAAAGATCAACTCCCGATTGAACCAACTTTGAGCAGAAGTCATGCCTCAAATCATGAAAGCGAAAATCAGGAAGCTTTGCTTTAATACAGGCTTTCTTAAAAGCTTTAGAAACCCCATAAGTAGTATAAGAATCTCCATTCTCATGACAAAAAACAAACTTGTGATGGAGTTTCCTAGTCTTGAACAAAGTGCCAATTACATCCATAGCAACCTGATTCAAGGGCATTCCCAAAGTTTCTGAGTTTTTCATAACCTCGCCATCCAAGACAATGAGCTTTTCCTTAAGGCTTACTTCTGCCCATCTCAAATTAACGACGTTTGAAAGTCTCAACCCTGTATTTTTCGCTAACAGAACAACAGGCTTGACCCATTCAGCAAGCAGAGAAAATATTAATCTAAACTCTTCATCAGAAAAATACTTAACCCGCTTCTTTTCCTTCTCCCGTTTTATCTTGCTAACCGGATTCTCCCGACACCAACTCCAAAGCTTATAAGCTTTGTTGAATGATGCAGAAAGAAACGCAAGTTCACGGTTGATGGAACTCGGTCCTATTTTCTTCTTTCGCTTGAGGACATATTGAGTGATTAAATCCGCTGTGATTTCGTTGAGGCGGAATGTACCAAAAAACTTGCATAAAGTCCTGGCATAGAACTTGTCATCCCTTTGCGTGCTTGGCTTTTTATCCGGCGTAACTTCTAATAAATACCGTTCAGCCACATCAGCAAAAGTTTTGTTCTTGCCCCTCATCGATTCAAGATAAGCACCCTCCGCAATCTCAGTTTTGACTTTAGAAAGGATCGAATCAGCAACCTTTTTACTAGTCGTTCCCGTTGACTTGCGGACCTGTCGCCCTCGAAACGAATAACTCATCCACCAGACCGTGCTTCCCGCTTGTCTATATAAGCCCATTAACAACCTCCTTTCTGGAAGCTGATACTCAGGTCTGGTTTCCTCTTATCTGTGTTAGCAATCATATCAGAGGCCGAAAAGACCCTCAAATTTTTTGCATTTATTTTTTAGCCAAAAATCGATTTCGACCTTTTTAAAGCGTATAACGCCTTGCAGTTTGTAAAAAGGTATAACGCTTTTACTCACCCATGAATAAATGGTCTTTCCTTTAACATTTAGATACTTTGACAGTTCATTAACTGTAAAAAATTTATCTTCCATAGTTTAGATACCGTTAAATTGGTTATTCTTTTGGCGAAATGCCGACACAAATTTTATCCAGTCCCACTTTTCTGAATTAAGAAAAAACGTCTCAAAAATCCACAACAACTCTTTTTTAAAATGTTCTTCATTACTTCCCAATAAATGAATTTTCTCTTTAGCAAGAAACGAAGAGAAATGGCCCATAATTTGCTCAAAGTTTTTAGAGCTGTCATGAGCAAAAGGTTTGACTCGTTTTAATTTCAAGTTCCCGTTGAACTTAAGAGTTCTCAAAAATGTCCAAATAGGAGCAATTGGGAGCTTGCGTTTAACTTTTACGTTGGGATCATCTATTTTTAACTCCAGCCATTTATTCCCCATGTAATCCCATAGCCCCTGAATCTTTTCCATCAGATCGTCATAAGAATTAATCTGAAATTCTCTGAGGGTGTACGCTCGAAGTTGAAATTCAAAACGTGTTATTTCAGGAATCTTATTACTGTCTCCCTCGTACAACTCCAGAACTTCCTCATAACTTTTTCCGCACCAACACTCAAACCAATCAGGGTCTTGTTGAATCGCTAGTTTCTTTTTGTCATAAATTCGTAGCTGAGGATTTTTTCCTACCACCACAGTTTCTAGGTCTGAATCTCTTCCCAATGCATAAAAATTTTCTAACATCAGGTCGCTGTTAATGGACTTCATCTTTGTGGGGAATCCATAAAAATGAAAAGCATTAAGATCGTTCATGGGAAACCCAGAAATATCGGCAGTGATATCCACCCTTTGAACTCTCTCACCGCCAAGAGAAAGAATGCAAAGAGCTATAGCTCGAAACTCCTTATCCAAATCTTCAAGCCCTAAACGAAGTCTGGACGAGGGAATTTCAATTTTTAATTGATTGTAAATAGGTTTCATTCCACGGGCACTTTGAACATAAACCCTCCAACCATCCCGCATGAGGCAATAGACATATTCACGAGTGCCTCTGGGCGATACCTCCCAAGAATTGGAACCAATCTTCACGTAAGGGACTTCTTTTCTCTCTTGAGCCTTTCTCTTCTTTACCTTTAATTCCGATGATTCCCACCAATCGGGATCTAAATAACCGATATAGACGATATGAAGGGTGTCCAAACCTTGGAACACAGCCCTGTAATTATTTGATTCCATAGCTAAAACCTGAAAAATTAAAATTAATAATAAAAATACTAATTACACTTTAGGGGTGGTGTTACTCGGGGGAGTAACACCGCTGGCCTCTTTCGCTCCTCCCTCCGTGCAGTGGCGCGTCGTCGTTGCTCAGGAGGCCAGCGCACCAGTTAATAGTTGTAATATTCCAAACATTCATAAAACAGACTCACCAAAGGGAATTGTTAAATTCCCATCTCCACCTCCTACCTCGACTAAGGTAAAGGCAGGCGGCTCCAAGGGGAATTTCATTAAAGAATTCCAATACATACAGAAAATAAAAAAGGCCCCACACACGCAATGAGCGTACATAGAGCCATTATTTAAAAAGCTTTTACCGTTTAATTTTGACAGTACAACTGATTGAAGATACACTTTTCCCATTGTTAATGATCCTACCCGGAGAATTAATAATACCCGGATGGGGACCTGTTACAGCAGGTTCCCCATCCAACTTACCTATTTATTTTTTGAAAATTTCTCTTTAACTCCTTCTACAACATTTTCTTTTATGCTTACGGGAACATGCAAAATTTCCTTTGCTGCGGCCTTTTTGCTTTGAACAATCGATAAGACTTCCTCTATTTCTTTCATTGTTGCCTCGCTGGTATCAAATAATTTTCCAACTTTGGCAAAGCCTTTCCAAAAAACACTGTCTTGGCAAAGATAAGCTGTGTTGTAAATAAAATTTATAGTCTCTTCAACGATTTGGCTGAGTGACAATCTTTTGCCTGAAATAAAATAGAGTTGTTGAAGGCACTCCAGTTTTTGTTTGCATTTCGGACTCACATAAATTGATAGCGAAATTTTTTCTTTTGGTAGTCTCTTAACCATGCGGGCCCCTAGCCTTTAATATTATCCACTTTGTAACCGCACAATAACATATTGCGAACATTTGTCAACAAGCCATTCATAATAGGGTGTCTCTCTAAACACAATTCTGCTTGCATGATTCTAGCATCCATGGCCTGTGGCAACCTTTCACTGGCCTTTTCTGAAACAGTGCTTTATTTTTAAGCATTCATCCAAAAAAAGATAATTACATCTTCAATTTTAAAATTCATAAGCCTTTAATTTAATTGAACTTTTTAATATTATTTTCACATCTCATTATTGGCGTAAATTTTGCTTATTACATAACTGATTTTAGTTAAAGAGATGTTTTCACCGTCATTGGATTTATGCTTACGGCTAAATTTAAAGAAATAGAATCGAATACAGAATGGAAAGCTCAACTGGTATTGGAGTTTTCCAAGTCTAACCACAGGACGATACTTAGCCATCGGAAACACTTCGGTCCTTTGCAAGTTCAGAAACCCTTTTATCCAGAGATAAATGGAACATGCCACGTTTATATATTACATCCGCCCGGAGGGGTGGTCGGAGGGGATTGCTTAAATATATGTATTGATGTAAATCCAAACGCACATGCTCTAATCACAACTCCAGCTGCGGGGAAGTTTTATCGGAGTGCAGGGCCTGTGGCCAGACAGCGACAGGTTTTAAAAGTTGCACCTGAAGGAACATTGGAATGGCTTCCATCGGAAAATATATTATTTTCAGGCACCAAAGCTCAGATTAAAACAAAAATTGAATTATCCTGCGAAAGTCATTTTATAGGTTGGGAAATTTCCTGCTTAGGGCGACCCGCTTCTGAGGAACTTTTTAGTCTGGGTGAGTTAGATCAAAATTTTGAAGTTTGGCGAGAAGGCAGACCTCTTCGGATTGAACGTTTGCGGTTAAAAGGAGAGGGTCCAGATCTATACGCTAAGTGGGGATTGCTTGGCTTCCCCGTGATAGGGAGTATGGTTTGCGTAACTGACAAAACAGGATTGCTGGATTCTTTAAGAAAGATAAAAAATGATTCAATAGATCAAGAATTGTTTTCTGTAACTCAGATGAATGGTATTATCCTCTGCTATTTTTTAGGGAGCAGTGTTGAGAGAGCTAGAAATTGTTTTATTAGGGCTTGGAAAATTTTACGACAGGAAGTAATCGGTTATGACGCAGTAGAACCGCGCATTTGGAAAACTTGATATTACGTAATATTGTATTTTGGATATGAGCATTTAGTTATCTATGTTAAGAGAGGAAAAAGATGGAGCTTACCCCTAGAGAAAAAGACAAGTTAATGGTTTTTACGGCAGGGTTATTGGCGGAAAGAAGGTTGGCTCGGGGGGTAAAACTTAATTATCCTGAAGCCATTGCCTTTATTTCAGCAGCCATCCTGGAAGCCGCGCGAGATGGAAGAAGTGTTGCAGATTTAATGAGCTATGGAACTACACTGCTAAAACGTGAAGAAGTTATGGAAGGCATTCCAGAAATGATACCCGAAGTGCAGGTAGAAGCCACTTTTCCTGATGGCACCAAGTTGGTTACCGTTCACAACCCGATTCCGTAAATGGAGATTTCCAATGATTCCCGGTGAATTAAAAGTAAAAGAAGGAAATATTACTCTCAATAATAATGGCAAAACAATACGTATCATGGTTGCTAATTCTGGAGATAGACCTATTCAAGTAGGATCGCATTATCATTTTTTTGAAACAAATGACGCTTTGAAATTTGACCGTGAAGAGTCAAAAGGCTTCCGGCTCAATATTCCTGCCGGGACAGCTATAAGATTTGAACCAGGACAAAAAAGGGAAGTCGAATTGGTTGCCTATTCAGGTTCCAGGCAGGTTTATGGGTTCAATGGGAAAATTATGGGACAGTTGGAGAGTGAGCAATGAGTGAGATCAGTAGACGAGCATACGCAGATATGTACGGCCCCACAACCGGTGATCGTGTACGGTTAGGAGATACGGAACTGTGGATTGAAGTGGAGCAGGATAAAACTTCCTATGGAGAGGAAGTCAAATTTGGTGGTGGAAAGGTAATTCGGGATGGAATGGGCCAGAGCCAAAGAACTTCCAAAGAATCGGTGGATGTTGTCATAACGAATGCTTTGATCCTCGATCATTGGGGAATCGTCAAGGCTGATATTGGAATTAAATCGGGTCGGATTGTCGGAATAGGTAAAGCCGGGAACCCTGACATACAACCTGATGTTGACATCATTATCGGCCCTGGAACCGAAGCGATTGCAGGGGAAGGGCTTATAACCACTGCGGGAGCCCTGGATGCTCATATCCATTTTATTTGTCCGCAACAGGTGGATGAAGCACTCATGTCTGGTGTTACAACCATGCTGGGTGGTGGAACAGGACCGGCCGCGGGTACCAACGCGACAACTTGCACACCGGGGCCATGGAATATTCACCGCATGTATCAGGCGGTAGAAGAATTGCCGATGAATTTTGGATTTATGGGTAAAGGTAATTCCAGTCTGCCTGCCGCTCTTGAAGAACAGGTCCTTGCAGGTGCAATGGGATTAAAATTGCACGAGGATTGGGGGACGACTCCCGCATCAATCGATAATTGTTTGACAGTTGCAGACAGTTTTGATGTTCAAGTTGCCATTCATACCGACACTTTGAATGAATCCGGTTTTGTCGAAGATACTATAGCAGCGTTTAAAGGCCGGGCGATTCATACTTACCATACTGAAGGTGCCGGTGGTGGACATGCTCCGGATATTATTAAAGCTTGCGGTGAAGCGAATGTACTGCCTTCATCCACTAATCCAACCCGCCCCTATACGGTTAACACTATTGATGAACATTTAGACATGCTCATGGTATGTCACCATCTAGACCCAAAAATTCCTGAAGACGTTGCGTTTGCTGAATCGCGTATAAGGCGAGAGACAATTGCTGCTGAAGATATCCTTCATGATTTAGGAGCTTTTAGCATGATCGCTTCCGACTCTCAGGCTATGGGGCGAATTGGGGAAGTTATCTGTCGAACCTGGCAAACCGCTCATAAAATGAAAGTACAACGAGGACCGTTAAGCCCGGACACTTCTGATAATGATAATTTTCGTGCTAAGCGCTATGTGGCCAAGTATACGATCAACCCAGCCATCACCCATGGTATCAGCCACGAAGTTGGTTCCATCGAAGTGGGCAAACTAGCGGATATTGTATTGTGGAAACCCGCATTTTTTGGAGCCAAACCGGCCCTGATTATTAAGGGAGGAATGATTGTAGCGGCTCCCATGGGAGACCCCAATGCTTCGATTCCAACGCCTCAACCTGTTCACTATCGACCTATGTTTGGGGCACTTGGAGGAGCTAGAAGTGAAACCTGTGTGAGCTTTGTATCAAAGGCCGCATCTGAAAATGGAATGAGTGAGAAACTTAAATTAAACAAACGATTGGTTTCAGTCCGTGATACACGCCGCGTTACTAAAAAAGATCTTATCCACAATAACTATCTCCCAAAAATAGAAGTGGATTCGCAAACATATGAAGTTAGAGCTGATGGTGAGCTTTTGACTTGTGAACCGGCAAAAGAATTACCTTTGGCGCAACGTTATTTTCTTTTTTAATTTGAACCAAATAAAATGTTAACCATCACAAAAAAACTCGACACTCCTGTCAAACCTTCTACAAGCCTGACCCTTCCCTTTGAGAAAAGGCAGAAGAGCCGTTTACGAGTTACTTTGGATGATAATCAGGAAGCAGCCTTGATGCTGGAACGGGGAAGTATTTTGCGCCACGGTGATTTTTTGTGTGCGGATAATGGATTAATCGTCGAAATCTGCGCTGCAGATGAAGAGGTCGCTGTTATTTCCACAAAGGACAATTTTCTTTTTGCACGAGCTTGCTATCATTTGGGAAACCGGCACGTTCCTCTTCAAATTGAGGAAAACTGTTTGCGCTTTATAAGGGACCATGTATTGGAAGAAATGGTTAAGTCTCTGGGGCTTTCTGTGAAACACGAATTGTCTCCATTTGAACCGGAAGGAGGAGCTTATAGCGTAAATTCCAGCCACTCCCATTCTCATCCTAACGAAGCATAAGTGAAAAGTGAACTCTGACCGACCAAGAGAAACTTTACGATTAATGCAGTTGTGCAGCCCAATGCTTCCTGTTGGAGCTTACGCCTATTCACAGGGTTTGGAATTTGCGGTTTCTTCGGATTGGGTAAAAGATGACAACACATCTTCAATATGGATTAAAGGACTTTTGGAAAACTCCTTAACAAATTTAGACATTCCTATTCTGTCACGCTTACATAAAGCATGGTCGGTCAATGACAAAAAAAATGTTCTCTATTGGAATGATTATTTGTTTGCAAGTCGTGATTCAGGAGAGCTTCAGGCGGAAGAGGTACAGCTGGCTCGTGCTTTGGCGCGTTTGTTGGGAGAGCTAGGAATTTCAGAAGCGGTTGAGTGGAGAGAAAAATCCGGAGCATGTTTTCTCACCCTATTTTCTTTAGGGGCAGCGCATTGGAAATTACCGATTAATGATACTTCTTGGGGATATTTATGGATGTGGGCAGAAAATCAGGTTTTAGCGGCAATCAAACTGGTTCCTTTGGGGCAAACCAGTGGTCAGAAAATATTGTCTTCGGTCATTGAAATAATTCCAGAACTGGTTTCAACAGGTTTATCGTTAAATGATGAAGACATAGGCTATACAGCGCCAGGCCAGGGAATAGCCAGTGCTCTTCATGAAACCCAATACACCCGGTTATTTAGATCTTAAAAAATATGACTAATAAACAAGTATTACGTGTGGGAATTGGAGGACCAGTAGGTTCTGGGAAAACGGCTTTGGTCAATGTCCTATGCAAAAAAATGAGAGGCAAGTATCAAATTGCGGTTGTTACTAACGATATTTATACCAAAGAGGATGCTCAATTCTTAATCCAAAATGAAGCTCTGGAAGAAGGACGAATCATGGGCGTGGAAACCGGAGGTTGCCCCCATACAGCTATTCGGGAAGATGCCTCCATAAATTTATCTGCAATAGATGATCTGTGCCATAAGTATCCAAGTTTGAATATGATTATTGTAGAAAGCGGAGGCGATAATCTAGCAGCAACGTTTAGCCCTGAACTGTCGGACTTGACTATTTATGTTATCGATGTGGCCGCTGGGGATAAAATTCCCCGTAAAGGCGGCCCAGGCATAACCAAGTCCGACTTACTGGTCATCAACAAAATTGACCTAGCTCCCTATGTGGGTGCTTCTCTGGACATAATGGATCGTGATGCTAAAAAGATGCGAGGTGAAAAACCTTTTACTTTCACAAATTTAAAAGATGGCATTGGAACGGATCAGGTAGAAAATTTTATTATTAACCAGGGGTTGTTGTGAACCTCATTCCAGCACCTTAAAAGCTTTGTCAAAAGTATGAATTTAATTTTCCGACATTTAAAAGCAATGATGGTTTTGCTTGTTTTTATTCCTTTTAGTTTTGGAGTTGCGGAAGGTACGGACTTAGAAAAAAGCGCTATAAAGGTCAACCTTGGTTACAAATCGAAATCGCATGGAAACTTTGATATTAAGAAGTTTAAGCTGAACCATCCTATAAAAATTTCACAGGCAGAAATTATTAGTCATCTGGTTTCATTAAGATTTAAGGGAACATTTTTGGGGAACCAAGAAGAGCCGGTTTTTTCAGAACCTGAAGTTAAAAAGCTAGCTCCTCTGCTTATGAAAACGTTTGCAGGTGCAAATTCAAATAAAATTATTCATTTTGAGTTTAAGAATGAGAAAGGAATTACATCAGGCGATATTTTTTCTTTCAGAAAATATTTGAACTGGCGTTTCGACTCAATTCATGGTGAAGATTTTTATCAAAAAAATAATGTGCGTGAGTGGAATGTTTTTGCTTGGAAGCTGATTCCTCAGGAAGGTCAACTTTATTTTAAATCCAGTGCTGAAAAAGGCAAGCGCATACAGAGAAACTGGATTGTCGCGAAATTGCATCCTCCTATTTCAAAACAAAACCGTGGGGAAAACGGTGAATCCTCTGTAAGCGTTGAAAGAGATTCAACAAACAAAAATTTCAATCCGGAACTGGAGAAAAAGCTAGAGCATCTAAAGTATCTTCACGATAAAAAACTCCTCAATGAAGACGAGTATAAAACCCAACAGAATAAACTTTTCGACGAATTGCTTTAAAAAGGTTTGCCTTTTCTGGTCTATAAGTAGACCAAGGTCAAATTAAAAACTGTGAGTCCAGCCATTTGAAGACAATTAATACCGCATGATAAAAACCTCTACTCCCTCCACATACCCTCTCCTCAGATGCCCAAAAATTAAGCATTGCTATACGGAATAGCTACAAGACAGAGCATTAAATATCTTTAAATAGGTACTGAAGTCCAGTCAACCACCCCAAATAGCCAATAATTATTACTTTAATTTGAAAATCTAAAAAGGAATGAGTATTGCTTTGTTAAGGGGAAAATCATGCTTAACCTATAGCATTGACATGAGGATTGGTTTAGGGAGGGCCAGACTTGAAGGAACTGATAGATTTAATCAACGAGTTAGCCAAAAGCCTGTTTACCGGTAAGTTGACCATAAATTTTCATAAAGGAAATGTGGGAAAAGTTCAGGTAACCAAAACAATTAAAAGTTCAGATTTGAAAAATAAATAAAGTAAAAAGCTGTTTTTTTAATGGCTATGTGTTAAAAATCATATTCTTTTTTTGGACCACCGCTTCCTTGCGATGCCATCTAATTCCATTTTATTGATGGAACGAAACAAAAAGTTGCTTATTTGGACCACCGCCCCTCGCGACGCCATCTCAATCCACTTACATTTTAGATTATTAGAAAAGAGGAGGCGTCAGAATGTTCTCAGGTTTTAAACGCAAACTATTCAGTGCTTCTGCGGTGCTTTTGTTGGGTTTGGGTCTTCCAACTACAGCTCTTGCTGGTGCAAAAATTAAGATTGATGATACCAAGTGGTTCAGTATTGGTATGGGTTTTAGAAGTTCTTTTGCCATCACAGAGGACGGTGCCCCTAATGGGACGGATTCTTCTTCCGGCGTTAGCTTTGATAGTATCAGGCTTTATACAGCAGCCAAGGTACATGAAAATGTTACCCTTGAATTTAATACCGAGCGTTCCACTGGAAACGATAACGTTGATACGGACGAACGTATCCGTGTTCTCGATGCGGTTGCCAAGTTTTCAATTAAAGGATTCGATGTATGGGCAGGTAGGTTTCTTCCTCCTAGTGATAGAGCCAATCTCGATGGACCCTTTTATTTGAACGCTTTTGACTTTCCAGTCGTTCAAGCCTATCCCGCAATTTTTGCTGGACGGGATAATGGTCTGGCAATCATGCAAGAGTATGGCGGTGGCAAATTCAAATGGTCCTACGGGGCATTTGAGGGCCGGACAAACACAACCAATTCTGACACCAATCCCGACCAGTCTGACAACCTTCTTCATGCCGCTCGAGTAACTTACAACTTTTGGGATCCTGAGCCTGGTTATTACACTACTAGTTCCTATTATGGGGCGAAGGATGTTTTGGCGGTGGCCTTTGTTTTTCAACATGAGGATGATGGTGCAGGAACCTCAACAGCTGGAGCTTCAGGGGATTTCACTGCCTGGAATGTAGATGTTCTCATGGAGAAAAAACTAGGAAACGGCGGAGTTGTCAATTTGGAAGGTGCTTACTACGATTATGACCTGGATGACAAAACAGATTCGAGCCTAATTCAGGGAGAAGGTTACTTTGCTTTAGGAAGTTATCTGATTCCCCAGCAAATAGGTTGGGGCAAATTTCAGCCTTATGTTCGATATCAGCATTTTGCTCGGGATAATATTAATGCATCTGCAAACCGTGGTAACCGTACGGTTACGGAAGGTGGTTTGAACTACATTATTGATGGTCAAAACGCAAAATTAAATCTGACTTATTCTGCTGATCGAAATGGATCGAATGCCGATTCTAAAAACACATTGAAGATTGGTCTTCAATTCCAACTGTAATGAATCTTTTTTGAAGATAGACGAATTATTATCTTTCAAATTTATACAATTTAAGGAAGGTTTAAAATGAACAATATCAATTTAAATAAAATGAAGCTGTTTTTCATAGCGGTGATATTTTTTGTGTCCAGCGTAACAGCTCAGGCGGCAGATACTATTAAAGTAGGTATTCTGCATTCTCTATCCGGCACTATGGCAATCAGTGAGACATCATTAAAAGATGTGGCCCTGATGGCGATTGAGGAGATCAATGCTAAAGGAGGCGTTCTGGGAAAGAAGCTTGAGCCCGTAGTGGTTGACCCTGCCTCCGATTGGCCCTTGTTTGCGGAAAAAGCACGCGAGTTGATTCAAAAACAAAAGGTTGCGGTTACTTTTGGTTGCTGGACTTCCGTTTCGCGCAAGTCGGTTCTCCCGGTTTTTGAAGAGTTGAACGGATTGCTTTTTTATCCTGTTCAATATGAAGGAGAAGAATCTTCTTTTAATGTGTTCTATACCGGCGCTGCCCCTAATCAGCAAGCGATTCCGGCAGTTGAGTATTTAATGAGTGAAGACGGTGGTGGAGCCAAGCGTTTTGTATTGTTGGGAACCGATTATGTATATCCTAGAACCACCAACAAAATCCTTAACTATTTCCTGAAATCCAAGGGGGTATCTGAAAAAGATATCATGGAAACTTACACTCCTTTTGGTCACAGTGATTATCAAACCATCGTTGCAAATATTAAGAAGTTTGCGGCAGGAAAACCCACTGCGGTTATCTCGACCATTAACGGAGACTCCAACGTTCCCTTTTACAAAGAGCTTGCGAATCAGGGGCTTAAAGCCGAAGACATTCCGGTAGTTGCATTTTCGGTCGGGGAAGAAGAATTACGGGGTATCGATGCCAAACCTTTGGTGGGTCATTTAGCCGCTTGGAATTACTTCATGTCTATAGAAAATTCTGAAAATAAGGCTTTCATCAAAAAATGGAATGCCTATGTGAAAAAGAACAAACTTCCTGGCGGAGATAAACGGGTAACCAACGATCCTATGGAAGCCACATATATTGGAATTAAAATGTGGGCTCAAGCTGTCGAACAAGCTGGCACGACTAACATTGACGCTGTTCGTCAAGCCATCGGTGGACAAACGGTTCAATCTCCTTCCGGATTCAATATCACCATGGATGCCAAGAATCATCACTTGCATAAACCTGTGGTTATTGGAGAAATCCAGGAAGATGGCCAGTTCGACATTGTCTGGAAAACGGATGGACCCATTCGCGCACAAGCTTGGAGCCCTTTTATCCCGGATAGTGCTGAAAAGGTTGCTGATTGGACATACCCTTGGGTGTGTGGCAATTGTAAAAAAGCCAAGTTTTAACTTTCAAAATAAAAGATCCTTCTCCAGCTCCATACAAGTAGCGGTCTCCTCCAAGGCTGGCCTATGGAGCTTGGAGAGGGGATACTTTTATATTTTTTTACTACATAAAATCAATCTATAAATGATGGGAATTATTGTTTGGGGAAGTTTTATACGGATGATCAAAAGCTGCCCATTGTTTAATTCCTATAAGCCGACAGTCACCCTAAAAGGCCGCAAAATACTTGCGCGGTTTATTGGGGTTTTTGTGTTTTTAATTGCAGGGTTGCTTTCTTTTTCTTTATGCGAGGCAAATGATTTTGAATCAGCCATAAAGGATTTGGGGAACAAAAGTCGCTCCAAAATTAAAATGGCTGTGAAACGTCTGGGAAATATGGGGGATCTCAAAGCTCTCCCCGCCTTGGAGGCATTAAAGAATAAACGCCTGAGAATTAGTGAGGGCGGAGCGATTATTATCCTAAATGAAGTTGGTGATCAAGGCCGCGATGTGCAGAACGGGAACGCTGTTGATTTGAGTTCTCTAACCCTCCGTAAGCCCAAAATCAATAATTCGGTTCGAAGAGTTTTAACAATGGCCATAGGAAAACTGAGATTAACCTCAGATTCCTCCGAAGTTCGTTTAGAGGCCGCAAGGAATCTGCTAAAGAGACCATCTAGTGGCTTGGTGGAGTTAATTGAGAAAGCCCTGGATAAAGAGAGTGATGATGAAGTCCGTGAAATATTTATGCTGGTTTTGGCCAAAGAAAGATTGAATAGCGATGACAAAAATATGCGTCTGCAATCCTTAAAAACTATTTATGAATTTGGGGATAATGATTTCATATCAGCTATAGAAGCTTTACTGGATAAAAATGATGCGGGGGAGTATTTAGAAAGTGACCCTGAAATTCGTGATAGTGCCGCCAAAGCAATTTCAAAAATCGAAAATCGTCAATTCTTCATTAACCAGGCCGCTAATTTGTTCTATGGCTTGAGCCTGGGAAGCATTTTGCTACTGGCAGCTTTAGGATTGGCTATAACTTTTGGCCTCATGGGTGTTATCAATATGGCCCATGGCGAAATGTTAATGCTTGGCGCCTATTCCACATTTATTGTTCAAAATCTGTTTAAAGAATTCTTACCCAGTTTTTTTGATTGGTATCTAATAGTATCCATTCCAATCGCATTCATAGTAAGTGCCAGTATTGGTGTCCTTTTGGAAAGGAGCATCATACGCCATCTGTATGGACGACCTTTGGAAACCCTTTTGGCTACTTGGGGAATCAGCTTAATTCTGATTCAAAGTGTTAGGCTGATTTTTGGCGCACAAAATGTTGCGGTAGCCAACCCCTCTTTTCTCTCTGGAGGAATCGAAGTTTTTCACGGAGTTGTTCTTCCCTTTAACCGAATAGCCATCCTCATATTTGTGGTCTTTGTCGTGGTTTCAGTTTGGACGTTGCTTCAAAAAACTTCATTGGGATTACAGGTACGTGCTGTTACTCAAAATAGAGAAATGGCGTCTTGCATGGGAATATCAACCCATAAGATCGACATGTATACGTTTGGATTGGGGTCGGGTGTGGCAGGGCTGGGAGGCCTTGCCTTGTCTCAGATTGGTAATGTCGGCCCCGAATTAGGGCAGTTATATATCGTCGATTCCTTCATGGTTGTTGTGACAGGTGGAGTTGGGAAAATAGCCGGTACCGTGGCGGGTGCATTGGGACTAGGGATTCTAAATAAATTCATGGAACCTGTTGCAGGTGCAGTATTGGGAAAAATTATAGTTCTAGTTCTTATTATTGTTTTAATTCAAAAACGACCACAGGGTTTATTCGCCCCAAAAGGTCGCATGGTGGATAATTGAGTATCGCAATGATTAAAAAAATTACTATTTTACATTCCTATAAAGGGTGGCTATTTATTTTTTTCCTAATGGCTATTGCTACGGTGCTCCTCCCATTTTTAAATATATTTTTGCCTGAAGATTCTGTTTTGCATATTCCTGACTATATGTTTGCCTTAATGGGTAAATACCTGTGTTACGCCCTGGTAGCTTTAGCGATTGATTTAATTTGGGGCTATACCGGTATCCTCAGTCTGGGGCATGGAGTTTTCTTCTCTATGGGTGGATATGCCATGGGCATGTACCTGATGAGGAGTGTTGGAAAAGAAGGTGTTTATAAAAGTGACCTGCCTGATTTTATGGTCTTTTTAGATTGGAAAGAATTGCCCTGGTATTGGTATGGGTTCGATTATTTTGCCTTTACTTTGCTAGTTATCCTGATCTTGCCCGGTTTATTTGCTTTTACATTTGGCTATTTTGCTTTCAAGTCGAGGATTAAAGGAGTTTACTTCGCTATCATTACCCAAGCTATGACATATGCGTTGATGCTTTTATTCTTCCGAAATGAAACAGGTTTTGGTGGCAATAATGGTCTCACTGATTTCAAGCGTATTTTAGGATATTCGTTGCAAGAGCCGTCCACCAAAATGGGCCTGTATATAATTACCGCAGTAGTATTATTTTTAAGCTATCTCCTGTCTCGTTACATAGTTCAATCTAAATTAGGGCGAGTGCTCACCGCAATTCGTGATGCTGAAAGTCGAGTAATGTTTTCTGGATACAATACCATTCACTACAAACTTTTTATCTGGACTCTGTCAGCATTTTTATGTGGTATTGCGGGAGCCCTCTACGTCCCACAAGTTGGAATTATCAATCCAAGTGAAATGCAGCCTTCTAACTCGATTGAAATGGCAATCTGGGTAGCGGTTGGCGGACGAGGGACTCTAAGTGGTGCTTTGGTTGGAGCTGGGTTGGTTAATGGGGCAAAAAGCTGGTTTACTGTTACCGCTCCAGACTATTGGCTTTATTTTTTAGGAGCCTTATTTATTGTAGTAACCTTATATTTTCAAAAAGGTTTTGTGGGTATTTTTTCTCATTTTAATTCAAAAGGAAAAGTGAGGGAGTCTACCTAATGACTGGAGTCCATATTAAAGATGATTCAATCGATACAACGCATGGTTGCATACTTTATATAGAAGATGTAACGGTCAGCTTTGATGGGTTTAAAGCGCTTAATGAGTTAAACCTTTATATTGATGACGGTGAACTCCGTTGCATCATAGGTCCCAACGGTGCAGGCAAAACCACTATGATGGACGTAATCACCGGGAAAACCCGCCCTGACCATGGCACAGTATTTTTTGGGCAAAACCATGACCTCACAAAAATGACGGAATATGAAATTTCTCATGCAGGTATAGGCCGTAAATTTCAAAAACCTACGGTTTTTCTAAATCATACTGTTTTTGAAAATCTTGAGCTGGCTCTTCATACCCAAAAAGATGTTTGGCAATCCTTAACCAAACCCTTAACAGGTAAGCAAAAAGATACCATTGAAGAAGATTTGGAAACCATTGGATTAAAAGAGCAAAAAAATCTACGGGCTGGTCTGTTATCTCATGGTCAAAAGCAATGGCTCGAAATTGGAATGTTGTTAGTTCAAGATCCACGACTTTTATTGATAGATGAACCCGTCGCGGGAATGACACATCAAGAAACTGAACACACGGCGGAGCTATTGAAATCACTTGCAGGAAAACACTCTATTGTAGTGGTCGAGCACGAAATGGATTTTATTCGTTCTATAGCAAATAGAGTGACGGTTTTGCATGAAGGGCATGTATTGGCAGAAGGAAAAATGGAAGACGTACAGAACGATCCAAAAGTCATTGAGGTTTATTTAGGGAGTTAGGAGTGTTAAAAGTTCAAAAACTAAATCAATTTTATGGGGAAAGTCATACTCTTTGGGACGTCAACCTGAATGTTCTACCGGGATCCTGTACCTGTCTGATGGGGAGAAATGGAGTCGGAAAAACTACCTTGCTAAAAGCTATAATGGGTATTTTACCAGTAACCTCTGGTTCTATTGGTTTGGAGGGTGACGAACTGGCAGGCAAACCTGGAGAGTATCGAGCTCGTAAAGGAATTGGCTACGTACCCCAAGGCCGTGAAATATTCACTCAATTAAGCGTAGAAGAAAATCTTCGTGTGGGTCTTTTGGCTCGCGGCGATGGGTTGCGCGAAATTCCAGAATTCATATTTGAAATATTTCCTGTATTAAAGCAAATGCTTAATCGGAGGGGGGGAGATCTCTCTGGAGGTCAACAACAGCAATTGGCGATAGGAAGAGCTTTAATACTCAATCCTAAACTCTTAATTTTAGATGAACCTACAGAAGGTATTCAGCCAAATATTGTTCATGAAATTGGAGATATCATCATTCGCCTCAATCAGGAAAAAGGACTTACCATATTGCTGGTGGAGCAAAAACTACCCTTTGCGCGCCGTGTAGCACAAAATTTTTGCGTTCTGGACAAAGGTCGAGACGTAGCTACGGATGATATGGAAAACCTGGGAGAAGAAATAATTAATCGTTATTTGACGGTCTAAGAATGCGAACAAGTCAGTTTATTCTATAATTAATTAATATTTAAAGTTGAACCAACAGGTCCTGAGTGAGTTGGTTAGATACCGAACGGTCTATGATAGAAATTTCCTAACAAGGCAGATTCCATCGAAATGGCGGAACCTATGGAACGCCTGAAACCGTCTGGAAATAAAGCAGAAAAGAGAAACCAGCCTGAAATCAAAAACTTCCTAAAAACGTCAATTTAACACTACTAATCAGTAGGTCGGCAATATGATAAAAATATGATATTTTTTTGGCGAAAATACATTTTTAATAAATAAGCTCGACTTCTACGAATTAATCAGTTGGTTTGCCTATGATAAAATTATGATAGAAATTTTCCACCTAGGCGGATTTGATGGAATTGCCAGAATTTATGGCCTACTAAAAATCCTTAAAAAATAAACAGATAGAGGAAACCAGCCTGTTATCAGTTCCTTATAAAAATGGTAAAAAATCCATTCGTAATCAGTAGGTTTTGCGCGGCACCTATACCTTTTTTAGCTATCAGCCGATTTATTTTTCTGGTATATAATTGCTTCATACACTTTATTCTTAAACACCGCTCTTATCAGGGATACTTATGGAAAAGATTAAAAAAACTTCATTGGCCTTAACCCTATTTTACTTATTTTCAATTCTGTATTTTGCAACTACGGTGCAAGCGCAGGCTCAGGGGAAGACTCAAGACGCAAATAAAATTTGTCCGCAAGTTGTAAAAGAACTACAGATGCGCATGAAAAGTCTAAAGAAGGTTCATAAAGGCCTGTATAATTCCATTTATTCATCCCTACCTTCAGATCGCATTGACAGATACAATCGTCACGTCAATATCCTCGCGGGCAACCTTAACCGCGAAGTTAACCTTATGAAAGGGTTAATGGAGAAATTACAGAAACGCGACCAAATATGTCACGAGAAAGCGAAAGGGTTATCCCCTCATATACATGCAATGCATGAGATTCAGGCAAGCATCTACACGGCAATATTTAATAGCAATGTCAGCAACTACAAAAAGCTTGTTGAAAAATTTGGGCGTCAAGTAAAGGATATATCAGGCGAATTCGATAAACACTTCTCTCACTCCTAATGTACTATCCAATTCCTACTCAAAGCAGCTTTAATGTGAGAAGTTTCCAGGGGTGACAAGTGCCCTTTGGCCCAACCTGGGATTTCCACAAATCCTCTTTCCAGAACTTGTTTTAATAGTGATCTTGTTCTGCTGGATTTAGAAACGCTACTATCAATTCCACGCTTCGTAATCAGCAGGGTTACTCACCCATCTGATCCCAGATTCAGGATTTGAGTCGCCGCCAAAGATAGAATCCTGTTCCCGCAATGAGAATGAGAAAATAGAATCCGTATTCGATGATCAGTTGATAGATAAAGCTTTTCACGGCCCACACTATGAACGGCCAAAGAAAATACAGTCCCCCTAAAAGACCGCATAACAAGAGAAAAATTTTAAGATTCAAAATGCTATTCCCATTTAAATTATTATTTATAAGGTGCTACATAGAAAGCGTATAATTGAAGAGTTTCAATTATAGGACAAAACACGAAGCCTCGATAACGATATTGGTATTATTTGGTAATTTTGATTGGAACCCGTTGCACGTGTTTTTATATGGATAGGGGAAAATGGTTTAAATGGCCGAAGTTATCTCTAAAACAATTTCAAAATATATTTCTAAACCATGAGTGAACAGATCTACTTCAGCTTGTATCAAGAGGTGCCGGATTATTGTGTGCGCATCTTTCAAAGTGCTCACTGGGCTCTTGGCAATGGTGTGAAGCTGGAAGTCAATATCATCGGGAAAAGCCATAGGGTGATCAGCCGCCGGGGAGAAGACTGTATTACCGAATTTATCACCTGCTTCGACCAGAATTTGCCCGAGCAAGCCTTAGAGAGAGTGTGCCTGCAACCGGGTATCGTCCATGATCGGGAATATCGATCCGGCAATCTGGCATACCGCGTCAACGTCGAGCATGTCTCCCGGATTTTTAACACTATGGAAGAGTTTACGGATTCACTGGATGGAACTTCTGAAACATTGACGCATGAGTTCATGAGTGCTCCAGGGCATTCTGGGACACCCCTGCCTTTTACCGGTTTGGCCTTGAACTCCGACACAAACACCTTTTATACTGTTCACACCTACCCCGAAAGGGGTATTTCCATTGTCAGCCGAACCGCCATAGATTTACCGGTTTTATCGACGGCAACATGATTAAACGTCTTTTCAATATTGCGCGCGCCGAATTCAACGATTTGGTGCAGAAAAACAAATCGACGGATACTCCCGAGCCCGATTTTTTTGAGATCCGTCAGGAAGAGATCGATCCCTTAGCGAAATACTATGCCAACCTGGAAATACCGGTTGGCTCGGATCGGGAAACAATTAAAACTGCATGGAAAACGCAGATGAAAAAATATCACCCAGACCTTCATGGTTCTGATCCAAAGAAAAAACAGATTGCCGAGGAACTCACCCGCCAATTGAATGAGGCGTATCGCACTCTGGATTCAGCATTTTTAAAAAAGTAAGAGGAGAAAATAATGTCCGATTTTGAAAAAGTGAAAAATTTTATACTGGATATGGGATTCGCCATAAGCCATGAGGAGCCTAAGGAAGAATTGGTGGTTATCGATGATGATGAACGAGGCATCAAAAATCTCGTGATCGATTGCGAAAGCCCTATCCTGATTCTTGAGCAGGTCATCATTCCCATGCCTCAAGATTCGTCCGATTTCTGCAAACGCATTCTGCAGATCAATCGCACTTTGGTTCACGGTGCTTTTGTTCTCGATGAAGAAGGCACAACACTATTATTCCGGGATACCCTGCAATTAGAAAACCTGGACCGCAACGAACTGGAAGGAAGCATCGATGCCTTGAGTCTTGCACTAGCAGAATATGCAAGCGAACTGGTTTCATTCGTGCGCGGATAAATTCAAATATTGTAATGGAGAGATAAAAAATGACCGGTTTATTTTCAAGAATACTACGAATGGGCAAAGCTGAGGCGCATTCTGCTGTGGACAAGCTCGAAGACCCTATCAAAATGACTGAGCAGGGTATTCGCGACCTGAAAAAAGATTTAGAAGAATCCATGAAAAGCCTGGCGCAAGTTAAAGGCATAGTCATCCGCATGAGAAACGATGCGGAAAACAAAAAGAAACTCGCGGCAGATTACGAAAGCAAAGCCATGGCTCTGTTACAAAAAGCCGAGCAAGGTTCGCTGGAAATGTCTGAAGCGGAAAGGCTGGCAACCGAAGTCCTCTCGCGCAAAGAAGATGCAGGAAAAGAGGCCCTACGGCTCAGCAAGGAGGTCACTGCTCAGGAAGGCATGGTTCTGCAATTACAACGAAATGTGGACAAGTTACGCACGACAATTCAGCGTTACGAAAACGACCTGGTCACCCTGCGTGCCCGTTCCAAAACAGCCGCCGCCACGAAAAAGCTGAATGCACAAATCGCCAGAGTCGGGTCCGACAGCACCATCGCCATGCTTGAAAAAATGCGCGACAAGGTTGAGGAAGATGAGTCTCTGTCTCAAGCCTATGGCGAAATGGCCGATTCGGGGCAAAGCGTTGACGATGAAATCAATAAAGCTCTGGGAGAAGGTTCGTCCATGCCGGGAGTCTCCGACAGCCTGGCTGCTCTTAAAGCAAAAATGAAACTCAAATAACTATGGTCTTTGACTTTTTTAAAAAGAAAAAAGCGGAACTTCAAAAAGAAGAGTTTCGTATCGAAGATCTGGTACTGAGCAAACTCCAAACTGGTTTTCTGGTCGATTACGATATGAAAACCTATAAGGTCACCGCCTGCAACAAATACCAGTGGGAAGAAGGCGGCACTACCGATGAATGGGAATTAAAGGCCGGCGATGAAACCTGGTTTTTGGAACGTAGCCAGGAAGATGGCGAAGTTGAATGGAGTTTTTGCCGCAAACTACCGATTTCTGAATTGGAAGGCGATATTGCAGGTGAAATTCAGCGCAACGAAGACCCGCCTGAAACCGTCGTATTCCAAGGCAAAAAATTTGTTTTTGAGGAAGACGATATCGGCGAGTTTTTTCGTGAGGGATCAGATGAAGGCTTGAGTTTTGTTTCTTGGGATTTTGAAGATGAGCAGGAAAAAGAGTTTCTCACCATCGAACAATGGGGCGAGACGAAATTTGACATGCAAGTTGGTTTCAAGGTAGAAGAATTTCAATTCACCAATATACTGCCCGGTGAATGATTCAATCGCCTTAACGACTTAAAGTAATTTCCCTAATACAAATCCCAACTTCCCTGCCGGTAATATTTCAAGATATTGTGATTGAATTGAGTGTTGGGTTCAATCTCTCCCTCCTTTTCGAACAAACCCTTGCCAAAATGCACCATTGAGATCATGGCATCCTGATTAAAAAATCGAGTCTCAATATCCGAAAATTTACTCATCGTGAGTTTTTGTTTGAGGAGATCGGTGGACATCGCTTTTTGCCTGACGCCGAGCTGCCAACCCCACTGGCCCATACTGGGCACAGAATTTTGGTATGGCAAGATCGAAAATCCGGCCGCCTGCATGGTTTGTTTTATGCAAAGAAATGCTTCGGGAGAATACAACGGGCTTGTACTTTGCGTGACCATGGCCCCGAATGGTTTGAGATGTTTTTCAACCATCTTGTAAAACCCCAGCGAATAAAGTAGCGACAGCGAAACCGATTTAGGATCTGGAAGATCGATGATAATGGCATCGTAAAGATCGCCGGACTCTTTTATAAATTGATAGGCATCTTGATTAATAACACCAACGCGAGGGTCGTTCAGCGAACCCTGATTGATATTGAGAAAAATTTTATCCTGCTGAGCCAATCGAGTCATAGCTGGATCCAAGTCAACCACGGTAAGACTTTCCACGCCAGAATATTTGAGAATCTCCCGGGCGGCCAACCCATCTCCCCCTCCGAGCAAAAGAATATCGTTGCGCTCCTCAATCAATCCCATCACAGGGTGCACGAGAGGTTCATGATATCTTTCCTCATCGTAGGTGCTAAATTGTGTGCTTCCGTTTATGAATAGCCAGAAATCATCTTTCCATTGAGTGACGACAATTTTTTGATAGCGCGTTTGTTCCTGATAAACAATTTTGTCTTTGTATTTATGTTGCTCACCGTATAGAACAATGGGTTTAGCGACCGCGAAGGCCATACCCGAAACCAAAAGAAGAATAACAAATTGAATATTGAGAATTCGGGGTCGTTCCAATCGATCTGGAAATTGCCATATTATCAATGAGGCCACAACCAGATTAAGACTGCCGATAATAACTGGGGTATAAGTCAATCCACAAAAGGGAAGCAGGACGAAGGCAAACAAAGCCCCTCCCAACAAACCTCCATAATAATCATATTCCATGACCGAAGAAATGTTTTTCCGTAACGATTCATAAGTCTGGTTGATCCGTGTGATCAATGGAATCTCAAGGCCGGTCATGAATCCGATCATGCAGGCGATGCCATAAACCACCAGACCAAAATGAATGGTATAGGCCGAAATCCAAAAACAGAACATGGCGGAAAAGGTGCAAAGAAATGATAGACCAAATTCGATTAGCACAAAACGGTCCAGAAGCCGGGCTTCATATTTTCTACTATAGCGGCTTCCCAGTCCCATGGAGAACAGCATCAGGGAGATCACTATTGTCCATTGCAAAATTGAATCACCCAGAAGATAACTAGCCAAAGTAGCCAGGGTATATTCAGTCACTATCGCGGCGCACCCGGTAGCGAATACACAGGCCTTCAATATAAAACTCAAGCGACGGAGCTTGGAGTTTTCGGGGCTATCTATGGAGGTTGTTGGCATGAATTAACGGTGCCTTATAGAAACTCAAATGCACCAAGTGATGAGGAAAGAGGCACCGATGTAGGACGAGGCTTCCAAAAATGCTGCGCCTTGGTTGGGTTTCACCTGATTCACCAGCTCATCGGCCAAGCTGCGTCCTGGTAAAAGAATGCGGTCTGTGAGAATACGTGCAGCAGGAAGCAGAATGAGCCCTACCAGCATGTAGAGGGTAAAGGTCATTAAGTTTTCTTCCCAGGAAATAAAATTTTCGGCGGAAGCCGCGCGAAGCAAATTGCCAATGGCTATCAGCGCTCCGGCAAAGCCGATGCCCACGGCAACGTTATCTTTTTCAATCTGCTCGTGAATATTGTATTTCGTAATGAGGTTATAATATTTGCCGACGAGAACGAGAATGGTTTGGCCCAAAGCCCAGAATGCAATGGCTGTAAAAATAGACCCGCCCTCTCCAAAAATGGCTCCGAAGATATTTAGCCCTGTGGCCACAAAAACAGCGAACTCGACCACACCGGTGCCACAGTTTTGATCCTGCAAAATCTCTTTGCGAATATCGAATTCAGAAAGAATGAAACGGTTATTGATCAAAGCCGAGAGGTTGAGCAAAACAATCGCCAAAGATCCATAAATCAGCATATCGATCAAGTCATTTTCCAGTCCTGCCGATGGCCCCGCGATCACTCCACCAATGGAAAAGGTTAATCCTAGATAATAACCGCACAGGACAAGAGCAAACGCCACATTGTCTTTTTCTACCAGTTCATCTTTGATGTTGTAGCTTCGACGAAATAGAATAAACACCAGATGGCCGACTGCGAAGACAGCAAAACAAGAGCCTAGATATATTAATGAAGATAAGATGTGATCTATATTCATAGTCATTTACCGAAACTAAAACCGCGGCTTCTAAAAGTGTTTTTGCTTCGACCCATACGTTGATTAACTTTATTCTGGAAGCGGGATTGCGATCCTGCTTTTTTTGCCATTTTTCTTTTGAAAAAATCTGGTTTTTGTTTTTTTGTTACGGTCCCGCCAGTTCCATATTCTCGCCGCGGACCATAATAAGGGCGCCCGCTGCCGCGAAATGAGGAATAGTCGTTATAGTGGTTCCGACTGAGCCCATACCCAGCCCAATTCATCATCTGCGACATCAGCATGTATTTCCCGTAAAACTCCCACATACTGCCGCCGCTATCATTATCCCGCCAACGACCGTATTGAGAATTCCCAACATATTGGTAGCCGTTTGGAAAAGGCGTATTGGTGATAGCGCCATCAGCCGTTTTTGCGGCCAGGGCCATGCCGAGATAGGGTGCATTCTTTTTAAAATAAGATTCATCGACTTCGACGAAGGGACGCATCGATTTTTGTTCTCCAATGTCGACACGGTATTGGTGCAGGTAGGTGGAAACGAAGTTGCCTTCCTCACGCATATCATTAAGGATAATTGCGTACTCCTTTTCGCCTTGCAGTTCGTTCTGGATTTTTTCTACCGGATTCTGCCCGACCCCACAACCCTGGAAAAAAAGAGCGACTGGCAGAAAAAGGAGAAGAGAAAACTTTTCTCTAAGCGATAGTGTGGAGTTGTTCCAATTCATTGTAAAAAAATCAAACTAAGAGTCCTTTAGGTTTATACTTTATAAACAGTACCCATGATATCAGTTTCGCAAGGATATACATACGTTTGTTTAGGAAGAGAGTTATTATTACTATATAGTAAACCGCTATAATCAGACCTTTATAGTCGACGGAAATCAAAAGCATGTATTTTTACTACATTAAACGCATCATCAGAAAACTCAGGCAACCCGACTTCCGTCTGCTTTTCGGTTTAGGCCTGATCTTTTTGTTAATGATCCTGATTTTTGCGTCCGTTCTTTCGACCTATGAAAAGAATATTACATTTTCTGACGGACTGTGGACCGCTTATATCACTTTAACCACAATCGGATATGGGGATGTTTCAGCAGCGACTCCGCAAGGACGGTGGGTCACGGTTTTGACCTCGATGCTGGGTATCGGTTGCTTCGGAATTTTGACCGGGGTCATTTTGGAACGGGCCATGCAAAGGAGAATGAAAAAAATGAAAGGCGAAGGCAAGTATACAGGCAAAGGACACTTGATCATTGTTAACGTTCCCTCCTATGCGGAGACAACGGAATTGATGAAAGAGTTGGACCACAGTCCCGATTTTAAGGATATCCCCCGCGTGCTCGTAGCCGCGCATTTACCCAATCAGGATAAAGAGATCCCGCATTTTTTATCGAAAAAACTAGACGCATTCATAATGGGCCTGCCTTCAGCTTTGGAAACATTGCAGCGCGCCAACGCGAGCGAGGCCAAAGCATGCGTTCTCACCTCATCGGCCTCCGACCCAGCCATGGATGATACCAACACTCTGACAGCGGGTCTCATCGAAAAATACTGGTCGCGAGTCACCACAGTCATGACCTGCAGTCGAGCAGAAACACTGGGTAACCTCAGCACCTTCGGTATTGATGGCGGCATCAGCACCACCGACCTGCAAATGGGGCTCTTGGTTCAGGAATTGGAAGACCCCGGCTTATATAAAGTTTATAGCGAACTGTCAACAAACTCTGGCGGCAACCAAATTTATATCAGCCAATCGTCAGTAGGGTCGTGGGAGGGACATGATAAGGAGTTCAGCTTCGGGGGTTTAAAAATTGCGACTCTTCAGCTTGACCTCCCCGTAGAGATTTTGGGCATCCAAAGACAAGCAGGCGAAAATCCGATTCTAAATCCGGAAAATAAAATGATTCTGGTGCCGACCGACCACATCGTTTACATGGCCAGAAAACGCTTCGACTGGAAGAAAAACAACGGCCCCATTCTCAGGCAAATTTATAAAGAGTCCTGATAGACCGTTGCCTAAGAATGAAATCAGCTACGATAGAAATTTGCAAGTAGGGCAGAATTCATGGAAATAATAGAATCTATGGAGTGCCTCAAACATACTGATAATAATGCAGATAAGTGAAACCAGCCTGAAATCAATACCTTCCTAAAAATATCAATTTACGACTCGTAATTAGTAGGTCGGCGGTGTTGCTCACTGATTACAATTCCGCCCGCTGGCCCCACGATTCGTGGTGGAGGTAAAAAACAAACCGCCGAAAAGAATTATTTAAAAAGCTTTAAAATCATAGGTTAGACCCATCATAAAATTGTGGTCGGCGGTGTTAAAGGCGAGATTGAAATTAGTGCTAGAACCACGCTCTAGAAGTACATCGTAATTAGACTGGGAATATTTGTATTCACTATATATTTTAAATCTTTCAGAGATTTTATAATTGAGTCCGGCCAACATAATTACCCCAAAATCAAACAGGTCTGAGATTGCAGGGGCAACCTTGACTGTATTGACAGGTGTGTTCCCAAGAATTACTTCTTCCGCATCTAAAAAGCTTACTGCCAACCCTATTCCCAAATAGGGTTCATAAGCGCCTAAGCTTTTCCTCACTAAGGGGATTAGTCCTAAGGTTTGAAAAGAGTTTATTCGAAAGCCTAACGATTCTACGCCGCCAAAATCAGAATCAACGATTCTCGCTGTAGCATCCAGATCGCGCTTAAAATAATTCATTTCCAGGCCGAACTCTAATCCGCGCCATGTAAGATGCTCCCAAAAATGTCCCACTTTGATGCCATAGGCAAAAGAATTATTTCCATTCAAATCTTCATAATTCGCTGCGGCTGTTCCGCCGAGTGAAACGTGTCTGAAATCTTCTGGAATGGATGCTCCCATCCCAAACCCTATATAGGTTTCAGAATGGGCGGGGGGTACGACAGCAAAAATTCCAGCAAATAAGAGAAGTACGAATATATGTTTTGATTTATTAAGAATTTTCAAAATCAATCTAGGTTCACTATGTATGAATAGTAACAAATCTGGATTTTATGCCAGTGGGATTGTATCAAAATATGAATTAGTCTCAAAGTAAAGTGAATCTTATTCTTAAATTTTTAATGATCATAGTCTGTATAATATTTGATTAGAAATTTATTATGTTGGTGGTATTGAAATAGAGACTTTTTAATGAACAGGATTTATATACAAATTTTTATTGGGTGGCTTTTCTCGTTGCTTGTATTCACGGCCTGGGCCGATGTTGATTTGATGGACGCGGGAAAATCGGACAGCGCTGTTAAGATGCTGGTGTTCCCCAAATCTTTACGGGTGATCGAAAATCGCACGACTCAAATAGACAGGGTGCATGCATTTCCGTTTGACCCGAAAGGGATTCGTAAAACCTTACTGAAGGTTGATCCTGCACGCATTGTTCCTGCCAGAGCTGGGGAACCTTTTTTTGGACCGGTAACGCGAGATCGACTTCGGGACCTGGCTAAACAATATAGCGAAGATGTGATATTAATATTTCGACGAAACCAGAAGGCTGAGCCAAAAAATATTGCCCACATTCATTATCAGGGATTATTATATCTGGCACGTCAAAACAAGGTATTGGCATTGAGAGACTATGAGAAAAAGGCACCGGAGGAGCACGGAGCAGAAAGCTGGAGAAACCTGGACAATGCGGGGTTGAAATCTTTAGCGAAAGAGGCGAGAAAAATTTTGCATTCGTATAAATTCGAAAAACGCCAATCGGCGTATTGACCCACTTCAAACAGTAGCAATAGATAAGAGGATTGAGCCTATGGCAGGTGAAAAAACGGGTGTCGAGTTCCAGGTTCAGCAAGACTTGGTAAAAATGTTGGAATTTGCGGCGGAAAAATACAAGTTGGGAGATAAGGACAAGGCTCTGCGTTGCATATTGGATTACATTGCCACAGATGCAGACTGGGATGAAATTTTCAAAAGAATACGTTGCATCCGTTGTGGTCCGGATGGCGGTTGGTCAAAGGATGCTCACGACGCCAAGGTGTAGTTTTGGAGCTATGGGCCTCATTTTCCTTGTCCGCCTTGTATCTTTGTATTGCCTGACATAGAATAACTGACATTAATCATATAGAAAACACTCATGTCCGTAACTATTTACCACAATCCTGATTGTTCAAAATCGCGCCAGACGTTGGAGTTGTTGAGAGAACACGGCATCACGCCAACCATCATTGAATATTTGAAGTCCCCGCCAACCGCAGGACAGCTGAGGGAAATTCTTGGACAGCTGGGAATTGCGCCGCGTGACCTGATGCGTAAGAAGGAATCCATTTATGCCGAGTGTAAACTGAACAATTCCTCCCTATCTGATGATGACCAGATCGATTTCATGATCAAATACCCCATTTTAATCGAGCGCCCCATAGTGTTGGCAAATGGCAAAGCCGCTTTAGGTCGTCCGCCAGCACAGGTATTGGAAATTTTAGATTAGCCGCATAATGGCGGAAGATGTAATGCTGGAATAAAGCTTTATCCTGCTGGAGTCAGTGGCTAGATTTCTTCGTCGATGCGGGGGATGCGTCCTGCGAAATATTTATGACGAAAGTCTTTTTCCTCATCCTGTTTTTTTTGGTGATGAAACAGAAGAGATTTTCGCAACCGTTTGGGACGGTTCTTTTCGTCCTGTATAGGTGTTTCTCTGGGGACTTTTTTAATCTCATCGAGAATTTTCATCTCAAACTCCATCTAGTATTTCCGTCTATTATTTCGTAACGGCAATAAATCCTGATAAATTAATGGAATCCGGCAGAAGTCATGAAAAAACTCAAAGCGGGATCTGGCAAAAACTACCTTTTTCCACTGTTTTAGCTAAAGAATTATGCGAGGTTTTGTAAGCGCAAAAGATTGTTACGCTTATGCTACTGCCTCCAAAGAGGTTTCCGAATAGCGTTCGCGGATTTCCAGGATCTCTGGCAAAATCGAGATGAACTTGTCTACCAAGTCCGGATCAAAGTGTTTCCCCTTTTCTTGTTTCATTAAATCGATGGCATCTTCAACTGTCCAAGCCTTTTTATAGGGACGTTTAGAGGTTAGCGCATCGAACACATCGCAAATAGGGACAATGCGTCCGGTGATGGAAATCTCCTCTCCCTTTAATCCATTCGGGTAACCGGTACCATCATATTTTTCATGATGAGTAGCAGCGATCTCTTGTGCCAGCTGAATAATTTCAGAATCGCCGCCAGATAAAATGGACACACCGATATCGACATGTGTTTTCATGTTGACCCATTCATCGCCTTCAAGTTTTCCAGGTTTAAGAAGGACATTATCGCGGATGCCAATTTTACCGACATCATGCATAGGGCTGGCTTGCAGGATGAGGTCGCATTGTTCTTCAGGGAGTTTTGCTGATCGTGCGAGCGCCGCGCTATAGTTGGACATACGTATGACATGCATCCCGGTTTCGTTATCGCGGTACTCAGCCGCGCGACCAAGTCTCACGACGATTTCTCGACGCGCTTTTTCAAGTTCAAGTTTGCGTTTTTTTAGCATTTCGATCATCCAGTTGGTGTAGCGTCCCATCACTGAAAATTCATCCTGACTACTTATCATCACATGCTGGTCCAAATTGCCTTTAGAAACCGCTTCCATTGAGGCGTTCTGGTTTTGAAAAAATTGCTTCAGGTTCCGACAGAAAGAAATAATCAGGTTGATCATTTCTGCAAGAATAACGGAGCCTAAAAAGAGTAGCTCCTTAAGGAAGGAGAGGCTTCCTTGTCCATAATTATCCTGCTCAAGATCAATGAACCAGTACAGGTCTTTGAGAAAGACGAGGAACATGATGCTGGTCATGAATATTAATGAGAACACGGCAACCGCTGTGAGCTTGGCAGTGATGGGGAAGACTACCTTTGTGGATTCAACGTTATGATCAACCAGGACTTCATTATTGGTAATGATTTTCTGCCGTTCAAGAGCCATATCGCAGGCAGTGAAGAATCCAAACGTGATGCATCCCAGGAACACTTTTGCACTACTTACTGTATCAGCGTAGTTTTCGTAGCTGTTGTACCAGGCTAAAAGCGATGCGCCGACAAGGAATAATGAGCCTTCTAGCAGAAACTGGCGTTGAGGTTGTTTTTGCCATTCGGCTCTTAAAACAACCCATTTAACAAAAAGAGGGCGGATGAAAAACAATACCGTGAACACAACGGAGAGCCTGATGGTCCAGTCCAGTTGGCCAATACTTTCTATAATTGGGCAGACTCTTTCTCCGTAAATCGCTAGTATGATAATGGAAAATATATAGTGTGTGGTGATCCGCATGATTCGCCTCACTGATTATGTTGAAAGGAAGGGTTTTATTTTATATTAAGATCAAGTCAGAATGCATTTATAGATAGTCGAAACCTACTTCGAATCCTTACATTTGAGAGACTTGGGTGGGGCGGGAGTTTGCTATTCTTGGGCTACGGAGCTAATAAATATAGCGTGGGATTCAGATGTGCTTTCCCAGTTTTTCTTTAAACAGGTCCGGGGTGCCTGGTTTGACAATGTAGTCAAGGGCTCCTGCTTCAATAGCTTCCTGGAGACGTTCATGGTCATCAATAGAGGTGAGCATGAGGAATGGAATGTGCTGAAGAGCAGCATTTTTTTTGACTTTTTTGAGTAGTTGAATTCCATTCAGTTCGGGCATTTCCCAGTCGCAAAGGACCAGGTCAAAATCGCCTTCTTCCAGCATGGAATAGCCGACGTTACCGTCATCGGCGACTTCAATATTTTCGAATCCAACTTGCTTCAATTGAGATACGCAAATTGTTCTTTGAAATGGCGAATCTTCGACCAATAAAATTTTTTTTGAAAAATTCATAACAGGAAATCCTCCCCTATAATTACCTGTAAAGTATAGGAATACCTAACTATAGCTTACGATTCTAATTTAACCAATTTATTTTTTTGAATTTTAAAGTCTGGAGAATAGTTTTAGAGGGTCGACAAGCTTTATCTAGATAAGGCAAGCTGCAACCTTTCAATGAGATTGGAAAGAAAAAAAGCATTAAACAGAATCGAAGTGGTCCCTCTCAATTCATAAAAAAATAAGAAATTAAACCTATGAAAAACTATCCGTCATAGCTGTCAATTAATTGGTTGCGTGTAAATTCTACAATGGCATCGGTTTCCCTCTGGCGTTTCAATTCAAGATATTTTTTCCTGCGGGGGCGAACCTTCCTTGTGGGTAGAGGGTTGTTCCTCGGAGTGTTAAGTTTAATTATTTCTCTCATTGTTTCCTCCTTATGGCAGAAGAATAGTGAGTTTTTCATACAGGGGTAATCCACAACTAATATGGTGACTTTAAACCCATTCTGCCAGCTTTTGGGCAGAAAAAGATTTCCCAGAATCTGCCTATATATTTTGTTAAACACAGGAAGAAGAAAAAATGGGTTCAAAATAAAGTAAAATTTTTGAGCTTCCTTAACTTATGGCCCTGATTTTAAACTTGATCACTAACTTGGCCATGATTAGAGCCCCAAGTAGGTTGCCTTCCTTTAGTCGGTCAAGGCAACAGGCTTTTGCAACCATGGATCGAACACGGTATAAACTTACGAATTGATTGGCGGAAGTCATGATTTTTATGTGGCCTCCCTATGGAGTTAATAAACGGGCAATGCTCTTATATAAAGTAAAAGCAAGGTCCATACCAAGATGCTTAGCCCTTAAACATTTTTAGTAAAAGCTGGTTTTACAAAGTGTTTGGGAATTGTTCTTTTTTAATAAAAGATTAGAGATGTAAATTTTCTGATAATTTATACAAAAATAATCCAACCTATTTTTATTTTGGGAATCTTCTGGGACGGCGTCCAGCATTCCATGATAGGATGTGCGAAATTTATGGATGAGGCATCTAAGACAGAAAAAATACGGGGCCTGGAATTTCTTGAAAAATATTTTTCGGGAAAGGTCCTGGATATTGGTTGTGGTAACAACCTGGTAGTTCCCACCGCAGATCCGTTTGACCGGGCGCAAGGGGATGCCCAGAATATTTTGAGTTATCTTAGTCCTGAAACGTATGACTGTGTTCACAGTAGCCATTCACTGGAACATATGGGGGATGTACCCAATGTTTTGACACAATGGTGGCAGTTGGTGAAACCAGGTGGAGTGATGATCATTGTGGTTCCCGACGAGGACCTGTATGAACAGGGGGTGTGGCCGAGTATATTTAACAAAGAACATGCGGCCACTTTCCGATTTGGAAAGTCTGAATCATGGTCTCCGGTTTCTTATGATTTGGGTGAGTTATCTTCAGGATTGCCTGGAGCCGAAGTAATTTCACTAGAACGTCAGGATAGAGGTTACGATTACTCCCTTAAAAGCCATGGACTGAGTAAGATGGGCAAATTTATCATGCGATTGAACAGATCCATTATTAAAAGGTTGAAGCGAAAGAAAAAATTATTACAAATACTAAGATTAAACTCCGAAACATTAATTTACAGGGTCAACCTGATTTCAGTAAATCTCGGAGCTCTAATTGACCAGACATTAGAAGAAGCAGTGGCGCAAATTCAACTTGTTTTGAGAAAGCGTGACGATAAATCATCTCCTTTCTGAAAAAGATTTTCCAGGCATTTCCATCCTGCTTTATCCAAGAAAACCTGCAATTTCCATAATTTTTTTTATACCGATATTTCAAATTTTTGAAGAATAGATTAATATAGGAGTGACAAGTATCGGGGAGAACCTGCTTTCGGCAAATGCCGGGGGTCCCGTCCCGCTTTATCCTGATTTATATTTTAGAACCTTTCGCAATGGCTCGCAAAGCTCGAGAAACTGAAGGTCCATCAAGGCGCAGAAAAAGAAATTCAGAGACCCCTGCCGCGAGGGCTCCAGCAAAAAAGAAAAGATCGCCAGTAGTCACCATTATATTGGTGGCGGTGATGATGTTCATTGCTTGGGCAACTTTGGTTAAAGATGATGGCAAAGTTCCCAGTGGCAAGATAGGGCCTGCTATTGTAGGAGTGTTGGACCAAGTTTATTTGGGTTGCACCGTGTATTGGTTTAACCAGGGTTCGCACCTTCCTTGTGGTCAGGATATTGCCGACAAACTTCACGACTCAAAAAATGCCGAGATAAAAGTAACCGTGTCCAATTCTCTGCGCAAAGAATTTTCAGCGGTTGGCAAACATATTACAGACCGAATAGTTTTTCGTGTTGATTCCGACGGCGAAATTTATATTAAAGCGAAGGAATGTGAAACCAATATTAAAGACCTCGTTGTCTCAGAAGTAATCCTCGAAGAACTCGAAGCTCAATGCAAACCCAAATAGTCCCATCTTCTAAACAGAGTTTTTGTTGAATGGCAAAATTGCTTCATGTAAGACCCCCTGTATTGCCTTCCCACAGTTGATTATTTTCACCTGCCAAAAATTTACAAAAAAGGATAACCATTAACAATAAAGGTTAAATTGTTAATCGCTTTTTTGTGGGGGACGAGGAAATTGTTTTATGAAGAAATTTTCTTTTATTTCAAAACACATAATAAACTGGGTCTTAACTATATGATTTTAAAATAGTTGTTTAGATCGGCGTCAGTGGTATTCATTTTGCTCTTTGCTTGGGGTGACCCAGAATATTTTGTAGCGGGTTTCTCATTTTCTTGGTTGTAGAAAATGAAAGAATACTTTTACAAATTTTAGAGCAGGTGGATGTCATGCAAGTTGGTGTTAAGGGAGTCTGTAAATCCTTTTTTCTGTGTTGATGTGCCGGTCCTATTGGAAAGGTAAGCTCTCGCTGGTGGCTGGATTGATAGCTTTAATTTCATTATCTGGATGTGCCGCAAGTCAGGTTTTGGTTGCCTCCTATGAAGATGAGACCGCAAAATGTCCTGAACTGGAATATGAGTTGGAAGAGTCGCGGGTAAGATTACAGAAATTGGCAGCCGTCGATTCCACAGAAAGAGACATGCGAAACTTTGTCTTGGGAGTGGGTGGAATCCTCCTCCCGCCTCTTGGGATCATCAATGCTGCTCTGTTTATAACTGATTCTTATGCGGCGGATTATACGGAGAAAAAGGTTTTGAAAAATCGATATAACGATATGGTGATGTTTAGCCAAAATCAGGGTTGCGGATCGAATTTTGCTTTGATTCCTCTTGAGGGAGAAACCAAAGAACCCCATGCATGATATTGCCTTGTAAAGTGTTATCTAGAAATTGATATGGAAACGGCTTTAATCAAATCAATCTGGTATCAGGCGAAGAAAAAGTCAGCGATGACGGCGGGAAAAAATTGCGGTAGTAAGTGATAAAGGATTCCTAAGACCGTTAACTGCACAATACCTAGAACCCAAATCCATTTCAGGGTGTTATGCGAGACATATTGTTGATACGGGGTCCAACTTTTCGTGACAGCAATAAAGCTCCCGACATAAATGGAGATAAACAACAAGGCTAGAACCAAAGCTCTGCTACCACCCCATTGGAACATTGCCCAGAGAATATATTTCATGGCAAACAAGGTGGTACAAGAGATAACCGTGAAAAGCAAAAAACAAATTGCAGATTTTTTCATTTGAAATTTAGAGAGGGTTAGAGCGGATTTTTATTCGTTCAAGAGATTTCTACAATTTGCCGCCATGGCGTTTTAGCAAGTTGGCGATATCCATATTGCCGTTGGCGATGGCAATATGAAGTGGGCTTCGACCGTCGGCTGCTTTAGCATTGACGCTAGCTCCGTGAAAAATAAAAAGTTTGATGATTTTTAGTTGATCCCACCTTGCTGCTTCATGAAGCGGTGTTTGTCCTTCATTATCTTGCTGGTGAATATCAGCTCCATTGATAATTAAATACTTTGCTGTACTTAGATGGCCTTTTTCCGCGGCCCAATGTAAGGCCGAGCGGCCCAACTTGTCTTTGGCGCTGATATCTGCGCCCTGCTTGAGTAAAAGTTTGACGAGTTTTATTTTTCCCTGGGCGATTGAGGAATGTAGTGGAGTGTTGCCCCAATCTGCACGATTATTTACATTGGCTCCTCTTTCGATTAAAGACAGAGCGACTTTGGCGCTGCCCTGATCGGCAGCCAAATGAAGAGGGGTGTAACCGTAATTATCTTTTGCGTCCAGTTTGGCACCCTGATCAAGGAGTACAGGTACCAGTTTATCCAGATCTTCAAGTGCCGAAATATGCAGGGGGGTCATTCCCTCATGGTCGGGAAGGTTAGTATCCGCTCCTTTTTGCAGAAATAAATGGACTAATTTTTCTCGGTTGTGAAATACAGATTTATAAAGGGCTGTGATGCCTCGGTTATCCTGAGTATTGATGTCTATCCCAATGAGAAGTTGTTCGATTCGTTTCTGGTCTTCTATCTCAATGGCATTGAGCAATTGTTGGTGAGTCGCAGGAGAAACTAAAATGTCTTTCCGATTTGTAGATATTACCGATATCAGATTCAGCGGTTTGGTTTTAGGTGGGGGTTTGAAGGCTGGAAATCCGATCGCAGTAGCGCCTAGATTTTCAAAGAGAGGGGGCAGAGAGTCCGCGATGGGGGAACTTTTATCGACCTCAGCATAAACCGGCCCCGTTCCTGAAATTACAAGGAATAAAAAATTGGCAACCCAAACTTTCCATTTATGGTTCATAAAATGATTGTGCCACCCATTGCAAAAATAGGCAATACACTCCCCAAAACTCCTAATTAAACAAGGGCTGGCAAGAAAACTGTATTAATCTTCATCTCTTTTTAATTCTCAAATAGACAGAGTAAAGAATGAAACTGCCTAAGCACAATTGGAATATCAAGCTTCCCCAGAATTGCAGAGGGTGGGAATCCATAAATATTTTCACTTCTCCCTCCTGAATGTTAAACGATCCCATTTCACCCGTATAAAGCATTTTAAAACTAGAGAAAATCAATACTAGAGCAAATGCGAAATAAACAACATTGGTGGCATTTTTCCGGATATTGGGCTCAAGAAGGTAATTCACCAAAAAGGCTAGGAGAACAATAACAACGAAGCTGACAGTGGTGAAAGTAATGGGATCCATTTTTCCAGGGTTAAATTGTTTTTTTCCAGGGCAGGCTCAAGACAGACCTGGAAGAAGAATTTTTAATGCATCGGCGATGATTCCTATTGCCAGACTACCCAGCAATAGACCCATAACTTGAGTGATGAATTTGATTCCCGTTTTACCCAGAAATTTTAAAATCCTGTTCGCGAGCTTTAAAGAAATCCCGATCAAAATGCCTATCAGCACAAATTCTGCAATAGATATTAGTTTAGTTGACCATAGTGAAAATTCGTTGGACTGAATGATTACAGAACTTATGGCGGCGGGTCCAATGAATAGGGGGAATGTTAAGGGCATAAAGGCAATATCATTATTATTATCCCTTTCTTCAGATAATAAATATGAGGTTTTGCTATTTGTAAGCATGGTGAAAGCGATATAGATCAGGAAAACGCCTCCTATAAATTTGAAGGCCGGCATTTGAATACCAAAAAATACAACAATATATTTTCCGAATAAAAAAGAAAAAGTTAGCACAGCTACCGAAGCGCAGCAGGTTTTAAAAATTATTGAGTTATGCTCCGCATCGGTTTTATCTGAGGTCAGGGAAATGTAGACAGGAAGATTACCAATGGGATCTATAATGGCAAGTAAAATTACAAAAGTTTTTACAAGTTCTGCAGCTTCGATCATTTTTTCACAGCTTTCCTAAAAAAATTTTTCTTTTTTTAATGATAAGCTTGATTTCCTGCGCCACCAAAATTATATTGTAGGAGAATTTATTTTGTAGTTGGTTTTATATTTGCCCTCGTAGCTTTTCTTGCAGAATATCTGATATGCCCTCGTTTGTTTATTGTTGCGAAAAATGTACTTCTGAAGTGAGGTTCCTGGTTTCCCGTGCTTTGGAGGAGAATATTGCCATTCACTGCCCAAAATGTAATGAAGTGAATAAGTTTAGTTTGGAACGAGAAGGAAATGTGGGTAAAGATTGGTGTTCAAGCGTATCGATTCAAAACAAAAGAAGAAGAGATGAAGATGGTCTCTACAGCCGACCTGCTAGAGAGCAGGTCCTTGCCAGTTGAGAAAAACCTCAGTCTGCATTGGTAGTGGGGTCATAGCTTTCCAGGCCAAACAGAGTCATGTAATAGGCAAATGTATTTTTTACTGTGACAATACCCACCACCTTACCCTCGTCTGTGACTGTGATATGTCGGGTGTTTTTGTCAGTCATGTGTTCTGAAGCTTCAAGAATATGGTTATTGATGTCCAGGGTATAAAGAGGACAGCTCATGATCTCAGATACGGGAGTGGATAACGGGAGGCCTGCTCCAACTACCTTGCGTGTAAAATCCCTTTCAGTAATGATTCCCACATGGTTCCCGTTTTCGGTTGTAAGAATGGCACTGGCATTTTCTGTGCTCATTAAATATGCCGCCTCTTTAACGGTGGCATTCACATCAATGCTGATTACAGGGGTGGTCATGAAATCCCCTAGCTTTTCTTTTGGATGATCCGATTGTGGAAGTCCTGTCATGGCCTTCTCCAGTTGAAAGTTTTTTATGAAATCCTTCTTAAAGTTTCCTTTAAGTTGCTGATATTATCAAGTTCTTTTTAGAGCTATTTGGGGTTGCTGCGCCAATTTTTATATAGCCATACCCACGTCAGAAAAATGCCTACCCAGCCCAAATAAAATATTATTTTTGAGAGTGTCTGGTCAACACTCCATAAATCAAAGTGGTTGAATAAATTGCGCCAGTCGTGCGCCTCCATATCTAATCCCCCGATTAGGGGAAGTTTTAAGAACCGTCCATCTGCCATATAAATACTCACATCAATAAAATTACCAAAGAACCAGATCAGGGCAAAGCCTGTTCCCGCTCTGTCCCTGTTATAAAAAAAGGATGCAAAGACGACGAAGGGAATGAGCAATTGATTCAGGCTTCCTCCAATCGTCATCAGAGTGTCGTTGCCGAAAATGCCGAAGAGGAGGTGCCCCGCCTCATGAAATACGAGGTTTACATTATGGATCATGCCGGTAAAAAATGACCAATCCCTATACAGCGTTGTTTTGGGGAAAAAGATCAAGTGAAGAAAAAACAAAAGAGTAAGAAAAATGAATGCGGGGGTTGTGATTGGTTTCCAGGGTTGCCGTAAATATGGAAAACCCCCCAGTATTTTTTCACTATGTTTTTTTTCTTCGATTACAATTTTATTTTCATTTTTTACGGCGGTGTCTTTTTCCAATCGGTCCAGATAGGATTGGTATTTGGAAAAAATCACACCGCATCGCGCACAGTTTATCGAGTCGGGTTGTTCAAACTGGCATTTTGGGCAAATTATCATATTAGGCGTTGGGCAAAGATAAATGGTAGAGCAAGGCTAGAATGTTACAAATCTTCTTCTTATAAAGGAGTTTAAAAAAGAACTGGCTTTTTATAAGTCCCTGTTTTATAATGAAACAATACTTTAAGCGATTTAGCCGTCTAGAGAATGACAGGTGTATTGCCGAAACTGGTAATTTTTTTGATTGAGTAGCCTCCCGGAACCCCGGTTGTCTGATTTTCTCCCCCGTTTTCTCATTTAAGCTCAAATCCTCTTTTATCAATTATAGTTCAAGTTCTCAAAATAGGTTTTGAGCTCGATCTAAAGGACCGTCTGTTGCTCTTTATAATGAGCCAGCATCCACCAAAAGGAAAAAAATATGTTAATGGAATCAACAACTGCGAGCTTTGATGCCCTCAATCTCAGTGACCCAATTTGTCGCGCTGTTCAAAGTGAGAAATATACTAATCCCACGCCGATTCAGCACCAGGCCATTCCGCACCTTTTGCAGGGTCGGGATCTTTTAGGGTGCGCCCAAACCGGGACTGGGAAAACAGCAGCCTTTGCCTTGCCTATATTGCATCTCCTGTCAGAGAATCCTTCAGCTTCTGGCTCCAAGAGCCCGCGTGCGCTGGTGCTGACACCCACTCGAGAGCTGGCTTTGCAGATCAGTGATAGTTTTCGGGTATATGGGCGACACTTAAAATTAAAGCAGGCACTGGTTTTTGGCGGGGTAAGTCTAAAGCCGCAAATTAATACCTTAAAGCGGGGAGTAGATATTGTGATAGCTACTCCAGGCAGGTTGATAGATTTGTATCAGCAGAGGCATCTTCGTCTAGACAATATAAAGGTGCTTGTCCTTGACGAGGCAGATCGCATGTTGGATATGGGTTTTCTGCCTGACATCAAGAAAATTTACGCCATGACACCCAAAGATCGTCAGTCGATGCTGTTTTCTGCTACGCTCCCCGATGAGATTCTTCGATTAACGAAGAATTTTCTTAACGATCCAGTGCGGGTTTCTGTGAATCCTCCAGCCAGTACGGTAGAAAAAATTGATCAGCGTGTTTTATTTGTGGACCGCGAAAACAAAGGAGCTTTGCTGGAATCTGTACTGCAGGATGAGAGTATTGAAAAAGCTTTGATATTTGCTCGCACCAAGCATGGAGCGAACAAAATTGTCAAAAACTTAAGTCGTGCCCGAATCAAGGCGGACGCGATACATGGTAATAAATCCCAATCTGCACGTATGGAAGCATTACAAAAGTTTCGTGCCGGAAAAGTACAGGTGCTTGTGGCTACTGATATCGCATCAAGGGGTTTGGATGTGGATGGTATCACCCATGTTATCAATTATGAGTTGCCGAATGAAGCCGAAAGCTATGTCCACCGTGTTGGAAGAACAGCAAGGGCAGGGGCGGTCGGCGTAGCCCTTTCCTTCTGCGATGCCGGTGAAAAAGGTTATCTGCGTCAAATCGAAAAAACCATTAACAGAGTGGTGAATGTGGTGGATGACCATCCCTACCATTCAGAATCTATTGCTGCAAAACGCGTAAGTGGAATTGGAGCGGGTAAAAAATTTAATGGTAGGCGCAATGGTGGTCACTCTGCAGCTGGGTCTTCCGGTAAACCGGGAAAAAACCAAAACCGGAAGAAATTCTTTTCAGCAAAACCCGGAAAAAGAACGCGGTTTAAAAGCCGAACCCCCAGAACGGCAGTGAGTGCTTAAAAATACTCAGTCAGGTTGCAAAAAAAGTATCTCCCCTCCATTCTTTGGAGGGGAGATACTCATTATTTGTATTTTGAAATAATGAGGCTTTTCCCCACCTTCCACCATAGATTCCCTATCCGACCTCTCCCCAATACCTTGTCGAATTTCCTGGAAATTTCGCAATGCATAAAAAAATTCGATGAAGAAATTCCTTTAAGTGATTAGAATAGAAGAAGTGATATAAGATGTCTCAGATATTAGTTTTATACTATTACAATTAAGAATGATTTCGTTGGAATGAAAATTCTTTTGATTGACGATACAACTGCGAATGTCGATGTTTTGAGAGGCATCCTGTGATACAGGTTTGGTATGTTTCTTTTACTTTTTCAGTCTTATAAGGAAATAGATCATGTTTAAATTTATGGTTTGGTTTTCAGCCATAGTCACCATTGGTTTTATGGTGTTGATGGTCTTTGATTACGGTTAAACGTTGGAGCAGGTAAGGAGTTTTAAAAAACGGTATCGGTTTCATGAAGTTTTCCCCTTCTTTAATCAAAGCTTTTCTAATTTTCCCGTTGAATGTGATGGGGGTGATTCCTGTGTTTCTGATCTGGTGTTCCCGGCCAGAAGGGGTGCTGCATAGTTTTCCGTATAGTTTTAGTGAAGGTAGGTCTTTGGCAGGAGCGTTGTTTGTTTTTATCGGAGTAGGACTATGCTGGAAAACGGTTTCAATATTCACCGAGCATGGTGAAGGAACCCCGGCCCCGTTTGATCCGCCTAAAAAACTAGTGCTCCTGGGACCCTATAAGTTTGTGCGCAATCCTATGATGGTTGGTGTCTGGCTGGTTTTATCGGGAGAAGCCTTGATTTTTGGCTCGGTTCCTTTGGGAGTGTGGTTTCTGATTTTTTTTGGGTTGTGCCTGATTCTCATTCCATTTTGGGAGGAACCTGACTTGCAAAACAGGTTTGGCGAGTCGTATCGGGAATATATGCGAAAGGTTCCCAGATGGATTCCTTCAAATTTTAGTTCGCTAACAAAAAATAACCCTAATTACCATTAAAAATAAAATGCTAAGAATTGCTTAGCTTATGATAATTTTTGGCGGAGTGTCACCTTGTGGCCGCTTATCTGATTAAGGAAGGGCATGAATTTAATCAAAGCTATAGGACTAGTTCTTGTGTTTTCTGGCATCGTTATGGGTTGCTATTTGTTTTCAATCTCATACGACAGCTTCATTGTTATAGTATCCGATTTTGTGGGCGTATCAAATATTGTAGGGATACCCGATCCAGAAGGTAAGTTTCGAAACCTAATTACTTCAAAAGTATTTTTTCAAATCAAACTGATTTCTTTTTTGCCAATAATCATTGGTTCCCTGATCTTTAATTATTCTGGCAATCTCCATCGTAATACAGAAAAAATAGTTTTAGCGCTGTCAAATATTTCGGACGAAGTTAAATTGATTGAAAAGAAATATTTAATAATCGCATGCATGGTACTCCTGGCAAGCTTGGTATGTCGATTGTATTACGCGTTTTACCCGATAACATATGATGAAGCTTGGACATATATATATTTCACTTCAAAGGGATTTTTAACATCCATATCATTCTACCCAGTGCCCAATAACCAAGTGTTGCATTCTATTCTGACTAACTTAACCTATTATTTTCCATTTAGCCAAACTCTCAACCTAAGAATACCCAGCCTATTAATAGGGATTGCTTCTGTTGCTGTGTTTTATTTAACGTTTAGAAAAATTTTTGATGACCGTATCGCGCTTTGGTTGATGTCGATATTTAGCTTTTTGTATCCAGTTCTTTTTTATGGTTTTAAGGCTCGAGGGTACTCTTTGGTTATATTGTCTTCTGTTATTTGTTTCTATGGGGCGGTTCAGATTGTTAGATCAACAAAATATGATGATGTTAAGCAGTATTGGTTTTACTTGTCGTTTGGTGCCGTAATGGGTCTTTATAGTCTGCCATCATTTTTATATCCCTATTTTGCTTTTACAACGTTTTTAGCATTCACTCTTCTATATCGTAGAAATATTAAGCAACTAATAACTTTATTTACGTCTGTGTTTATAACCGGCGCAATTACTGTTATTTTATATTCCCCAATTTTTATTGTTTCTGGGTTCAGTTCAATGTCTAATAATCAGGGTGTTAAGGTAATACCCAGGTACGAGGTGCTGGGGTCACTATTTGCGCATTTCACAGAAACATTTGGAATTCTTTTTTATTCAGAATGGGTTTTGTTGTTAGTTGTTTTTCTAAGTGCCTTTCTATTAACAAGGCCAAAGATAAATGTGGAGAACAAGCTGGCTTCCTACGTTATTTTTATAAGCCCTGTCATATTATTAATTCATTCTGTTATTGCTGTTCCGAGGACATGGGTCCATCTAGTGGTACCAATTTTGTTCTTGTTGGGATCTTTAATGAAGAATCTACCAGCAGATAAAAATGGCACGTTGCTGGGCGGCAGTGCAATTATTTTAATAGGTTTTCTGGTTTTTAATTTTAATGCGTATATAAATAAATATGAAAAATTTTCTTTTGAAGCAGACAAATTATCTTCGTTATTAATATCCAATAATGCAAATAAAATTTATATAAACCATTATTTAATCAAAACAAATTTAATTTATTTATTTGAAGAGAAGGGTGCCCAAGTGGATATTGTTTCCTCAAGGCCGGGCCTTTTCGAAAATAATCAGATTGCAGAAAATAATTTTGATTATTTAATCTTGGGCGAGCAGATAAATAATATTCCCGGCTACAAATTGATAGAAAAATTATGCGCTCAATGTCGATTAAAGGCTCGCACCTACGTTTATGCCAAGGCTTAAATATATGAAAGTTCTCAATCAATAACTTGGGGAATATTTTATGCGCTGGTTCGAGGGAGCCTTGTGGTGGGAATAATTAAGGTGTTATCGGATCCCCTCAGAGGCAGATGTGTCGTCCGGAATGCGTGTTTTAATTGGTCCTGGGATAGCAATTCCAGAAGAATTAAAACTAAATGTTCTCAAAGAATTAATGGTAAAAATTTTGAGTAATGACGAAGAAAAATATAGCTTGATGGACTGGATTGGTTCCGCGATTGGAATTGTGGTCGCCGGATTCATCGTTTTTATCTTGATCTGGCCCTTGATTGATCCCACCCCGAATAAATCTTCTTCACTAAAAGAAAATATTCACAAGGCCACAGAAAAATAATTATATTTATTCAAACGGTGGTTGGCTTTTTCTCTTATATTCTTCATCGGTCATATTCATTCGGCCTTTTATAAATAACTGTTTTCTTTCAGCGATGGCAATGGTCTGGGCATTATTATTTTTCTTTCCAAGCTGTTTAGAGATATAAATCTCCTTCAATGCCTTGTCCCAGTCCTGCAGTTTTTCGTAGACACTTATTAAATTTAGATGAGCCTGTGTGTGGTCAGGGTCAATCGCGAGTACCTTGTTGTAATATTCGGCTGTTTCATTGAGCTTCTGGTGGTACCAGTATTCCAAAGCGATTTTAAAAAGAATTTCTTTGTCATCCGGTTGCAGGGATTCAGCTTTTAAGAATTCTGCTACGGCTAAATCGTTCCGGGTCATTTTCGAATAAATGTCTCCCAACCCTATTCGGGCTTGCAAATTTTTGGGTTCGATTCCCAGAGCTTTTTCAAATGATTCAATTGCTTCATTTCTTCGATCTGCTTCACTATAGACCCGCCCCATCTGGACATAAGCAAGAACAAATTGTGGGTCTAATTCCAGCACTCGATGCAGAATAGCAATGGCTTCGTCATAAGCTCCAATTCTTTGCTTTTCAGCGGCATTGCTGATCAGTTCCTGGGGATTTTTAGACGGGGAAGAATGATCTTCTGAGGGGTCATTATTTCCCTCACAACTGAAGAAAAACAGTAAAAAGGCGAGAGTGATTAATTTACGGCTAAAATGTTTTCGCATAATAATTGGCGGGATGTATTTGCATATGTAAATTTTGAAAATTTTACCCATTTCTACCTGATCCAGAAGGGCTTGGCAAGGATTCCGTTACTTCATTCTGCAATGAGAGGGTTCCAAGCTTTAATAATGTAGCAGGGTTTACTATAATTATCTGATCTTTATCGGAGGGATTTGGGTTGTTGTAAAACCAAATGCCCTCTGGATGAATAATTAGTGAGGGCCCCGAAGAATTTTAACTTTATGGGTGCCCCTAATATGACAGGAAAATACAATGTCAGATAATCTTCCATATACAGAGAATGAGAAGGGGGAATTTGCGATTCCCTGCCAGATTAAAATTGCTAAAGATTGTGTACAGTTGGGGCAATTTTGTGAAACCAAAGAAGAAGCCCGGGATTGGGTTGAAGAGGAATGTTGGATATCTTCTGGAGAAGGACATTTTTGCGTACAATGCAATGATCAGGTTTTGCGAAACATTGCCAACCTGCAAACCAAAAAGATGAATTAACCGGACTACGCCCGGTCGAAATGAAATAAAGATTTGTTTGGTCGGTAAGGTTTTTTGCTCGCCTCATTCATTCCTCAAAGGTTTATAAAATTTCATGAAATTAATTGAAGTGATCACTTCTGCTCAAAACTTAAAGCCGGTAATAAGTATTGCAGAGCAACACGATTCTGAGGTCAATTGGATAGGTTCTCCCGATGAAAAAGGGAGGCAGTTGATCCGCATGCTTGTCAGCGATGAAAACAGGCAATCGTTGTTAGATGCCTTGCAGGGTTTATTGGGGGAGTCTTCGAAGATTCTTGTTCTAACTTTGGAAGCAGTTCTCCCAAGGAAGGAAGCTGAAACCTCTGATGCAGAAGCAAAGGAAACGGTCTCCACCACAAGAGAAGAACTGTATAACGATATCGTCAAAAATGCTCACTTGGATTCGACCTACCTTTTACTGGTTTTTCTATCTACGGTGGTGGTGGCCATCGGTTTACTCGAAGACAATGTTGCAGTAGTGATAGGAGCTATGGTCATTGCACCGCTTTTGGGGCCAAATATTGCGCTGGCGCTGGGGGCGGCTTTGGGCGATATGCCTCTGATGTGGAAAGCGATAAAAACCACGATAGTGGGAGTTGCATTGGCATTATTGCTTTCAGTGATTTTGGGAATGCTTTATCCACTCAATTTAGATAGCCATGAATTGATGGCTCGCACGGATGTAGGGTTAGACTCGGTGGCCCTGGCTTTAGCTTCTGGAGCCGCCGCCGTGGTTTCTTTGACAACAGGCCTGGCAAGTGTGTTAGTGGGAGTGATGGTGGCGGTGGCTTTGTTACCTCCAACGGCTACATTAGGGTTGATGATTGGTGCTGGTCAACCCAAGCTGGCGGTGGGCGCGGCATTGCTTTTGGCGGTCAACATTGTTTGCGTGAATCTGGCCGCAAAGATTGTGTTCTGGGTTCGTGGCGTGAAACCGCGTAGCTGGCTGGAAAAACAAAAGGCCAACCAATCAATGGTGACTTACCTGGTTATTTGGGCACTTTCTCTCACACTCCTTGTGGTGGTGATCTTTATTCGCAAGGGATTGCTGAAAGGTTTTTGAGAGTCGCTAAAAGAATGCCAAGAAAGAGAAACCTCTTGAAAAGAAAAAAGAGCAAACCTGCAATTTGATGGAATATTTTAAACCGCGGCAACTCTAATAAATATAAAGATCATTTTTTCCCCGCCTGATTTATTCAGGTTTTACGGTTCGGACAATCTTGTTTGATGGGGTAAGCTTGGGAGGTCTCTTGGACCCAATCTGGTTACCAGTATTAGGGCTTAGCGGTTTGTTAGGGCTGGCAGTTCTAATGTATCCAGCCTCTCACCGTCTCAATATTCCATACACAGTTCTGCTGGCTGTCACAGGTTGCCTTCTTGGTTATTTCGCGGAATGGGGAATAGACCTCCGGCATCTTGAAATCGCCCATGATTTTCTCGGTAGCCTGAACTCTTTCAGTGTTTCTTCAGATGCTGTCCTTTTCATCTTTCTTCCTGTTTTAATTTTTGAAGCTGCGTTGGGGATAGATGCGCATCGATTAATGGATGACATTGCCTCAATTCTTTTGCTCGCCATTATCGGTCTTTTAATTTCAGCTTTCATGGTGGGTTATGTGCTTCACTGGGTTTCCGGTATTTCCCTCATTGTTTGTCTGCTGTTAGGGGCTATTGTATCTGCAACGGATCCTGTTGCAGTTATGGCAATATTCAAGGATCTGCAGGCTCCAAAAAGATTGTCGGTGTTGGTGGAGGGTGAAAGCCTGTTTAATGATGCGACTGCAATAGTTCTATTCGGAATTTTAGCGGCAATGTTGTCAGGAAATTCCGACGCAAATATAATTTCCGGGATTCAATCTTTTTTAAAAGTTTTTGTTTTAGGAATCCTTGTGGGTATGTCGATGGGTTATATTTTCTGTTCGGTTTTATCCAGAATGGGAAAATACCCATTGGTCCAAATTACTCTCACCTTATCGCTTGCCTATTTGTCTTTCATTCTTGCTGAGCATTATCTTCATGTTTCAGGAGTCATGGCTGTTGTGGGTGCTTCTTTGGTAGTGGGTTCTTTTGGTCATGCAACCCTTTCTCCTGAAACATGGAAAAAGCTGCATGAAACCTGGGACCATTTCGCTTTTTGGGCTAATTCGGTCATTTTTATTCTGGTAGGGATGATTGTTCCAAAAATCTTAGAAAGAATTAGTTTGCATGAGTCAATTCTGCTGGGGGTATTGATTGTAGTGGCCTTTGGTGCGCGGGCTTTGGTCCTCTTTGGCGCGCTTCCCCTCTTTGAGAGAGTCCATGCAACCGCAAAAATCAACAATGCTTATAAGGCGGTCATGCTTTGGGGTGGTCTCCGTGGTGCGGTTTCTTTGGCGTTGGCATTATCGATTATGGAAAACGAATTATTTTCTCCAGAAATACATAGATTCATTGGAGTCTTGGTTACAGGATTTGTTTTATTCACTTTGCTTGTCAATGCCACAACAATCGGTGCAGTACTGAAGCTGTTTGGATTAGATCAGTTAGGCCCTGCCGATCAGATTATTCGGAGCCGAGCTCTGAAACATTCGTTGACTAAAAGTAAAAACTCCCTGAAAAAAAAAGCTCTGAACCACAATATAAAACCCGAGCTTTCCGATGATATTATTAAGCAATACCAGGAGGATGAAGAAGCTGTTAATAATTTACTGGCTGAGTCCAAGGAACTTTCTGGGAATGATTGGGTTCGGGTAGGTCTTTTTGATTTGTGTGCTCTTGAAAAAGCAGGATACTTGAAACAATTTGAGGAAGGTTTTATATCTACCTATATTGTGCGTCGGCTTTTAGCTCAAGTGGAAGATATGCTGGACAGTTTGCAAACTGGAAGCGCTGGTTATCATAAATCTTCCACAAATATTTTGGAATTTAATTGGAGATTCCATTTAGCACTTACCCTCCATCGCAGTTTTGGATATAGCAGAGGACTTTCAACGCAACTAGCTGATCGTTTTGAAATTCTGCTCGCTAACCAAACTGTGATGAAAGATAACCTGTTAACCGCACTGCCTCAAATAGAACCTCTAATTGGAAGTAAAGCTGGGAGAACTCTAAAGAATTTAATCGAAGCTCGTCTCGAAAAGATTGAGCAGGCTTTACACATGCTTCAACTGCAATATCCAGATTATTTTTTGATGTTGCAAAAACGCTATTTAAGTCATGTGGCGATAAGACTTCAGGAAGCTGATTTTGAACAACTTCGCAAGGAGACGGTTATCAGTGTAGAGGTCTATAAAAATCTAGAAGCGAATTTGGAAATCAGGATGCGGAAAATCCAACCCCGCCCCACACTGGACCTTCAATTGGAACCAGAAAAACTGGTACGAAGCGTTCCTCTATTTTCAAATTTTCCTCCTGACCGTTTAGATCATATATCGCGGCTCCTCAAGCCGATGTTGGTAGTTCCGGGTGAAGTAATTTTGAAAAAGGGAGAAATAGGACATTCCATGTATTTTATTTCCTCCGGGTGTGTTGAGGTGGAGATTCAACCCATACCAGTTTGTTTAGGAAGTGGAGATTTTTTCGGTGAAATTGCACTGATCAAAAAAATACCAAGAACTTTTTCGATAAAAGCTTTGGGGTTCTGCGACCTGCTTGTCCTCAGTGATATTGATTTTAATTTGTTTTTAGATGGCAATCCGGAAATCCGAAAAATATTATCCGAAACGGCTGATAAGAGGATTGAAATGGATGACCAATAGGCGTGGGGTCAACTAGTAGTAGCTCTTTCCGGCTAGCAAATAGTTTTCTCGGTTAGACCCTTATTTTTCCAGTTGCCCTAGGCAGAAGAAGGGTATTAGAAAAAAATATGAATTCATGGAATATTTCAAACTGCGCCAACTCTAATATACATGGAGGCGAAATTTTAATTAACTAATTTGGTTAAATTATATGGCTGGAGAAATCCGATTTGGGGACTTTGTAAGAGAGGTCAGCCTTAAGCAAAATTCCCTCTCCTATAATTTGCTAACGCCCCCGCTTGCCAGAAATGATAGCGGAGAGGAAATTCCTTATTGTCCAAAAAAGCTACAACTTCGGGGTATTGATATTTATCGGCTTCTTGGGCCGTATGTTGGGTTTCGACTATTAAATCAGGTTAAAGGAGTTGTTCCTCTAGCGGTTTATCTTTTCCTGTTCCAGGTTTTTATTCTTCGCCAAAATGTTTTGGAGCACGGGGTCATCATTGCAGGATTATTAGCAGTGATCCTGGGACTAATGATATTCCTGGAAGGTCTGAAACTGGGTCTCATGCCTTTTGGGGAAGTGATTGGCAATACCCTGCCAAAAAAATCCAGACTTGAGGTTGTTTTATTCGTAGCGTTTTTATTGGGTATTGGAGTGACCTTTGCTGAACCAGCGATCGGAGCACTTCAGGCAGTAGGATCCATTGTTGATGTGCGCAAGGCACCCTATCTTTATACGTTACTCAATGATTGGACTGGATCTCTAGTGCTGGTGGTTGGTATAGGGGTTGGGTTGGCGGCAGTTCTAGGTACTATGCGTTTTCTCAATGGTTGGAGCCTAAAGCCCATGATCTATGGTGCCTTGATTCCCACTTTAGGGCTGACAGTGTTTTGCATGATGGATCCGGAATTGACTAAAATTCTGGGATTGGCCTGGGATTGCGGAGCGGTGACCACGGGCCCGGTGACAGTTCCTCTTGTTTTGTCTCTGGGAATTGGAATTGCTTCGGCGGCGGGGAAGGGTAATTCTTCTTTGTCAGGTTTTGGCATTGTAACTTTGGCATCGCTGTTTCCCGTTATCGGAGTGATGGGGTTGGCGATTTATGTATCGCTGATCACCAGTCCAGAATCCATTATCGAGGCGAGTAGTGCAGTGATGATGCAGGCAGGCACAAGCTGGGAGACCCCCTATGCTGAGATTATTTCGGGTTCCCGGTCCATTGTTCCTTTGGTTATCTTTTTATTCTTAGTTCTCAAACTGTTATTGCGGGAAAAAATCCGTGAACCGGGAATTCTTACCTATGGTCTTTGCCTTTCTTTGATCGGGATGATCGTGTTCAACATTGGCTTGAGTTATGGTCTCGCCAAATTGGGAAGCCAATCCGGAAGTTTTGTGCCGGCGGCTTTTGCATCTTTGGAAAATGTGGAGGGTTCTCCTTTATATACCTATTCGTTGGGAGTTTTTATTGCCCTGTTCTTCGCATGGATACTGGGCTTCGGAGCTACCTTGGCAGAACCGGCATTAAACGCCTTGGGTCAGACAGTAGAAAATCTTACCAACGGCGTATTCAAGAAAAGCATGCTTATGATGGCGGTTTCAACGGGTGTCGGCTTTGGCATCAGCCTGGGAGTATTGAAAATAATTTTTGAAATTCCGATATATTATCTTTTGTTACCCGGGTATGCCCTTGCAATTGTGCTCACTATAATTTCTTCAGAAGAATTTGTTAATGTAGCCTGGGACAGTGCCGGGGTAACTACCGGCCCGGTCACTGTTCCTCTGGTTTTAGCGATGGGTTTAGGATTTGGTAATGCGGTCCAGGCTGTCGAAGGTTTTGGCATTCTATCCATGGCTTCTATCTGCCCAATTTTGTCAGTATTAATCATGGGTGTCTGGATTCAATTCAAGACTCGGAGAGCTAATTTGAAGCGGATACATATTTTGAAAGGACAGGAGGCCGTGGCATGAGCCTGAGAGAGGTAACGGTTCTAACAGATATCGCCCTGATCACCTGTATCGTGCAACGGGGAGTGGCCGACACGATCATCCAGGCGGCTCGTGAAGCAGGAGCCCAGGGAGCAACGGTTCATTTTGCCCGAGGTATGGGGGTGAGGGAGCGGCTCGGCATTCTGGGTGTTGCTGTGGAAGTGGAAAAAGAGGTTATCGACATTGTGGTCTCCAAAGAACAGGTGGAACGTGTGTTTGAACGAATGTATTTGGCTGGAAATCTTGATACTCCGGGAATGGGGATCATGTACATCACATCGCTGGAAAAGGCGGCGACTTATATTCCGCCGGATGTTCTGGATAAATTTTCAGCCGATGAAGATAAAAAGGCTCATGAAAAATAATATTAGTAAACATATTAAGCGTATTACCTGTTTCTTGCCAAAAGGAGCAGGTATTCGCCTTGTAGAAATGTTGCATGTTGAAAAAAATATTAACTCATGCAATGTCCATACTGGAAGGGGATTGCGTACTGTTGAGAGTGTTAAAGATTATGGAGCCTGGTCCGAGCAGGATATTTTGACCGTAGTTGTAGATGCAGAACGGGCCGAAGAAATTTTTGAGTTTATTTTTTTTCAAGGAGAACTCAATAAGCCGGGAGGTGGCTTCATTTACCAGGCCTCAATGGTCAAAGCCTCGCACTATTCGCTGCCCAGCATGGAAAGCTTAAATGGTTTCCCATGAGCTGATTACTCATTCCACTGGATTTTAGGAAGCAAGAGACTTATAGTATTAGTAATAATAAATACTACTTTTTAGACAAGAAAAATAGCGAGAGAATTGTATGCCCGCCGACTTTCAAGACCCTATAACTGCTTTTCTTTCCGATAAATCCTTATCTGTTCCGTTGGGCCAAGTCCTTCTTTTTGCCTTTTTGTTGACCCTCTGTTTGCTTTTTGGCCGGCACAAACTGGGCTTGCTGATATCCTACGCATTTGTTTTTTTCTGGGGATTTATTTTCAATAGGGGTTATTTTATCGATTTACTGGGCAATACCAGTATGGGTCTCTATATCTACACTCTGTTTGGGTTTATGATGGCAGTGCTTGCTACCATTGGAATGTTTAAAAAAAGTTGAGCAGATGTAATGCGAACGGATACCCATCAGTAACTGTTAAGAATGGCGGTAACAGGATTTTCATATTTGTCGCAAGCTACAACTGAGTTGAGAGAATTTGGACAGACTTTTTCAATATCAATTTCATAACTGAATAGCGGACTGGCTCCGCAGCTTCCAAACTCTTCCGCACAAAAGTCACACATATTTATAACCTGATAGTTCGATTTCCGTATCGTCATAATTTCCCTCCTTAGTGGTTTGAATCCCGATATTCTAAATCTTTTCGTCTGTTGAGAAGATGCCTCAACTTTAGGTCCAAAGCTGACCTATTCAACGGGTTCTAATAAGGGACTTAACGGTAGTCTAAAATGAAAGCTTTAATACTTTAGGAAGGCGAGGTAGAAGGAACTATTCTTTTATTTTGAATTTTTTCACAATCAGTCTTCTCATATCCCGGGCTTTTCCAACCCAGAAAAAAGTCTCCAGTTTTTGATAATATTCCAAGGCAAGGTCAATGTGTTCCATGGCTTTTTGTCCCTCGCCCTGGTTTGCATGAACCGCCGCAAGGTTGTAATGAACGCCCGGCACATGCTCGTCCAATTTCATTGCTTTATCTAGGTATGTTTTGGCGGAAGCGTAATCCTTAGCTTTAAGATATCCTGCGCTCAATTTCTTAATAGTGTCCACATCGGTAGGTGCTATATTATGCGCTTCCTTTAAGACCTCGATACCTTCCTTAATCTGCCCCTTTCTCAGGTAAATTTCACCAATTACCCGGTAAGGGACTTGCAATTTGGGGTTTACCTTTAAAGCTTGGCGGGACAAATCAAGAGCTTCATTAAATTCTTTGCGCTTATAATGTACCTCGCCCAAAATAGCTTTTGCTTCAGGTAAGCTGGGGTCAATTTCCAGGATTTCGTTTGCTCTTTCCCGGGCCTTTAAAAGCTGGTCCGTCTCGATCAGTACTTGCGCATAAAAATACAGGGCCTGAACATCTTTCGGGTGTTGTGCAAGAAAATATTCCACGTTACTTTTGGCTTTGTCATAATTTTCCTCGTCAAAAGCTGTTTTTGCCTCTTCCAATTTAGCGCGATCAGGTATTTCCTCCCCGCCATCTCCGCAAGAGATTAAAAAGCAAAGGGAGAACAAAACCAGAAGCCAAATTGGGAAAATTGTTATTCGGCTTTCTAAATGGTTTTTGGAGGAAAAATATTTCAATTTCATAGGATCAGCTATTGGAATTCAGCGAGTAAACGTCAAGGAATAAAAAAGTTTTGGCTATTAGTTTTTCATGGGTTTGCAAGGTGAATTCTAGGTTGGAAGAATCGATTTGTCAATGACCCTGATGGCATTTAAATTTTTTTCTAACAAGATTCTAATTGTTAATTGGAGTCTTGAAAAAATTATAGAATGTTAAAATATTGAATTATTGAGACCTGCTGAATGATTTTTGATCTGAAATTATTCTCCGATCAAATGCAAAATAATCATTCTTTTATGGGGAGCGGTGCGATGCTCGAACAGATAAATTCCCTGCCAGATTCCCAGGGCCAGTTTATTATCTGATACGGGTATAGATAACTGGGTCTGGGTGAGCGCGGATCGAATGTGAGCCGGCATATCGTCAGGGCCTTCTGCCTGGTGCTTAAAAAGGGAATCGCCATCGGGAACCAGGCGGTTAAAAAACTGGTTTAAATCTTCCAGAACATCTGGATCGGCATTTTCCTGGATCAGTAAAGATGCGGATGTATGGGGGATAAATATCGTCATCAAACCCATTTGAATATCCTGCTGATTAACCCAATTGCAAACCTCGCGGCTGATACAATAAATACCGCGGTCTCGTGTTAAAACTGAAAATCTGAATTGTTTCTGTTTCATTTGCCAACCTTGAAATCTATGATTTATAGTGTTTTATCGGTTCCCCGCTATCGACTTTGAGGGAATTTCAAGATATCATTCTAGTGCTTGACCTGAGAATGCACCATTTGCTCTGCCATAATGGACGAACCGAAGCGTAGGTTCAAAATTTTTTTCTAGGGGAATTGATTATGCCTTTACCCGCTGATAAAGAAGTAAGCTTTAGGGAAAGTGTAAACCTGTGTTGTGACTTAGCTATGACCACTCTTGATATTGAAGATGGCATGGCCAAATATATTCGGAACGTGAATAATGTCTACCAGGTTCGGTTCCCAGTTAAAATTAAAGGAAAGATTGAAACTTTCATCGGATGGCGAGCGGTCCATAGCGATCATAAATTGCCGGCAAAGGGAGGAATACGTTTTGCCCCTAACGTTAACCAGGACGAAGTCGAAGCTCTGGCTGCCTTAATGTCTTATAAATGTGCCCTGGTGGATGTACCGTTTGGCGGGTCAAAAGGTGGACTGTTGATCGACCCGAAACAATATGAGCGCGACGAAATGGAACGGATCACACGGCGATTTGCCTTCGAATTAATTCAGAAAGACTACATCGGATCAGCCACCAATGTTCCCGCTCCAGATATGGGGACGGGCCAGCGTGAAATGGCATGGATCGTCAGCACCTATGCGTCTCATCGTCATGGAGACATTAATCAACTGGGCTGCGTTACCGGCAAGCCTGTCTCTATGGGTGGTATTCAGGGACGCGTCGAAGCTACTGGAAGAGGAGTGGTGTTCGGGCTCAGAGAATTCTTCCGCCACCCTGAAGATGTCAAAAAGGCAGGGTTGCAGGGAAACTCGATGGAAGGAAAAAAAGTCATTATCCAGGGTCTGGGCAATGTGGGCTATTACACTGCTAATATTCTTCAGCAGGAAGATCAGGCTAAAATCATTGCTATTCTGGAATGGGATGGGGGTTTGTACGATCCCAATGGGTTGGATGTTGAAGATGTGTTTCAATATAAGATTAGCAACAAGGGAGGCGTGAAGGGTTATCCAAAAGCTGAATATTTTGAGGATGGCAAATCTCTTCTTGAAAGGGAATGCGACATCCTGATTCCTGCGGCCATGGAAGCGGTGATCAATCAAGGTAATGCCAATAAAATTCAGGCAAAAATGATCGCCGAAGCCGCGAACGGTCCGGTGACTTTTGCAGCGGAAGCCATATTAAAAGAAAAAGGGGTCGTCATCATTCCTGATGTTTATCTCAATGCTGGCGGGGTGACCGTTTCTTATTTTGAATGGATCAAAAACCTTTCCCACATTCGTTTTGGTCGCATGCAAAGGCGTTATGAAGAAGGGCAGAGCCAAGCAGTGATTAAGGCCATTGAGGCAACTGGAACCAAAATTCCCCAAGAGCTGGTGGATAAACTGAGTCAGGGAGCGAGTGAAATTGATCTGGTCCGATCTGGCCTCGATGACACCATGCGCAAAGCATTTCAGGACATTCGCGAACGCTACTGGTCTTCTGATAAAATTGACAGCTATCGTACCGCCGCAATGGCCCTGGCCATCGAAAAAATCGCTACCAGTTACAGCACTATGGGTATTTACCCCTAGCGGTCGCTAGGCCAATGAGTATTACCTCTGGTGAGCAAACGCTCTCTCGGCGTGATGTTGTCCGAAGCATTCAATATGAAAAATGAAAACGGTTCTTCCTTTGTCGACCCCATTCGTAAACCGTGGGTGGGCGTAGGCTTCCTCGCGTTATTTTTCATGCTACTCCCCATTTGGCCGGTTGAGGGAAGCTGGTGGGGAATTCCTGCCTGGTTGCTTCTGGCCCTTCTCGCAAGCTTGCTAACCAGTATTTTCACCGCTTTTGTAATTCTCCGTATCTGGCAGGACCCTGAGGAATCAACGGAAGGTGAGAACGATGACTGAAACGCCGTCTCTGCCTTTCGGACCAGGTGCCTTGGCCGTTGTCACGGTCTATGTGTTGAGCCTGCTTGGCATTGGTGCTTATGCTTATTCCCAGCGACGGGAAAACAGTCTGCACGATTTTTTTCTTGCCGGAAGAACTATGGGTTTCACTGTTCTTGTGCTGACCCTCTATGCAACACAATATAGCGGCAACACCTTATTGGGATTCAGTGGGGCGACTTATCGTCAGGGATTAAGTTTTCTCGTTTGCGTTCATTTCATGACTGCCATCGTAGTGTGTTATTTGTTGTTTGCGCCCAGGCTTTATCGCCTGAGTCGGGAGAATAATTTCTTAACACCAGGGGATTTTATTTTTCATCGATTTCAGAGCCGGTTTCTCCGCATACTGGTGACCCTGATCATGGTATACGCTCTGTGCAACTTTACCCTGGCGCAAATGCGTACTTTGGGAACTGCTTTTGCCGGAATTTCGCAAGGCAGAGTGCCTATGTGGGTGGGGGTGGTTGGGCTGGCACTGGTCATGCTTGTTTACGAATCGCTGGGGGGCATGCGCAGTGTCGCCTGGACCGATTCCATTCAGGGTGCAATGTTGCTGATGGGATTCAGCCTGCTCATGGTCCTGGCGTTTATCCAATTCGGATCCATTCCGGATGCGTTATCGAAACTGGCGAGCCATCCTGAAACGATGCACAAAGTTCAAGCTCCTTCTGCGGAGGGGGTGCGAAACTGGTTCAGTTTTATCGTTCTGGTGGGGTTGGGTGCAGCGATCTATCCGCAGGCCATACAACGAGTTTACGCAGCACGCAATGCCAGAGTGCTCAAACGTTCGCTTGCGGTGATGGCATTTTTGCCGCTCACCACGGCCTTGGTATCGGTGATGATCGGGTTGCTCATGGCGGCGAATCGGCCTGAACTGGGCGGGGCAGGTATAGCGATTCCTTCTGAAACGATATTGACATTGATGTGTCTTGAGATCATGCAGGCCTCAACATTGGGCTATTGGCTGGTAGTGCTCATCTTCTCAGCCCTACTTGCGGCGGTGATGTCTACCGCAGACTCGGCACTACTTAGCATCAGTTCAATGGTGACCCACGACCTTTATGGTCAAACCTTCAGGCCGAATGCTGACCAGGCCCACTTGACTCGTGTAGGAAAAACGGTGACCTGGGTCATACTGATGCCTATTGTTTGGGCGGCTTTGGTCTATGAGGGAAACCTGATTCAACTTTTAAAACTAAAGTTTGAACTTCTCATTCAATGCGTGCCGGCTATTTATCTGGGCGTTCATAGCAGAACATTGAGTGCCCGTGCTGTAATCGTCGGTCTGGTAGCAGGACTATTGGTAACCCTGGTTCTGATCGCCTTGGATATTGGCCGGGTGAGTGGCATCCATGCAGGAATTATAGGCTTGGCCGTCAACCTGGCAATATGTTTCATGAGTTTTGCAAGAAACCCCCGTTGAATTCGATAAAATTAATTGGTGATGCGAATCAATCTTTGCAACATCTGAGTTCTGATTCAAAACATAATCCATCAGGGATTCGACCTTCACAGATACTTTGGAGAAGGGGAAAGGCATGTTCCTTCCAACCTTGACCGAATGAATCGGCAGCGGGTTTCAATCGAATATTATAATGTCTGAGGGTCAGGTGGGTGCCATCCCCTTCAGGCCGTAAGCTAATTTCAACCGTAGAATCGCCAGGCTCCAGATCTTCTACTCCTCCCCATGTAAATACAACTTTTGAGTGAGGGACGAGTTCCACATATTGGCCGGTGCAATTGCATGTGCCATTACTGTTTCCAACACGAAATATTCCGCCGGGTTTGGCATCGGCTTCCACCACCTCTCCAAACCATTCTTTCATTTTGGCTTCTATTGTGAGGTATGAAAATATGGTTTCGGGTTGAGCTTGAATATAAATTTTGCGTGTGAGTTCATAGGTTTCAGTCATGATTTTTTCCTTTTCTTCCTTTCTTCTTTTTCAGCGGCGGTTTTAAGTTTTTCCAGCCTGGAATCCCAGAAATTTTCTAGCAGGGCTTTTAAGGACTCAAACCCTTCTGGCCGGAGTCGGTAAATACGGCTAGTCCCTTGACGTCGTTCGGCAATGAGTCCGGCTTTTTTGAGAACTCTCAGGTGCTGGGACACTGCAGGGCGGGAAATCTCCTTGAAATGGCCAGCAACTTCACCTGCAGACAATTCAGCATTACGCATTAATTGCAAAATGCTCAACCTATTGGGTTCGGCTATGGCTTGTAGGGTATCTATCATGAAATTATATTAGCGGATACTTACGTAAGTGTCAACTTAAATAAGATTTATTTTTTAGGGTGTAGAAAAAATCAAATTTTCCTGGGCCCGGCGCGTGATATGATACGCGCCCGAGTAACTTTTCATACAGGACGGTCCATGTCAGAATCTTCAGAATACGATAAGAGCGGTGTTTCCAGTAAGGGAGCAGAGACAGCACTTTCTGGTTTGCTCAAGCATGTTTTACCAACGCGGAAATTCAGCGAACGCTACCCGCTCGCGGCAGACATCGGTTATTTTGCCAACGTTGTAGATTTAGGTAATGGACAAGGCATTGCGTTCGGCACCGATGGCGTGGGAACAAAAATAATTGTTGCCGAGTTACTCGGTCGTTATGACACCATTGGCATTGACTGCGTTGCCATGAACGTCAACGATATTATTTGCGTTGGGGCTCGCCCTGTCAGCATGGTGGACTATATCGCCTGCTCCCACACTGATCCTGAAATTTTTAATCAGTTGGGTCAAGGGTTGGCAGAAGGAGCCCAACAATCGGGCATTAGTATTTCTGGCGGTGAGATTTCGCAAATCAAGGAAATCATTTCCGGCATCGATCTCATTGGGGCCTGCATCGGTCATGTTTCACTGGATAAGGTAAATACTGGTAGCGACATCAAACCTGGAAACCTTATTGTTGGCCTGGCTTCCACTGGGGTGCATTCGAACGGCTTAACTTTGGCCCGAAGGGTGCTTTTGGGGGACAGCCTGGAAGAACAGAAAACCCGCATTAATGATTATGAAGAATTTTTAGGCCAGACCCTGGGCGAAGCGTTGCTCGAACCGACACGCATATATGTCCAGCCTGTTATGGAAATGCTCGATGCAGAGATAGATCTCAAGGCAATGGTTCATATTACCAGTGGCGGATTTTGTAACCTGAATCGGGTGCAAAGTGAAAATATCCGTTTTGTCATTGATACCCTGCAGCCCGTTCCGGAAATTTTTAATCTCATTCAGGATAGAGGTGGAGTGAGCGAGGCAGAAATGTTCGAAGTGTTTAATATGGGAACAGGTTTCTGCCTCATCGTTGAAGGCACAAAAGAAGTAGAGGCTTTAACTGAAATCTGCAAAGAATACGACCTCCCCTGTCAGGTCATTGGGCAAGTTGAAGCCTGTCAGGGAAAAGAAGTCACCCTCCCGCAAAAACAACTCATTGGAAAAGGTAGCCGATTTATAAGCTCATGACCACTGGGAGTGGGACCCCAGAGTTAACCTTCCCTACTGGAGCTGTGATCATGAGTGGGCATATTTTTAAGCAGCTATCGGCCATTAGCGGATGTTAAACGCAAGCCTCTTACGATCAGCTTTACGTCTGTATGTTTATTCGAAAAATCAGCTAAAAGATTCTTGAACTCTGCTTCGGAAATATTCTTGGATATTTCTCAAAGGAGTAGGTCAGTTAAATATAAAATCTCCGTGTACTATTTGCTATTGCAACGAGTGACAACATAACGGGTACTTCAACAAGAACACCGACTACAGTTGCCAATGCGGCACCTGAATTTAAACCAAAGAGGCTAATTGCTACAGCAACTGCCAATTCAAAAAAGTTGGATGTTCCAATCAATGCAGCTGGAGCGGCAGTACTAAACGGAACCTTCCATAAATATGCCCAACCATAGGCCAATGCAAAAATACCATAACTTTGGATCAAAAGTGGTATAGCAATTAAGGCAATTACCAATGGCTTATCAATAATCGTTTGTGCCTGAAACCCAAACAACAACACTACAGTTGCTAAAAGTCCCATGATTGAAAACGGTTTTATTTTTGCCGTAAAACTGGCAATGCGCTCATGATTGCTGGAACTGTCTAAGGCTTTGCGGGTGAAAAACCCAGCCATTAGGGGAATTACAACGTAGAGTACCACAGAAAGAAAAAGCGTCTCCCACGGTACAACAATATTTGTTACGCCTAAAAGAAATGCAGTAATCGGCGCAAATGCAAAAGTCATGATGAAGTCATTAACAGAGACTTGCACCAATGTATAATTCGCGTCACCGCGCACCAATTGGCTCCATACAAAAACCATTGCTGTACAAGGGGCAACACCCAGTAAAATCATTCCGGCAATATATTCCTTTGCTGTTTGTGGTTCTACAAGACCAACGAACAAGTACTCAAAGAACAAGATACCCAGAGCAGCCATCGTGAAAGGCTTAATAAGCCAATTCACAACGAGCGTTATGCATAAACCCTTTGGTTTTTTTTCAACATCTTTAATTGAAGCAAAGTCTACATTGACCATCATTGGATATATCATTATCCAAATAAACACCGCTACAACAAGATTCACACTGGCGTATTCTATCTTGGCTATTGCCTGGAATATGTTTGGCGAAGTAACACCCAATCCCACTCCAGCAAATATACATAGTCCCACCCATACTGAGAGGTAACGCTCAAACAAACCCATAGGGGATATTTTTTCAGATGTCATAACAATTCCTTAATTATGTCAGACCTGTCCCTATTCTTAAAGCTACTGCATCCGGCGTGACATGCCCGTTATGGGTCGGAAGCAGACGTTATCGTTACACGATATATTTTTTCCTCTGGTTTTCAACTGTAATACTGTTGCTGGGGTCAGGTAAGGGTAGGACGGTTGAAATTTAAAGTTTTAGTCAATAGTGGATGTGATATCCCCAACATTGAACTTTACCTTTTCATGGCATGATCCTTCGACATACCCCAAGAATGCAATGGTCGAATATAACTAGCTGAGGATGACAAGCCTAACCTCCTCTTGTCAGGGTAGGAACCTATCTATGCCTATCTCTGTTCATCTGTGATTAAAATTTTTAAAAATGAATTCCTAATCCCGTCAAGAACAAACGAAAACTATCGGCAAGCGTGGCTTCCGGGGCGGTGTAAACAAAAATATGGATCAGCGCAAAGTATTGCAGGGTCACATAGGCGGAAAGAACATCCCACCCAATATATTTATCCGGAGTCCAGGGTCTGCGAGGAGATTTTTTCTTATGCAGGAGCCAGAACTCGCTGGCTGTTATCCCCAACCCTAACAAAACAAAATAAGGCCATTGATTTAAAGATATAAAAATACTGTTTCGATTGACGCCAGAATAAAATACGGCTTCAGTCATATGCCCCCAGATCAGGTTTCCAAAACAGGCGGCGGCCATGGTTGCTGTAAAGATTCGCAGATGGGTGTGGCCCTTGAAAAACTTAAAAAATACCGGGTAATAAAAGGCGCGTACCAGAAACTCTCGATAATGAAACGTGAATCGTGACCAAAGGGAAACAAGATTGGTCGAGAGCCAGGGGAAATTAAAATAGGGGTCAACTTTATAACCGCAAACCCGCCATAAGCCGACCTTGAAATGCACTACCCCTCCCCAGGCAAAGGTCCATTTCATTAAAGCAATCAAGGTGGTGAGCAGCACTGTGGCAGAACCTATTGTGCTTCCCATAACAAAATCTTCTGACATATTTTCAATACGCCAATAAACCAGGATCCCCTGATCGTCAAAGAATCTGACCAGGTTGGCACGAATCCAATCTCCCAATACCAGATAACCGAGAGATACCATCCACAACTTCAATCCGCTTACCACCAGTTTGTTTTTATCTTCACATAAGAAATTGTTTGCCGTGTAGGCGTATCCCTGCCCAATGGTAACTCCCCAGTTCCAGTTGGCGATTTGTCCCGGAGTCAGAAAAACGGAAAGGTAGGTCATAAAAGAAATAGTCTCTGGAATTTTTCCATCCTGATAATCAATGTGGTACAGGAAGAGTCGTTCCCAGTGCCAAAAGAACAAGAGTACACCCAGTGCGAGTTTCCACGGTCCGGTGAACCATCCTTCCAATAAAGCTCCAATCAGAACGGTGATCAATGCAGATTGAACAACAACGACCCTAATTACTTTTGCGGCAGATGGGAAAGCAAGAAGACGAAGAACTCCATAACGATAGATCAAAACAGATATACCCCCTGCCAAAAGGGATTGAACTAAAGCATTGGAACCCAAAAGCATATAAGGATCAAAGGTCCAGAATCCGAAGAACCCTGGCAGGAACGCTATCCACAAGCGGAAACTGGAAACCGGATGAAGAATTAAAAAAACCAGAGAATGGGCGCAGAGTAACCCGGACACCCCTTCCATCCCATATAGAATTCCAATAATAATTAGGGACGAAAAAACCAGGGAACGTTGTTTGTGTTCCAAGGGAATAAAATATACCAGCAGGAAAGCAAAGCCAACTCCTAGAAATAGCACCAGCCGCTCATCATCATTTTTACTGAATATCCAGGTAAAGGGCACATAGAGACTGCTGTCGATATTGCGATCATCGTCAAAGACATGGTCGACGTATAAGCCCAGAGATTCTGATAAATCTTGCGGCATGGGAAGTTCGAGCGATTTGGAGGCATAGGTGAACAGATAAATATAGACGAGCAAAAATGCAAGAACGGCTAAAACCATCACCGGGTTGTGACGGTCATTTTCCTGTTGTGTTTTTTTCGATATAGGCGTGCCACCAAGAAGCCCTGTCATGATTCGTCGATGTCCTTCAGCTGGTTGGCGACATATTGGGAGAGGGTTTCGATACTGCGGAAGGTAATAGCATTGATATCTGCGCGGGATATTTCTACGCCAAATTTTTCCTCCAGAAACAATGTGGTGTTTACAATGCCAAAAGAATCAACAAACCAGTCATCCAAAAGATTGGTGTCATCGGTCAAAGAAGCACCTGGATTGGGGAATTCTTCCTCAAAGAAATTTTTTAACTGGGATTTAATCTCAGTTATCTGCATTCTTCGGCCTCATTACTTTTTCGCGCAAGGTTTTATAATCCACTTTCCCATTTTGTGTTGTAGGAAATTGATCCAACTTGTGAAAGCTATGGGGAATCATATACTGGGGGAGAATGCCTGACAACAAGCTTCTAAAAGGGGGGTGGGATTCCAGTTGGCCTGCCGTATAAAAAGCCATGATGCGTTTTCTTGAGGAATCATAAAGCACGCAACTTTGTAAAACAAACTCAAACTGGTTAAGAGCGTTTTCTATTTCCCCGGCCTCGATGCGATAGCCATTATGCTTGAATTGGTTGTCTTTTCTCCCGATCATATAGATGAGCCCATCTTTAGATGATTGGTAGCCTAAATCCCCTGTCTTATAAATAATTTCATTTTGCTTCCCGTTTTCGGGGTTGGAAATAAAAACCTCGAGTGTTGTGTCGGGATCCTTCCAATATCCCAATGCTACCCCGGGTCCGGCGATGCAAATTTCGGCAATTTCATCTGCGGAAGTTACCGGCTTTTCTTCTTCATCCAAAAATAAAACGCGATGGTTTGCGCAGGGCTTTCCTAGAGGCACCTCATTCAGGTTTTCAATGTTCTCCTCAAAAATCCAATAGATAGCATCTACTGTTATTTCGGTAGGGCCATATAAATTAGAGAGCAAAGCAGAAGGAAAGCCAGATTTGAGAAGCTTCAAAGTATTGAGCGGCATGGCTTCCCCTGCAAACAATATTTTCTTAAGGCTGCTCAATTCATAGTCTTCATGAAGTTTAAGGGAAACCAAATTACCCAATAGGGAAGGCACAAAAAATATAAAATTAATTTGGTGGGTGGAGACATAAGCACCAAAATCACCCGGAAACCTCAACGCATCTTTTGAGAGCAGATGAAGGGTGCAACCTTTGGCGAAAGTGAGGTACAGGTCGAGAACGGAGTTATCAAAAAATAATGGCGCTTGATTGCCGATAATTTCTGCTTCGGTGATTGCATAGGTTTCTATGGCCCAGTCGATGTAGTCAATCACTGACGCATTGCTGATGGTCACTCCTTTTGGGGTTCCCGTTGTTCCAGATGTGAAAATGATATATAGAGGGTCATCAGGGTTTCTCTTTGACAATTTTTCCAGCACCTGCTTTTCAATTTGGGCTAGATCATCACAAGTGCGGGAAAAGATTTCTCCTGCCAGACTAAATTCGCCGGCACTATGCTCAAGCACCCAATCACTGCCTAGTACTTCTAAAATTTTATTCTTTCGTTGGCGAGGTGCTTCAATATCCAGAGGAACGTAAATATTTCCACTCATTTGGATGGCGAGTATGGCGATGACCGCATCGATAGATTTTGGCAATCCCACGCATATAGGCTGATTAGTTATTTGAAATTCAGTATTAATCCAATAAGCTAGGGAGAGGGAACTTGTCCACAACTGGATGAACGTAATTCCCTGTCCTTCATCAACCACGGCGGTTTTTTCAGGGAACCTGCTTTTGGTGTTTTGGAGGTACTCTATCGCCAGCTTTTGCATTTATTATTCTTTCGAAATTGTTCCTTTATCGGCACAAAGTTATCATGGAACCGGTTATAAAAAACAATAAATGGAAGTTAGGATGGATCGCTGGAATTCTTTTAGCGGGACTCTTTGCGCTTAAGCTGTTCACCATAATCACAGGCTCAATCCCAAAGCAGCCTAATCTACTATTGATAACTCTGGATACCCTGCGTCCCGATCATTTGAGTGTATATGGCTATCAAAAGGAAACCAGTCCTTCCCTTTCCAAATTAGGGAAAGACAGTTTTGTTTTTGAAAAAGCTTTTACGGTGGCAACCAACTCAGGTCCGTCCCATGCGACTCTTTTGACAGGATTATACCCTGCTCAGCATGGGTTGGTAGATAATGGTCAAAGAATTCAGGTGCCCACTCTTGCTGAAACTTTGAGCCAAACAGGCTACGACACTGCCGGGTTTGTTGGTTATTACGCATTGGGAGAAGAATCGGGACTTGATGCAGGTTTTAAGGATTTTGAATATCACCCCATCGCAAGTCATGACCATGACGAGAAGAAAGATGACCTAAAAGGATTTAACGCGACAACGGGCTGGCTAAAATCCTGGACTAAAACTCCTGTAGATTCTCGTTCTCCGTTTTTTGTCTGGATGCATGTTCAAAATATTCACGAAAGCTATGATCCTCCCTCTCCCTATAACTCCATGTTTGGGCAAATATCTGGCCTTCAAGAACTGGAAGGATTTGAGGGAGAATTTGATGTGCGGTGTGCCAACGATCTGGCTAAAGCCTGGCGTGCGGGGATTTTGCCTTCTCGTTTCAAGCAGGAAGTGATGGCTCTGTATGACGGGGAAATTCGTTTGGTAGATGATCAACTCGGCCGGATTTTCGCAATGCTAAAATCAATGGGTGCATATGATAATACGGTGATCGTTGTTGTGTCCGACCATGGTGAGATTTTATTTGAACTTTATGAAAACGGGTTTTACAAAAAAGGTCCAGGCCATACCGCTCGCTATACGGACGCCTCAATGCAGGTACCTATGATTATAAAACCAGCGAAAACCCATGAGCTCAATAAAAAACAGCGCATAAAACAAATGGTTTCCACCATTGATCTGGTACCAACACTTGTGCAATTGCTCGGGCTACCGATTCCTCTAGATCTACCCGGTGTATCCTTGGTGAACTCAATGCGTCAACCGGATTCCGCCGCAATAAGGGAAAAAATTTATTTCCAAGAAAGCCCTCATGGAGTGGAATACATAGGGCTTCGCACGGAACAATGGAAGTTTGTGATTAAAGTTAAAGATGGCAATGAAAGTTCCCTGCTCATCGACTTGATAAATGATCCGAACGAAAATTTCAATTCAAAATCAATTACCAGGACCCGAGAATTTGAAGCCTCTTTAAAAGCATGGAAAAAAAATATGGGTTCAGTTAATAAAAGAAGAGAATTATCTGACGAAATGAAACAGGCGTTGAAAGATGGAGGGTACCTGCGCGAATGAGTTATATGTTAAATAAACCATTTCCACCGAGAAGAGTATTTTTTGTTTTACTGATAATTGATGTCGGAGTGGGTGCTCTTCATCTACTATATTCCTCTGACCCGAAAATAGGTTCCTTTTTTAACCTTGCCCATGAAGAAAACCTGCCCACCTGGTATTCCAGTTTTCAATTCCTCCTTGTAGCAGTTGCTGGAATTTTTTGTTATTTAGTGGAAAGAGCCGGGGAGAAGCATAAGTCAGGGAGCTGGGGATGGTTAATTGTGGCCCTATGCATGTTGGGCCTGGCTATAGATGAGACTTTCCAGTTCCATGAAGCTCTCATTAATCAGGTGATGTCTGGGCAAGCAGGGGAAAATTTGCGACATTATTTTGGAGTGACCAAAGATACCGACTCACTTTTATGGACGGTGGTTTTTGCCCCAGGAATGATTCTGGCAGGGACAGGATTGATCATGTTTTATTATTCCAGATTCCAAAGCAACCGATTTCTGTATAGACTATCCATAACTCCTCTTATTTTTTTAGCATTGTCAGCGGGATTAGAATTTTTGGAAGCAAAAATATTAAGTTATCCTGCTGAAGACCCTATGATCCGTTACCGACAATTAATATTTGTAGAGGAAATGGCAGAACTTTTTGCCGCATCTCTGTTTGTATGGATTCACTACCAATATTGGGTATGGAAGGGGTCCCATTATCAATTTAGTGATGCAGGTGAACTGTGATGCTAGAATTCCTCATGCTAAATTGAGTAAACCGAGCATTATTCGTTCCGAATACTTTGAGTTTATATGCAGCGTTTCACATTTAAAATTATTCCATTGTTGATGGCGGTTTTTTTGTCTTCTAACGAAGCCTTCTCGTTGGAATCTTACAATCGCCTGGTGGATGAGAAGAGCCCTTACCTTCTGCAGCATAAGGATAACCCCATTCACTGGTACCCATGGGGAGAAGAAGCGCTTGAGGCGGCAGTTCGGGAAAATAAACCCATTTTCCTGAGCATTGGTTATTCAACCTGCCACTGGTGCCATGTATTGGAAAAAGAATCCTTTGAAGATGAAGAAGTCGCTGCGTTATTGAATGAAGCATTCATCTGCATAAAAGTGGACCGTGAAGAGCACCCGCATGTGGATCAGTTTTACATGAACGTGGTACAGGCGATGACGGGTAGCGGGGGTTGGCCTTTGACAGTGGTGATGACACCAGAAAAAATACCGGTCTTTGGGGGAACCTATTTTCCCCGCAACGAACTCATGAGAATTATAGGGGCAATTGGTTCTGCATGGATTGAGCAACCAGGAAAAATAAAGGAAGTGGGAGACGCGGTCCGAAAATTTATTGAAGCCGGAGACCGCGTTTCAACTCAATCCGTCACTCTCGATGAAAAATTGCTTAAAGATTTGTATAAAAAATCCCTCATTAGTTATGACGCAGAGAATGGCGGGTTTGGTCTTGCCCCAAAATTTCCACCAACCATGAAAATGCGCTTGTTATTACGCATCGCCCAACGTACGGGAGATAAGCACGCAATAAAAATGGTGCAGACCACTTTATCAAATATGGCACGCGGGGGAATTTATGATCATCTCGGAGGCGGGTTTCATCGCTATTCGACTGATCCTATTTGGTTGGTGCCACATTTCGAAAAAATGCTCTACGACCAGGCCGCTTTGGCAACTGTTTATCTGGAAGCCTATCAGGTTACAAAAAAACCAATATTTGAATCTGTCGCAAGAGGCATATTAGATTATGTTCTTACTGATATGACCGGCCCTCAAGGTGGGTTTTATTCTGCCGAAGATGCGGACAGCGAAGGTGAAGAAGGAACTTTTTATGTATGGTCGGATGCGGAGCTTAAAAAAAACCTGACTCTGAAAGAATATCAACTTGCCTACAAATTTTTTGGGGTAACTTCAGGCGGAAATTTTGAAGAAAGTGGAAAAAATATTCTTCACCTTCAAAAGGAGAACAATTGGAAAGCGAATGAAAGTGCTGAGGTGAAGAACCTCAAGAAAAAACTGTTGGAGTTACGGGCAAAACGGGAGCGACCGTTCAAAGACGATAAAGTTTTAACTGCCTGGAACGGATTGATGATAAGCGCTATGGCAAAAGCCTCGCAGGTATTGAAAGATAGCCGTTATCTTATAGCGGCACAAAAATCAGCGAGCTTTTTGAAAACGCAACTTTATGAAAAGGAAAAGCTGGCTCGCAGGTATCGAGCCGGTGAGGCAAAGTTTACCGCAAGTCTTGATGACTACGCTTATCTCATCCAGGGGTTGTTCGACCTTTACGAAGCGGATTTTGATGAGCAATGGTTGAGCTGGACCAGTCACCTACAGAAAAAACAGGATGAATTGTTCTGGGATAAGGATAGGGGTGGATATTTTTTTTCTGAGGCTGAGGGGAGCCTTTTGCCTGGTCGTAACAAAAGGTTTGAAGATAACGCGCGGCCTAATAGCAACGCAGTGTCTGCTTTGAATTTGTTAAAACTGTATAACTTCACTTTGCACAAACCCTTCAGGAAAAAAGCTAAAACAATTTTTTCCTTGGCGGGAGATATGATGAATCGCACCCATAATGCTTTTTCCCAAATGTTTATCGCGCTTGATTTTTATCTTGATAGATCAAAAGAGGTGATTGTGGTGGGTCCAAAAAAATCTCATGAAAAAGAATCCATCCTTCAAATGCTGCGTGATGAATTCCTGCCTAATAAAACCGTGGGCTATATTTCGCCCGATGCCAAATCGTCTTTCCCGGTTTTTGAAAACAAGACTACGGCTGAAGGCCGCACCATTGTGTATGTCTGCGAAAACAATGTTTGCAAATACCCTACTGAAGAAATTGCGAAAGCTCGTGAACTGGTGCAAGACAATAAGCGATACCCTCTAAACTAACAGGCCTGCCTTTTGGCTAAACCAGGGTTTTGATGACAGAGGGACCGAGGAAGGAAAATTTTTTCTCAAGGAAATAGGGGTCAGAGCCAGGCTCTCTTGCCTGCAGTTCTTCAGAATAAAAAACATTCATAATATCATCAGGCCTTTTAAACTCTGGCAGGCCGCCCTTTTTGGAATCCGTTTCCCCAGTACTGAAAGAGGATCTAATGATTTGCAGTTCAATCAGTATTTGAGAGAAGTCTCCGCCGGCCACGGCATCGGCCCTTTCTTTTTGCTCAAGGGTAAGGTTGTTCAATAAGCAACTGCATGTTGGGTTTACAGGTTCCATATCTTTATTGACGGTCAGAATCGATATATCTTGAATCTAAAATGCCCTAAAAAACAGGGGTAAAACGAAACTCATTGAATTTGTGACAACTATTGCAGCCGGAGATTTTCATTTTCGGGAAGAGTTCTATATTCACTACCCGCAATAGGAGCTTGAGATTTCATTTTTTCATGAGCGTGGGAATGGCTGTCTTCCGCGAATCCGAATTCATCCGGATTCACGGTATGGGAGTATCCATGCATCTGCATTAAAAATAAAAAAGCTCCCGCCACAATAAGTCCATTATTGGAGACAGTGCTTATTTGCAGGAAAGACTGTGTATGTCGCCATTTAAAAAGTAAGGCAACCATTAAACATAAGGCCGAAATTTGGCCTAATTCAATCCCTAAATTAAAGGAAAGAATTCGCAGGACAATCCCTTCCTCTCCTAGAGGTAATTGTTGAAGCCTTGTGGATAATCCTAATCCGTGAATCAGCCCAAATATAAATACAGCCCAAATTAAATTGGGTGATTTTTCAAAAAACTTGCGGAACCCTCCGATATTTTCATAACCGATATAACAAACGCTCAACGCAATCACGGCATCGATCAAAAAGTAGTTGACTGTAACCCCCATCAGGGTTGCTGTAATGAGAGTTATGCTGTGTCCTATTGTAAAGGCGGTGATGGTCTTGACCACATCCATGAAGGTAGAAAGAAAAAAGACGATCCCGAAGACAAATAACAGGTGATCGTAGCCTGTTAACATATGGGTCGCGCCAATCTTCATAAATTGAAGATTTCCGCCATCCAGAATGGTCTGTTTTTCTGCTTCAGACATTCCATGGGCATACGCAAGTGAGGTCACCAATAAAATTAATGTAATAAAGATTATTTGATTAAAAAGATATTTGTTCATAGATTTTATTTTCAATTATGATTTGCTGTATGAAAAACTTATGATGGTATCCCCGGGTTTTGTGCCAGACTGGTTTTCGAAGAAATCCAGATCCAGCTCGCCATTACTCTGAAGTCGTATGAATGGTTTAATTTTTCCTTCATTGCTGCTTATAAGTTTTTCCATATCGAATTCCTCGGTAAGCCGAGTCTTTTTAAATCTCCATCCCTCTAGAAATAGAACGATCAGTTCTTTGTAAACCAGATTGCCGCCAAATAAAACTTTTCCTCTAAAGGAACCACTCAACTGTCTTCTTTCCTCTTTTCTTTCAGTTGTTGCTATTTGAAACACCTTGTCTCTTCCAAATTGGTGAATATAGACGCTACACACCAGAGAGTTGTAAGCATGATTACTGGTATTTGCCAGAAGATGTCCCATATCGGAAAGGTCCAGACTCTGGTGAACTTTTTCAGAGAGTACTTCTCCATAATGAATGGGGATTCCCAAGAGGCGGGCCTGTTTCAAATTATTCCAGGAATCGCTCATCAATAATACCGGTAATCCTGCTTTTTCCAAAGTCAAAGCCAGGTCCGTGCTCCATTGATGGGCACCCACTATTAAAACTCCATTGCTGGATTTACCGGCTAGCTCTAACCGTCGAGCCAGCCACCCTATGCTGAACCCGTGCAATATTACAGTAGAAAAAACAACAGCAAACACTAAAGGAAGAAGTAACTCGGCATTTTGGAAATGAAGCAACTCCAATTTGAGGCCTAACAACCCTGCTATGGAGGTTGCAACGATTCCCCGTGGAGCAATCCAACTGATGAAAGCTCTTTCCTGCCAACTCAATCCAGTTCCAATAGTTGAAAGCCATACTGATACTGGCCGAACCAAAAACAAAAAGCAAAATAAAAACCCAAATACGCGCCAGTTTAAATTCATCAGGTTTTCCAGCTCTATATCTGCTGTTAATAGTATAAAAACAACAGGAACTATAATAACGGTAATATTTTCTTTGAATTTCCTAAGGTCATGGATGATTACCAGTCCAATGTTCCCCATAGTTATTCCCATAACAGTAACCGTTAGCAGTCCGACCTCTTCCTGAAAAATATTAGAAAGGGCATACAAAGATAAAACGGTTGCGAATACCAGGGGTAGTTTCAAAAATTCAGGGGAGTGGCCCTTCTCGAAAATAAACTTCAATAGATGTCCTCCTCCAATTCCAATTAATATGGAAGAAGCCACGGTTCCTAAAAGATAAAAAATTGTACTTTGATTTAATTCAGTAAACTCACTGACCACAGTGAACTGAAAAACAAGAACGGCCAATATGATTCCGATAGGATCGTTAATGATACCTTCCCACTTTAAAAGAGAAGAGGTGCGAGCCTTCAATTTTGTTTGCCGAATCAAGGGCAAGATAACGGTGGGCCCAGTAACTACAAGGATAGCGGACAGCAACAAGGATAAAGAGAAGGAGAGACCTGCTACCCAATAGCAGACCAGAAAACCAAAGAACCATGCAAGCGGAAGACCCAAACAAATGAGTTGTTTAATTGCACGTCCGGTATGCTGCAACTCGTGGAATTTAAGATTCAGTCCCCCCTCAAATAAAATAATAGCCAGGGCGAGCTTGATAATTGATTCCAGGAGGACTCCAAAATCCTGACTCGGGTGGACTAAATGAAATACTGGACCAATGAGAAGACCGACTACGGAGAATAGCGCGATAGAAGGAATTTTTATTCGCCATGCAAGCCAGTGGCAAAGAATCCCCAAAATTACAATCAGGACAAGCTTATGTAGAACAATATATTCCATAAGTGCCGAATCCTAATGGATGTGAATCAATATGCAAGTGATTCTAAATTAATACTATAGTAAAATATAAATGTTTTCCGAACAATCTTATGGAGCAGGACTGAATGCAACGAATCGAATTTACTTGCATTATTTTGTTCGTCCTCCTGATGGTGTCACCTAATCTGGCCTCGGCTAAGGTTTATAAATGGGTGGATGAAAAAGGAAAGGCGCATTTCACCGATAACCCTGGAAAAATACCCGAACAATTCCGAACCCCGGATAAAGAGCCGCAAGCAGGAAAAAAAGCAAAAAAAAGAGTAGGCATTGGCAGGGGTTATTCCTTTGAAATTCCCGGGAATTGGAAAGTCGCAAAAAGAGGAAGCCTGCAAAATAAGCTGATTTTTACGAACAAGAGAGATGACTATGAGCCCGATTGCTCACTGCATGAGTATAAAATCACGCAGCCCTTTGAAAAATTCCTGGCGATTACTAAAGCCGCTATAAAAAGGGCTTACACAGATTACAGGATAGTCAGCGAGTCGGCATTCTCTGCAAAAGATATAAAGGGAGTGAAAATCAAGGAACGCTTTATTGACAAATTAGGGAAAAATGCCCGTAGGCAAACTTATTTTTTTCATGTCCAAAATAAAAAGAACGTTTCTATCACCTGTCAAGCGGCAATAAAAACCAAAGCGGCACTGGATGATGTCTTCGATGAAATCGTGGCATCATTAGTCAGTGAGTAGTTCTTAGTCAGTTTCACCCTATATTTTTATCTTTGAAAAAATGGCCTTAATGACCGCAAGACCTTCTTCCGCAAAATTCTCTGTGGAAGATCCCTGCTTTCTCGATACAGAGGAACACCCAGACTGGCAAGTTCAATTCGGAAATCACCAACCAGTCAAACTGGAAATTGGTTTTGGCATGGGAGATTTTTTAATTGAAATGGCCACCCGGGAGCCCGATAGCAATTTTGTCGGGATAGATTTTTCCCAAGATGGAATCCGAAAAATTTTAGCCCGAATTAATAACCTCCATTTAAAAAACATCCGGGTTGTATTTGGAGACGTGCGGGAAAAAATTCCTCTTCTATTCAAGGATGGGGAGTTAGACACGGTTTATATTAATTTTCCCGACCCCTGGCCCAGAAAAAGGCATTTTAAACGACGACTGATCAAGCCCGGATTGGTAAGTCAAATAGCACAGAAGTTGTCTCCTAAAGGCCGTGTTCACGTAGCCACGGACAGCGAGCCTTATGCCCTGGAAATACTCGAATATTTTAATGCAGAGTCCTTACTGCAAAATAGCCATAAAGATTCCGGTTTTCTCTCAGGCCGCGGCCACCTACCCAAAACAAAATACGAAAAAAGTTTTATCTACGCAGGGGATAAAATCTGCTATCTGGAACATTTTCGATCAGGAGTTGACGAAACAACAAAGGAGCTGGTTGAAGAAAACAAGAATGATATAGGAAACCAGGACAAGACGCTCAGTAACGATGAATTTCTAATTCAAAAATTTACAGAAGCAGAAGTAAGGGCGAAGGATGCCTGTGACCTTAAACTATTGGGCGATCATTTAGCGGAAGCTGGAGATAAACAATGGGCTGAGAAAGTTTACCGGAAAGCAGAGGAAAAGGTGGAAGACAGCCTGGACTTAAATTGGCTGGCCTACAGCATTTTTGAAGCACTCGGTGATAAAGAATGGGCCAGAGAGTTATACAAAAAAGCTGAAGAAATGTCGGAAAGCAGTCTGGATCTTAATTGGCTGGCTTATAGTATTTCCGAAACACTTGGCGATAAAGATTGGGCAAAGAAATTATTTGAGAAGGCAGAGACCAAGCCGGAAAATATTCGTGAATTATGCGATCGTGCTGACAGTATTTCTGAAGTACTTGGTGACAAGGATTGGGAGTTAAAAGTTTATAAGAAAGCTGAGGAAAAGGCTCAAGAGTATTCAGACTTCTATGAACTTGCCGATAGTATTTTTGCGAATCTCGGTGACCCGCAATGGGCCCGAGAGCTATTAAAAAAAGCTGAAGGTAAGGCAGAAGATTGTAGCGATCTCCTCGGTGTGGTAGAGCGTCTTTGCGAAAAACTTGGCGAAAAGGAATGGGCAGAGCGAGTTTATAAAAATGCTGAGATCCTGGCTCAGGACAGTAATGACTTCTGTTGCCTTTCTGATAGCCTGTACCAAAATCTGAAAGATGAAGAATGGGCAAAAGGGTTATACAAAATAGCAGCAGACAAAGCCGGAGAAAGTTATGAGTTCCGATGGCTCGCTAATAGCCTGTGTGAAAAACCAGGCAATACAAACTGGGCCAGGGAGTTATATAAGAAAGCAGAAGATAAAGCGGATGCCTTTTATGAATTTTGTTGGTTGGCCGATAGCTTACGTCAGAACTTGGGAGATGTGGAATGGGCCAGGCAAGTTTATCTAAAAGCCGAAACCAGGGCGAGAGATCCTTATGACTTCAACCGCCTGGCCCTATTGTAGTTTAACGAAAATTTTTTAATGAAAAAGAAAGGGCCGACTTTTATTAAAACCGACTAGATAGATTAAGCGCATTCTTTTATGCAAGCATCTAAATCTTTGCCGATGGTTTCTATTATTTTATTTTTCGCAGTTTCGTTTAAGTCCCTGATTCCTTCTTCATCACAATCTTCAATATTCCATTCATAACCTTCAAATAAGGTTTTTTCAGCGCTTATTTTTTGCACTTCGGTGGTAGCTTCTTCCTTTGAGTTAGATTTTAGCGGAACTTCCAGATTGGTATTTACCTGAATGTGTCCTACATTTAAATCATAATGGGCAGTGAACCCATCCCAGAAGATATTTTCATCGGTTTCCTCTTGTTCGATTCGCTCTATGATGTCGTCCGCTAATTTTTCATCAAAGCGGTTAATCCCTCCCTGCTCACATCCTTCAATCTTCCAATCATAGCCCTCGAATAATTTTCTTTTTTCTGTCATTCTTTCAACTTCTTTATTTGCTTCTTCCTTAGTTGTTCTGGATTTCAACCGCACTTCCAGGTTTGTATATATATCAATATTCTGAACTGTTAATTTAAAGTTTCCCATTTCCAACCCCTTTTATTAAATTACCGAACCTGCTTTTAGGGATTAGAGTTGAAAAACAAAAGAAGGATTTTATTTTATAGCTGATTTTTGAATAAATTTTTGTTGGTAGAAGGGTAAGCAGGGGATGGCAAGTCTACGCGTTCAACTGAACGTCATGTTGACTATTAATGGAGAACTTTGGCTATGAATACAATGCCTACGGCTACAGGGGTGATATAGCGAATGAGGAATTCCCAGCTTTGTGCCCAGGGGAAGCTGAATTCGTTATCGTGTTTCTCGATTTCCTGATGCGCATTTTTGGTACCCCATATCCATCCGACAAAGACGGCTGTCAACATGCCGCCCAACGGTAACAAATAATTAGAGGCGATGTTGTCGACATGATCGAAAAAATTCATGCCAAATAATTTTACGTCTGCCATGACCCCGAACGACAAGCCGCTGGGAATGCCAAAGGCAAAAATGGCGGAACCGACAATAAGCACGGCTTTTTTTCGTTCCCATCCACGTTGGTCGATGAAGTAGGCCACGACCACTTCCAGTAGGGAAATGCCTGAAGTGATGGCGGCAATGGCCAGAAGGATGAAAAAAATGACTGCCACGCCATGACCCAAAGGCATATCAGCAAACACCGTAGGTAGAACACTGAAAACCAGTCCCGGCCCTTCGGTGGGTTCGAGTCCCATTGCGAATACTGCTGGAAAGATGACCATGCCGACCAGAAGGGCGATGAGGGTATCAAACATAACCACGTAAACGGTGCAGGAGGTCAGGTTTTCTTTTTCTGATAAATAACTGCCGTAAGTGATCATGCATCCCATTCCCAGGCTGAGTGAAAAAAAGGCTTGCCCAAGAGCAATGAGAATTACATTGGTGTTGATCTTGCCGAAATCAGGAGTTAAATAAAAAGCCACCCCTTCCATGGCCCCATCAAGGGTGAGTGAGCGAATCATCAGTAAAAAAAGGATGACGACCAAAGTGGGCATAAGGATGTCGCAGGCTCTTTCGATTCCTCCGTGTACACCTCGTAAGACAATGGCGATGCAGGTTCCCATGAACAGGGCGTGATAGAAAAGAACTTCTCCTGTGTTACCTATAAAGTTGCCAAAAAAATCTCCCGCTTCTTTTGGGGATGGAAATGCCAGTACAGACCCCGTAATTGATTTGACAACATAAGCGAAGGTCCAACCACCCACTACTCCATAAAATGAAAGGATGAAGAACCCTGCAAGCACGCCCATATAGCCGATACCCGTCCAGGGCGATTTGGGTTTGAGTTGGTCGAATGCCCCAACAGGGTTGAGGTTGGTTTTCCGGCCCAGGGTGAACTCGGCCAGCATGATGGGGGTGCCGATCACGAAGATACAAATCAGGTAAATGAGCACGAATGCGCCGCCGCCGTTTTGCCCCACTATATAGGGAAACTTCCAGATATTTCCGAGTCCGACTGCAGAACCGGAAGCGGCCAGTATGAATCCCATGCGACTTCCCCAGAACCCGCGTTGATTTTTGTTTTCGGTCTTCATCTAAATCGGAGTATATTTTTAAGATATTGAGCTGTTGGCATAAGGAGGTCCCCCTCTGGAAAAAACTATCAAAGATATTATAGATAATATTCCCAAGTTACCCGGAATTTATATCATGAAGGATTCCCGGTCGGGAATTCTTTATATTGGTAAGGCAAAAATTCTGAGGAACAGGGTCCGTTCCTATTTCCAGAGTTCGCGGATTCTTCATCCCAGGACAAGAATGTTTCTGGATAAAGTCCGTGATATCAAGTTCCTGACCACCAAAACAGAAGCCGAAGCGCTGATTCTGGAAAGCAACTTCATCAAGAAACATCAGCCCCGCTACAATGTCCTGCTCAAAGACGACAAGCATTATCCGTATTTACGTTTGACTACTCAGGAGCTGTATCCCCGGTTGGAAGTGGTGCGTCGAGTCCGAAAAGACGGGGCGACCTATTTTGGTCCTTATACCATGGTAAAGGAAGTCCGTGAAACGATTCGTTTGATTTACAAAATTTTTCCGCTTCGTCAGAGCAAAGATAAACTGAATGGCAATGCTCTGCGTCGCCCCTGCCTCAACCACCAGATGGGAAGGTGCCTTGCCCCTTGTGCCGGACAGGTTTCCTCTGACGAATATAAAAAAGTGGTCGAAAATGTCGAGTGGTTCCTAAAAGGAAAAAATACGACGCTCTTGAAAAATTTGAAGGCGGGGATGGATTCGGCATCGACAGAAATGCGCTACGAAGAAGCCGCGATATTCAGAGATAAAATTCAAGCGGTGCAAACAGTGCTCGATAAACAGAAAATTATTTCAACCTCTCTGCAGGATCAGGATGTCATCGCTTATTGTTCCGAAAAGGATCAGGCCATGGCCCAGGTCCTGATCATCCGTTCCGGAAAAATGCTGAGTGAAAAAATATTCAAACTGAAATCTCTCAACCAGATGGAAGAGGATGAAACCTTGTCCTCTTTTCTCAAACAATACTATGCGGAAGAATTGGTCCTGCCTGCGGAAATATTGCTACCCCACCCCGTTGAAGACTCCGATTTGATCGCTGATTGGTTGTCAGAAAAAAAGGGAACGCGGGTGAAGCTTGAAATACCTATGATTGGGAAAAAACGTGATTTGGTGAAAATGGCGGAGGAAAACGCCCGTTTCGCCATGAGAATGGAGCGTGACAAAGGAGATGTCGGTACCCGCTCGTTGGAAGAATTGCAGGCGGCTCTGGGGCTGAAGCACTTTCCTGAAGTGATTGAGGGATTCGACTTGTCCAATATTTCGGGCAGCCATGCAGTGGGCTCCATGGTAGTATTTGAGAACGCATTGGCAGAAAAATCAAAATATCGCCGCTATAAAATCGCCACCGTAAAAGGTATTGACGACTATGCCATGCTTAGAGAGGTGATGACTCGCCGTTATCGTCGCCTTCTGGATGAAGAAAGTCCTCTACCCAACCTGGTGCTCATTGATGGGGGCAAAGGCCATTTGAATTCAGGCCGCGAGGTTTTTGAGGCTTTGGGGCTTCTCGACAGGGTGGATCTGGCCTGCATTGCCAAAGGAAAATATCGTAATAATCTGGAAACGGATGAGGTTTATTTACTGAATAAAAAAGACCCGGTACTTTTTAGCGAGAACTCTCCCTCCAGGTTTCTCATGCAGCGTATTCGAGATGAGGCGCATCGGTTTGCTATTTCCTATCACCGTCGATTGCGAGGAAAAGAGGCTTTGAGTTCCCCGCTGGAAAATATTTCAGGGATTGGCAAAAAACGACGATTACTACTATTAAAGCAATTTGGCAGCCTGGAAAATATCCGCAATGCTTCTTTGGAGGAATTGACAGCCTTGCCGGGTATCACCCTTCCTTTGGCCGAAAAATTGAGGACTGTAAACAGCTAAACTAATTTTTAGGTTTTGCCGTTAAGACAGCATGTATAATGTCGATAACAGTCTGGGAATTTAATTCCCTATTGACTCAGGAGGGTTGAACAAATGCGTGGTATCCCAAAAATAACAGGTTATTTTTTAAGTGGAATGTTTTTGCTGAGCTGGGTTTTTGTTCCCGGAAAAAGTTGGGCTCAGGTATCTGATGAGTTTTTAAACGAAGCCAAAAAGCTGGCGAAATTGGAAGATAATCTTTTCAAAAAACGTTTGAACAATGACTTGGATGGAATTTATGAGTTTCAGCACCCTGCCTATAAAGAAAAAATCTCGCTAGAAGAGTTTTTATATTTCGAGGGCCGGGTGGTGACGGGTTACCGAAATGGCTCCATGGGTCATATTTCGGGAGGTATGATTCCGAACCTGGACTTCATTAAAAAGAACCCAAGAAAAAGGGATGCCCTCGGCTTTCCGCGACCTTATCGTTTCAAATGGTTTATGAATCCATTTATTGAGGTAAAACGTTATTCTCTAGATCGAATCTCTATTAGTGAAGATGGCAAATTCGCGATGGTGGAAATTGTAATCAAGGGTAGAGAACGGTTAAATCCAGTGCTGATTAGAGGAGATATTTCATTTGATATGGCCCGTTCCTATGTTGACTATTGGGAAAAGGTGGATGGAAAATGGGTGATAACGGTATTGGTCGATAAATCTTCGATAAGCGGTGGAATGAAAACCTTGTATTTTATCCCGAACAACAATGATGCATGGGAAAAGAAGGAATATGTCCAAATCGATCCGGCCAGTTTATTGGCAGATCCTGATCCTGAGCGCCATGCCCTGAACGGAAAGCATTAAATCCCATTATGAGTGTTGACCTGCCGTTTCATAAATCCTGGTTGGGGGAAGAGGAACACCAGGAAGTTGAAGATACCCTGAATTCAGGTTGGCTAACCACGGGCCCCAAAACCCAAAAATTCGAAGAGTTATTTAAAGACTACATAGGTTGCAAGCATGCGATCGCTTTGAATTCTTGCACGGCAGGATTGAACTTGGCGCTGGCAGTGCAAAATTTTGCCGATGGGGATGAGGTGATCACAAGCCCGATGACTTTTCCCGCCACCGCAAACGTAATCCTGTTGCAGAGATTGAAGCCGGTTTTTGCCGATATCGAACCGGGCACCCTCACTATTGATCCTCAAAAAATTGAAGAAAAAATCACTCCTCGTACCCGGGCCATTATTCCTGTTCATTTTGCGGGGCATCCTTGTGATATGACCCCTATCCAGGAATTAGCTGACCGGCACAAACTACTCATAATTGAAGATGCGGCCCACGCACTGGAGACACAGTACAAGGGGAAAAAAATTGGTAACCTCGGCAACGCCACAGCTTTTAGTTTCTATGCCAATAAAAATATCACCACTGGGGAAGGTGGCATGTTGGTAACTAACGATGATGCCCTTGCTGAGACCTTTCGAGTCCTGCGGTTACAGGGGATCAGCCGTGACGCCTGGAAACGCTATGGCAAGAGTGGGTTTTCCCACTGGCAGCAAACCCTGGCAGGGTATAAATGTAATATGCCAGATCTCAACGCCTCCATCGGGATGCACCAGATTAAAAAGGTTGAGCAGTTCATGGTATTACGCAAAAAGTATGTGGCAATGTATGATCGTGCTTTTGCAGATGTATCAGAACTGGAAACTCCGGTCGTTCGAGACTATGCCACTCATGCTCATCATATTTATGTGATCGCTCTCAATCTGGACCAATTGACCATAGACCGGGATGGATTTCTCGACGCGATTCAGTCTGCGGGTATAGGGGTGGCTCTGCATTATATAGCTTTGCACCTGCAACCCTATTATGTGCAAAACTTTAATACCAAGCCTCAAGACTACCCCGTTGCGTCCAATTATTCCGAGCGGGTCATCAGCCTACCGTTGTATCCGAAAATGTCCCCCGAAGATGTTGAGCGGGTGATCGGCACAGTGAAAGACCTCATCAAAAAATTCAGGAAATAATCCCCCCTTAAATTTCATGCCGCAAAAAGGTAGAAAGAGTACAATTACCCGTCAAGATATCGACCTTCTTGATAGCAGGTTAACTCGGTCTCATTGCTACTGGCTGCTCGCCGGTGCCTAAGCAGGTGCTCCCTTGTATTTATACGTGTCATGAACAAATTGTTATCTTATTTAAAAGAAAAGTTGGGTAGACAACTATCCCGTTTAAAAGAAATCATTACGCCGTTTCTCGCCAAGTTCATTCGCATGGGGGAGAAAAGTCCGGCGGCTGAAGAGGTTCCCACACGTACTTCCTCTGAACTAAAGATTCTTGCAGAGACCCTGAAGGGAACGATCCAAAAAAATCCGAAGGATGTTAAGGCCCTCTACAATCTGGGGGAAGTGTATATAGAAATGCACCGCTATGGGGATGCCATCCCCCCTTTGCGGGAATTGGTAAAATTTGAGCCCAATCACAAAAGTGCCCGTTTGCAATTGGGGCGGGCGCAGATGGAAATGGGACGCGACGAGGCGGCTCTTGAAAGTCTGGAAGAAGCTTGGCGCCTTGATCCAGAGAGCGAGGTGGTTAAAAAAACACTTTGCCAGGCTCACAGTAATCTTTCGACCGCATTCGGGAGGATTAAAAATCAGAAGCAAGCCGAACACCATTTTCATGAGGCGGTAAAAATCATTCCCAATTTTGGTCCCGCCCATCTTTCAATGGGAATTTGTTTTACTGAATGGGGCCGATATAAAGAAGCCCTGGCTAAAATTAAAGAAGCTCTGAAGTTGGACAAGAATCTGGCGGTGGAGGCGCATTATCGTTTTGGTGAGGTATATACCAAATTGAAAGATATTAAAAAAGCCATTAAGCATTATAACGAGGCGATCTCCGTAGACCCTTCTGCCGCCATGCCCAACCTTAGGCTGGGAATGCTTTATTTTAAATTGAAGAAATATAAAGAAGCCGTTAAACCTTTACGTTTATCCATCAAACAAAGTCCCAAATATGCGGCGGAAGGTTATTTCCGGCTCGGCGTATCGCTTGTAAAACTCAAACGCTACAAACCTGCCGAAGAGCCTTTGCGTAAAGCGGTGGAGTTGAGTCCGGATAACGAATTGGCCAACGATACTCTGGCTGAGAATCTCTTTCAACTGAGTATGGGTTTGGGAGTCGATGCAAAACCCGGTGAGCTGATTGACAAGTTACGCGAAGTGGTTTATTTCAACCCCGAACATATCCAGGGCCATGAATATCTCAGCCAGGCTTATGACGCTATCTTGAAGGGTGAAAAGGCAATCACCCACTGTATCATTGTCCAGCGGTTTTTAGTCGATAACAAAATGATGAAAGAATTGGCGACATGTCGAGCAAACCTTCAAGCCCTCTACAAAAAATATAAAACAAGCCCCGATGAATTTAAGAAAGTCATTACTCCCAGTAAAAACTACTGACCGGCCACTCGGCGTGGGGCCAGCACTGCACTACCCGTAAACCGAACCGAGCCCTCAAGCGCAGTACTTTAATAATATTCCCCCTGACAAGGGGAAAGATTTTTATCTCTGCTCGTCTCTGTCTATCTGTGGTTGGAAATAAGTTTTAGAGGGAAAATATTTTAATCAGCTTTTCCACCGAGCCGGATTGCAGGGCTTGGAAAATTTGTTCTACCTGGCGGGATAATTCTTTTTCGCTTTGGAATTTCAGTTCCAGCTTCAACTCATTGCTCTCAAAGGTTTCTTGAAATTTGAGACGGGTCTTGTCATCCAAATCCATTTCATCTAAAGCGCGCGCTACCTGTTTTTTCATTTCAGATAATACCGGGTAGCGCAGATTATAAAGATACTGGTGGATGCGGTCATACTGTTGTGAGGGATTCAGCTCGGCGGTTGCCAGGGTGTTCTTGATTTCGTCCTGAGATAATATTTTTTCGGGTGTAGTGTTTTCTCTTGCCGCTACTTCATCGATCAAATCCAGCAGGTCTCTCCACTTGTTGACTCCCGGCTTGAGAGCCGAAAATAAATTTTCCGCAGCTGTGAGATCGTCCCATTTATAAAATGTAAGGAATGTTTTAACGGGTACTCTGGCACGGTGCAGGAGTTTTTTTAATTTAGGGCTCAACGTTCTAGCGGAAGATAGATCCAGAAATATTTTTTTACTGCGCTCAAGCTCCAGCAAAGGCATATACTCTTCAATAATGGTTTCATCAGAAATCCCTGCATCCTTGAACTTGTTGAGGATGCCGCCTTTTTCGATATCGCTATAATGCCGTTGTCCAAAATTTTCATTTAGATTTATGACCAATCGTGATGCATCGTCGATTTCAGGTATGATGAATGCGGGTATACTGGTTAAGCCAGATCGCGGTGCCGCCATGAAACGTTTGTGTCCGCTGACAATGGCGTAACGATTCCCGGAAGGGCAGACGGAAATGGGATGCCGGATTCCGATTACTTTGACAGAGTCCGTTAACTTTTCAGGACAACCGTCCAGGGAAAAATCTGTCAACCGGTCATCACTATCAATGTCCGTTAACAGAATTTCGGAAACATCAGGAAATTTGATTTTCATGCCATCAATCCAAAAAATATTGTGGAGCATTGCCTTAGGGTTGATTCTTTCCGGTTGTCTGGAAAAAATACCTGAAGGTATGGTGTTGATTCCTTCGGGAGAGTTTACCATTGGAACCAACCAGATAGATGAGGAAAAACACGCGCTTTCGTTAGGGCTCAATAAACCTTGGTTTGCTGATGAGTCTCCTGAGAGGCGCATTGATATTCCCGATTATTATATCGACCGTTTTGAAGTCACGAATTTACATTATTATATTTTTTGTCAGGCAACGGACCATAAACCCCCAAGATACTGGAAGAGCCAGAAGTTTCCTGAAGGGCAAGATCACTTCCCGGTGACGGAAGTGAATTATTTTGATGCCAGTGCTTATGCGAAATGGGCTGGTAAGCGATTGCCCAATGAGGCGGAATGGGAAAAAGCCGCAAGAGGCCGGGCCGGATTTATCTATCCATGGGGCGATGACTTCTTACCCGGTGTGGCTAACCTCAGCCTTTCTCCTCGAACAAAAGCAGGCCAGGGCTTGAAACCTGTAGGCAGTTTTCCCAAAAGTGCCAGCCCTTATAAGGTTCAAGATATGGTTGGAAATGCCTGGGAATGGGTTTGGGAGTACTATCAACCCTACCCCGAAAATACTTTTAAAACTCCGGCTTATGAAAAGAAAGAGATTGTGGTGCGGGGTTTATCTTATATGGGTGTCGGGCATTTCAATAAAAAGGAATTTTTAAAGGTGGTTGCTTTTAAAGCCCGCGCTTCCTACCGTGAGCATCTCAATCCGCTGGCTCGAAAAAAGGATGTTGGTTTTCGATGCGCAAAAGACCGTCCTCCATTTATGGAAAGAGTTTTTGGTGTTAAGTCCACCCAGCAGAAACAATCGGTGACCTAAACTATTTTTTGCCAAGTTTCAACATGCCTGTATTTTGAACAATTAAAAATACCCTGGATTGAAATGCTGTGGTAAGCGGCCCAGATTTTAATGGGGAAATTAAATCAGGTTATAGTATTATCCCGTTGAACCCACCAGTGAATTTTACTCTCTGTGGTTTTATGTCCTTTAAATAATCCTTTATTAGGATACCTTGTCCGCTTGCGGCAGAGTTATTTGTTCTTTTGGGATTCCGTATAATCGGGAAGTATTAATCTAAAATTGAGGTAGAAAAAAGTTTTGAAATTTGAAGATGCATTAGGAAACCAGACTCTCATTCTGGATGGAGCCATGGGCACCATGGTTCAGAACCTGGAGTTGGATGATGCGGCATTTGGCGGTGCTGCGTTCAAAATGTTGACCGATCTCTTGATTTTTTCCCGCCCGGATGACCTAGAAGGAATCCATAAAAAATATTTGCAGGCGGGGGCCAACCTAATTGAAACCAATACCTTCGGTGCCTCACCGTTGAGATTGAAAGAATTTGATTTTACTCAAATCGATTTGGCAGATATCAAGGCTATTCCGCAATCGCTCGATCTTAAAAAATCGGATTACTCAGCCATCACTCACCATTTGAATGTGGAAGGTTGTCGGGTTGCCAGAAAGGCGATCGATAACTATAAGACAGAATCCAATTATGATGGTCGACCGCTGTTTGTTGCCGGTTCTATCGGTCCTTCCAATTATGTTCTCTCTAAGACCGAGGCTTCTCTTAATAAGGCCACATGGGATCAGATTGTTGACAATAATTTCCGACAGGTGCGAGGTTTGATCGAAGGCGGTGCGGACGTTCTTTTATTTGAGACCCAGCAGGACATTTTGGAGTTGAAGGCATCTTTGATTGGCGCCAACAAGGCTTTTGAAGAAGCGGGGGTACAAGTACCCATAATAGCTCAGGTCACTGTGGACGGATTTTCGAAGATGCAGATATTCAACACGGATATTCATGCGGCTCTCGTTGCGGTAGAAGGCATGGGCATTTCTGCTTTCGGCATCAACTGCAATACGGGTCCTGAGCTGATGGAAAAAACTGTAGAAAAACTGAGTCGGATTTGTAGTTTGCCCATTTCCATTGTGCCCAATGCTGGTCAGCCGATTTCGGAAGATGGAAAAACTTGTTACAAGCTTGAACCGGAAGCCATGGCGGATTATGTCGAGCGTTTTGTTAAAGATTTTGGTGTGTCAATTATTGGGGGCTGTTGTGGAACAACGCCGGAACATATTCGGGCTTTGTCTAACCGGTTGAAGGGAGTGGTTCCCAATAGGAAAAAAATTGAGAAACAGGTATTTTTGTCGGGTCCGCAGGAGGCGGTGGCGATCAATAGTGGCGATGGATTAGTGCGAATCGGCGAAAGATTGAATGTTCGCGGCAGTAAAAAGGTGCGCGAAGCGGTAGAGCGTGATGATGGAATCCAGATGGGGGTTTTGGAGGAAGTCGTGGAGGAGCAGGTTAAGGATTTAGGAATCGACATCATAGATGTTTGTATGGACAGCAACATTGTTGAAACAGAAAAAGTTTTACCCCAGGCAATTTATGAGCTGACCAGTGATTTCAAGGGGGTCATGTGTATCGATTCTTTTTCTGTTGAAGCGTTACAGACTGCTATCGAGTCCTACCCCGGAAGACCGATTATTAATTCCATCAGCCTGGAAGAATATGAAGCGGGTGTCAGTAAGCTGGATGCGGTGTTATCGCAAACGAAACAGCATCATCCTGTATATGTGGCATTGGTCAATGGACCCGAGGGACCGGGACAGACGGCAGATGAAAAATATGAATTGGCGGTCGAAATCGTTCGGCAAGCGCAAGAGAACCATAATGTGACTCCCGATCAGATTTTGGTAGATGTCAACGCTTACCCCATTGGGTCGGAATCAGTAGAAGGACTAAACTTTTGCGCTGAAACTCTGAAATGCTTGCCAAGGATCAAGGCGATTCATCCTGATTTGAAAACCAGTATTGGGGTCGGCAACCTGACGAATGGTCTGGCTTCGAAACCTTATATGCGAAAAGTTTTGACCAGCGTTTTTCTGGATGAAGCCAGAAAAGTGGGGCTCGATTGCGCCATATTGAATCCCAATCACTACGTTCCGCTTGAAAGCTTGACGGAAGGTGATGTGGAATTAGCGCGGAAAGTAATTCTTGATCGCGACATGACCGCATTTGAAGAGCTGGAGCAAATTGCGCAGACGAAAAAGACCGGCGTCCAGGTTAAAAAAATAGATTATGACGATCTCACTCTTGAAGAAAGTATATGTCAGAGAATTAAAGACGGATTCAAGCAAAAGGAAGAAGGGGTTATAACCAAAGAGGGTGGGGAGTTCCCCTATAAAGACAAGATAGTCGTTGCCGTTGCCAAAGCCATTGAGAAACATGAGCCGCTAAGTTTTATCAGTGGCCATCTTATGATTTCCATGCGTGAGTTGGGGGATGCGTTTGGTCGTGGCGAAGTGAGCCTTCCGCATTTGTTGAAAAGTGCAGATGTGATGCGCCACGTCATGCAGTTTTTGGAAAGCTTCATGCGTTTTAAAAGTGGTGTCGAGCCAGGAGCCGCTATTGAGTACAAGGGTGTGGTGGTCATCGGCACGGTTTATCAGGATGTGCATAGCATTGGCAAGGACCTCGCAAAAACCCTGCTTGAAAATTATGGTTACCGCGTGATTGATTTGGGTGTGCAGGTTCCGCTGGACCGGTTTATTGAAACGGCCCGCAAAGAGAGCGCCGATGCGATAGGCATGAGTGCTCTGCTGGTACAAACCTCTAATCATATGATTACCGTTTCGAAAATGTTGTTGGATCAGAAATATTCCATCCCCGTACTATTGGGGGGAGCACCGGTCAATGCACGTCATGCAGGTTATGTAGCCATGCATGGCGGTGAGAATATGGAAACAATTTTGGACAATGTTTTTTATTGTGACAGCGGCATGGATGGCGTCAATACCATGGGACTACTCATGGATAAAAATCAAAGACCCAGCCTATTAAAAGAAAACAAAGAAAAGTTGTTGCGGGAATATCAGCGAGCGAAAGGGATTCAGGAAGAGAGGGATAAGCTTCTGGATACATTGCCAAAAAGAAAGGTGAGCTTTCGCCATCACGAAGTTCCTGCTAACGGTTATGGAATTCAAAAGGTTGAGTTCAAATTGCATAAGCTGGCTCTGGATCGGAAAAGCCTTTATTCTTTAAACTGGAAATTTGGAAAAAAATCGTCTTGGCTTCAAAAAGGAGTTACGGTTGACCAGTTAAACAAGCTGGAAAAAGAATGGGTTGAAAAGGCGGAACAAAACGGATGGGTTGTTCCTAAAGCGCGTTTTGCGCTTTTCCCTGCCCAATCAGAGGGTGATGAAGTCATTATTTATGATTCTGAAAGTCGGGAAAAGGAATTGGCTCGAGTCCGTTTCGATGTTTGTATCGGAAAGGGTCGAAAAGATATTTTTTCGGTCGGTCAGTATTTCCATTCAGTCGATTCCGGGCAATTGGACGCAATAGGCTTGCAGCTTACCACTGCCGGGACAGGGGTTGAGTCGGGTATCAAAGAATTTAAAGCGCAAAATGATAGCGAGTCGGCATTATATCTTCAGGGTTTGAGTGATCGAGTGGCTGAAGATCTGGCGGAATACACTCATAAATTACTTTGCCACGGAATTGGAACGAAAAAGGAAAACCGAGGCCAACGTTATAGTCCGGGTTACCCGGCAATAACAGACCTGTCTTACAATCGCGTCATTTGGGAACTTCTTGGCGCGGATGATTTAGGAGTGACTCTGACCTCGGCAAATGAGTTTTACCCACCTAGCACTACTGCGGCAGTGGTCTGCTTTCATAAGGATGCTGGATACAGTTGATCCACCAGCGAGCCGCCGTTGGTACTAGCAACAAGGCTACGCCTTGATGAAATGTGCAACAGCTTTTACCGGGCTCAAGCCATGTTAGCGGCTTAAAAAGCTAAAACTATTTGCCTCCCTCGCTAGAGGGTGGCGAGCAGGAAGTGTAGTCGGCTTGATGGGTTATTGCTTCGTTTCCTGCCGAGGGTGCCCCGACCCGCAGTTTCCCCAAAAATCAGGTTTTAAGTCCATTCCATTTTTAACCGATAAGAAATCACCCGCAGGGTCTGGATTTGCTTGTTTCACAGGTCTTGGGGTGGTAGTATAACTTATTGAGATACAAGGCTTTAGATGTCAAATTCCAAAAGGAAATAAAACCTTTCTATAATGGACCTCATTTGTTAAGATAATTAAGTAGATTACCCGATTATAAAACAGGATGTTGCCCCACAGTTTTTTCCTTGGGGCCTCTTATCAAATTATAAATCCGCTATTTTTGAGGAAGTTGAATCATGTTTAAGCGATTCACAGAGAGGGCGCGAAGAGTCATTATCCTTGCTCGCGAGGAGGCTGAACTTTATCGCCATGAGTATTTAGGTACCGAACATATTTTGCAAGGCGTTATTAAAGATGGCGGCGGTATTGCAGTTGCCATTGTTCAAAAAAGCGGAGTGGATCTGGCTCAGTTGAAAAAGGAACTGGAGAAAAACTTACCCCGTAGTTCAAATTCCCTGATCATAGGGGATATTCCCTTCACCTCCCGAGCTAAGAAAGTATTAGAGTTCGCGGTGGAAGAGGCTCGGTCTTTGAATCACAACTATATTGGCACGGAACATCTTCTTCTAGGTCTTTTGAAGGAGAAGGAAGGGGTTGCCTGCCGTGTGCTGAACAGTTTCGGCATGTTCTTTGATGATGTCAGGGAAAAAATTGTTGAGATGTTCAAAGAGCCTACCGAAAGCAACCGCGAAGTGGGCAAGACTCCGACCCTGGATGAATTTAGCCGGGACCTGACCAAGATGGCATTGGACGGGAAGTTGGATCCGATTATTGGAAGGGCTAAAGAAATCGAGAGGGTCATACAGATTCTTAGTCGTCGTACCAAGAATAATCCCGTATTGATTGGCGAACCCGGTGTAGGAAAAACCGCGATTGTCGAAGGCTTGGCCCAGCTTATTGTGGAAAGGGAAGTGCCAGATACCCTTTTTGAGAAACGGGTGGTTTCGCTTGATTTAGGTTCGCTGATTGCGGGCACAAAGTATCGCGGTCAGTTTGAAGCCCGTCTCAAAGGCATCATGAAGGAAATTATCCAGAATGACAGTGTCATTTTGTTTATTGACGAATTGCATACTCTGGTTGGAGCAGGAGCCGCAGAAGGTTCTGTAGATGCATCCAACATGCTCAAGCCGGCTCTGTCTCGAGGCGAGATTCAGTGTATTGGCGCGACTACTTTGGAAGAATACCGAAAATATATAGAAAAGAATGGTGCACTTGAAAGACGTTTTCAGCCCATCATTGTGAATCCTCCGACTGTGGAAGAAACCATTGAAATTATCAAAGGGTTGAAGGTCCCTTATGAACTGCATCACAAGGCTAAAATTTCAGATGAGGCGATTGTTACTGCCGTTAGATTTGCTGAGCGGTACATCAGTGATCGGTTTCTCCCTGATAAGGCTATTGACGTGATAGATGAGGCGGGCTCGAGAGTGCGTCTGCGTGAGATCACTCAATCTCCTGAAATGAAAAAAATTCAACGCGATGTAGATATTGTTGTTCGCGATAAAAAAGTCTGCATCGAAAACCAGGAATTTGAAAAGGCCGTTGAACTGCGTGACAAAGAGGAAGAATTGCGCGATAAATTGGAAGTGGTTAAGGCCGATTGGGATAAGGGCAGAGATGCCAGTGAACCCAGTATTACTGAAGATGATATTGCCGATGTTGTTTCCAGCATGACAGGAATACCGCTTTCCCGAATTGAGGAGAAAGAAAGCGCACGCTTGCTAGATATGGAAAATGAATTGGCGGGTAAAGTTGTCGGTCAAGGTGAGGCGATCAAAGTGCTCACCAAGGCAATTCGCCGGTCACGCTCTGGCTTGAAAGATATGAAAAGGCCCATCGGTTCCTTCCTTTTTCTGGGCCCAACCGGTGTCGGAAAAACAGAGCTGGCGAAAGTTCTTGCCGAATTCCTGTTTGGTAATGAAGATGCGCTGATCCGACTTGATATGTCGGAATATATGGAGAAGTTTAACGTGTCTCGATTGACGGGTGCGCCTCCAGGTTATGTGGGTTATGAGGAAGGCGGTCAGTTAACAGAGAAAGTGCGTCGCAAACCTTATTCGGTGGTTCTTTTCGATGAAATTGAAAAAGCCAATGCGGATATTTATCATCTCCTGTTGCAGATCATGGATGATGGTCGTTTGACCGATAGTTATGGCCGGGTGGTGGATTTCAAAAATACGGTTGTGATTCTAACGTCCAATATCAGCTCCAGAATGCTTGAAAAAGGCACCAGTCTGGGCTTTCATAAGGATGATGACGAGCTTAACTACGATAAGATGCAAAAGGAATTGAAGCAGGACTTGAAAAAGACCTTCAACCCCGAGTTTCTCAACCGGCTCAGTGAGACGGTTGTTTTCCGTCCTTTGGAATTGGAGAATATTGTCAGTATTCTGGATGTTCAGTTGAATATTCTTAACGAGCAATTGATTCAACAAGGGCTTACAGTTGATGTGACTCCTGATGCGAAGAGATGGTTGGCGGAAAAAGGCTTTGATTCCAATTTTGGTGCCCGACCTTTGAAACGTGCGATTCAAAAGCATTTGGAAGATGTTTTGTCCGATGAAATGCTTAAAGGCCGATTCACCAACGGCGGACTCATTGAGGTGAGCTTGCAAGATGACAGCTTGGTGTTTGTTGAAAAGTCGGGAGCTCTCAATGTTGGCTGATAATTTTTTCATTGCCTGAAAAGCTATGATGATGAAAATCGTTTAAGGTATTAAGTTTCAGCGGGTTATGCCGCTGGAGCTTAGTACTTTTTTTTGCCTGAAAATCCGGCTGAGGTTTTACCCTGATAACTCAAAGAATTTCAAATAGTTCTGACTAAATGGTGAAAAAAGCTCACATTTTTTTAACGATCCTAATTGGTTTAGCTTTGCTATTGCCAGCCTCCCTTTTGTTTGCCCAAGAAGGTGAAAATATCCAGTCCCTAAAGGTGGTGGGGAACAAGCGGATTGATGAATCGACCATTCGGTATTACATCAAATCTCAACCCGGCACATTACTTTCAAAACGACAGATTCGTGAGGACATTGAGCAAATTTATAGCCTTGGACAATTCAAGGATATCCGTGTAGAAACGCGGCAGACTGTTGAAGGTCTGGAGCTTGAATTTTATGTCAAAGAAATTTCGTCTGTTGGGGATGTTGAAATCTTAGGGAACGAAAAGCTCGATTCCAATGATATACGGGAAAAAATAGGGCTTAAACGAGGGGCGGCTTTCAATGACCACCTGGTTCAGGAGAGTAATGAAGAGATTGTTAAGCTTTATCGTGAGAAGGGGTACTTCTTTGCCAGAGCGAATATAGAAACCCAGCCAAATGAGGATAACCTTGTTAATGTTGCGATCAGGATCACGGAGGGGGAAAAAGTAAGAATTGAAAAAATTCGCTTTTCTGGAAACAAAGCTTTCCCAGATAAAGAACTCCGCGAACAAATGGAAACGCAGGAGGTGACCTGGTATTCCTTCATTGACGAATCGGGGGTTTACCAAAAGGATATCTTGAAGTTAGATATGTTCCGGATAGAAGGCTATTATCACGATAATGGTTACCTGAGGGTCAAGGTGCTGGAGCCTCGTATAGATATAAACCAAAGGGCGAGAGAAGTTCATATCACCATCCCGGTTGAGGAAGGACCGCAATTCCGAGTAAAGAGTCTTGATATAAAAGGAGATGAAACGGTTTCTCCGGATGAAATCCAAAAAGGTATTCAGACTAAAGTAGGTGAAGTTTATAATGTTTCCCAACTTCGTCGGGATATTTTAACGATTACAGATTTATACGGACAAAAAGGTTTTGCTTATGCTGACGCTAATCCCATTTCAACATTAAATGATGACGATCGTACTGTTAAACTGTCGGTTGAAGTTGATAAGGGGAAAAAAGTTTATGTTGGCAATATTGAATTTCTAGGGAACATCAAAACCAAGGATAATGTTATCCGCCGTGAATTTCGTTTAAAGGAAGGCGAACTTTTCGACGGCTCTAAGCTGAAACGAAGTAAGCAGCGCATCAACAACCTCAATTATTTTGAAGATGTCAAAATTGATACTCATAGAGGCCAGGACCCTGACCTAATTGATATTCTTACAACCGTGACAGAAAGGCCCACCGGGTCATTTACCGTAGGTATAGGTTTCAGCTCCATCGAGAATTTTGTTTTCTCCACTTCGATAACCCAGGATAATCTTTTTGGAAATGGGCAGAGATTGGGTTTAGATGCAAAGCTATCTTCCATCCGTACAGACTTTGATATTAATTTTACCGAACCGAGGCTCTTTGATTCCGAAGTATCATTAGGGGTCAGCGCCTTCAATGAAGACCAGGATTTTCTTAGCTTCGACTCCCAATCAACTGGCGGTAGTTTTAGCCTGGGTAAAAACCTTACGGAGTATGAATCTGTAAGCGTAGGTTATCGGTTTGCAGTTGTAGAGGTTTCGGGAGTAGCCGCAGCGGATGTAACAGAGTTCTTTAAAAATGAGACTCGAGTGACCAGCAGAATCTCGCCAACGATTATTCATGATTCCCGGGATAATTTTTTAAATCCTTCCACAGGGTGGAGGCATGTGCTAGGATTTGAGCTCGCAGGCTTGGGAGGTAGTAAATTCACCAAGTCCAGCTACGAGGTGACGTACTATCGTCCTCTAATGGGGAAACTTGTCGCCGCGGCTCATGCGCGTATCAATTACGCAGAGGGGTATGGGGGAGAAGAGGTCCCGAATTTTGAAAGGTTTTTCATGGGAGGAGCGACTTCTTTGCGGGGTTTTACCCTTGAAGATGTTGGGCCAAAAAACTTAGATGAAGACCCGATAGGGGGTACTCAGTCTCTTCTCCTGAATTTGGAAATACAGTACCCTTTTACCAAGTCATTTCGCGGTTTTGTGTTTTATGATCGCGGAAATGTTTATGGAAACGGGGCAACCATTACCGATACTGATACAAGTTTTAATTTAGGGAAAATGAGACATAGTATTGGTGCCGGGATTCGTTTTATTAGTCCCTTTGGCCCGCTGGGTTTTGCTTATGGGGTCAAGCTGGATAAAAAATCGGGCGAAGAGGCGGCAGAATTTCATTTCTCGGCAGGAAGTGCTTTTTAAAATTTAAATATTCAAAAGGAATAGGTTTATGCGTTTAACAATTTTTCGAAGGTTCAGGGCAATAGGGTTTCACCTTATTTTTGTTTTCTTCTTATGTGGACCTTTAGTCGTTTCTTCTTTTGCTGCAGAAAGCCGAATAGGATTTGTAGATATTCAAAAAGCCGTTTCCAGTACCAAAGAATGGAAATCAAGTTTTAATAAATTTAAAGCAGATTTCACAAAAGAGAAAAAGAGGATAAAGATCAGGGAACAGAAGGTCAAAAAAATGCTGGGAGACCTGAACAAGCAAAGTTTTGTGCTTGACCCGGAACTGAAAAAGAAAAAGGAAGAAAAGTTAAGAAAAGAAAAAATCGATTTTGAGAGATATGTGCAAGATCAGAACACGGCGTTTGGGAAAAAAGAAAAAGAAATGACCCAAAAAATTCTGCGTAAAATGATGGAAGTCATAAAAAAAATTGGCAAGGAAAAAAAATATACAATGATTCTAGAGCAGAAGGTTGTTCTCTATCATGACAGGGGTAACGATTTGACGAAAATGGCGACCCTCACCTATGACAGGGTTAATAAATAGTTCCTGCTTTAAGCTGCAATTAATAAAACCTGTTAGATCCCGCACTTAGACTCGCTAAAATTTCCAAGAAAACTTTGCAGTCCTCCAACCGCAAGAATAGGTTTCTACTATGATGGATATTAACGAAATTAAAAAAATCATTCCCCACAGGTATCCTTTTCTGTTGGTAGATAAAATTGTTGAATGTGATATGGAGTCCAGAATTGTCGGTATCAAAAATGTGACAGTTAATGAACCTTTTTTCCAGGGGCATTTTCCAAGTTTTCCAGTGATGCCAGGAGTTCTTATTATCGAGGCTCTTGCGCAGGTCGCATGTATTTTAGGGGCCAAAATATTGAACCGGGAAGGAGAGGCCGCCGTGTTCTTTACTGGTATTGATGGCGCCAAGTTTAGGAAACCGGTTATCCCGGGCGATCAATTGCGTCTTGAGTTAACTAAGATTAAACAAAGAGGAACCCTTTTCCGGTTTGAGGGAAAAGCATATGTCGAAGATGCTTTGGCAACTGAATGCACCCTTCAAGCAATGCTTGGTAAGGACTGATATAGATCGATCGGCGACATTCATTTTTTTTATCCTGCGCAATTTCCTGGGCTTAACGGCCTATAGAAACTTGGTTTTATCTCGTGACTATTCATACTAGCTCAGTCATTCATCCAGACGCTGATTTGGCTCAGGGAGTTAAAGTTGGCCCTTTTACTACTATTGGCCCTAATGTCCGAATTGGTGAGGGAACAATTATAGGGCCGAACGTATTGATTGAGGCGGGTACAGTTATTGGGAAAGACTGTGAAATTTTCCATGGGGCCTCGCTGGGCGGAGAGCCGCAGATTTTTAACTTTAAAAATGTTCCTGCTACGGTAGAAATTGGCGATGGAACTGTGATACGAGAATATGTCACCATACATCGATCGGGTAACGAAAATGGAGTGACCCGTGTTGGAAAAGATTGCCTGCTCATGGCTTATTCTCACTTGGGGCATGATTGTGAAATTGGCGACCAAGTGGTGATTGTAAATAGTACAAGTTTAGCGGGTCATGTTATTGTAGAAGACAAGGTATTTATATCGGCTCTGGTTGGTGTCCACCAATTTGTGCGAATAGGTAAGTATGCAATGATTGCGGGGTTGGCGGGTGTGAATCAGGATGTTCTTCCTTTTTCAACAGTGGAAGGAAATAGGGCCCGACTTTTAAGTGCAAATGCTGTAGGACTCAAGCGGGCAAATTTTAAACCAGATGTCCGGGCGGCGATAAAAAAAGCCTTGAAATTTTTAGCTCAGCCGGAGCAAAATACTAAGCAGGCTATTGAAAAGATTGAAACTGAAATTGAAATATTTGATGAAATTCAATATCTTATTAACTTTGTAAAAAACTCTTCTAGAGGGGTGACCAAGTAGTGCCAAATGTGAGAGCGGGTGTTGTAGGAATCGGCAGAATGGGTGAATATCATGTCGGAGTTCTATCCGAAATGCAGGGGGTGGATATTGCCGGGGTGGTAGATGTTGACTCTCAGCGCCGGAAAGCTATTCATGATACATTTGGAGCATCCACCTATGCAGACTGTATGGACCTGATTGGGAAGGTTGATGTTGCGGTAGTCGCGGTACCTACAAATATGCACTATCCTGTCGCCAAGCAATTGCTCAATAATGGTATCCATGTTTTATTGGAAAAGCCCTGCGCCAACGACCTCAATCATGCTCGCGAACTTTTCCAGCTGGCTCAGGACAAGAACTTGACTCTTCATATTGGTCATATTGAGCGTTTTAATGGAGCTGTGCAGGAGCTTCATAAAATTGTTGAGACTCCAATTTTTGTGGAGTGTAAACGCATGGGGCCTTTCACTGAGAGAATCAAGGATGATGGAGTGGTGTTGGATATCATGATCCATGATATCGATATCATTTTAAACCTGATCAAATCCAAGGTGACGACAACTCATGTGCTTGGAGCTTCAGTTTTTTCCGAAAAAGATGACCTCGTGAGTGCCCAACTAGAATTTGAAAATGGATGTATTGCAAATATTGTTGCCAGCCGAGCTTCGCAGAATAAAATCCGAACCTTATCGGTAACCCAGAAAGATTCTTTTGTGGTTTTGGATTACACCGATCAGGAAATTTATGTCCACCGCAAATCATCTTCCGAGCACCAAATGAGCAAGGGTTCTCTGCGGTATAAGCAGGAATCGCTGGTCGAGCGTATTTTTGTCCACAAAGATAATCCCCTCAAGTTGGAACTCCAACATTTCATTGATTGCGCTAAAAATGGTAGCCCTCGAAATGTCGCGGTGAATGATGAGCTTTATTCGTTGGAAATTGCCTTGGATATTCTTGATCAGTTCAATAAAAAAAGAAACAAGTAGGCACTTAGCACAGAAATCTCTTCACCTGTTGTAATTCTGCTGTTGTTTAATAAGATTGGCACACCTTCATTGAATCCTCTATAGCTTATATCATGCATACCAACCTGGATAGGATAGGCCTTATTGCTGGAGCCGGAGAAGTTCCTATATATTTTGCGAGGAAAGCCAGCCAGCATGGAATAAAACTTATCAGCATTGGTTTTTCTGATGAAATCCAAAATGGTTTGGCGCCGTTCTCAGAAAAGAGCTATTCGATTGGCGTTGGTCAGCCGGGTAAAATTTTTGAGACGCTGCACCAGAACAATGTGAAGGATTTGTTGATTTTGGGTAAAGTTGATAAAAGTGTTGTTTTTAAATTGCAAAAATTCGATTTCAAGGCTCTGCAGTTTTTGAAAAACATTGTGACGCATGAAGACAAGATTTTACTGTTAGGTGTGATTGATGAGGTTGAAAAAGAAGGTTTCAAGGTTTTAAGTCAAAAGGAAGTTTTATCAGATATTTTTCCTAAAAAAGGAAACCTGAGTCGCCGAGTGCCCACCAAGCAGGAGTTGGAGGACATTGAGTTTGGGCTGCCTATTGCCCGAAAATTGGCAGATATGGAAATTGGTCAGACCCTGATAGTTAAAAACAAAACGGTGGTCGCCGTTGAAGCTCTTGAAGGAACAGACCAGGCAATTCAGAGAGGTTGTGAATTGGCTCAAGGAAAATGTGTGGTGATAAAGGTCAGTAGAACCAATCAGGACTATCGTTATGACAACCCTGGCATTGGACCGCAAACCATCCGCATGCTGGCCGAAGGCAAGGCTGGAGTTTTAGCGCTGGAAGCAGAGCGGGTCATGGTGGTGGAACAAAACTTGGTTCTCGATCTGGCTAATGATGCAAAAATTGCAGTTGTCAGTATTTAGCCATCAGCGAATCGCCGGTAACAATTAGCAATAGTTTAATCGGGCCCACAAATATTATCTCAGCTTCATAAACACTTGCCCAGTTACTCCTGCAGTTAATAGCCGGAGATTCTCCGAAAATTTTAGAATACGATGAAAGATAAACATCCTCACTTTTTAGTTGTAGCTGGCGAGGCATCTGGAGATTTGCATGGCTCGAACCTGGTATCAGCATTAAAGGTTCTACAACCTCATGCTCGTTTCACCGGGATGGGTGGGTCGCGAATGCGGGAAGCAGGTGTTGAAACGCTATTTGGTATTGAGCGTATGGGCACCGTCGGGGTGATAGAAGTGTTGGGAGAATTCGACCATTATTACAAGGTCTATCGGTCATTGATGAAAGAAATTGCTTCGTGTAAATATGATGGAGTGATTCTCATTGACTACCCGACACTAAATCTTCGGCTGGCTAAACAGGGCCGACGTTTTGATTGCCCGGTATTTTTTTTCATCAGTCCGCAAATCTGGGCATGGAGAAAAGGCCGGATCAAAGAGATTCGTGAATCAGTACGAAAGATGTTTGTCATTCTTCCGTTCGAGGAAAAGCTGTATTTGGATGCCGGGGTAGATGCAGAATTTTTGGGTCATCCGTTTATAGATATGGTCCACCCTAGCAGGTCACGTGAAGAGAGCCGGGAAAAATATTCCCTGGACCCAGAAATCAAGACCATTGGGCTTCTACCTGGAAGCAGGATGAATGAGATCAACTCTCTTTTAGATGTGATGGTACAAGCGGCCGAAAAAATCCGAAGTGAACTGGGTTCCTGTCAGTTTCTTCTTCCAATCGCTGACTCCATTGATCCAGATATAATCCGCGAACGTTTAGGGTCCAATCCACTTGGTATCCAACTGATACGAGGGGAAACCTATGATGTAATGAATAGTTGTGACACGTTGATCATTGCATCCGGTTCTGCAACTCTGGAAGCCGGTATTCTAGGGTGTCCTATGGTAATCGTTTACAAGTTGAATCCCTTGACATATTGGTTGGCGCGTCTGTTGGTAAAAGTTCCATTGGTAGGGTTGGTTAATATCGTCGCAGAGGAAGAAGTGGCGACCGAATTGATACAGGATAAAGTGACAGCAAAAAATATCTCCGAAGAAGTGCTGGTATTGTTGCGCGCGCCGGAAAAGGAAAAAGCAATTCGGGAGCGCCTCCTTAAACTTCGGGATTCACTGGGAGAACCTGGGGTTATGAAGGCTGTTGCAAAGCGTATCGCCGATTTTATGGATGAATTGAACTCTAATGAAGAAAATCCTGTTTAATTACGTAGTCCCATATTTTCTTTTTGGGTTGATTTACCTATGGTGTCTGACCCTGCGCTCAAAAAATTTGAATGAGGAAGAAGAAAAGCATTTTAAAAACCTTACCGGACCTTATATCCTTACCTTGTGGCATGGGAGAATCTTTTACCTGTTTTACTACCTTCGCCGCCACCCGGATTATTTCCTGCTGATCAGCCCGAGTGAGGACGGTGATCTTCTAGCCCGGCTTGCAAGATTGATGGGTTATTCTGTGATACGGGGATCCACTTACAAAAAAGCTATTTCTGCATCCCGGTCCCTGATTAAAGTTTTGCGCAAAAACCAAAGAATCATTATCATTGCTGATGGTTCGCGTGGACCCAGATGTGTAGCGCAGACAGGATCTGTTCAGCTCGCTGGAATAACTGGAGCGCCGGTTTTTCCCATGACATTCGGAGCTAAAAATAAAGTGGTCTTAAATAGCTGGGACCGATTTGTTATCCCCCTTCCTTTTACCCGTTGCACTCTCAACTTTTCATCTCCTATATCTCTTCCACCTAAATCCTCTGATCAAAAGATAGAGGAAAAGCGAATTGAGCTGGAAAATGCCCTGAATGGTATAAACAAAGCTAGCGATGAGGGTTGAAAAACGCTTTAAAATTAGTCATTTCCAGCCTCCATATGCCTTAAATTTGGGCATGTAAGCCCGTTTGAAATTGTGCATTGGGTGTGGTATAGTTCGCCGATATCATAAACCCCTTTTATTCTATAGATTATTGGAGCAACCTGCCAAAGAGGTTAGGAAATCTCTATTGGCATGAATATTGAACTAAATAGGAAGTAACCGGTTTGAGGTGGGCGCTAAGAAGAACCGTTATGGTTTGGCAAAATTTGCGACCATAAAGGCAAATGTCCACCAGTCCGGATCTTTTTTGAACATACAGGTTAAGAGGAAAACAATATGAAAAAGGTTGAGGCGATCATTAAACCGTTCAAGCTGGATGAAGTAAAAGACAAGTTGAACGAGATCGGGGTGAAGGGAATAACCGTTAGCGAGGTGAAAGGGTTCGGCAGGCAAAAGGGCCACACTGAGCTATATCGTGGTGCCGAATACGTGGTGGACTTTCTTCCCAAGATTAAAATGGAGATCATCATCAGCGACAATCAGGTGGAAGATGTGATCAGCACCATTATGCAGGCTGCGCAAACTGGAAGAATTGGTGATGGAAAAATATTTGTAATTGATCTTCAGGATACGGTGCGGATTCGTACCGGAGAGCGTGGAGAAGACGCTATTTGATCCGAGGGTTTTGCATATAGTTTCCTGACTAAAAGAATAATCTATATTCCCAGTCCGGGATTGTTGGATTTTATATGAGAAACTGGAGCCGCAGTGACGGCGCCGGTTTTTTTGCGTTATTTTATATTTGTTATCTTTAACTATATTTTGCAGGAGAACCTTTAATGACCCCCAAAGAGGCAGTAGATTTCGCAAAAAAAAATAATGCCCGAATTGTTGATCTGAAGTTTATGGATCTGCTCGGATCCTGGCAACATTTTTCTGTGCCTGCGAGTGAATTGGAAGAGCATCTGTTTTCAGAAGGACTGGGTTTCGACGGCTCCAGTATTCGTGGATGGCAGGCCATCAATAATAGTGACATGCTGGTCATTCCCGATTCGACCACCTCGGTCATGGACCCGTTCACGAAAGTCCCAACGGTCAGCATGATCTGTAATATTGTCGACCCCATCACCAAAGAAAAATACAGTCGTGATCCCCGCAATATTGCGCAGAAAGCGGAAGCCTATCTCAAGTCTACAGGAATTGGAGATACTGCCTATTTTGGACCGGAAGCGGAATTTTTTATTTTTGATAATATTCAATACGATTCCACTACCAATGAATCATTTTATTCCATTGATTCTGTTGAAGGGACCTGGAACACAGGTCGGGATGAAGCCCCAAATTTGGGCCACAAACCCAGGCATAAAGAGGGTTACTTCCCGGTTGCTCCCAACGATACCTTTCAGGATATACGCTCTGAAATGATGTTAACCATGGAGCAGGTTGGTATTAGCATGGAATGTCATCATCATGAAGTTGCCACCGGAGGACAAAACGAAATAGCTATGCGTTTTTCTTCGCTGGTTAATTGTGCAGACAACCTGATGTGGTACAAATACATTGTTAAAAATGTAGCTAGAGCACACAACAAAACCGCAACCTTCATGCCTAAACCCATGTACGGTGATAACGGAACGGGTATGCATACCCATCAGAGTATTTGGAAAGATGGCAAACCTTTATTTGCTGGAAATGGATATGCAGGTTTCAGTGAAATGGGCATGCACTACATCGGTGGAATTTTAAAGCATTCCCGAGCAATCTGTGCTTTTGCTGCACCCACTACCAATTCCTATAAAAGATTGGTACCTGGTTTCGAAGCGCCGGTTAACTTGGCTTATTCCAGCCGAAACCGTAGTGCGTCAATCCGAATTCCCATGTACTCGCCCAGCCCAAAAGCGAAGCGATTGGAAATCCGCTATCCCGATCCGTCCTGTAATGGGTATCTGACTTTTGCAGTGATGCTTATGGCGGGTCTTGATGGTATTGAAAACAAAATTGATCCTGGCGAACCTTTGGATAAAAATATTTACTCACTTGGACCGGAAGAGTTGGCTAGTATTCCTACATTGCCTCACTCTTTGGATCAAGCCCTTGAGGCACTCGAGGAGGATCATGAGTTCCTCCTCAAAGGTGATGTGTTCACTCAGGATCTTATCGATACTTGGATCGAATTTAAACGTGAGAATGAAGTGGATCCCCTGCGACTTCGACCGCATCCCATGGAATTCGAAATGTACTACGATTGTTGATTCAAGAATAAATTTGGAATTTAAAAACCCCCTGGGTTCTCCCAGGGGGTTTTTTTATGTGGTAAATTAGGTCGATAAAGAGTTTATAACCTGAACCCTCATCTTTAATATTTCATGACGCACAACGCAGAACTGATTAATAAGATTCACCAGCGCTCCCCTTGGGATGAAAACCTTACGGAACCTTTGCGGGGTTTAGGTTTTCGCGAACCCGAATCCGCCTGGAAAAACCTCATAGCCCTGGCCGGTCATGCCCAATTCGAAAAACTATACCCCGATTTCTTTCATGTATTGCTGGAGCTAATTTCAAGTTCGCATAATGCGGATATGGCATTGCATAACTTCGAACGATTTTCAGAGAAGATTTCGGATAAGGATTATTTATACACGCAACTGACTGAATCGTCTTCCTTGTTTATAGCCCTGGTGTTTTTATTTTCCGGCAGTCAGATACTCACCGATACTCTTCTAAGAGAACCGTCTTACGTGGACTGGCTGAGTCGACCGGAGACGCTGACTAAATCCAAAACCAAAGATATGCTGATGCGGGATTTTTATGAAATGGCCGGGGAGGAGTTTCAAGGTAAAAATATTTTTTCAGCGTTAAGAAAATTTAAAAAAAGGGAATACATTCGAATTGGACTTCGAGACTTATTAGGCAAGGTGGATTTTAAGGAAACGGTTGAAGATATTTCCAATATTGCTGATGTTTGTTTGCAGGCTGCCTATGAGCATTCCGACCGGGAATTGCGAAAAAAATATGGAAGCCCTGTGTATCAGGATGAAGATGGGATCTACAAGGAGTCTGAATTTGCTGTCCTCGGTATGGGAAAACTAGGAGGCCTCGAGCTAAATTACAGCTCCGATATTGACCTGATCTATATTTATACATCCAGCAAGGGAGAGACGCGTCCTGTGAGTGAGGGGGACTCATCTGTTATAAGCATCAGCAACCATGAGTACTTCACCAAGCTTGCGCTGGAGATTACTAAATCTCTCAATGAAATAACCTCCGATGGCAATGTGTTCCGGGTGGATCTTGAGCTTCGACCGGAAGGGAAAAGTGGTGAAATTGTAAATTCTCTGACCAGCTGTGAAATATATTATCAGTCCTGGGGTAGAACCTGGGAAAGGCAGGCCCTCATCAAGGCTCGTGTTTCAGCAGGTAGTGAAAACCTGGGTACAGAATTCTTCGATATGATTGAACCGTTTATTTATCGGCGAAGCCTGGACTTTGAGGCGATTGAAGAAATCAAATCCATGAAGTACCTGATCAATAAAAGCCTCAAAGGAAAACATTCAAAAGGTAATATTAAATTGGGATTCGGTGGCATCCGGGAAGTGGAATTTACCATCCAGGCTTACCAGTTGCTACTGGGGGGGAGGGATAAAAGCCTGCGTGTTCGAGATTCCCTGGGGGCTATGAAAATACTTTGCGAAAAAAATATTTTGACGGAAGAGGATCACCACCAACTTCGCGAGGCATACATCTTTTTGCGCAACCTGGAAAACCGAGTGCAAATCACCTTTGGTCTGCAAACATACCTCCTGCCAAATAACGAAACCGATTTGGCGATACTGGCACGAAAGATGAGGATTGCAGGTGATAACCAGAAAAATTTGGCCGAAAACTTAATGCAGGAATATGAAAGCCACACTCAGTTTGTAGGAAAGATGTTTGCCGAACAATTTGTGGAAAAAGAAAAGCGGGAAGTGGCAGAAACCATATCCGATGGGTGGAGCCGTTCCCGGATAGGGGAAGAACAATTTACCGAAAGCAGCCTGGCCGAAATTCCCTTTCTCCCAGACTTTAAAAGAGCTTACCGTTTTCTGGAGTCTTTTCGTGATGGGGCTCAATTTTCGCATCCTTCTGTGCAAAGTATTCAGGAGTTTTACAGCATTCTTCCAAAAATATTTCAGCAATGCAGAATAGTTCCTAAACCTGATTTAGCCATTGAGAACCTGTGTAAATTTGTTGAAGCGACAGGAGCCAGGGAATCTTTTCTAAAGCTGTTCCAGGCAAATGAAAATTTTCTGGAGTTATTGCTCATACTTTTTGGAAGTAGTGGAATGCTGTCACAAATTTTAATCAGGCGGCCCGATCTGGTAGATGTTCTCACTGACATGGAGGCCATTTACAGATATAAGCAAGCTGAAAAAATTCAGGAGGAATTAAATCGGGCTGTAAAATCTTCGCCTGATTTTGAGTCCAAGTCTCTGGTGGTTCGGCGGATCAAGCAAGCTGAGGAACTTCGCATCGGCGTGCGCTACTTAATTAAAGAGGCTGATCTTGCAGGAACCTTGGAGGACTTGTCCAATCTCGCGGACGTTTTTCTGGAAACTGTTTATCAAATTGCGTGCGATGAACTTGGAAAAAAAACAGGAAGCCTTAATCTCAATAACTTCTGCATTATTGGCATGGGAAAATTGGGTGGGCATGAATTGAATTTTGGATCGGATCTCGATGTCCTGCTGGTTTATGATGAAGGAAACAATGATTCGCCATCCGCAGGGCAATATTATTCCTCTTTGTCGCAGATGATCTATAAACTGACTTCCGAAATGACCTCGGCAGGTTATGCTTATAAAATTGATACCGAACTCAGACCTGAGGGTGATGCGGGGGTGCTTGTGCTTCCTATTCAAGGTTATGAAAAATATTATAAATCCCGAGCCAGAATCTGGGAGCAACAGGCTCTGGTGCGGGCACGTTTTGTGGCGGGTCACGCTGAGGTTGGGAAAAAATTTATCGAAATTGCTCACCAGTTTGTTTATCAGGACAAGTTTGAATATGAATCTCTTATAGAAATATCGCGTTTGCGGGAAAGAATGGAACTGGAACTGGCAAAGGAAACCATCAAAGGTAAGAATGTTAAACTGGGATTTGGTGGATTAGCGGATATCGAGTTTGGGGTGCAGGTTTTGCAATTGATTCATGGGAAAAAATTTACACGGCTTCGGAAGACGAACACTCTTTCTGCGTTACAAAATTTTGTTGCACTTGGATTGGTCGATCAAGATATGGCGACAGAGCTTCAGGTTAGTTACTTGTTTCTAAGAAATTTGGAATGTGCTTTACGAATTATTCGTCAAACCCCTACAAACACCCTTCCAAAAGATAATAAAGAATTGGCATCTCTCGCCCGCCTACTCGGATATAAGGGAGAAGTCACAGAAACTCTGGCAGGCGCTTTACTCGCAGATTATGAAAGCTATACCCAGCAGGTCCGAAAACATTATCGCAAGATAATTGGTAACCTCCTCCGCGCTCACTAGCCCACTCCCGTGGGAGAAAACTAGCAATTTGCTACTCCTCCGAGGAGATTTACTTTTTTCGATTCTGATTAAGCTTGTAGTCGATGCTGTCGATCAGGGCTTGCCAACTGGCTTCGATGATATTTTCGGAGACCCCAACGGTTCCCCATTTGGAGTGATGGTCGCCGGATTCCACCAAAACCCGGGTTTTGGCGCGGGTGCCTTTTTTTTCTTCCAGAATGCGAACTTTGTAATCGTAGAGATTGACTTCTTCGAGTTCCGGGTAAAATTTTACCAGAGCTTTTTTGATGGCCTTATCCAGAGCGTTGACAGGTCCGGTGCCTTCGGCGGCAGAAACTTCCTGAACTCCGTTGACTCTTAGCTTGACGGTGGCTTCGGAGATAGGTTCTTCATCCTCTTTGCGTTTTTCAACGATGACCCGGAATCCGATAAATTCAAAAAAGATATCTTTTTGTCCCAGCGCATCACGCATCATCAACTCAAAGGAAGCCTCGGCACCTTCATATTGGAAACCGAGATTTTCGGACTCCTTCAAAGTCTCAAGGATTTTCTGTACCTTGGGGTCTTTATCATTGACGTTGATGCCATACTCTTTGGCTTTGTAAAGCACATTGCTTTTCCCGGAAAGGTCGGAAACTAAAATGCGCTGGTGGTTGCCGACTTTTTCGGGTTCAATATGTTCGTACGTGTGAGAATTTTTGCGTACCGCGCTGACATGCACGCCACCCTTATGCGCAAACGCACTTTTCCCCACAAATGGTTGATGGTTAAAATGAGCTCGATTTGCCAATTCATCGACAAATGCTGAAACATCTTTCAGGGTATGCAGTTGTTCATCGGTAATGCAGTTGATCCCCATCTTAATTTTCAGATTGGGGATGATGGATGCAAGATTAGCATTGCCGCATCGCTCACCAATTCCATTGATAGTACCCTGAACCTGTTCGGCCCCGGCCTGAATAGCGGTGAGCGAGTTGGCGACCGCTACCTCCGAATCGTTGTGCGCATGGATGCCCATTTTCACAGAAATAGATTTTCTAACTTCTTCGAAAATGGAACGCACCTCGTGTGGGAGCGAACCGCCATTGGTATCGCACAAAACGATCCAGTCTGCTCCGGCAGATTCGGCTTCCTTTACGGCCTTGAGCGCATATTGCGGGTTATTTTTATAGCCATCGAAAAAATGTTCGGCATCAAATAGGACTTCATCGCGATGCTTTTTCAAATAGGCGATGCTTTCAAAGATCATGCGCAGGTTTTCATCCAAACTAGTGGACAAGGCATCTTTCACGTGTAAGTCCCAGGTTTTTCCGAACAGGGTTACCACCCGGGTTTCGGTTTTCATCAGGGCTTGCAGCACCGCATCGTCTTCCACCTTTTTATCGGGATAACGGGTGCTACCGAAGGCTGTGATTCGGGTCTGGGAAAAGCTTGCGCGCTGGGCTTTCTCAAAAAAATCGATGTCTCTCGGATTCGATCCCGGCCAGCCGCCTTCTACATAATGCACTCCCAGCTCGTCCAGTTTGTGGGCGATACGGATTTTATCCTCAACGGTGAAGGAGATACCTTCTGCCTGGGAACCATCCCTGAGAGTGGTGTCATAAATTTTTACGGGATTCATAACTAAACAGCTTTCACTTTTCGCGCGGTTTTCTTTTTAACCGGTTTGTCTGCCATTTTAAAAGCATCGTGCAAGGCATTGACCGCAAGTTTGGAATTTTTTTGTTCAATGATGCAGGACACTTTAATTTCTGAGGTGCTGATCATCAGTATATTTATTTTATTAGCGGATAAGGTTTTAAATATTTCAGCTGCCACCCCGGAGTGACTGCGCATACCTGCTCCGACAATAGATATTTTAGCAATCTTTGCATCAGCACTGACATGGGTGGCATGAATTTTTTTTGCCACTTTATTCATGATGACCATGGCTTCATCCAACTCTTCACGTGCGAGCGTGAACGACATGTCGGTATGCCCCTGTTCACTGACATTCTGAATGATCATGTCAACGGAGATGGACGCAGCTGCCAAAGGCTCAAAAATATTGGCAGCGATACCTGGTTGGTCGGGAACTTCCTTTAGAGTTATTTTTGCCTGGTTTTTGTCACACATGATTCCGGAAACAACCGGTTGTTCCATATTTGGATCCTCCTCGCAGATCAAAGTTCCCTTATCTCCTTCCTTGAAAGAAGATTTAACGATCAAGGGCATCTTATATTTATGGGCAAACTCCACACAACGGATTTGCAGGACCTTGGCTCCCAGACTGGCCATTTCCAGCATCTCATCATACGATACCACATCCAGCCTTCGGGCTTGCGGCACCATTCTAGGGTCAGAAGTATAAACCCCATCGACATCGGTGTAGATTTCGCATTGCTTGGCACCCAGCGCAACAGCCAGAGCTACCGCCGAAGTGTCAGACCCACCTCGCCCTAAAGTGGTCACATCGCCTTCGGGGTTGATGCCTTGAAATCCGGCGACAACGATCACGTGGTTTTCATTTAACATCTTACGGGCACGCCGACAGTCAATACTTTTGATGCGAGCCCGGGTATGGGTGCTGTCGGTCTCAAGTCCAATTTGCCGTCCAGTCAAAGAAAGGGCGGGAATACCCCGAGCTTGCAAAGCGATTGTCAGTAGAGCGGCAGAAATACGTTCACCAGAGGACAAGAGCAGATCAACTTCTCTCCGAGCCGGATTTTTAGCCAGACTTCGAGCCATTTTCAACAGTTTATCGGTCTCCCCTGCCATAGCAGAAACCACGACAACAATGTCTGCACCCGTTTTTCTGATTTTAGAGATACGGTCGGCCACATGTTCGATTCGATCCAGAGTTCCCACCGAAGTGCCGCCGTATTTTTGTACGATTAAAGAATTTTTCATAACTGGTCTGTCAGAAAAGCCGTCAATAGATCGGGAGCGTTAGAGAATGATTTTCCTGTTTCTAAAAGTTGTTCGTCATATTGGCTCGCGTTTCCCGATGATGCAGGATAAACCAGATAGGGAACCGGAGACCGATCGTATTTCATTAGCTGGGCCGAGTTGACATGGTTGACCACAACCATCATTTTTATGTCTTTCATTGTTTCTATCGCTTGAGCCAGAGGCTTGATGACCTGAGCATCGAAGTCCTCGATCATCATAATCTTATCGTCCATATTGCCTTTAAGTGAAACTTCTTCTCCTGCTGAAATATGGAGGAAAACCACATCTTTAGTTTCCAATTCCTTGAGGGTTGCAGAAACTTTTGCGGAGTAATCGGTGTCGGAAAATCCCGTTGCCCCTTCGACCTCCACAATATCTATTCCGGTGAGCTTGGCGATCCCTTTAACCATCAAAGATGCAGAGATTAAAGAAGCGCTTTTATCATACCGTTTCTGGAAGGAGGGTAGGCTGGGAAGTTCACCGTTCCCCCAAAACCAGATGCTGTTAACCGGATCATTTTTTTCAGCAACACGTTTTTTGTTATGGGCATGGTTATGCAAAATAATTTGTGCCTGGTTCATCACGAAAATCAATTCGCGAACTCCTTTTCCCTCTGGCATGAATTGACGGATTCCTTCACCAATAAGCTCGTTAGGCGGAGATAACATTTCTGAAATAGGCGGAATTTTTATAAACATCAGATTGTGATAGCCGCCGCCATGATGAAACGTAACTGGAACATCGATCACTTGCTCTTGCAGGGCATTTAAAAGTAGACCTGAATCATCATGGGAAAGAAGCCCACCCGTATAATCTTTCATGACCATGTCGTCATGTGTGGGTTGCAGGGTTATCAGATCGCAACAAAGGGCGATCTCATCTGGAGCCGGTGTTACTCCTAATCCTGCTGCAGAAAGCAGAGCGTGCCCTGAAGAATATTTTACGGGATCGAGGCCCAGAAGTCCCATGCAGGAGACTTCATTTCCAGGATGTAGATCATCCGGTATAGTTTGAACGGGTCCACATGCTGCGTTTTGCGTCAAGGCATCCAGATTCGGGGTATCGGCCAACTGCAAAGGGGTTTTATTATCTTTTTCCGCAAAAGGCCTGTCTGTCAGACCCGCCACGATAACAACTAAGTATTTCATATCTTTTGGAATATAGGGATTGAGATACCGGGTGGTACCAGGAAATTTTAAGGGCGCCTCGGTAAATTCTGTACTTTATGTTGGAAAATTCGCATGTCCTTAATTCTCAAGGGCATACTCATGACCCGGTGCAATTTTTAGAGGTGCCACTGATTATAACTTAATTTGTCCAAATTCCTCAACTTATTGATAAACCATGGGCCACCATTTATCCGAGGCTGTGTTATCCCTTCATAACTTGCATGCCATTCAGGATTGGGGTTGGGTGAGGCAAAATTTTGTCCATAAAAAGTTTATCAGATTGTGACTTAAATGGAACCTGGCTTAATGTAAGTTAGACCTATTCTATCTGTGGACCAATTAAAGCCAAGATAGAAAAATATCGTGAGAGGCGGGATTGATTTTGCGATACTTAAGATCTCTTTGTAAGTAAGTTTTATTATAAAAATCAAACTGTTATGGACGGAATCTCGCTTTTATGGTACCGTTCCTCGATGTTAGAATAAGGGGAATTGCGCTGACCCCGTCTTAATTGAGTTTTTATATTTTTGTTATTTTGACCACCTAATTCGGGGAGAAGAAGGAGAGCTTATGTATGAAGTAAATGAGATTTGCAGAAATGGTGAATCTCTACCTCTTACAACCGATGGATCTTTAAGAATAGTATTTATTGGAACGGGTTCTGCATTTGCCAAGCGCAGACGCCAATCTAATATGTTGATCATTCAGGGGAACCATCATGTATTGATAGATTGCGGTACTCAGGGGCCTTTGGCCCTCAACGATTTGGGATTGAGTGTTTTAGATGTTCGTTGTTATTTGCCCACCCACAGTCATGCGGACCATATTGGCGGATTGGAGGAAGTGGCATTGATGAATCGCTACACTCCCAATGTTTCTAAACCCGATATGATTATTTTGCGGGACTATCAGGATATTCTCTGGACCAAGAGCCTTTCGGGGGGTTGCGAGTACTGCGAGGCCAATCAGGGTCGTCCTTTGCAATTGACGGATTTTTTCAACATTCTTCGTCCACAGAATATTGAAATTGAAGGAAGGAAATTCTGGGCCTATAAACACGGGCCTATTGAATTGGTCATCATGCGAACGCGGCATTTTCCTGATACTGCAATTAGTGTGGACGAATCGCAGTGGTGTTCGGGGGTGTTTATCAACCGTAAAGTCTGGATTTCGGGAGATACCATGTTCGATGCAGACTATCCGATTCGTTTTGGCCGGCTGGCGGAAGTTATGTTCCACGACACACAATTATTTTTCGGTGGGGTGCATGCTTCGTATCAGGAGTTGGTGACATTGCCTGAAGATGTCCGGAAAAAAATGTTTCTCTACCATTATGGAGATAATTGGGATAAACCGGAAAGCTGGGCTGGTGGGTCGGATAAATATTCCGGCGATCCAAAAAAAGATGGATTTTTGGGTTGGGCGGAACAACGCACCGCTTATGATTTTTACTGACCTTATCTTTGAGACTGATAAATTAATTTTTGAAGAAGAGTCTCTATCATGAGTTACCAAATTACGTTGAATACATGGTCGGGCGCAAATAAAGTGGAGGCTGCCGATAAGCTTTCCAAAGTATTCCGGTTTGATAATGAAAAGGCCACGACCATTGTCGATCATTTATGCCAAGGGCAACCTTGGCGTTTTGAAAGGCGTATCCCCGATCACCAAGCTGATTTAGCATCGACACATCTTCGGGATCTGGGGTTTTCCGTAAATCTCCAGCCTGTCGACGGTGAGATTGAACCCCTGCCCAATTCTGTTGTCATGTCAGAGGTCCCTGAGCAAACAGATAGTCCCACGCAGGAAGATAGTTCCTCCAATCGTTTCAAGTTTCAGGGCGATGGCCGTTCTCTTTTAAACATCAGCTTGGTCAATTTGATCAAGACGGTGTTCACATTGGGTATTTATCGGTTTTGGGCCAAAACCATTGTTAGACAATATATTTGGTCGCAAACCCTTTTTGTGGGAGATCGCTTTTCCTATCACGGTACGGGTAAAGAATTAATACGCGGGGCGGTCTTGTTCGGCGGGATTTTAATTTTATTGGGATTGATAAATGCATACGTCTTTTTCACTATTGGAGCAGTGGAAGGCGAAATGGTTTCCAACCTTGTCTCTTTCATCATTTTAGCTTTGCTTCCGGCACTTTTGGTAAGAGCCTGGAGGTATCGTCTTTCACGAACCGCTTGGCGCAATATACGTTTTTCCTTCCGAGGGAAAGGGATGGAAGCGTTTTTTGTGTATTTAATTGGGGTTTTCCTTACGGTTGTGACCTTGGGTTTTTACTGGCCCTACTTCAAAATGAAAACTGAAAAGTTTTGGCGTGAGAACTCCTGGTTCGGAGATGTGCAGTTCCGATTCTCTGGCGCGGGAAAAGATTTTTTTAAAAAGTACCTTTTTGCTGTGATCCTTACACCCCTCACGCTAGGGTTTTACCTGTTCTGGTTTGCTGCCGAATTGAAAAAATATTTATGGTCCCATACTCATGTTGGTGGGGCGACTTTTCATTTTCCCATAACAGGGAAAGATTATATGAAATTAAAGGTTACCAATTTTTTCCTTATCCTGTTTACCTTTGGAATAGGCTTTCCATGGGCAGTGGTTCGCAATCAAAATTTTGTGACAGACAACCTGACTCTTGCAGGAAATATTGAATTGGACCGAATTATTCAGGAAATGAAGGATAGCGGAGCCTTTGGAGAAGAAGCTCTGGATGCTATAGATGTTCCCATCGATTTTGGTTAAGGCTAACTATCAAACCTCTATTTGAAAAGAAGGGCCAAAAAACCAACTCCCCCCTTATTACCCCTTCGGGGCACGAAATACCTATTCGGCATGAAACCTAATGAAGAGGGCGTCACAGCTAAGGAAGAATATTACGCAAGGGGTATAGGTCAAGAGATCATTATGCCGAGACAACTTTTTGCTTGCCAGAGAAGGTTATTGCGCACTGCCCCTCCGGCCAGGAGTAGGAGACGGGTATGACGGGTCGAAAATTGCAATTTACAGGCGCTTTATTCGATGGCAGAAGTTCAGCGAAAATTTTTGTTGAAGTTGAGCTCACTCCTCAGGAAGTAATTCTTAAAAAGCCTGATCGCGAAACCATCCGTTGGAAGTACTCTCACCTTCATTGGACCGCCCAAACCCTCCCCTTCCAAATTGAGCATCACAGTAAAGATGAAAACCGCGGGCGTCTGGAAGCCCTGGTGGTCGAAGACCCTGAATTTTATGAAAGCGTTTCGAAGATTGCGCCAGAAAGTTTTTCTGCCAAAGGAAAGGTTTCCAATTTTAACTGGAAACTTTATATTTCGGGAATACTGATTTTAATATTTTCCGCATATGTTTTGATTAAAGTGGTCCCTTCGTTTCTGGCTGATAAAATGGTCGATAAAATTCCTGTTGAATGGGAAATGGTATTGGGCCAGGCTATATTGAGCATGCTTCCGGTAGAAGAGGAGCCCGATCCAGAAGTGCTGGCAATTTTGCAGGGTACGGTTGATTTGCTGAAGCAGGGGGGCAACTATCCCTATGATCTGAAAGTTTATATTTTGCCGGTAAAGCAAAATAATGCCCTGGCCTTGCCAGGAGGACCAATTGTGATCTTTGAAGGCCTGCTTAATGAAGCAGAGTCTCCAGAGGAATTGGCGGGTGTACTGGCTCATGAAATTCAGCATATCCTTCTCAGGCATTCAACTCGAGGGATTCTCCAGAATTTTGCGGGAAGTTTTCTGGTGACACTTGTCCTGGGGGATGTCAATGAGGCGTTGGAAGGAATTATCAAACTCACAGCAGAACTTGAAACGCTGGGATTGAGCCGAGAAATGGAAGCAGAAGCCGATCAGAAAGGAATGGAATTGATTCTTTCAGCCGATATCAACCCGAATGGTATGATTCGTATATTTGAAAAGCTCACGCAAGATGAATTATTGCCAAAGGGTCTATCAAAACATGCGGCTACTTCTGAAGAGAATGATATGAGATTTTCTTCATATTTTTCCACACATCCTTCTGGTCTTAACCGGCTGGTTCAGCTTGAAAAGCAAATGAAACCTCATGCAAACAGAACTTGGAAGCCCCTTTTCCCAAACTTGGATTGGAACAAAATTAAGCCCGGAAATTGATGCCCTTCTCAAAACTTTTCCAAAATAATAATTCAATTGCCCCACGTGTTTATTGGAGCTGGGTATTGGCCATCCTATTTATCTTTGGTTTATTCAGGTTTCCCGGCCTGGGAGTTCCGCTGGTGTCAGATGAATTGGCTAGCGTTTCGCTTTGGGCGCAAATGCCGACCCTCAAAATTTTCTCCAACTATCAATACCCCAATAACCATATTTTCCTTACATTTATCCTTAGCTTTCTGCTTAAAACCTTTGGGCTGAAAGAATGGTTGTTAAGGATGCCCTTAATAGTATGCGGGATAGTTACCATTTATCTGAGCTACCAGTTGGGAAGGAGGATTTCGGGAAGCACGGGTGTGGGGCTTTCCACGGCTTTTCTGTTGGCCGTTAGTGAAAAGCATATTTTATATTCTACCTATGCACGTGGGTACATCGTAATCATGATGCTGGCTTTGATGGTAGTGCTCTATGTGCTGGGTCGGCTAGAGGATCGAGTAATACAAATTCCAAAACCCTTTAATGGTTTCAATGGAGTATTGGCATTTTTTGGCTGGGTTGGCATCTGGATTGCCGGTACCTGGACGATCCCGACTTTTTTATTTTTTGAGGTTTCGGTCGCAATATTTTTAATGGGAATTTTAATAGTAGGAGTTCGTCATCCATCGCGTAAAAATAATATCCTATTAATACCCTTGGTTTCTTCCGTGGTGGGGGGCGTAGGATTTTATTTTCAATATTACGTGTTAATTAGCCCAGAAATGTTGGCTGAAGCAACTTCACAGGTGTCGACCATATCCTATTCTCAGTTTTTCCCGGGACTATTATCCAAATGGACAAGCCCCTTTGAATCTGTAGGCATTTTATTTTTACTGCTTGCTCTATGGGGCTTGGTTAACCTGTTTCAACAAAATCGCATTTTTGGGTTCTTGTTGGCCTGTGCGTGGCTGGGTCCCATATTTTTATCAATTGCTGGTTTTGTGCTGGGAAAGCTTCCGACCCTTCCATATTCTCGGACATTTTTTTATCTGCAACCTCTTTTCCTGTTGTTGAGTGTGATGGGTGCCAAGAATGCCGGAGCGTGGATGTTGAAACTGTTAAGAAAAAATTCGGCTTCTCAGGAAAGAGATTTGAGAATCATGACGGCATTTTTGGCTGGAGCTCTATTTTTTATTTCGGGTTTAAATTTTTTTCAACAAATTTATCCTCAGCGCGTGTCAAAAGAGCCTATAAATAAAGTTCATGATTTTGTTAAAAATATGAGTTCTAATGATCTACTTCTGGTCTCAAATAAAATGCATGTAAAGTTTTACCTGTATGGTGCCCTGGAAATGCGAGAGCGGACAGAAAATGTTCTGCGTGAAGGAAAATTAGGGGACATCTATTTTCTATATTACGATGAACATGGCACGGAAGAGGTTCAAGGTTCGGCTATTAAGGGAATATGGTATCTGGACTTAAGAAGGTTAATTGGGAAAGCGGGAAAAGAGGGGCCGGCTCTTCCTGAAGCGGCTTTTAAAATAGCAGGTCAATTTGGTCCCTTTACATTTTATCAATTAAAGCAGGATTGGTTACGACCCATATCTGGTTGGGAGAGAGCGGGACTGAACCCAGCCTCACAGGGAACGGAGTCTTTTAGGTGGGAACAATTTTCTAGCCCCTCAGGAGTCCGGCCCTTGATTCGATTCGAAGATTCCTTTACGGTGGCTATGAGGAATAATGAGCCTCAATTGCTTAAGGCTTCAGGTTTGACCTTGAGTTTGGTAGAAATTGCTGGCAATGATAAAAACTTTTCAGCGGCGATGTTGCGAGGACGGATGAAAAAAGGTGATGTTGACTATGACCCCAGTTGGAGGGCTAATGCATGGACTTTGGATCACCCCTATGGCAGCGATATTTTTAACCGTGTCTGGAATCCGGCTGTTTTTATTTCTCAGGGTGCGGGAATTTTGTCAGTGATAGATGTAAGTTTTACCCGACGCCTTGGAAGTGGGGCGTTGAGAAATTTTTTGAGCTATCGAATTGAAGAACCGAAGGTGGAGAAAAAATGATTGTCGTTACCGGAGGAGCAGGATTCATTGGTAGTGCCTTGGTGCACAGGCTTAACCAGAAGGGCTTTGATGATATCTGGATGGTGGATGAAAATGATCACCCTGAGAAGCAAAAGAATTTAGATGGGCTAAATTACTCGCGATGGGTGGGAAAGGATTTGTTCTTGAAAGAAGTCAGAGGATCAGAACTTCCTTCATGTTCAGCGATTCTGCATATGGGTGCATGTTCTTCAACGACTGAAACCAATGCGGCTTATCTGCGCGAAAATAATTTTGATTACACTCGATCTCTTGCTGAGTTCTGTTTGAAAAAGGATGTGCGTTTCATCTATGCTTCCAGTGCAGCAACTTATGGTGCGGGAGAGAACGGGTATTCTGATGACGAGTCACATCTTGAAACTTTAGCGCCTCTCAATTTATATGGGGCCAGCAAGCAATGGTTTGACCTATGGGCTAAAGAGGCAGGAGCCCTGAAAGAAATCGTTGGATTGAAATATTTTAACGTGTTTGGCCCGAATGAATATCATAAAGAAGATATGCAAAGTATGATTCGCAAAGGTTTTATGCAGGTGCGGGATGCAGGAGCATTGAATCTGTTTAAATCGTATAAGTCTGGGTATGGCGATGGAGGTCAGGAAAGAGACTTTCTGTACATACGTGATGCGGTGGCAATGACGCTGTTTTTTCTCGACCATCGGGACATTGGGGGAATCTTTAATGTCGGGTCAGGTAAGGCAAGGAGCTGGAACGACCTTGCCACAACCATTTTTCATGTGATGAATAAAAAAGTAAATATTAACTACATAGAGATGCCCGAATCTATTCGGGAACAATATCAATATCATACCTGTGCAGAAATGGGAAAAATGCGGTCAGCGGGGTATGTAGAAACGATCACTTCTCTAGAGGACGGGATTTCAGACTACATAAAAAATTACCTGATTCCTAACAAGCACTTTACATAAAACTTCAGGGAGAATAAGAAGTCAGCTGGCTTTATGTTGTTCCAGGATTTTTTCTAGTGTCTGTGTGGTGGAGTGGCCCTGGACAATGGGAATAAGTTCAACTTTTGCCCCATAGCCTTCAACAATTTCTCGGCCGACTACTTCATCAATTTTATAGTCGTCTCCTTTTACCAGGATATCGGGCCTGATTTCCTGAATGAGTTTTTCTGGGGTGGTTTCGCTAAAAAGGGTGATGTAGTCGATGTACTTTAAAGCGGCAAGAATATTGGCTCGTTCTTTTTCCGATTTAATGGGCCGGTTCTCACCTTTCAATTTTTTAACGGACTGATCGGTGTTGAGTCCCACTATAAGAATATCTCCCAGAGCCTTTGCCTTTTGCAGGAACTCGATATGTCCGCCGTGGATGATGTCGAAACAGCCATTGGTGAACACCACTTTTTTTTCGGTGCTTTTTGCAAGGCTAATAATTTTTTTCAATTCCTCAAGTCCAAGAACGGTATGAGAGGTGCGCAGCATTTCATCGTGCAGAAACTCGTTAATTTCTTCCAAGGTCACTACTGCGGTTCCTACTTTACCGACTACAACACTAGCTGCCATATTTGAAAGCCATGCGGCTTCTTGATAATCAAAACCCACAAATACTGCCATACCAAAGACACTGATAACCGTGTCTCCTGCACCGGTAACATCGAAAACTTCCTTGGCCACCGTTGGAATTGATACGAGTTTTTCCTTGTTTTGATACAGCACCATGCCATCTTTACCCCGCGTGATGAGGATGGCTTTTGCCCGTGTCAGGTTTAAAAGATATTCAGCGGCTCGGCCCAGGTCTTCGTTGTCTTTGATTTTGATGGGAACCGACTGCGCGACTTCACTTTCATTGGGAGTGATGACGGTTGCCCCTTTGTATCGAGAAAAATCTGAGCTTTTGGGATCGACAATGACAGATTTTTTGGATTTTTGAGCTCGGTGCATAATGGCTTTAATAATTTTTTCGGTCAGAATTCCTTTATGGTAATCAGAGCAGATAACCCCATCCATTCCGGGAATAATCTGGTTGATATATTGAATCAGTTTTTTTTCAGTTTCTTCAGTAATGGGACGATTATCTTCTTTGTCGATTCTCAAAATTTGCTGGTTATGGGCAATGATCCTCATTTTGGAAGTTGTGGGGCGATGGACGAATCGAAAAATTCCTTCTGTTTGAATAGACCGGTCGTGGATGGTTTTTAAAAGTATATCGCCCTTTTCGTCCTGTCCAATGGCGCCGCACAGATGGACCTCGCAACCAAGGCCAACCAGGTTATTTGCGACATTGGCGGCTCCGCCTAAAGAAAGGTTTTCGGAGCGAGTTTCCAGGATAGGAACTGGAGCCTCTGGAGAGATGCGACTCACCCCTCCCCAGATATATTCATCCAGTATCAAATCGCCGACAACGAGAATTTTCGGCCGTTCATTACTTTTAAAAAAGAATTTAAACTTTTCTTTCATTTACAGGTCTTCTTCAATAAGTTCACAAATAATATGCCCGATGGTTATATGCACTTCCTGAATTCTAGCCGTATCGTTAGAAGGAATGACGATAGACAGATTCGCAACTTCTTTTATTTTACCGCCATTATTGCCTACTAGTCCAATAGTCTCTGCACCGAGGGCATTAGCTTTTTTCAAGGCTCTCACAACATTTTCTGAGTTGCCACTGGTACTGATTCCTACTACTGCATCATTTTCCTGAGCCAAGGCTTCGAGTTGTCTCTCAAAAATTGTATCAAAACCATAATCATTTCCCAAGGCCGTTATCGATGAGGTATCTACCGTAAGGGCGATGGCGGGCATGGCCTTCCGTTCTTTTTTGAATCTTCCAATCAATTCTGCAGCAATATGTTGGGAGTCACCCGCACTTCCTCCGTTGCCCATTAATATCAGCTTCCCTCCTTTTTGCAGGCAGGCCTTGATGCGGTTTGCCGCTTCCAGAATGTCCCCTGATAGAGTATCAGCGACTACTCTTTTTAAATCGGCGCTGGAGTATAGAAAATCCTTAACACGTTGCATAGGGTTTAATTTTATTTAAAATATAAATAAATAAACATCTTTTATTGTACCAATACTATTCTACAGCAAGCCCTCGTCAGCAAAACTGAAAAATCCATTGCCGCCAATGATAATATGGTCAACCATATGAATACCTACAATTTTACCGGTTTTATTGAGTCGATGGGTAATTTCGAAGTCCGCTTGGCTTGGAGTGGGGTCTCCGCTTGGGTGATTATGGATTAAGGCGAAGGATGCCGCCGATTCCCGGATAGCTGGGATCATGACCTCCCTTGGGTGAACTATGCTAGCATTTAAACTTCCTTCTGAAATAGTTAGATCCTTAATATATTGCAGTTTGGGATCCAAGAGAACTATTTTTACAATTTCTTTTTTCAGGTTTTTGAGAAAGGGGGAGAACTGGTCCACAAAAGCCTGGCTGGACTTCAATTTATTCTTCATGCTGATTGGCTTTGAAGCCATGCGTTTTCCTACTTCCAGTGCGGCTTTGATTTGTGCCGCTTTGGCCGAGCCAATGCCTTTAACCTCACATATTTCAGTCACCGTTGCCTGATCCAGACTTTCCAGAGTACCAAACTTGTTAAGAAGGTCCCGGATTAAGTCCACCGCATTTTTTTTGGCGCGTCGATCCCCAGATCCAATAAGGATTCCCAACAGGTGGGCATCTGACAAGGAATGGCTCCCAAACTTAATCAATCTTTCGCGCGGACGTTCATCTTCCGGCCAGTACTTTATGGAAGCTGAATTTTTTCCTGGCATGCCAAAATCCTGGGGTTTCAGGTTTATAGCTGTTCTTTAAAATATTTCAACGTCGATTGCAGCCCTTCGTCCAACCCAACTACGGGTCCCCAGTTTAAATATTTCTTGGCGCGAGTGATATCTGGTCGCCGGACTTTAGGATCATCCTCTGGTAAGGGAACGCAAATAATTTTACTCTCGCTGTTCGTAGCTTGCAAAATTTTATCGGCCATTTCCTTAATCGTCATTTCATTTGGGTTGCCAATATTAACGGGTTCATTCTGATCTGAAGTTAACAGGCGATAGATACCTTCTATGAGATCTGATACGTAGCAGAAGCTTCGCGTTTGTGACCCCTCTCCGTAGACCGTTAAATCCTTTCCAGTGAGAGCTTGCTTTAAGAAATTTGGAATAGCCCGGCCGTCATTGACCCGCATGCGTGGTCCATAGGTGTTAAAAATTCGGACGATCTTGGTGTTGATCCCGTGTGTTCTGTGATAAGCCATGGTGATGGCTTCGGCAAACCTTTTTGCTTCGTCATAGACACCGCGCGGTCCGATTGGATTTACATTGCCCCAATACTCTTCGGGTTGCGGATGAATCAGAGGGTCTCCATAAACTTCGGAGGTGGAAGCAAGAAAAAAGACAGCTTTTTTTGCCTTTGCTAGCCCCAGAGCATTATGAGTGCCAAGCGCGCCGACTTTAAGGGTCTGGATCGGAAGTTCCAGGTAGTCAATGGGACTGGCAGGTGATGCGAAATGAAGAATATAATCTAACTCGCCATCCAGATCGATGTATTCAGAAACGTTATGTTCCACAAATTGAAACTTCTCACTTTTTATGCCGGAGATATTATCTTTGGAACCGGTAATAAGATTATCCATGCAGACCACTTCATGGCCTTTATTTAAAAGGTATTCACATAAATGCGACCCCAGAAAACCTGCGCCTCCCGTTACTAATGTTCTTGGCATCTTAACCTCATGATTGATTTGCAATTTGAATTGGATCAAACAGGGTTCCCCGTTCGATTTTATAGCCAGCCAGAAAACTTTTAGCTGGCATGTTTTTTTTTCCTTCGGGCTGAAGTTCGGTAATGATCAGCCTGTCTTTCCCAGTGCCTACCTCAATACCCATATCAGTCACTCGCTCAACTTGCCCGGGACGATCTTCAGGTGTTCCTTCCGTGACTTGGGCTTTTAATATTCTTAAACGCTTTTTGTTTAATAAAGTGTAAGTTCCTGGCCAAGGAGTAAGACCTCGAACCTGATTAAAAAGGGTTGCTGCAGGTTGATCCCACTTTACCAGCCCTTCCTCTTTTTTCAGTTTAGGTGCATACGTAGCTTTGCTGTGATCCTGAGGGATTGGTAAAAGGGTGTTTTCCTCCAGTCTTCTGAGAGTTTCCAGTACCAAAGCCCCTCCCATTTCCGAAAGGGTATCGTGCAGCGTTTGTGCGTTATCGGTCTCATGTATGGGAGTTTCTTTTGTGAGCAAAATATCTCCAGTATCCATTCCTTTATCCATAATCATGCTGGTGACTCCAGTTTGGGTATCCCCATTAAGAATGGACCGATGAATAGGAGCTGCCCCTCGGTATTTAGGCAAAAGCGAAGAGTGCAGGTTGATACAAAATAATTTTGGAATTTTAAGAAAAGTTTCACTCAATATTTGCCCGAAAGCGATCACGATAATTATGTCAGGCTGATTTTTTCTCAATGATTCAATGAACTCAGGGTCATTAACTGTTTTGGGTTGCAGTATAGGGAGACTAAAGTCCAAGGCATACTGTTTAATTGGAGAAACAAGAAGTTTCTGTCCACGGCCCTTCGGTTTGTCAGGTTGAGTGATGACTGCCAATATGGAATGCGAAGAATTGTGCAGGACTTTCAGGGTAGGAAGCGCGAATTCGGGTGTTCCCATAAACACAATGTTCATGCATCTTGCTCTTTAATTTTCTTTTTAAATTTTCGCTTAAGGATATCGCGCTTCATTTTTCCAATGTTGTCCCAAAACAGTATTCCGTTCAAATGGTCCATTTCATGTTGAAAGGCTCTCGCCAGATATCCTTCAGCTTCATAGCAAACTTCATTTCCATCCAAATCGTAGCCTTTAATTTCAATCTGAGTGGCCCGGTTAACTTCTGCCAGCACATCGGGAATACTCAGGCAACCCTCCTCCCCGGGTTCACTGCCTTCCATAGCTGTTATTTCAGGATTGATCACGGAAACAAGATTTTCTTTTTCGGTTTCGACACCCAGGTTGACCACAAACATGCGCCATGGCAAACCGATCTGGTTTGCGGCAAGCCCAACACCCGGAGCAGCGAGAGTGGTTTCCACCATATTTTCCGCAAGGGTAACCAACTCGCCGTCAATATTCTCGATGGGTAAGCACATTTTCCTCAATACGGGATCAAGGCAGTTTTTAATTTCTAGCAAAGCCATCTTTATAAACCTTATCGGTCATCGACCGAAATATCATCAGGAGCAATTGGTCAGTCAATTTTAATACATAATGAAGCAAGTATCTAGCTGTTGCTGACTGGGCCGCTAGGTGGTGTATTCTGCATTGATTTTAACGTAATTATAAGAAAGATCGCAGGTCACCACTTCATCCGATTCTTTTCCGTTGTTCAGGTTTATGGTGATATCGATCTTCGAAGATTTCATAGCTTTTTCCAACTTCTTAACAGGAAGTCCTGAAGGACTACCCTTTTTAAAAAGCACATTTTTGTTGAGAGAAATATCGACCCGGTTCGGGTCGAGGGGAACCCCGGCATTCCCGATTGCCGAGAGAATGCGGCCCCAGTTGGGGTCCTCCCCAAACAATGCTGTTTTGACCAGAGATGAAGTGGCAACGGAATTGGCAACCCGGTAGGCATGCTGGCGAATTTTTGCACCCTCGACATGAATCGTGACAAACTTGGTTGCACCTTCTCCATCCAGTACAATTTTTGCTGCGAGGCTCTTGCAGATTTCACATAAGGCCTTGATAAAAGCTTTATAGGAAGTGGTCCCTGCCTTGATAGGAGTGTTTTCAGCCTTGCCATTGGCCAGAATGAAAATGCAATCGTTGGTGCTGGTATCTCCGTCAACAGTGATGCGATTAAAAGACCGGTCCGTTGCTTCTTTCAGAGCTTTCTTCAAGGTTTTCGAATCTATGCTGGCGTTGGTGCATAAAACCCCCAACATGGTTGCCATATTTGGGTGGATCATTCCGGACCCTTTGGTGATTCCGCCTATCACGATACTTTTGCCTTGAAAGGTGTATTGAACGCGATCGGATTTCGAAACCAGATCAGTGGTCAGGATGGCTTGGGCAGCATGGTTCCAGCTATTGGCCGTCTTCCCGATCTTTTGTGCCAGATCAGGAGCCGCTTTTAATATTTTGTGTGCAGGCAGAGGAACACCAATAACTCCCGTCGATGCGATCAGCATTTCCTTTTGTGGGATGGATAGTTCTTCCGCAAATTTTTTGGTAATCGCCTCGCAATCTTTCAAACCTTTTGGGCCAACTACTGCGTTGGCATTTCCACTGTTAATAACTACAGCCCGGCTGGTGCGAGATTTTGCCAGAGCATTCCGGCTCCAAACCACGCTGGGTGACACCACAACATTTTGGGTAAAAACTCCGGCGGAAGTTGCCGGTACGTCAGACACGATTAACATCAGGTCTTTCAAGTTCTCGTCCTTGATGCCGCAGGAAAGGCCACCGGCTTTAAAACCTGGTACGGCAGGATTGCGGTTTTTTGAAAATTTCATGATTTGTAGAGTCTCTTTATTTATTCGGTGATTTTTTCTGCGGCAACTCGCGAACCTTTACCTTATAAGGGCTGTTCGTGGCCAAAAGCAATTTTTAGAGGCGCGCTTAAGGAAAAATTCCAGGAGCCATGAGACCCGTTTTTTCATCCAGACCCAGCATGATATTCATATTCTGTATGGCTTGCCCTGAAGCGCCTTTGATTAAATTGTCTATGGCGCTGGTAATTATTAAACGCTGGTTCCGCGAATCCACCTTAAGGCCAATATCGCAAAAATTTGAAGATAGTACATGATGACTGCTGGCAAATTTTCCAGGATTCAATACACGTATAAAACTTTCACCTTTATAAAATTCGCGGTAGTGCTCCACCAGTTTTTCATCGGTGAGGGTCTGATTCAGATTGATATAAACCGTGCTTAACATTCCCCGGGTCATAGGTATCAGATGCGGGGAGAAGGTGACACGCACAGGTTTGCCGGCCAGGTTGGAAATTTCCTGTTCCATTTCCGGAGTGTGTCGGTGTTCAGCAAGGCCATAGGGGCTGACCCCTTCGTTAGCCTCGGTGAAATGAGTGGTCAAGGAAGGTTTGCGTCCCGCGCCAGAAACGCCAGACTTGCTATCAGAAATTATGGAATTAAGGTCGACCCACTCGGTCTTAAGAAGAGGAGCCAGAGCAAGAATAACGCTGGTAGGGTAGCAACCAGGGTTGGCAATGAACCGTGCTGACTGGATGGACTCCCGGTGCAATTCCGGCAAACCATATACCGCCTGCTTCAGAAGTTCCGGGTGAGTATGTGTGACCGAATACCAGTCAGGGTAGGCTTTCGGGTCTTTCAGCCGGTAGTCTGCACTCAAGTCGATGACTTTGCAGCCGGACTGCAAATAAACGGGAAGCTTCGCCATTGCCGTGGTATGCGGCAAAGCCAAAAATAAAACTTCACATTCCTTGACGATGCTGTCATCCAGAGGCTGCAGTTTCAGATCAACCACTCCATTCAAAGATGGAAAGACTTCAGCGATGTTTTGACCCTGAAATGTTTCAGAAGTCAAAACCGCGAGTTCCACATCTGGATGTTGGACAAGAAGTCGAATTAACTCCAGCCCGGTGTATCCACTGGCTCCAGCTATGCCTATTTTAATCATAGTAAAATGCGCCTGTTTAATAGTGAGGGCCTTTTGCCCCATATATTGAGTAGTTTGAAAAAGAATTGATCCCAGGAAGGGACAGGCTACGCACTACCATACCATAATGTATGAATGAAACTCTGTTTTATGGCTGAATAATTCTAGTGGCGGGTAACCGGCGGAACTGCCGGGGGCAACGAGCAATAAGCTTTACTGCTAGCAATTGTGCTCTGAGCTCTTGATATTCTTCCCAGGTTCTCATGTACCGCGTAGGTACAACGAGTCATATCCCATGGCCTCCCCTGCAAAGGGGCGGCTCGGGTATTAACGTTTCGAGAACTGGAACTTTTTGCGTGCCCCGGGTTGTCCGTATTTTTTTCTTTCTACGGTTCTTGAGTCCCGGGTGAGGAATCCAGCTTTTTTGAGGGGTGCTCGTAAGTCTGCGTTGGTTAAAATGAGAGCGCGGGAAATTCCCAGGCGCAACGCACCAGATTGTCCAGAAAGTCCACCACCTTGAACCGTGGCTTGAATATCTACAGACTCTAGTGTTTCAGTCGTGATAAGTGGATGCTTGACGATGCACTCAAGGCTTTCCCGACAAAAATATTCTTTAAGGGATTTGTTGTTGACAGAAATTTTGCCTTCTCCCCGTTGAACCCATACCTTGGCGATAGACTCTTTACGTTTTCCAGTAGCGTAAAACTTTTCGATGGTGCCTTCCATAATGGTATTAACCTTCTTTTAAAAAGTGACCTAATATTTAGACCGCGACTACTTCCGGATTTTGGCTCGCATGCGGGTGCTGGTCGTTATCGTAAATTCTGTAATTGTTGTTCAGGGTTCTGCCTAATCTGTTTTTGGGCAACATTCCGTAGATCGCTTTTTTCAGCAGATCAGAAGGTCGCTTTTCGAGGACTTCCTTCGCCGTGACAGATTTGATTCCTCCCGACCAACCGGTATGATGGTAATAAATTTTGTCGTCCCATTTTTGGCCGGTCAGTTTAACTTTTGCGGCGTTTATGATGATAACATTATCCCCTGTATCGACATGGGGAGTGAAAATGGGTTTGTGCTTACCTCGAATGATCGAAGCGGCTTTACTCGCTACGCGTCCGAGAGGTTTGTCAGTAGCGTCAATCACCACCCATTTTTTAACAACGTCGCTCTGCTTGGCAAAAAAAGTTCTCGTAATATTTCGATTTTCGTTCATTATATTCCGGTTTTCGTAAGGATTTATTTTTGGTATTGTAAACCGGCTATATTAAAAGAGATATTCGTCCCTGTCAACCTGAAAACATAATTAAATCAACGGAACAGCCGGAATGTTTCTTTACTTTATTTTTAAGGGAGAATAGGCTAGGTTTGTTTGTTTTTATACCTTCTAGAGTTAATAAGCTAACTATATGGAAAATATGACTAAATCTGAAGACTTGGAGCCGGTTGGTGATCCTTCCAAAATCCGCTTGGATATAAGTGGAGAGGTTTTGGACCGAGCCATTGAAAGTTCGCAAGAATATTTGCTCTCCTGTCAGGATGAGGAAGGCTATTGGGTAGACGAATTGGAGGCCAATGTCACCATTTCAGCCGAATTGATTTTCTTCATGCATTTTACCGACCGCCTGGATTCTGCCAAGCAGGACCAGATCGTGAAATATTTACTGCATCTTCAGAGGGAAGATGGCAGTTGGCCTCTTTTTTATGGAGGCTTGTGTGACATCAATTCAACCGTTGAGGCTTATATGGCCTTGAAGATGGCGGGCCTGCCCGCAAATCAGGAAGAGATGGTGCGGGCACGACAAGCGATTTTTGCCAATGGGGGAATAAAAAAGACCCGGGTTTTCACGAAAATGTTCCTGGCTATGTTCGGTCAGCTTTCCTGGAATGATTGTCCAGCGGTGCCTGTAGAAATTATTTTATTGCCGAACAGCTTCTTTTTCAACATCTATGAGATTTCAAGCTGGTCTCGGGGAACGGTGGTCCCCCTTTCTGTAGTGCGTTCCCTCGAACCGGTTCACGAGCTTCCGGAAGGGCGGGATGTCCAGGAGTTATTTACCGAAAAAGATGGAGACTTGGACTTTAAACCCGATGGCCTGCCTTTCACCAGTTGGAAGAATACGTTTATATATTTGGATCGTTTGACTAAGGTTGTTGGCAAGTTTCCCTGGAAACCTTTTCGTAAAAAAGCACTTCGCAAAATTGAGCAATGGACCCTGGAGCATCAGGAAGACGAAGGTGACTTTGGCGGCATTCAGCCGGCGATGTTCAATGCCCTTTTAGCCTTAAACCTTTTAGGTTATGCCAATGACCATCCCGCATGTGTAAAAGGAATGGAAGCTGTGGATCGATTCCTGCTGGAAAAAGAGGGTCGACTCTGGATGCAGGCCTGCGTCTCTCCCTTATGGGATACAGCGATTGCCGCCAATGCTTTGTTAGATTCGGGATTGCCTTCAGACCACCCGGCACTCATTAATGCTGGAGAATGGATTGTCAGCAAGCAAGTGATTAAGCGTGGAGATTGGCAAGTAAAGAATCCGGGAGCGGAGCCGGGAGGTTGGGCGTTTGAGTTTTATAATGAATTGTACCCGGATACCGATGACACGGCAGAGATATTGCTTTTCCTCAATCGGGTTGATATGCCCGACAATCGCTGGAAATTGAGCGAATGCCAGCGGGCGATGGACTGGTTGCTGAGCATGCAAAGCAAAAGCGGGGGATGGGGGGCCTTTGATATGGATAACGATAAAGAGGTTCTTAACGAGATTCCTTTTGCGGATCATAAGGCGTTGTTAGATCCTCCTACAGTGGATGTGACCAGCCGCATTTTGTGGATGCTTTCGCAATGGGGATTTAACAAACAACATCCGCAAGTTCAGCGTGCCATTCAGTTTGTCAAGGAACGCCAGGAGGTTGATGGATGTTGGTTCGGTCGGTGGGGAGTGAATTATATTTATGGGTCGTTTCTAGCTTTGAATGGTTTGAATGCTATTGGCGAAGACATGAAAGCTCCGTTCAGTCGAAAAGCAGTAGTCTGGCTTGAAGCCCATCAAAATGAAGACGGAGGCTGGGGTGAAACTTGCCAAAGCTATGCAGAGCCGAGCTTGCGGGGTCGGGGTAAAAGCACTGCTTCGCAAACTGCCTGGGCATTGCTTGGGCTCATCGCCGCCGATGAGGCTGAAAGTTCCGCCGTAAAGCGTGGCGTACGCTATTTAATCGAAACGCAAAATGATTCGGGAGAGTTTTCAGGAAGTTGGTGGGAGGATGAGTTTACCGGCACGGGATTTCCCGTCCATTTCTTCATCAAATACCATATGTACCAGCATTTCTTCCCGTTGATGGCGTTGTCCCGTTACCGGCAAGCCGCCGGTGGCAAAGGGCACTAACTTTTGCTGGCTAGCAAAACTTGTCTCGGAACGATTAAGCTTTTGCCCGTTTGTGTCTTTCCTAAAAGGGGAAAGTCGTTGCTAGTCGGGTCCAGCGGTACGCTGGTTAATGTTGTCGAAGCATCTCAACCGCGAATTTAGTTCGGGTTAAGTGTTCCGTAGCGGAGGCGATCACTTCGCCGCTCATTACATCGGTCAGGGTAAGGTGGACATCAATATTTGTTCCAAGATCGGTGATCCTGCCTGTGATTATAGCTTGGGAATTGAGTGCCTTGCCCATTTGCCGGATTTCTTCCCGGTTGTACAAGTATGAGTGTTTCAGATTTAACTGATCCAGGATTGCATTGACCTCTCCTTTTTGCGTGACCCGGAAAACCTTATCCTGAAAAAAATATTTTTTAGTGATTGCTTCCACGATTCTGGATGCCAAATATTCTCCAAGAATGGGGGGTCGGTTATCTTCATCGACCAGATCCATAACGGTGACCTTGTTGATCTCATACTCTGCGATGTCAACGGTCAAATTTTGCACCAGCTCACTTGATTTATCTTTGTAGTAATTGGAGTCGGTCTGCGTGCGTAACATTTTGCTCCAGAATTGCGATGGAGCCATCTTCACTTCACAACCGGTGATGAGGAAGGTGATCATGAGCAAATAAAGCAATTTTCGTGTGTCCATAGTTTATAAACCTTTGATATTTTAGTTGTCTTATCGTCTAGAATCAGAATTCACTTTAGGTTTAGTGCAAATCATATGCCTTGCTTCAACTTATTAGCCGTCTATGAAAATATAGCGAAATAAAAGCTTTTAAATATAAGGGGTTATGGTCCGATTACGTGCAGAGAGCAGGGGGTTTCATGGAGTCAAAAAAAGCGAGAAAGGGAGGGATATTTGCCGGTACCCTCAACTTTTTGACGCTCCTCTCCTCTTTCCAGGCTGAGAGAATTGGTAGTCACAATGAGCATATTTGCGGCCAGTTGCTATTTTTATGCAGTCCAGGAAAATTTAGTGTATAAAAGAGGATTCATTTTCCACCCATAATTTGAGGAAGTTTTAAGTGAAAGTTCGTTTTTTGTACTCATTGTTGCTGGCGGGGTTACTGATTGTTGGTTGCGGAGGTGGCGTTGAGGGTGAGGATGTTGTTGAAAAGTCATCCTTCCAGATGCCGATCAAAGAAAATACCTGGGTTCGCAAAGAAACCGTGCGTAAAACCAAGGATGATTTCTTTTCCTCTAAAGGCAAAAAGAGTCTTGAAGTTCCTGTTAACTCTGCTCTGGTGGCCAAACTGAAAACACCTGTTTCTCTTTCCATCAGCACATTGCAAGAATGCCTGGATCAGGCTAATGCCCTAGATAAAACACGCCACGCTGTGCAAAATCGTGGTGGAGTTTGGGGGGCGTATGAGGCAGTGATGAAAGCCAAACCTTATTCAGATTATGGAATGCAACTCGACAGCCAGACCAATCGGATGGTGTTTTCTCTCCAGCATATTTGCAAGAACTCGCAGGAACGAAAGTTAGGTGGGTGGGGTGCAGATACGGTGCAGAGGTATGAAAGCCTGGGTAAAGAAGGTTTTCAAAATTACTATATAGAATTGGGGGAGGTTCTGGGTGATATCGATAGATGGGTGCGTTTCGCCGAGTTTGCCATCCAAAGTAGGAATCGACAAATCCCTTATTCAAAAATTGGTGAATCTATTGCCCGCGCCAAAACCCTGGTAGATCTTTATGATGATCTTTCGCAAAGAAAAATTGATGACACTAATATGCAAACTTTCCTCACAGAAGGTGCCACGCTCCTGAGTGTTATCAACGAGAGTTTTACCTCCGACCCTCAATTGATGCTCGCCCTTCAAGATGAAGAAATCCTGCCCTTCGATGATATTGAAGGTGAAATGTAACCACTCGATTAGAGAGACCAGTGGGGCGGTGATACCCCTCCAGGGCATGAAGGCTGATGAAGGAACATAACATCAGGGAGGAAGTTATTTTATTGCCTCCGGCGGCTCGCCGGACTTGACCAAAGGATTGATAACACTTAGAATAGCTCCATAAGAATTTTTTAGGCGCGTAGCTCAGGGGTAGAGTATTTGCTTGACATGCAAGGGGTCGGCGGTTCGAAACCGCCCGTGCCTATTTTTTTCGGCCTCAAAGGTCTAGTTGGGCATCATGCCGACGTGTATGATGCCTTTTCATTTGCCGGACATTGTCAACTGGCTTTACCGGATTGAGCACACCTCGCCGTTGAGCGATTTAGTTAATTGAGTTTCCAAAACCATTTAAACGGCTGACAGCGGAAAACAAATTTAAAAAATGTCGAACAACCCAAATCAACCCGATTTAGAAACCGTCCGTCACAGTTGTGCCCATTTGATGGCGCAGGCGGTTCAGGAACTATTCCCCGGAACCCAAGTCACCATTGGCCCGGTTATCGAAGATGGTTTCTATTACGATTTTTCCCGCGAGAAAGCTTTTGTGCCTGAAGATCTGGAAAAGATCGAAAAGCGCATGAAAGAAATCGCCGCGAAAGATTTAGAAATCGTGCGCACAGAAATGCCTCGTGAAGAAGCGATAAAAAAATTCACCGACATGGGGGAGAAGTTTAAAGTCGAGATCATTGACTCTATCGATTCCACCGAACCGCTTTCTGTTTATACGCAGGGAGACTGGTCGGATCTTTGCCGGGGCCCGCATGTTGAGTCTACTAAAAAGATTAAAGCATTTAAGCTTCTGCACACTTCATCGGCTTACTGGCGGGGTGACGAGCGTAATCCCGTCCTGCAACGCATTTATGGCACCGCCTGGAACACGGAAAAAGAATTGCGGCTCTACATCAAAAGATTGGAAGAAGCCAAAAAACGTGACCATCGAAAGTTAGGTAAAGAGCTCGACCTGTATTCGGTTTCGGATGAGATCGGACCAGGACTCATTCTCTGGCATCCGAAGGGCGCGCGCATCCGCCACTTAATGGAAGATTTCTGGAAAAAAGAACATTTCAAGCATGGCTATGAGATGGTCATCAGTCCGCATGCGGCAAAGATCGACCTGTGGAAAACCAGCGGCCATACCGAGTTCTATAAAGAGAACATGTTTTCCAATATGGATATTGAAGGCAAAGAATATGTCATGAAGCCGATGAATTGCCCCTTTCATATCCAGATTTATAAAAGCAAATTGAGAAGCTACCGCGACCTGCCTGTAAGGTTCGGCGAGTTGGGAACGGTTTACCGTTACGAACGCTCCGGAGTTCTACACGGCCTGCTCCGCGTGCGCGGGTTCACGCAGGATGATGCGCATTTGTTCTGTCGCCCTTCTCAGATTGAAGAAGAAATCACCAAGGTTCTCGATTTAATCGTATTTATTTTGCAATCGTTCGGGTTCTTCGAATACAAAATTTACTTGAGCACACGACCGGAAAAATATGTCGGCGCAGATGAAGGCTGGGAGAACGCCACCAAGGCTTTAGAAAATGCCCTGAATAATAAAAAACTGGATTTCGAAGTCGACCCGGGTGAAGGAGTATTCTACGGTCCAAAAATTGATATCAAAATCAAGGACAGCCTGAACCGGTATTGGCAGGTTTCTACCGTGCAGGTCGATTTTAACCTTCCCGAACGCTTCGACATAAGCTATATTGAGGAAGATGGTCAACGTCATCAACCAATTATGCTCCACCGTGCCTTGATGGGCTCTCTGGAGCGTTTTTTTGGTTGTCTGGTCGAGCATTATGCGGGAGCGTTCCCGTTATGGCTGGCCCCGGTGCAGGTTATTCTTTTAACAATTACGGATAATCAGATCGAATATGCCGAAAAATTGGCCAAACAGTTTGAAGAATTGGACATTCGGGTAGAAAAAGACTTGCGAAATGAGAAGATTGGGTTCAAAATACGCGAGGCCCTACTACAGAAAATCCCTTATATGGTTGTTTTAGGGGACAAAGAGGTTGAATCCCAAACTCTGGGTGTTCGAAAGCGACGTTCCAAGGAAACCCGGACCCTCGATTTTGAGTCCTTTCTGGAAGAATTAAAGTCCGGCATAAATTCCCGGCTGATTGAAACTGAAAACTAATTATATAAAGGTTAGATTTAAATTAATAAGAAACAGCGCATTAATAAAATGATTCGGGTGCGGGAAGTCTCCGTGATTGGCGATGACGGAGAGTCGATAGGCACTATCCCCACAGAAGAAGCCTTGAGCATGGCCGAGGAACAGAATATGGATCTTGTAGAAGTTTCTCCAAATTCTAATCCTCCTGTTTGCCGAATTATGGATTATGGCAAGCACAAGTATAAGGCCAGTAAAAAAGCGCACGAGGCCAAGAAGAAACAAAAAATCATTCACGTTAAAGAAGTAAAGTTTCGGCCTAACACTGACCAGCATGATTTCGATTTTAAATTGAGGAATGTGCTCCGGTTTCTAGAAAATGGTGATAAGGCTAAAGTTGTTATTTTCTTTAAAGGACGTGAAATCGTCCATCGCGAATTTGGGATGAAGGTGCTGGAACGGGTTGCCGAGGCAACAGAGGAGACGGCAGTTATTGAGCAACAGGCTAAGCAAGAAGGACGTACCTTAGTCATGATTCTGGCCCCTAAAAATACTAAAACGAAAAAGGGGGGAACACTTAAAGCTCAGCCGGTTTCAAAGCCCGCTGAAGTTCCCACTGAAAAACCAGCGGAAGTTCCCGCTGCAACACCTGTAGAAGTGTCCGTCGAAAAACCGGCGGAAGAATAAATAGAATACGGAGTAGACAATGCCAAAAATGAAATCCAATAGTGGAGCCGCGAAACGGTTTCGCAGAACAGGTAGCGGAAAAATTCGTCGAAACAGTGCTTTTACCAGCCATATTCTGACGTCTAAATCTACTAAAAGAAAAAGAAACCTGCGAAAATCCAGCATGATGGCTTCTGGTGACGCAAAACGAATCAGGGCTTTAATCCCTTAAGGTTTAGGGACAGCAGGTCACGAATTGATAAAGATTTAAAATTTGCCTCCCCCCGTAGTGGGTAGGCCAGAAGGAGAATTTCAAAATGCCACGAGCAGTAAGCGGAGCAGTTGCACGAAAACGACGTAAAAAAATCTTAAAGTTAGCCAAAGGTTACCGAAGTGTGCGAAGCACTTGTTTCCGCAAAGCCCGAGAGGCCGTGGAACATGGTTTGTGCTATGCCTATCGCGACCGTAAAAATCGCAAGCGAGAATTCCGACGGCTCTGGATTTCCAGAATAAATGCTGCAGTAAGAGCAGAAGGCATGAACTACAGCCAATTTATGTATGGACTGAAAAAAGCCGAGATCGAACTCGACCGAAAAGTTCTCTCTGACATGGCGATTCATAATCAGGAATCCTTCAAAACCCTGACCGAAACTGCTCGCGCCCAATTGGGTTAACCGGCGAACCGCCGGGGGCAAGTGCAATGACGGTTTCTGTATTCTGACTGTATCTCGCAAGCATGGCTAATTCCCTTGAGCCGAGAAAATCCGCCTATAAAACTTATTGCTTATTGGGTCCAGCGGCACGCTGGCACCGAGAGGGCGGCCCGCCCCTACGTTGATCATGCTTAAAATCATTGAAAAGCACCGGCAAGACTTCGACTCCCGCATCCGTTCTACCTCTACCCCGGAACACCTCAAGCAACTCCGTATAGACTTCCTCGGGAAAAAAGGCTGTGTTCAGGCCCTTATGAAAGATTTGCGTCAAGCCACTCCAGAAGAAAAACGGCAGTTAGGCAAACTCATAAATGACTTCAAGCAGTACGTCGAGAATCTGCTTAGCGAGAAAGAAGAAGGGCTGGGTAAATCCTCAAAAGACCAATCTTCCAAAGGTGAATCTTTTGACACCACTTTGCCGGGAAAAAAAGAAACCACCGGAACTCTGCACCCCATAACTCAAGTGATGGAGGAGATCAAAACTATTTTCCTGGGATTGGGATTCCAGGTAGAAGAAGGTCCTGAAATTGAAACGGACTATTATAATTTCGAAGCCTTGAACATTCCCAAAGACCACCCTGCGCGAGATATGCAAGACACCTTTTATGTGGATGGGGATGCTGTTTTGCGGACCCACACATCACCGGTACAGATACATGTAATGGAAAATCGCGAACCGCCCTTACGTATTATTGCTCCGGGTAAAGTCTACCGTTGTGATTCCGATGTTTCGCATACACCCATGTTCCACCAGATTGAAGGCCTCATGGTCGATGAAAATGTTTCTTTCAGCCACCTCAAAGGTATTATGAGCATTTTCTTGCAGGAAGTTTTCGGTAAAGAAACCAAAGTCCGTTTCCGTCCCAGCTTTTTTCCCTTCACCTGCCCCAGCGCGGAGGTCGATATCCAATGCGTGATTTGTCGTGGAAAGGGATGCCGGGTTTGCTCGCAAACCGGATGGGTAGAAATTCTTGGAGCAGGTATGGTGGACCCGGCGGTATTCAAATGCGTCGATTATGATTCAGAAAAATGGACCGGGTTCGCATTTGGACTCGGCATCGAACGCATCTCCATGCTGAAATACGGCATCAATGATATCCGTTTGTTCTTCGAAAACGATCTACGCTTCCTCAAACAATTCTAGCGGGCCACGCCCGCAGCAAATAAGTCAACACTTGTCAGGCAGAAGAACACCGTTAAGCTTTTAACTTTAGTTTTCTCATGTTTTCCCCCAGTTTGTGAGTCCACCACACTATGAATCTTTCGGCTCGAATGCGAAACCTCCTCGCTGCTATAGCATATTTCGCCGTTGCCGGAATCGCCATCGCCTATTTTCTCATCAACGAAAAATTTGAATGGATTCCAGAATCTGCCCTTGAGCTTGTTCGCGAAAAGGACCTTTTGGAGCGACCGGAGGCCAAACGTTGCGCCGATTGTCACACAGCTATTTATGATTCCTGGAAAAAAAGCCGCCACTCCATTTCCTGGACCAGTAAAACTTATATTGAAGCATCTGAAAACCGCTCCAAGGAAAAATGTCTGGCTTGCCATATTCCAGAATCAGTAAAAGGAGAAAAACCCAGTCCCCGAATGGACCGGCGCGATGAAGGTATCTATTGCGTATCCTGCCATTTTATAGATGGAAAGATGAATGGTCCGTACGATCTGGTGGCCCCTCCGCATCCTACTTACCGCAATCCCGAATACGTGCGATCTAATTTCTGCGGTTCCTGTCATCAGAAAACTTTTAAAGAATGGCAAGCTACGAAGGAAGAAGACACCTGTCAGGACTGCCACATGCCTCGAACTCGAGCACGCCTGACTCAAAAAATGGGACTGAACTTATTGCATAAAAAGAAATGGGTCGGTGATCATCGTTTTCTGCATGGTGAGATTAGTGAAAAAGATATTTTGATGGAGACCTCCTTTCAAGAAAACTTTTTCAATATAAGCCTCTTGAATAAAACGGTCCCGCATGGTGTGCCGACCGCAGATAACGGCGACCCCAGGCTTTATCTCTATATCATTTTTTATAATTCAGAAGGAGAAGAGGTTGATCGAACCAAAGAAATACTTGCTCCTCAACAGGAAACGGCTCTTCCATTTAATAAAAAAGTTGATTTCCGTTACCGCCTTTTCGATCCTGTAAGCAGAGTCAACATTGAGTTAAAATATCAACCGGCCTGGTCCAAAGAAAAAGAGCTGGTGTGGGAAAAGACTGTCCAGCCCTGAGCAGAATTTTATTTGATTACCCAGAATGGTTTCCATTAAGCTTTAATTGTTATCCAATTTTTTCACATAGGGAGGTATCCATGAACTTTGCCCGCACTTTTTTAATTTATTTTACTATCGCCTTCATGATGGTTCTTCCAGTCCATGCCAAAGATATGGTTTTAAAGGAACCTCCTAAGTCTCTGGATCAATTTTATCCTCCTCATAGCAAACAACCTAAATGGACTCAGCAGATGCATAAATTGAGTAACCATTTTGGCGGAGTGTTTATAAATCTCAAAGAAAAGGACTTTGAAAACGTCGACAAACATGCCGACAAATTGGTGGAAGAATATAAAAAGACCTCTGAAATGGTTCCTGAGTGGGAAGAATATTTTGATATTAAAGCCGCTGAGGCTTTTGCTGCAGCTGCTAAAACTCATGACATGAAGAAGGCCGGCAAAGCCTCAGGGGGACTCGGCAAGACTTGCGGAAAATGTCACGCTGAGCAACAAGTCTCAGTATGGACCAAATATCACTGGCCAAGTTTTCATAAAATCAAAGTCACCGATCCCTCCAGCGAAAAAGAAGTGGAATTTGATAAATTTATGAAGCAGATTTCCGGATCTTTTAAATCGATGCGGGTCAATTTTGGCGAAGGCCAGTATGGTAAGGCCGCTAAAGCGCTGAGGGCTTTTAAGTCTGAATATATGGAATTAAAATCTACCTGCTCTAAATGCCACACCACCGATGATGTAAAACGGTTCTATGTCGGAGGCGATGCGGAAAAAGCCTTTCAGGGTCTGGCTAAAGAACTTAACGCCGAAAAACCGAACCCAGGTAATTTTTGGAAAAATGTAGGACTGGTAGGAAAAACCGGATGTAAAAATTGTCACCTGACCCATCGAACCTATTCAATGATCAAGGAGGTATGGGAAGAAAAATAGAAACGTTAAGGCAATGAGTGAAAAGTTTAAAAATAATCTGATAGGAATTGCTATTTTTGTGGGCGGGCTTATCGCCATAAATATATGGCGTGGCCCGCCAGATATGAGTTTCCGCAATCAGTCTCTCAATGAGATGGTGCATAGTGGTCTTAATAGATTTCACTATGCATGTCAGCATCTATGGGAAGAACAGGGGCCAGACGAAAACTGCACCAAAGAATCTATTCCCAAAATGTTACTTAGCTCATTCGACCTTCCCGGAATCAATATTAGCGGAAATGGCAATCAGGAAGACTGGCAAGCCACCGCTCGCCACGATAACCTTATGGACCAGATTTTTATCATTGATGCATCAGGAATCATAAACAAGCTGGACCCGCCCCACAAGTAAGACTGATATCTGGTTTTTCCCTGGCCCGTGGTTGATGGTTAACACCTTAAAACAAAAGTTTTAAATCCCGCACCTGACAATCAGTGATAAATAGAAATCTACTATTTGGCATGGGGATTGCTATTACTAAGGTGACTGATATCAACTTGTTTCAAATGATGAGTAGTTTCTTATGAGGTTTCTGATGCAGACAATACACTTTAAAAGGCAAACCATTAATTTTATTAGGGTTATTTTAGTTGCCATTACTGCAAACTCTTTGGCTGGAAAGACTTTGTTAATACGGGAGATTCTATCATGACTTACGGAGTGTTAACTATTTTGCTCGGACTGGTCATTTTTTTAGCCACCAAACTAACTCCAAAGAATCTTAAGGGCTCGGCTCAGGGGGAGGAAATCAGTCAGGATTCTAAGAAAAAATCTGCACAACAACAAAATAAGGTGGAAACTCCAGAAAACCTTGCTCAATGGGTTTTGAGTATGGAAAAAGCAAAATCCGATTTGAAGGAGAAATTATGCTCGCCACCCGTTTTTTCCGGATCAAAAATTTTATTCGGCCGCGAATCAGTCCTCATAGAATTGTTCAACGCCATCAATAAGGGGAAATTACTTATTGAGCTGTACGGCAGACAAGGCGCAGGCAAAACATCGTTGGCCCTGGAAGTGGAAAGGAAGTACAAATTCAATTTCCAAAATATTAAATTGTATCTGGATTTAGGAGGAGAGGACGGACTTTCTACCAAGGACGCCATGATACAAGTCGTTCTCTCATTCCGGCCAACGGTACGTATTCCTGAAAACTTTACCCAGCTAAAAAAGCTCTACCGGAACATGATGGCCAAACGTCAAGGCGTTCTTCTTCTAGATAATGTCGCTTCGATCGATCAGGTTAAAGAACTGAAACCAACCGGAACCTGTTCCTGGTTGATGATTGTTACAGCAGAAACAAAACTAGGATTAGATGAGGCTCTTTCCATTGAGGTAGAACCTCTGGAGGTCGAGTCAGCACAGGAATTTTTAGTCGATTGCTCTCTCAGACTGAAACCCAGGGCCCGTGAAATTGCCAAATTATGCCGTGGCCTTCCATTGGCTCTCGAATTATGCGGCTTTTTCTTGTCCTCAAAAATGAAGGTGGATCTGGAAGATTTTGTCAACCTGTTCCGCAAGCACCGGAATAATTCATTGCTGGAAAGATCAGACGAATATGAAGAATCACTTCAAGCGGCGTTCAAAGCAATTTATTTTTCCTTGAATGATAAAGAACAAGCTATTTTCAATCAGCTAGCTGTCTTTCCCAGTTCCTTTGAATCCCTGGCTTCTTCCCAGGTTTGTGAAGAAAATGGAAATGGTTTAAAATCTTTTGCGAATTATGGACTGGTCAAAATGGACCCAGTAACAAAACGTTACTTCTTGCACAACTGGGTGAAAAATCAGCTTAAAAATTACCTACCTGCAACTATCGCTAGAGAAGCAAAATTGAGGCACGCGGCTTATTATCTTCCCGCTCTCGATACAGCCCAGAAAAAAATATTGAAGGGCGGTGATGCTGCCCGCGAAGGTTTCCAATTATTTCATCGTGAGTGGAGTAACATAAAAGCGGGCCTCAACCAAGTGCGCAAAAACAGTGTCGAAGGAAAAAAAGCGGCGGATCTTTTTAATTCCTATATGATCGCGGGAGCTGAATTACTTCCTTTACATTACTTTCCCAAAGATTGCCGAAGTTTCTTGGAAGCAGGGTTAAAGGTTTCACAAAGACTAAATAAAAAGGATTTGGAAGCTCTGAACCTTTTAAACCTTGGCGCATTTCACAATTCTCAAAACAAATATGATGTTGCTGAAGAATGTTTAAAACAAGCTGATCAACTAGCCACCACTTTGGAAAACCCACAAATCCGAGGACAAATTTTTAATGAAATGGCCCGATTGTACCTGGCCAAAAATATGACCGAGGAAAGCATAAATATACTTTTGAAAAAAAAGAAACTTTGTCAGGAACATAAAGTTGAGGTGGATGAAGAAATCAGCGCGTTGAGGTTGGGCCTCGCTTATGAACAGAAGGGTGAATTTGATAAAGCTATCCTTGTGTTGAAAGAGGGAAAAAGAAAAGCAAAAGAGGCCGGAAACAGTTCCTGCATGGGAGCTCTGCTCCGACATCTTGGGTTCTGTCTGGGTGAAGTTAACGATATCACCAACGCGGAAGATTATTTTGAGGCTAGCCTTCTATTGGCCCGCGGCTTAGGCAAAAGAAAGGAAGAGCTGGATATTCTTCTTAGGTGCGGAGAGATATATGTGAAGTCAAAGGATTTTGAACAAGCTTTAAACCTGCTCAAAGAAGGACTGGAGTTGGCGGAAAATTACCATGACAAAAGGCATGAAGGACTATTTTTTATAAAAATAGGAGACACTTATTCACTCATGCAGGAAAAGCAAAATGCTATGGAAAACTATATGAAAGCCCTGGGTCCACTTAAAAAAGCCAAGGAAATGATTCTGGTCGACGAAATTAACCGAAAATTGAATCACTCCTTTGAACTGACTGAAGAGAATGAGGGTTCCACTGAGTCTAAAAAAGTCATTCGCCCCATTCAAAAACCCAGTCGAGGTAAAGGCCTTGGCCTGGTGCAATCCAAAACGAATGAATTTATCCAGCGTGGGGATAACAATATGATTTCTTACTACATAGGAAGTATTGAAGAAATCTTTAAAACTTACCAACTGGATGTCAATGAAACCACGACCCGCGAAAGTCTGTTGGGGTTACTGGGTACACTTCGCGAAAATAATTATCACTCCTGCGCCACTATATTAAAAAATAAATTCAGCCTCTAAACTGCCTTATGTTGCGGAGATGCAATGAGCGCGTGCTATTTTTCCTCGACTTGATGAGTACCGCTAGCCTTCCCCTGTGGGTTTAATCAATTTCTGATCAAAATAGTTAGTAGACATTCCTGCATCAAGAACCAGACCCTGGGCGTTGATACCACTGGAGCGTTCACTCAATAAAAATACTGCGGCATTAGCCGCTTCCTGGGTCGTCAGGCCTTTTTTTCTTAATGTGGCTTTTTCGGCGTGCAGGTAGGAGTCGATATAGCCCGGTATGCCAGCTGATGCCGATGTCTTAAGTAAACCGGGATTGATGGAGTTAAATCGAATCTGTGAAAATGCGCTGAACGACTTTGCCAGGAAACAGAGGGTGGAGTCGAGGGCTGCCTTTGCCGGGGCCATGTACCCGTAGTTTTCCGCTGCCATCCGTGTGGTAGAGATTGATACGGTAACAATAGAAGCCCGTTGATCCAACAACTCTTTAAAAGCGTTAGCAAGATTGATCAGGGAATAACAACTGATATCTATAGACTGGAGAAAATCCTTTTTCGGCGTTTCATGAAAGGGCTTCCAGCCCTGAGAATAATTTGCAAAAGCTATGGAATGAACAAATCCATGCAAAACTTTACAGTGTTGAGAAACCTCTGTCTTTAATCGTTCAACTTCTTCCTCTTTTTCCACATCGCAGACGAAAACCATTTTACCTGCGAGCAGCTTTTCCAACGACTTTTTGCGGTCATCGGAGCGAACGCTGTAGATGACTTTTGCGCCTTCTTCTTCCAGAGTTTTCGCGATATGCCAGGCAATACTTTTTTTGTTTGCCACTCCAGTCACAAGAATATTTTTATTTTTTAGATTAAGAAAACTCATTTTTTGTTCGCCTTATAAAGTTATTACCCCTTCTGGGCACGAAGGCTAATGAAAAGTATAACGTGCCCATGCCAGCGGAGGCTCTCCGCTATTTTGTTTCCTCAACCAGCATGGCAGTAAACTCAAGAGTCACGGCAGTTTTACCATTTACGGTGGCTTTTCCTGTCATATAAGCCGCGGTACTAACCAGATCTTTAAGGGTCACTTCAATCTCCATCGTATCTCCCGGATGGACGGCATGCTTGAGTTTGATGTTATTGACTCGTGTGAGAACTGGAATTCGGCCTTTGCTGGCAATACGCTTCCCCATCATGATTGCCCCGGCTTGGAAAATGGCCTCAAAGATCAATACTCCCGGCATTATTGGATTACCGGGATAATGTCCTGCGAAGAAAGGTTCTTTTGGATCGATCTTTTTTTCTGTTTTTATTGTGTTGTCACTTTCTTCAAGCACCCGGTCGACAAACAAAAATGGCGGGCGATGGGGAATGTATTGAAGAAAGTCCATTTTACAGTCCCCCGGTTACCTCTAACACCGAACCGGTGATATAAGAAGATTCTTTTGAGGCCAGAAACAGCACCGGATAGGTTACATCTTGTGTAGTTCCGAAACGTTTGAGGGGAATTTGCTTTTTATAAGCATCTTTTTGCTCGTCAGGTAAATCAGCAATGAAATCAGTATCAATAAAACCGGGAGAAACGCAATTGACCGTAATTTTTCTGCTGGCAACTTCTTTGGAAAGGGATTTTACGAGGGCAACTTGTCCCGCCTTTGAAGCAGCGTAATTGGCCTGACCTGCAAAACCAAATTTTCCAATGGGAGAGGTTAGAGCAATGATGCGGCCATATTTTTGCCTCATCATATATTGCACCGCTAACTTACATAAATTAAAAGTTCCTGTCAGGTTGGTGTTTATGACATTGTTCCAATCCTCTGCTTTCATCATACCTACGATGGAATCTACGCGAATTCCTGAGCTTATGACAACAACTTGAAAAACTCCGTGTTTGGATTCGACATCTTTATAAAAGATTTCTACTGCCTCATAATTAGCGACATCGAATTTATAGATATCAAGACATTCAGCATGTGCAGAGTTTGCGTCCTCAAACTTTTTAGCCTCATCGTCATTACTCCGGTATGCAGCAATGACTTTCGCCCCGGCTTTGAGAAATGCCTCAGAGATGGCCCGACCTATGCCGCGCGTACCGCCTGTAACCAGGACAGTCTGTCCTTTAAAATCAAATTCCATTTCGCTATGTTAAATGAATTTTAAGTGAGAAGAAAGGGGAAGGGTTGAAAAAGCTGTCAATTTGGCTCAAGCCGAGGCGGTCACCAGGTTGGGACTTAATTGTCGCAGGAATTTGTCGGTTTCGTTAGCGACAATAACCCCATAGTTTGCCGCTCCCAACCAGCCCGACATGATAATTCCCACTGAACCAGCATGAAACAATCCGTTAATTTGATTGGGAAGGTCGCGGCTTACTTTTAGCCCTTCAAATTTGGTTCCAAACGAGGTGCCCGATGGGTGTAAGGTATAGCGCTTGAAAGTTTTGGGTGTTGAGGCTTCCACATGGTCCACTTTCTTGCGAATGCCCGGAACATATTTTTCCAGCGCATCGAGGGTGTTTTGCTCCAAAACACGTTTGTCGTGCCGGTATTGAGATTCGCTCAAGTTGGCCCAGTCCTGATACCGTGCATTGGTGGAAGAAACTATGGAATAACGATTTGTTCCTGGGCGGATTTCCGGATAATAAAAGGAGAATGTGCGACTGGTGATGTCTTTACTCAAAATTTTATCTGTGCAGTATTCGTCCGCCTCAGACGAAAAGAGCAAATCGCCCACATGGGGTACCGTTTCCCCTTTTTTGATTCCCATATAAACTTGGCAACTGGAATTATTGAGCCGGACTTTTTTGACCTCCTCGATAAATTCGGGATCAAAATGTTCCTCGCCTGTCAGTTGTTCGATAGTTGTCAACAAGTTTGAATTTGAAAGAACGGAGCGGCACTGGATGTCCTGTCCGTTGATGCGCACTCCCTGCACTGTTTTATCATCCACATAAATTTTTTCGACCATACAGTGGGTGCGAATATCCACGCCGTTTCGCAAAAGCTCTTGCTTCATTTCCTTGATCAGGTGATCCGTACCGCCCTGATAGGTAAAAACCCCTTTGTCCATGAAGTTGGAAAAAACAATGCCGTATGTCAGTGCCGGATCATCCAGAGTAGAACCGTTGGCATAGGTGATGGGTTCCATGAGGAAGCGCCAGACATCGGTACGACCCGGAAAAAACTTTTCAAAAAGTTCCCGTGTGGTCATAACGAGGTCATCATAAAAATTCATGCCCCGGGCAGTCACAAAGAATTCATCAATCACTTCTTTCATGATGCCAAAACGCTCGCGCAGAATATGCGTAAAATCTATCTTGTCGAATGAAGTGTTGACGGAAAACTGAGGATTATCGAAACGTACATTTTTTAACTGGACGACTCTTTGAGAAATGTCCTGAGTCCAATATTTTCGCAGAGTTTTAATCATCCCGCAGGGGAACCCGTGCAGGGAAATATCCATGATGTGTCCACCCTTGCGTTTGAACCAGGTAGCCATACCGCCCATATTGTAATGGTGCTCGGCCAGCAAAACCTTATGTCCCATTTTCGCCAGCAGATTGGCAGAGGTCATACCTGCCAGACCACTTCCAATTACGACCGTGTCGTAAGCGGACAAGACACCTTTTAACCAATCTCTTGGTGGTTTGTTTGGGGGTTTATTCATTAGTTTTAAGTGATCGCTAAGTGCCTATTATTTTAATAAATGGAGGTTAGCCATTGATATTCCACTTAACGTGGCTCCAATAATACCTAAAAAACCCTGATCTGTCCCACAAATAAACAGGTTATTAACAGGGGTTATTCCATTTTTAATTTTCTTTGGTGACCCATAAACAGCCCCATTAATATGGCCTGTATATTTTTTGATGGTCTTAGGCGTAAACGAGTCTAAAAATACCACATTCTCGCTAAAATCGGGGAAAAATGTAAATAATGCCTCCAAAGCCCTGGCTCGCCATGCCTTTTTGGCCGATATATAATCTTTTCTGGGCAGGCTGTCCCATTTCCCAAAACTGGCGAGATTAGTCAGCCTAATTAATCCATCATCAAGGGGTTCCGGGTATTTAAAATTATTGCTGCAACACAATACTCCGCTGGAAATATCGATCAAATCGCCCGGAACCTTGTAATCAAATCGGGGCTGAGTGGAAAAAAACACAATGCTTTTATCGTAACCTAAATCCCTTGGCTCGCGGTCGACCACAAAAAGAGATTCCATAAACGACACCTGGCCCGTATCGCACTCACCCGCTTCTGCAATCTCCGGTTGGCACCGGTTCAGCGTTTCAACATAACCCATGGAAGAAAGTACCGTCTCGGTTTCTAATTCTTCCTCATTTTCAAGAGTCACAGAATAAACCGTTCCCTGTTTAGCGTTGATGGTTTTTATCCCGTTTCCCATCTTCAGCTCACCGCCCAGATTCTTGAACTTTTCAGCCATAAGATTCAGGATATAGTGCATTCCTCCCTGCGGCTTTGAAAAACCTTCTACAAAAATGCTCTTGAACATGATGACAAACTGGTAAAAATCCATATCCCCTTCACGCGCATTGCCGTAATACATCAGAGGGCAAAACAACATGTCGATCAACACCGGATCGTTGATGAAAGATTCCAAAACAGGTCGGGATAAAAGAGGAACGCTATCGTCAAGATTCAACTCGTCAAAAGAAAGAATCTTTTCCACCAGCTTGTTGAACCCATCGATTTGATGGGGGAATTGTTCCGCCACCTCTTGCCGCATAAACTCAAAGTCATTGGTAAATCGAAGAGAGTTCTCGGGAAAGCGTATCTCCGAAATCTCTTGCTGGCACAGGCGGAAGTCATCATGGCTGAAACGCAATTGCTTAAGAAGCTTGCCCAACGGGGAGGAACGGACTCCTTTCGCGGTGAAATTGGTCATCGCGTGGAGGCCAACATCGAAGGTGCGATTCTTTCTTACATAAAAAGAGTTCAGTCCACCAAGCTCAACATGCTTTTCAACAATGCAGACCTTTTTATCAAACATGGCAAGACGGATGCCAGCGGCCAGTCCCGATAAACCCGCACCTATAACAATCGTGTCGTAACGCATAGCCTGATTATACTACTGGATGCCAGCGCGACGCTGGACCCAATGAGCCATTTTTTATCTGACGAACAAAGGGTCCAAAATGCCATTGTCCTTCTGCTAAAGGACTTAATTTTTTTTGTAGGGTCTGTAGATTTGGAGTCAAAAAGGGAGGTGGAAACCTAACTGGCCAGTGGCCGGTCTTTTAGTAGGGGCGTGAGATACGAAACACAACCGGCCATCGTTGCCAGATGTTCGTAATCTTTTTCAGGCACTTCAATATTGAAGCGTTTTCTCAGCTCCATAACGATATCAAGAAAATCCATGGAATCCAGATCAATCTGGTCCCTCAGCTTAGTATTGTCGTCAATGGAACTGATATCCTCATCCGGTGCAATATCGGCGAGGATGTTCAGTATAATTTGTCTTACTTCGTCAATGGTCATCACTTTTCTCCAAATCTCCTTATAGCCCTGATTTTAATAGAAGATAGGGCAGAATTCAACAATAATTTCTCTGACCCCGCCCGCCGGGAATAGGGCTAAAAAGGGGTTGTTTTCATGTCATCCTGAGGCTTGTGACATCCTCTTCCTAAAATTTCGTGCCTCGAAGGGGGGGGTATTACTTATCTGTGGTTAAAAAGCTCTCAATGGCTTATTCAGCCGAGAGGACGATGGTTCGCAAAATGCAGCTATTGCAAGCCGCCAGCAGAGGGATTCCGCACAATTAAGACGGAATTGATGCCGAACATGCCGAAGGAGTTGTTCATAATATATTCCACGGAAGGGAGTTTTTCCGGTTTGTTTGCGACCAGATTATTCAGGGCACATTCCGGGTCGAGGTCGTCCAAGTTGATGGTGGGGTGGACCATGAGGTCATCGAATGCTGGCAGGTTACCGGAAAGTTCCAGCGTACCTGCCGCACCCATAGTATGACCGATGAAACTTTTTGTGTTATTGATCCGAGTTTTACTGTCGTTACCAAAAACTTCGCGGATGGCTTTGGTTTCCTGAATGTCTCCCATTTGCGTTGCCGTTGCATGGGCGTTAAGGATATCGATGTCACCCGGCTTGAGTCCGGCCCGGTCTAACGCCAGCCGTATACACTGAGCCTGTCTACCCGGATCGGGCAAGATGAAATCGACGGCATCGGAGTTCATGGCGTAGCCAACAATCTCTCCATATATTTTTGCGCCGCGTTTTTGCGCATCGGATAACCGTTCCAGAGTGTAAACGGCTCCTCCTTCTGAGCAAACAATGCCGTTGCGGTTTTTATCAAATGGACGGCTGGCTTTCGTCGGGTCTTCATGTTCTGCCAAAGCCCCTTCACTTTTAAAACTGGCAAATATTCCGAATGTATGAATACTCTCGGATACCCCACCTGCCAAAGCAAGGTCGACCTCTCCCAACCTTAACATCTGCAAACCCTGGATGACCCCCATATTACCGGCAGCGCAGGCTGCCCCAATGGTGTAATGGGGACCGGTGATTTTCATGTTCAACGTTACTTCGCCCGCCGGGTTGTTGGAAACCGTACGGGGATTATGATGGTGCGACCAGAATTTGGTATCGTAGTCATATTGGCTGATGTTATAAACCTCGTTCTCGGTTTCGACATTGCCATGCTCGGTCACCCCCAGATAGACTCCCACTCTGGAACGGTCAATCGTTTCCAGATCGATTCCGGCATCGGCAATGGCTTCTTGCGAACAGTAGATGGCGACAGACCCAACCCGAGTACCGCGACGGCGTTCTTTTTTCTTCTGGTATTTAAGCTCATCAAAATCACAGACTCCCGCATGCACCGTGCCCATATACCGGGTCTCGAAGTTTTGTACTCCCGAAATTCCGTTTAACAGGTTTTGACGAAACTCTTTCAGGTTGTTGCCATTTGGGGCGGTCAAGCCTATCCCTGTGATGACGATGCGTTCGTTAAGATCGGTCATTTTTTACCAGCAAGGCGACCGCATAAGCGGCGATGCCTTCTTCCCGCCCGGCAAAACCGAGCTTTTCTGTTGTGGTGGCTTTAATATTTATCTGATCCGTTTCAACATCAAGTGCCAAGGCAATATTTTTTTTCATTTCCGGAAGATGAGGGGCCAGCTTAGGTTTTTGAGCAACAATTACAGAATCGACATTGGCAATTTGAAAACCCTTTTCCCGACACATGCGCATGACCTCTTTGAGTAATAGCAGGCTGGAAATTCCCTTCCACTTCGCATCGGTGTCAGGAAAGTATGCACCGATATCTCCTGCCCCCAATGCACCCAACAGAGCATCGCACAAAGCATGCGCCAAAGCATCAGCATCGGAGTGTCCGTCCAATCCCATCGAATGCGGAACATCTACCCCGCCCAGGATGAGTTTTCTCCCCTCAACCAGTCGGTGCACATCATAACCATTGCCAATGCGAATATCAGATAAATTCATTTATTAACCAGCGTGCCGCTGGACCCAATGAGCAATAACTTTCACAGGCGAGCAAACTTTTCTCTCGGCTAGATGAGCCATTGCCATACTCCCACCGGGCGAGGCCCGGTTAGTGAGTGACAGTAATAAGTTTTGTGGTTTCTTCACGAGCCCAAAGGTCGGCATCCAGAACATCTTGTATTTCCTGCAGAGGAACCGGACGATGATTGTGCATAACCATGCGAATGATCTCTGAGATATCTTTATAGGGAATCAGTTCATCGAGGAACGCCTGCACCGCAATTTCATTGGCGGCATTGAGTACCGCTGGAAGGGTCTGGCCCATATCCATGGCATCCATAGCCAATTGCAGACAGGGAAATCTTTCAACATCGGGTGCCTCAAAAGTCAAGTTACCCATCGTGGCCAGGTCTAAAGAAGGCAGTTCACTTTCAAACCGGTCCGGATAAGTCAGCGCGTAAGCGATAGGAACCCGCATATCAGGAATTCCCAACTGCGCCATGATGGAGGTATCGACAAACTCGATCATCGAATGAATAATACTCTGCGCATGCACGATGACTTCGACCTTGGTATCCACCCCGAATAACCATTTGGCTTCTATATATTCAAGGCCTTTATTCATCATGGTGGAAGAGTCGATGGTGATTTTGGCTCCCATATCCCAGTTGGGGTGATTGAGCGCGTCTTTCACGGTCACGTTCTCCATCTGTTTGAGCGTGAAGGTTCTGAAAGGTCCGCCAGACGCGGTCAAAATAATTTTCTTAATGCGCTCAGGCTTTTCTCCATTTAATGCTTGGAAAATTGCGCTGTGTTCACTATCGATAGGAATGATTTGGACATTATTGCGTGCTGCTTCTTTTAGAACCAGTTCCCCCGCTATGACGAGCGTTTCTTTATTAGCAAGCGCCAGGTTTTTACCGGCTCTTATTGCACCCAGGGCTGGGAGCAATCCGGCACTACCCACCACACCAGAAACAACTAGATCGGCTTCTGGCATTGTCGCGGCAGAAACCCCTCCTTCTGGACCCGAAACGATTTCCACATCCAAATCGCCAACCAGTTCTTTCAATGCATCCAATTTAGTGGCGTCAAACAAGGCTGCTAATGCGGGCTTAAATTTTCGAATCTGCTGGGCAAACAGCTCCACGTTACTTCCCGCAGACAAGGCACAAACTTGAAAGTTTTCGGGATAACGCTCTACAACATCCAGCGTGTTGACACCGATTGAACCTGTAGAACCCAGAAGGGATATTTTTTTCATGAATTGCCCTGACAAGTAAATGAGGATTTAAGAGAGGATGCGAATCGCTAAAACACTAATGTGATATTTCATCACTCGCCCTTACCTTGCATGAAGGCTAATGAAGGAATGCCACACCGGGTGATAACGAATTTATAGGGGCTCTCTTATTATGTCCCCAGGAACAATTGGTAATAACAATAGAAAACCGGACCAGCGAACAACAAGCTGTCAATTCGATCTAAAAAACCGCCATGGCCCGGAATTAATGAGCCAGAATCTTTCACCTGACAATTTCTTTTGATCAGAGATTCCGAAAAATCTCCAAACTGACCGATGATACCGCATATAAAGGCCACAATCAAACAATGCGTTAGCGAAAACTCATCAAAAAACCAAAGATTGGCGAGACCTGCCGCAAATAAAGTGCCCAATACATTGGAGATAGCCCCTTCCACTGTCTTATTAGGGCTTACCACAGGAAGGATCTTATGTTTACCAAGACTCCGGCCTCCATAATAGGCCGCCGCATCTCCGCACCAGATAAGAAGCAGGATGAATATAATCATTTGGCTTCCACCTTCCAGATTATGGATTAGCAGGAAGTACCCGCCGAGTCCTGCGATGTAAAAAATTCCCAGGGTGGTATAGGCAATAGAATCTAAAGCCACTTTCACATTTTTTTCTCGGAAGTACCAGGTAGTAAACAAAACCACAGGAAACACAGTGACAAAAATTAGTAGCCATTTTGTACCGAGAAAGAAACCCAATAGAAGCAGAAAACTCAACACCCCTCCCTCAACAGAAAATCCCTCCACGCCCATATTAGAAATCATGGAAAAATATTCATGGCTGGCAACCAACACGATTGCCGCAACAAAACAAAAGAACAAGAGAGGGGAACCATACAACACCACACCCAACACCAGAGGAATTGCAATGGCTCCACTGATGACACGTTTCAAGATTTGGCTCCCGTCAGATGCTGATGAACCCAGGTGGGAATATGAGGAATCAAGGGTATGGTCTTCAAAGTAGGGATGATCAATGGGTCAGGCTTTTACAATTTGCTCTTGTGTCATTCCGAAGCGTCGCTCTCTGCCCTGAAAATCAATGATCGCGTTTAGGAAATCGTCGTCCGAAAAATCCGGCCACAATACTTTGCTGTAAAACAACTCGGTATAAGCACTCTGGTATAAAAGAAAATTGCTAATCCTTCTTTCTCCACTTGTCCTGATAATCAAGTCTGGGTCAGGAAGAGATTGCGTGGAAAGAAAAGATTCAAACAGGCATGAGTCAATTTCTTCTGGGTTTAGCTGTCCAGAATGCACCTGCTGGGCAATTGCTTTTACCGCATCTATGATTTCTTGCCTGCCGCCATAACTCAGTGCCAGAGTAAGAGTCATGCCAGTATTATCGGAGGTGTCTTCTATAGAATTGCGGATCAGTTTTTGAATTTCTCCAGGCAGATCCTCAATATGCCCAATAGTATTGAAGCGGATATTTTCTTCTTTCATTCGCTTCAGTTCCTTCTTCAAATAAAAACTCAGAATTTTCATGAGTGTGCTGATTTCTGCTGAGGGTCGGTTCCAGTTCTCATCTGAAAACGAATACAGAGTCAAAGCTTCCAATTTGAGTTTTCGGCTCAGAGTGACAATTCGGTCCACCACTTTGACGCCTGCCCAATGGCCTTCAACCCGAGGGAGGGAATGATTTTTTGCCCAACGTCCATTGCCATCCATAATAATGGCGACATGTCGAGGCAATCGACTGGGGTCTATTTTTTCCTGCAACTCTGTATTGACCAAGGAGGCGGCTCCTAATTAATCGGCCAAACCCGGCGGTAAGAAGAAAAGAGGCTCTAAGAAAAACTAACTAACCACATATTACTAAAGATATTACAAAAATTCGCTTTAAACATCCATGACATCTTTTTCTTTGGCGTGGGATATTTTATCAACATCGGCAACGAACTTGTCGGTGATTTTCTGAATATCATCAACGCCTTTATGACTTTCGTCCTCAGAAATCTCATGATTTTTTTCTAACTTCTTCAGCTTATCGTTAACATGCTTGCGCACATTCCGGATCGCAACCTTACATTCTTCAGCATACTTTTTCACCAGCTTGACCAATTGCTGACGGCGCTCATTGGTCAGCGGAGGAATAGTGAGTCGAACTGACTTTCCATCATTGTTAGGGGTCAGACCAAGATCTGAAGTCTGAATGGCTTTCTCAATATCCTTCAAAATTGAAGCTTCCCAAGGTGTAATGGTCAGGGTTTGACTATCGAGAGTGCCTAAAGTCGCCACCTGTTTTAAAGGCGTTGGGTTGCCATAATAATCGACCTTGAGGTCATCCAAAAGGGCTACAGAAGCTTGACCTGTCCGTAGCTTGCCCAATTCATGATGCAGGTGGTCAATAGAAACTCCCATTTTCTTTTCTACTTCCTGAATTAATTCAGCAATCATTATCAGACTCCCACTTTGGTGCCGAGTTTTTCACCCAGCAGAACCCGTTTAATACTATGTTTATCGCGAAAGTTAAAAATGACCAAAGGTAGTTTGTTGTCCATGCAAAGAGATATTGAGGTCGAATCCATAACCTTTAATCCTTTATTTAGCACATCCAGATAAGTTAGCTCCTGGAATTTTGTTGCCGACTCATTGGTCTTGGGGTCAGCAGTATAAACTCCATCGACCTTAGTGGCTTTGAAAATCACTTGTGCTCCAATTTCCATGGCTCTTAGAGATGCCGCAGTATCGGTGGTGAAATAAGGGTTGCCGGTCCCGCCTGCGAAAATAACAACACGTCCTTTTTCAAGATGTCGAATCGCGCGGCGGCGCACATAAGCTTCTGATACTGCCTGAATTTCGATTGCCGATTGCACCCGGGTGGGAATTCCAACGCTTTCCAATGAATGCTGTAACGCCAAGCCATTTATCACTGTAGCGAGCATTCCCATATAGTCACCGGTGGTGCGTTCGATTCCTATGGAGCTCAAGGATGCGCCTCTTAAGATATTACCACCTCCAATGACAATGGCAATTTCCACGCCTAAATTCCTGGCTTCAAGAACTTCCTCTGAAATATTTGTGAGAGCACCCTGATCCAGACCAAAGGCTCCTTCTCCAGCGGCCAAACTTTCTCCACCAAGTTTCAACAACACCCTTTTATAAATCGGCTTGTCCATTAAATTTCGAATCTTGTAAATTGGCCAATATTGATATTTTCACCCAGCAAGGCAATTTTTTGTTTGATCAAATCACCAATGGAAATAGTATTGTCCTTGATGAAGGATTGCTCAAGTACGCAGTTTTCTTCATAGAACTTTTCCATTTTTCCCGTTACGATCTTCTCAATAATGTTTTCAGGTTTTCCAGATTCCTTGGCTTGATGGGCAAATATTTCCCGCTCTTTTCCCAAGATATCTTCGGTCACTTCTTCGCGTGTGGCAAAACGGGGCTTGGCGGCAGCAATATGCATGGCAATATCCTGGACCAGTTCTTGAAAGTCAGGGGTATTAGCCACAAAATCCGTTTCGCAATTGAGCTGCACCATCACGCCAATCTTATTACCCTGGTGAATGTAGGTGCCAATTCTTCCTTCTGCAGTATCGCGGCCCGCCTTTTTATCTGCCTTGGCCAATCCCTTTTTTCTGAGAAATGTGATGGCCTCTTCCACATCCCCTTTGGTTTCCTTCAAGGCAGATTTGCATTCCATTATTCCAGCTCCCGACTGGGAGCGTAACTCCTTAACCATCACAGCAGTTATCTCCATTCTTTTTCCCTAATCTAAAAATTGTTAATTAAAATTAATTTCATTGCCATTGGCCCTTCCGACTCCAGATCCGGCCCTCTACATTAGGATTACTTTGCTCGCCGCCTGGAGGGATGGCCTTTTTAACCCATTAGGTACCCGGTGTTGCGAGGGTGTTCAGGGGTCAAGGTGTTAGCTTTTCCCGTCGTTACTGGCAACCGGAACTGGTTCCGGCGTAACTTCAGAAGTGGGTTTCGCGACCTCTTTTGCTTTAGCTGCTTTTTCCTGACTTTCCTTTTCCTTGCTAGCCTTACTCATTTCCTGTCCTTCCAGGCAGACATTTGCGAGCCTGCTGGCAAATAGCTTGATAGAACGCATCGCATCATCATTTGCAGGAATGGGGAAATCTACATCATCAGGATTGGAGTTAGTGTCGACCATGGCTATGATTTTTATTCCCAGCTTTTTACCCTCTGCCTGCGCAATTTTTTCTTTGCGGGTATCGACGATGAAAATGGCATCCGGCAAATCCTTCATGTTTTTGATGCCTTTGAAAAACTTATTCAGCTTGTCGATTTCCCTTCTCATTCTCAAAGCTTCTTTTTTATGTAAGACATCAAACTGGTTTTCTTCATCCATTTTTTCCAGTTCATGCAACCGAGCAATGCTCTTACGAATGGTGGCAAAATTTGTCAACGTTCCACCTAACCATCTTTGGTTGATGTAATACATTCCGCAACGAGTGGCTTCTTCTGCAATCAATTCTTGTGCCTGTTTTTTAGTCGCCACAAAAAGGATTTTTTTGCCTGCTCGAGCAATCTCTCGAACATATTTTTCAGCTTCCTGAAAACGAGCCAGGGTTTTTTGCAGGTCAATAATATATATTCCGCTCCGAGCCCCATAAATATAGGGTTTCATTTTGGGGTTCCAGCGATTGGTCTGGTGACCAAAATGAACTCCGGCCTCCAGTAGTTGTTTCATGGTAATTTCTGACATTTAAACTCCTTAATAGTTAATGGGTTGTACCTTCGCCTCCATCGTCTCGTGCCAAGAACCCGCAGGCCACCCTTGGCTTGATCCGGAAACGTGCGTGATGAATTTTTAGGGAAGTTCCCGAAAGGGAAACTAAATTGTCGCTCAGACTAACATATTCAAGGGGATGTGACAACACAGAACCCAATAAAATAGGGCGTTAATAGCCGTTTTCGGTATTTTCTCCTTACCGCCCCAGACAAATGCCTATCGATTCGGCAGTACGGATTAATTGTGAGTTTTCAGGCACCTTTCGGACAATCCCGGCCAGGGATTCCAGCTCAACCAGAACAATTTCCTGGCCTTTCAATGCCACCATGGTACCAAATTTACCCTCTACTGCGGCCTCCACCGCATGGGTTCCCAATCGGGTACCAAGAACCCGGTCGAACGATAGAGGTGTGCCGCCTCGCTGAATATGTCCCAAAACAGTGCAACGGACTTCCAGATCAATTCGGTCGCTCAATTGTTTGGCAATAAAATTGCCCACTCCGCCCAATTGGGCTACTCCCTGTAAACGGGTGGATGCCGCTTCACTGGTAATGGCTTGCTTTCCAATCTCTTTGGCTCCTTCTGCCACCACGATCACGCTGAAGGGACTTCCACCCTCTTTTCTCAGTTGAATTTTTTCCAGGACTTTTTCCAGGTCATAGGGGATTTCCGGAATCAGGGTGACATGGGCAGCCCCGGAAATTCCTGCTTCCAGCGCAATCCAGCCAGCCTCCCGGCCCATAACTTCAAGAATCATAACCCGGTCGTGGCTCTCTCCGGTGGTATGCAATCGGTCCAGTGCATCGCAGGCCACCTGCACGGCAGTCTGATAACCGAAGGTATAATCCGTACCCACCAAATCGTTATCAATGGTCTTGGGAATGCCGATCACCGGCATACCCATTTCAAAGAACTTGTAACCGATTTGCAGGGTTCCATCTCCGCCCACCACAAAAAGACAGTCTAGATTGAGACGATTAAAGTTTTCGATAGATTTTTGGGAATAATCCTGGGTCGTCAAATTGCCATCTTTATCAAACTGACGGTACTCGAAAGGGTTTCCTTTATTGGAAGTTCCGAGAATGGTACCCCCTAATGGCAGAATTTTGGTGTCGGCGACAGTGAGTTTTCGGTGTCGGTCAAAGATCAGCCCTTCGAACCCATTCTTAATACCAATGACTTCGGCCTCATGAGTGATAATGGCTGATCGGGTGACCGCTCGGATCACCGCATTGAGGCCGGAGCAATCTCCCCCTCCAGTCAGAATCCCAACACGTTTAAGACTCATGGGAAACAGGCATCTGTACGGGCTCTGCGATCAGGTCATAATCCGCAACTTGCTTAATTTCTGCGGAGATGATCTGCCCTGGCTCGGCTTCGCATTTTTCAAGGAGGACTTGACCATCAATATCTGGAGCCTGGGAGGTGAGTCTTCCCGTCATCAAATAGTTTTCCTGCGGGTCAAAACCTTCCACCAAAACCGGTTCCACTTTGCCCAGGCGTTCCCGGTTTTTCCGAAGAGCAATATCTTTTTGAAACTCCATCAGTATATTTTTTCTTTCTTCTTTCACTTCCTGAGGGATCCGACCGGGGTAATCATATGCAGTCGTACCCTCTTCATCTGAATAAGTAAAAATTCCAACATGATCAAATTCCATTTCACAAAGAAACCGTACCATGTGTTGAAAATGAACTTCGGTCTCTCCCGGAAATCCGGTTATAAATGTGGTTCTTAACGCAACATCCGGAATTTTCAGCCGTACCTCATCGAGCATTTTCCTAACCCCGCCTTCGGTCTCCTGCCGTTTCATACTCTTGAGCATTTCATCATGCGTATGTTGCAAGGGCACATCAATGTAGCGACAGACTTTAGGCTCTGACGCAATACACTCAATCATCTCCGAATTCAAAAAGGTTGGGTAACAATATAAAAGGCGTATCCACTCCAATCCTTCGACTTTAACCATCTCTCTAAGTATGCGAACCAGTCCGTCTTTCATTCCCAGGTCAAAGCCATACATGGTGGTGTCTTGCGAGATCAGGTTGAACTCTTTGACCCCCTTGCGAGCTAAATGCTCAGCTTCAGCCAGAATTGATTCTGGCGAGCGACTGCGCATCGGCCCACGCATTTTCGGAATGATGCAAAATGCGCAACGGTTGGAGCAACCTTCAGAAATTTTTAGATATGCCGTGTAAAATGCCGTAGTCAACAACCGGTCTGTGTAAGACTCATAATATTCGGCAGGGGTAGCGACATGGTTTTTTGATAACGGATCGGCATCCGCAATTATGTTTTTCAGTTGAGGATACTGACCGACTCCCAGCATGTGGTCGATTTCCGGAATTTCATCCAGAAGTTCCTGACTATATCGTTCGGCCAGACAACCCGTGACGATCAACTGCTGGCATTTTCCTTCGGTCTTGTGCTGTGCCATTTCCAGAATTGTGTCGATGGATTCTTTTTTGGCAGACTCAATAAATCCACAGGTGTTGACAATGATCACCTCTGCATCTTCTTCATTCGGGGTGAGGCTAAACCCCGATGAAACCAGATCGCCCAAGACCCTTTCCGAGTCCACAGTATTTTTAGGGCAGCCCAAACTCACCATGCCAATTTTTTTCATTCCATTTTCCGTAATTTTTAAATTATTAAAGGCTTAATTAAATTCAGCTTTTTTTAGCTGTTAGCTTCTTTTCCATGGTGAGGAGCAGCGCGTCAAAACCTTTTTTTGCTATGGTTTTATAAAACTTATTGCGAAGATTATTTCTCATGCTGGCCCCATCCAGAACAACATCCACCACCTGCCATTTATCCCCAGTCTTAATCAGGTGGAAATCGATACCCACTTCCCCTTCTTTTTCATGGATCACCGTCAAGGGAACCACAACCTTTTGTTTCTTCTCTTTGGTTTCTCCATATACCAGATCCAGTTCTGCAAAAAATTTAGCGGAACTGGGAAAGGCTACATGAACGAACAAACCCCCAAGCAGGGCCTGAAATTTTTCCCGTTCAGGGTCACTGCGTTTTGCCCAATGCTTCCCTAAAGTTTTTTTGCTGATCTCGGCAACATTCAATAGATTCAGGGCCAATTGCGAATGTTTCTCTTTCTCTCCCGATTCTATTTGACGAATTTCCCCCAAAAGCAGTTCTACTGAAGCCTGAGGATTCTTGTTTTCAGCCCAAAGCAGGCCGGGAATGATTAACGCAACTATGAGAACAGAGCTTAAGATTTTATTCATTTTCATCTATTATGATACATTCTGGTATTGAGAAAAAGCCGGGCATGCCGAAGCAACAGACTATTTATGGAGATCTTTTAATTATAACGCAAACCCGCATTTAATTTAAAAATATTGCTATCCCATTGTTCAACCTATCCGCGAGCAAAGATTTATTGAGAAAAACTAAAATGAGCGTCTTCACAAATTGTAGAAAAATTCGCCCTTTTATTTTCCTGCTGACAGTTTTTCCTGCAATATTTGCCGGGGAAGCTGCTTTTGCCAGCCAAGCCGGGGTGGACAAAAACTACAAACAAGCTAAATCCCTTGTAGAGTTCAAAGCCATTGTGGAGACAATCAAAAAAATACTGGAAAAAGAACCCAATCGGTCAGGCTGGGAATGGCGGCTTGCCCGTTCCCATTACTCAATCGCTAAAAAAACTGAAAACGAAGAGACCAAGAACAATCACTTTGACCAATGCATAGCACACAGTAGTCGAGCCCTGGAAATTGAACCGGGTTCTGCTATCAGTTTTTTTTATCGTGGCTTGTGCCGAGGGAAGCAGGGAGAGATGAAAGGCATTTGGTCTAGTCTGGGAATCATCGGACCTTTTGAAGAAGATATGAAAAAAGCGCTGGATCTCGACCCCGTTATCGAGAATGGAGGACCTCATCGAGCCTTGGGCAAGCTGTATCTGGAGCTGCCTTTTTTTCTGGGCGGTAATACGGATCAGTCGGTTTATCATCTTGAGGAAGCCGTTCGCCTGGGTCCCGATTATGCTGAAAACTATCTAGGGCTGGCGCAGGCCTATTACGCCCAAAATAATCCCATCTTTGCCAGGAAAACGCTTCTCACTTTAATGCGTCTGACTGATAATGTTGCGGACGATGAGGATCTATTGGAGTTAAGAAAAAAAGGCCAGGAGTTGATTAACAAGCTACCTTCTGATTAATAAAGCTATGATTAAAGAAATCAGAATCCGCAATTTTGCTATCATAGAAAATCTTGCGGTGAATTTTGAAAAAGGATTAAACGTTCTGACCGGTGAAACCGGAGCGGGAAAATCCATCATTATCGATGCATTGAATCTCCTGCTTGGGGGAAGGGCAGATACCGATTCCATTCGTTCAGGAGAAACCACCGCTTATGTAGAAGGGGTATTTGAAGTTAACGACCCCGTGACCCTCGACATAATTCGGGAATCCGGCATTGAAATGGAAGATAACGAACTTCTCGTCAAACGCCAGGTTTCCAACTCCGGTAAAAACCGTTGCCTGCTCAATGAAAGTCCCGTCACCGTTTCCACTCTGGCAAAAATTGGAGACCGGCTGGTAGACTTGCATGGACAGCACGATCACCAAACCCTGCTTCATCCTGAAGTGCATGTAGACCTTTTAGACCTGTATGGCAAATCCAAAGATCTTCGGGATGAGTTCACGCAGAATTTCTCAGAGTTCCAGGCGCAAATGAAAAAATTGCAATCCTTGGAAACGGATGAACAGGAACGTATCCAGAAAGAAGAATTCTTAAGCTTTCAACTCACAGAAATTGATCAAGCGGGACTTTCAAAAGAAGAGGAAGAAGAAATCAAGGCAGAAAGCAATAAACTAAAACATGCGGAAAAAATACGTGCAGGACTGGAGAAAAGTAAGTCCCTGCTGACTGACAAGCAGGGGTCTATCATAGAAAATCTGGGGCAGGCATTAAAAGAGCTGGAAGCCATTCACGTTATTGACCCCAGCCTTGGTGAAATTGTAGAGCGATCCCGTTCCGCCTACTACGAGTTGGAAGAGGTAGTGGAATCTTTGCAAAGTTATGACCGGTCTTTGGAGTTCAATCCAAACCGGTTGGAAGAAATTGAAGACCGCCTTGCCGAGATCAACGGACTGAAACGAAAATATGGCAACGATATTCAGGAAATTTTAAAACGCCGGGATCAAATTGCCGAAGAGTTGCAGCAGTTGGCTTCCAATGAAGAAAATATGAAAGCACTGGAAGAGAAGCTGACACAAAAAGAAGGTGCCTTGTCAAAACTCGCCATTAAGCTGGCAGAAAAAAGAGAGGTCACCGCAAAGAACCTTACCAGTAGTATTGAAAAAGAGTTGAAAGAACTGAGTATGGGCAATGTCCAGTTTGGAGTGCGTTTTAATTATCCATCCAACCCAGACGGATTTATTCTATTCCGCAAAGAAAAAATGAAAGCCACTCCAACCGGATTGGGTGCATTGGAGTTTTTGTTTTCACCCAATCCCGGCGAAGAGTTGCGTCCTTTAGCAAAAATTGCTTCGGGCGGTGAAATATCCCGTGTGATGTTGGCTCTAAAATCTATTTTGAACGATCAGGATACTATTCCGGTAATGATCTTTGATGAAGTGGATACGGGAATTGGCGGCGGCGTGGCTGAAAAAGTAGGGGTCAAGTTGAAAAAAGTTGCCAAGGCCAAACAGGTTTTCTGTATCACCCATCTCCCGCAGATAGCGGGCATGGCTTCTTCTCATTTCCGCATAGAAAAACAAATAAAAGGGAAACGCACCCGATCCAGCATTCGTCAGTTGGAGCCTGAAGAACGCGTGGAAGAATTGGCCCGCATGTCCAGCGGAGAAAAAATCACCGATGCTTCCCTCGAACACGCCCGCGAAATGCTCCGCCCCTCTAGCGAGGGGTAGCAATGAGGCGGCAACGCTCACGCGACCGCCAAAAGCAAAAACTTTTCCCTTGGTATGGGGGGATTTGGCCAGGGTTCGTTCAGCCGAGATAAACATTTGGTCGTTAAAAACAACAATCACATTCGCCTCCCCTGCTAAGGGGGCCGGAGAAAGATATTATGCACACTGATTCTATTCAATGGCAGATTGAAGTCGATAAAAAAGACATCGCATACATAGTCAGTATTTTTGAGGGATACGATAATCTGGCGGTGGTGCGAACGGTAGATGCTTCCCGAGGAATCATTGAACTCATGATATCTCCTGATTACTTAGAAGATACACGCCGTTTGGTGCAATCGCTTTCCGAAGAGATTCCTTTTCGCCGGCGAATCGCTGTTGATAGCGAGCAATAGTTTCCATTAGCTAGCAAAAACCTGTCGCGGCTTGATGGGCTTTTTTTATACTCCCTCCCACAGGAGTGGGCTAGTAATGGATCATTGAGTGGATGGGAATACCATTAAATTTTTCCCGGCCTTTCAGGAAGTCCAATTCAATGAGGAAGGTGGCTTCCATAATTTTTACATTTTCAAAATTTTTCTGGATCAAATCAAGCGTAGCGGCCATGGTTCCTCCCGTAGCCAATACATCATCGATGAGGATAATATTTTGGCCTGATCGAAATGCGTCCTGGTGAACTTCAACTGTGTCGGTTCCATATTCCAGGGAGTAGGTTTCCTGGAAAGTTTTGTAAGGGAGTTTGCCAGGCTTTCGGATCATGACTACCCCGGTACCCAGCGCATAGGCTAAAGCTGAAGCAAAGATAAATCCGCGTGCTTCCACACCTACCACCGCGTCCACCGTCTTGTCCGCATAGCGATCTCTCAGAGAGTTGATAGTTTTCTGGAATGCTACGGAGTCGCTCAAAAGCGGTGTGATATCTTTGAAGATGATACCCTCTTTGGGAAAGTCCGGAACATCGCGGATGATTTGTTTCACAGATTCCATGGCTTCACCTTTCTTGGATTTCACGTTGGACCAGAGTTGCAACCTTGGTTTTTTATCAAAGAATTGAGGAAAAGAAAAATTTATCTTTTTAGAGGCAGATATTTTATGGGATTTTTGGGATGGGTGTTGTTCCTCACCTCAAAGTGAACATGGGGTCCCGTGGATCGACCTGTGCTTCCCATAAGGGAAATTTTTTGTCCCTGCTTGACCTTATTTCCTTTTTTAACAAGGAGTTTAGAGTTGTGAGCGTAAAGGGTGGTTAGATGGTGTTTGTGTTTTATGATGATCATTTTCCCGTAACCCGTGGGCCCCCATCCACTAAACGCGACTTCTCCCTCTGCAGCAGCATAAATAGGAGTCCCTTTGGGAGCTGCTATATCGATACCTTCATGCTTGCGTCCGTTACGCATTCCGAACTTGGAAGTAAGTGTACCTTTCGAGGGCCAGATGAGAAAACCTTTACGCGGTTTAACAGTGGGAGATGTTTTCTTTTTTACCGTACGCGAGGGGGACTTATTGGAAGTGGGTACTTGCAAAACACGGCGGGCACCGGGTATCCATAAACGGGTTCCCGCCTTCAGTTTAGTGGGGTCGCTAATATGGTTGGAACGTTTCAGAACTTCTACACTCAGTTCATAGACACTGGCAATGCGGTAAAGAGTCTGATCTTTGAGTACTGTGTGGTAGACCCCTTCCCCATTTTCTGGCCAAGGATCGTATTGAAAACTTTGGCATCCTATAAGGAGCAAAGAGCTGATGAGAATAATGAATTTTAAATAATGTTGGAAGGGCATTTTTAGGAGGCTTGAAGGTGCTATAAGCTGTTGAAAAATTGTAGCATTTTTTCAATTTCGTTTACAAGTTTCGAGGCATCCTGTATAAACGAAAAATCGCTTTATTAAAGAATTGGAAAAAAATAATGGTGAAAAAGTTGTTACGGTTGGATTTAAAAACAATAGCTACCTTATTAGGTGCTCTTCTATTTGCCGGTTGCGTACAAAGTCAGCCCTCGCCAGATTTATTTGCACTGCCGGTATCTTATATGGTCGGGGAAAAACCGGAAGTGATATTGGCCAAGGACATGAACAACGATGAATTTCCTGACCTTCTAGTTGTCAACTCTGCCAGCAGTTCCCTTACATATCTAGAGGGTATTGGGGACGGCACCTTCAAAGACTCGCAAACTATTGAAACCGGGCGGGAGCCTTTTGCTCTGGATGTAGCAGACTTCAATGGCGATCGCATTCCAGATATTGCTTTATGCAACTATGGCGATGGAAATGTCTCCATCATTCTTGGGCAAAAAGACGGCTTGTTCAAATTGAAGACCGAGGTGAAGGTAGGACGGCTTCCCATAGCCATTTCATCGGGCGATTTCAATAACGATGAAATAATCGATCTCGCGGTTTCACTTCGTTTCAATAAATTGTTCATTCTTCTCGGAGTGGGCGATGGTACTTTCAAAGTGGCTGAGGCCTATCAGGCAGGTCCAACTCCCGCAAATATGACCATCAGCGATTATAACAGCGATGGCAATCTGGATATTGCCATGGCGCTCAATGCCGTCAAGGTGAGGCATATTAAATTGTTTTTGGGCAATGGGGATGGCACTTTCCTGCCCCCTAAAAAAATTTCAGGCGGCAACCAGTCCTCTTTCATCATTCACCATGATATGAACCTGGATGGCAAGGCAGATTTGATTGCGTCAAGTCCGATGAAGGACAGCCTCAGCATTTATATGGGCGATGGCAAGGGCAAGTTCTCCAAGCAGGAAGACTTTGCCGGAGAAAAAGGGCCGCATAACATAGTGGTCGGGGACTTCACCGGCGACAAGGTTCCCGATATTGTTGTGTGCAACCGTAGAGGTGGGTCCATTTCTGTTATCCCTGGAAAGGGAGACGGATCGTTTCTTTACCCACATTATAATTATGTTGTGGGCTCCCAGCCCCGCTCCATCACGGGTGCGGACTTCAATCACGATGGCATGATGGATATCGCGGTGGTGCTTTACCAGAAACAAATCCTAGAGGTGTTTTTAAGAAAAGCCAATGCCCCGCTTAATGATGTTTAGTGGAACTCCGAACTCTTCCCCCACCTGGGTTATAAAGTTAATGCTCCGAGTCGGGAATGATTTCGTCTCCATCGATGACATATTTCCCATCCAGCCATTTACCCAGGTCGATAGTTCGGCAGCGTTCGGAGCAAAAGGGTAAAAACGGATTTTTAGTTCTATCCATCTCTGCAGGCTCCTTGCAGATCCCGCATTTTAGATGTTTTTGGGATGATTCGTTCACGGTTTTCAACCTAAAATCTTGTCTTTTTGCATCCTAGCACAAGCCTGATTTTTGCTACATTTCATCCCACCTCTGAATTTTTGTTTACATTCTTCACAACTATTTGTATATTAAGGCGTTATAGATCTCATTTTGGATGGGGTCTATGGGGGATTTTTTTAGGAATGTTTTAACCTTTTGTTTTAATTAGGTTTATTAGTTTTGAAGGATTTTTAATAAAAAATTTCGCGGAAAATTTAAAGCATTATTTATCAATGGGTTGTTGAGGCTTCGATTTTTTGTCTCAATAATCGCAGATCGAAATTGCTTATCAACCCGATGGGATGAAACGCTATGATTACTGAAGTTCAGGATTATTACCAGTTGCTAGGTGTTCCACATGGGGCGACCCAGAAGGAAATTGACCTTGCGTATCAAAAACTGATCAGCAAGTTTGATTCCTCAGAAAAGAAATCTGCTTCTGTGGATCAGCCCACTCTCAAGGAACGGATTGAGGTAGCGCAAGAAGCTTATGACACGCTTTCCCACGGACAGAAACGCGAAGCCTACGACGCGGTCATTGAGGTAAAGAAAGGTCATGGTGTTTCAGAAAAACCTAAAGGTTCTAAATCGGGACCCTTAAAGTTTCTGGGAATTAAAGATAACTCAAGAAAATCCAAACATCAGAATGTTTATCAGGACTTTTTCGGATTTTCCGAGAAACCTTTCGATCTGACGCCTGATCCCAAATACCTGTACCTGAGTCCCAAGCATAAAGAGGTACTTGCACATCTGGTTTATGGGTTGCAAGAGAACAATGGGTTTCTAAAAATAGTTGGAGAAGTTGGAACAGGTAAAACGATGATCTGCCGAAGTTTTCTTCGAGAGCTTCGGGCCGATTTCAATATCGCTTATATTTTTAATCCATGCATCAATGAATTGGAGTTGCTCCAAACGATCAATGCGGAACTGGGACTTCCGGGAAAAAGCAAAAGTAAAAAGAAACTGGTTGATGTCCTAAACCACTTTTTATTGGAAGAGAGAGCCAAAGGGCATCGAGTAGTGGTTATCATTGATGAAGCTCAGGATCTTGCAACCAATGTATTGGAACAGCTGCGTCTACTTTCCAACCTTGAAACCGATACCGAAAAACTAATTCAGATTGTTTTGATAGGACAACCTGAATTGGACAAAGTTCTGGCTAAAGATGGGCTACGTCAATTGCGCCAGCGCATTACCATTAAGTGGGAACTTTTGCCTTTAAACCTGGAAGAGACTCGGGGTTACATCCAGCACCGCCTCAACGTTGCGCTGGGTAAGGGGAAGGTGCGTTTTTCCCGACAAGCAGTGGAAATGGTTTATCGCTATTCCCGGGGCATTCCCCGCATGATTAATGTGGTGGCAGATCGAACCCTGTTGATCGCTTATACACAAAGCACCAAAAAAATCACGCCCAAGATTGTTAAGTTGGCGGTGAGTGACATAGGTGAATTGGATCCGCTTGAATCCTGGGCGGATAAATTCTGGAAGCTGGTACTTCCTTCCGGATTGGCCGCAGGGTTGATATTTTTCGCCATTAATTTTTTTGCTTTACCGGGCTACAATAAAAATGCCCCAGAGGGAAAAGATATTTCTGCGTTGATTCAGGAAAATCCGATGGACCTGTCTACTCCAGGAGAGCTGGTGCCTCGTTTTTCTCCTTCATCCTCGATGGCTGTTCAACCCGCGCCAGTGAAAGCACCCGTTTTCTCAAAAACAGAAACGGTGAATAACGATTTATCCACTCCGCAAAGAAGGATTCCCAGCAACGGGCCTTTGAGTGTTCTTGATCCGGAAAAACTTGTGACCTACCTTTCCAGTCTGACTTTAGTAGAAAGTAAATTGGAAGCGGTGAAATGGATTCTGGAAGCCTGGCATATTGACCTTGGACAATTGCAGGGTTTAACTGAGGCAGACTTGGAAATGATTGAAGAGGACCATCAGTTATCCTCGTTCGAAGTGAATGGTACTCTGGAACGGTTGAAAAGCCTCAACTATCCTGCGTTGCTTGAAATTGCTCTACCCAACGCCCAGGGAACTAAATATCTGGCTCTGGTTTCTATTCAAGGGGATACTGCGGTGTTTGGTTCGGTAGATAAAATTAAAATGCCGCTATCAGTCATTGATTCCCTCTGGACTCGTAAAGCCATTATTCCTTGGAAAGATTTTGAAAATTTGCCGGAATCCCTTGGAATTGGTTACAAGGGTAAAGAGGCAATATGGCTGCAAAAAAATCTTAGGCTCCTGGGTTATTTTCAGGGACGGGAGGCACCATTATATGGTCCTAAAACAGTCCAGGCTATGATGAAGCTTCAGCGTAAAAATAGTATCAAAGATGATGGAATTTTTAATACTGACAGCAAATTACTTTTGTATAATCTGTTGCAGATTTATTCCACTCCAAGGCTGGTTTCCCAATAACCCTTCTTCCTATTTATTGAAAGAGCAAGAGAATGAGCACGATATTAGAGACGCTCAAAAAACTGGAAGAAGATAAAAGATTGCTGGAAAAGGATTCTGATCTCAAGGAGCTTGTTCTTCAAGAAGATCAAAAACCGTTTTCCGGGAAGACAATAGAATTATCCCGTAATCATTTTATGGCGTTGGGCTTGGTGATGGCGGGAGTCATAATTGGCTTGGTTCTGGGGCTCAAACCATCGGCTAAAAATGAATTGACTCATTATTCTCAGAGGAATTCTGAAAAAAAACCAGAATCTCTCAACAAGAGAGGGTCCGAGGCAACGGTGGGTATTCCTTTATCCAACATTCCGGAGCATCGCCCACGTTATGAAGAGAATATTAGCGAGAATTTTCCGCAGGCTATAGAGAATTTCCTGCCGCCCTCTGTTACAGTAATACCAAAATCCGTTGCAGAGCCTGAAGTGCTTCCCCAGGGAATCAATGAAATTCGCGACTTAATTCAAAACGCAAAACTGGATGCGAAACAACCAGAATCTTTTGCCTACCCTGAAGATTTAGCCACAAGGGGAATTTCTATTCCTCAACTAAAAGTAAAAGGCATCATCTTTTTTTCTCCGGGAAGTTCCTCCAACCACATTTTTGTTTCCACCTCAGAAAGCAAAAACCTCAAAGTCCGTGTTGGCGAAACGGTTCAAGCCGCTACCCTTAGACATATTGAGTCGAATCGCGTGGTGTTTTCCTACCGAGGCGAAAACGTCCATCTCCGTATCGGCGAATAACTCGCTAGCGCGAGAGGCAATGTCATTATCAAGCCGACAAACGTTTTCTCGGCTTGATGATCTTTTGCCCGTTTCCTCAAGGCGTAGTATTGTTGCCACTGGCGGGTAAGTCGAGGAGCTTGTTGATCACTTCTTTGATGGCTTTGATATGGCTTTGGGCAGAGGGCATGCCATCATGGTTGGGTTCTTCCTCTTCCAGTGAGATGATACCGGGACCCAGGTAATTGCAGTAAAAAGCTCCCAGCGGACAGAACTTATCTAAGGGTTCGTCTTCCGGGCGAGAATTGACGACCACCATATGCGTCTTGCAATCTGGGCCGGGATAGACCTCAAATAATCCGCCCTTGTTTCTGCAGTATGCAATAATGCGTTCTACATCTTCTATTGGAAGCGCTTTGTAAATGGTTTGCAACTGTCATCTCCGATTCGAAGTTATTGTAGAGATTTTATCAGGATTCCGGTGTGATCGCCGCCGACAAATTGCAATGACTCTATTTGGTTAGCAAAGAGCTCTTGCCAGTGGCCTCCCCTGCTAAGGAGGGGGTTGACTTTATCCTTCAAACTTTGATACACCCTGAGGCTATGCATTTTCAAGATATCATTCTCAACCTACAAAATTACTGGTCTTCAAAAGGCTGTGCCCTGCACCAACCTTATGACATTGAAGTGGGTGCGGGGACGTTTAATCCCTGTACGTTTTTCCGAGTATTGGGTCCGGAACCTTATAGCGCCGCTTATGTTGAGCCATCGCGTAGACCCGCAGATGGCAGGTATGGAGAAAACCCCAATAGGCTACAGCATTATTACCAGTTTCAAGTCATCCTAAAGCCATCGCCTGAAAATGTGCAGGATCTTTATTTAGATAGTCTGACTTCGCTGGGGGTGGACCCGCTAAAACACGATATCCGTTTTGTAGAAGATGATTGGGAATCGCCTACCTTGGGAGCCTGGGGTTTAGGGTGGGAGGTGTGGTTAGATGGTATGGAGATCACTCAATTTACCTATTTTCAACAGGTCGGCGGAATAGACTTGAAACCTGTTACGGCCGAATTGACCTATGGACTGGAACGCATTGCCATGTATCTGCAGAATGTGGACAACGTATACGATCTTAAATGGAATGAAAAGATTTTATATGGCGATGTCCATCTGGAAACAGAAAAACAATTCTCGCGTTACAATTTTGAAGCGTCCGGCAAAGAGAGGCTATTCCAATGGTTTGATATGTATGAAGCGGAAGCTAAAAATTTGTTGGAGCAGGAACTGGTTTTGCCTGCTTACGACTATACTTTAAAATGTTCTCATGCCTTCAATCAGTTAGATGCCAGGGGAGCTATAAGTGTTACTGAACGAACCGGATTCATTGGCCGGGTGAGAAACCTGTCTCGGTTATGCGCTGAAAGCTATGTACAACAAAGAGAGGCAATGGAGTTCCCCTTGTTGAAAAAGTAGCGGCACTCTTTTTCAGGAACCGGCCCATTTCTCAACCTGGGCGCGAATTTCATTAGCTTGGGATGGGTCGAGGTCTTCATAAATTTTTAAGGCTTTTTGAGACCTGCTGATTGCTTCTTCAATGTTGCCTTTCTCTCCCAATGCCAGGCCCCATTTCCACAATACTGCGCCCTTCAACGAGATATCTTTGGTTTTTTGGGATAAGCTCAGAGCTTCCTCAAAATAATTAATCGCCTGTTCTTCGCCTTTGCTCTTCATGTGGACTTCAGCTAGCTGAACCATCATAAGCCCTGTAGCTTGCAGGTTTTTAGTTTTCTGTACGGCTTCCAATCCTCTTTTTAAGTTTTTCAGTGCCCCAGGAACATCACCGGCCTTTAAAGCTGTTTCAGCGATCAACTGAAATAGTGCTCCCAGAAGCGGGGAGTTGGGAGTTTTTTGGGAAAGCCCTGCACCGGCTTCAAATTTTTCAAGAGCCTTTTCTGCTTCCCCAGTTTCCATAAGTCCAATGCCCAGGTTGTGTAATAGAGTGATCAGCAATATCTTATCTTGATTTATCGGGATAAGCTCCGTAGCCTGCTCACCAGTATGGACGGCTTTATTGTATTCCTTAAGTTCTACACAGGATTTTGTTAATTGCACCAAAAGCTTAAATTCTTCAACTTTGGAACCACTATCCTTCAGCAAATCCAGGTGTTCCTCTACAAATTTGATATGTTGTTGGTGGTCATCATTAATCATGCAGACTTTTCCCAATTGTTCCAAAGCGGTGGTTTGCCCTTCAACATTTCCTTCTCTTTTGCAAAATGCAAGAGCACTTTGCAAGGTTTCTATCGCCTTTGCTGATTGGTTCAGAAGAACATATTGCTGGCCGAGGTTTAAGAGATGTTTTCCTTCTGCCTCTTTATCTTCTAGCTGATTGGCGGCTAACAGAGCGGCTTCATACCACTGTATGCACTCCGCAGGGGATAGGCGCTTGTTAATCATAGTGGCCCCATTTTCAGTGTAGGCACTGCAAACACGTGCCGCGTCTATATCTTGATCGCAGTGTTTGCGGCTCCATTCCATACCCGCTTTAATATTTTCCAGTTCCAGATCAAATAACCGGAACCCTTTAATGATATTTTTGCCTCCCTTTTCTACAAGGGTATAAGCAGATTCCAGCACATTCATGAATTCGGTAGCATGACGCTTTGCAACCATGCCTTGATCACCGGCTTTCGCTAAAGACTTGATGAATTTTTTAACTTGGCTGTGCAGCGAATATCGGAGGGTATTGGTATTGAGTTGAATCAGGCCAAACTTTTCCAAACCGGTAAGGGAAAGTCTTTTAGGGTCTTCACAGATAAAAGAGGCCGCCTCGGCCGAGAAGGACCCAGGAAAAACAGAAAGTTTTCTGAGAACTAATGCAGTTTTTTCTGGCAACATACTGTAACTGAGGGTCAGTGCGGCTCGGACTCCATCAATTAAATTGCCTTTTTTATCTTCATCTTCTCCACCTAAGCCTTTTCGAACTTCTGTAAATTTTTTAGCGAAATAATCAGGTGCCATGGTGGAGTTGATATAGAAAAGTTTTCCGATTAATTCCAGAGCCAGAGGAACGCCCTTGCAGATATGGGAAATTTCTTTGATTGCGGGGCTAATTTCCGGAGCCCACCGGGTTAACAGGGTATGGGCCTCAAGAACTTCCATGGGTTCCAGTTCAATAGAAATTATTTTGGGTAACAATATAGGTTTCACGGAAGTTACAATTAAAACCCAGGAAACTGGGGGGAGAAGGGGCTTGATTTGTTTTACCCCAGAAGCGTTATCCAGAATCAAAATGCCTTTATGTGCTTTTAAGGCCACCCGGTACAATTTAGCAAGATGCTTATCGTTTGTAGGAATGGGTTGGGTAGGATGAAATTTTAAAATTATCCTCCGCATGATGTCTTCAGCAGAAGGGGGATTGGGTAGATCACCCTGCATATCTACGAACAAGCAAGCATCAGGATACTGAACCGCGAACATTTTACTCAAGGGAATGGTCAAGCAGGATTTACCGATACCCGAAAAACCGCTGATTCCAATTAGAATTGGAGGTGCTGAGGCCTGGGCGGCAACTTTCTTCAGAACCTCTTTTCTGCCGGTAAAAAGTATAGGTTCAGGTGGGGGCCGAAAAAGAGTTACGCCAGTGATATTTATGTTGGAAGACATTTTTAAGGTCTTTTCAATGTCAGCTCCTTCTTCCTTCTTATTCTTTTGTGATGAAGCTTCCCCCGAATCGGTAGCCTTTTTATCTTTTCCAGATGCACCTTTCCCGGAGGAACCCTTAGAAAATAATTTTGAACCCAGTGCAGCCAGCACCACGACTGAGATAAGGATGATTAGAATTGTGGTCATGAAACAACCTTTAAAAGAGGTCTGAATTTTTTGAGCAGGCTGATTTTAACATTGTATAGTTTTGAAAAATAATCAATATGTGCAATGAGCAAGGGTTTCAGGGTGCTCCCGATGGTTGACTTTATGAATAATTGCTCGATAATACCGGTTTTTGTCAGCTTATGTTGTTTTATGATCGTTTAAATTGAGATTCTTAGAATATGCCCGAATTATTTTTAGAAATTGGTTCTGAGGAAATTCCATCAGGATATGTTCAGCCCGCTCTTGAGTTTATGCGCGAGGAACTGGCTTCCTATTTTACCCGCAATCGAATTAAAGCTGAAACCCCCGAGATTTTGGGTACGCCGAGGAGGTTGGTGATTTCAGTAAAGGGTGTGGATGCTTTGCAGGAAGATATTGTTGAGCTCTTTCATGGCCCCAGTGTCTCGGTGGCTTATGACGATCAGGGGAATCCGACTAAGGCGGCAATAGGGTTTGCGCGCGGCAAGGGGTTAGATGTTTCTGAGTTGACTCGTGATCAAACCACCAAAGGGGAAGTGGTTTGTGCTCGTGTAGAAAAAAAAGGCCGTCCTACTCCAGACCATCTGAATGAGTTCCTTCCTCAATTCATTGGTAACATTCCTTTTTCCAAAAAAATGCGCTGGGCAGATAAGGCACGTCCATTTGCGCGACCTTTGCATTGGATCACTGCATTATTTGATGGCGAGCCTTTGGATTTTAGTTTTGATGGTATTCCGTGCGGTAACTTTTCACTGGGACATCGATTTTTAAAACCGGATAAATTCCAAGTGAAAAACCTTTCCTCTTATTTGGAGGAGAGTGAAAATCATTTTTTACTGGTCAACCCTGAAATCAGAAAGCAGAAAATTCTTGAGCAGGTTCAAAACCTTGCTCGAGAAGCAGGAGGGTTGGTGGAAGAGGACTCGGAATTGTTGAGTATTGTAAATTATCTAGTGGAATTTCCCGTTGCCATCCGTGGAGATTTTGACTCCCATTTCCTGGAATTGCCCAAGGAATTATTGGTGATGACGATGAAGTATCACCAGAAATACTTTCCTGTCACGGATGGCAAAGGAAATTTATTGCCATGCTTTATAACGATCAGCAATATGCCTGCTGGAGAAGGCCAGGAAATAAAAAAAGGAAACGAACGAGTTTTGCGTGCCCGGTTGGAAGATGCCAGGTTTTTTTATAATGAAGACAAAAAGAAAAACCTGGATGATTTTGTCGAACCCTTGAAAGGGGTGGTGTTTCAGAAAAAACTGGGAACCCTTTATGAAAAAATGGAAAGAATTTGTGGGCTTTCGGGAATATTATCCACCCACACTTGTCCAGATAAGAAATCGCAAGCATTGAGAGCGGGTCGTTTGTGCAAAGCCGATTTAGTAACCTTGATGGTTTATGAATTTCCGGAACTGCAGGGGGTCATGGGTGGGTATTATGCGGCTCATTCCGGGGAGGAGTCTATTGTTTCCCAGGCGATCCTGGAACATTACCGTCCTGCCTTTGCGGGAGATGATCTTCCTGCAAGTGAGTTGGGAACAGTTATTGCTGTAGCAGATAAGCTCGATACCATTTTAGGTTGTATCGGGGTGGGTTTGATTCCCAGCGGGTCTGAAGATCCGTATGGCCTTAGGCGAAATGCATTGGGTATCATACAAATTTTCCTGAACCGGGGTTGGCAGGTCTCCTTGGACGAACTTGTTAAGGAGGGCCTTAACTCCATGGGCTCGAAGCTAAAGCTGGAACCTGAAACCATCAAGAATCATGTTATGGATTTATTTTCCCAACGATACAAAACCTATTTGAATGCCGAGGGATTTCCCTATGACGCGATTGATTGTGTTTTGTCTACAGGTCTGGATTCTATTGTCGACATCAGGGCGAAAGTTTCTGCTTTCTCCGAACTGAAAAAACAACCCTATTTCGAACCCCTGGCAATTGCTTTTCGTCGAGTGGTTAGCATACTTAATGATGAGGCTGAAGGCGAAGTGGACCCGGGGTTGTTAAATGAACCTGCCGAAAAAGAGTTATTCGAAGCATACTTGAAAGTTCGAGACCCGGTGCTCCGGCATATTCAAAACAAGGAATTTTCCCAGGCTTTAGAAAAGATTGTAGAAATAAAACCAGCTGTTGACGGCTTTTTTGACGGGGTCATGGTAATGGTAGAAGATGTTTCGTTAAGAAAAAATCGCCTTCACCTTCTTTATCAGATATCCGGTCTTTTTTCTGGGCTTGCCGATTTTTCCCGAATCATTTTGAAAAAAGGTTGAAAACCAATTTACCATCAGATAACCTAACACTATTCCACATGCAGACTCTTTTGACCCTAACTTTCAAATAGTTGGAGTAGGTTGTTATATGGCGCAAAAATATACTTATGCTTTCGGAGATGAAAATACCGAGGGCAAAGCAGATATGAATAACCTCCTTGGAGGTAAGGGCGCCAACCTTGCTGAAATGGCTTCCCTGGGCATACTGGTCCCTCCAGGCTTCACTGTTAGCACGGAAGCTTGCGTTTATTTCTTCAATCATAAATATACCTTCCCACCAAAATTATGGGATGAGATTCTATCCCGCCTGAAAGATCTTGAACGGTCTCTCAAACGAAAATTTGGTTGTACCGAAAACCCTTTGCTTGTTTCAGTAAGATCGGGAGCAAGAGTTTCCATGCCTGGCATGATGGACACGGTGTTGAATCTGGGTCTGAACGATATAACTGTTCGTGGTTTGGCCAAGAGTACCAAGAATGAATGGTTTGCCCTCGACTCGTATCGCCGTTTCATTTCTATGTTCGGAAATGTGGTGCTGGGAATTCCCGGAGAACGGTTTGAGGCCATACTCTCCAAGAAAAAATCAAAACGCCAGATCGAGTTTGATACGGAACTTACTATTCAAGAGTTGAAGGCACTCATCAAGCAGTTTAAGTCCTTGGTTACCCGTTTAACTCATGAGGAGTTTCCAGAGGATCCTCTGCAGCAATTGCGTATGGCGGTTGAAGCTGTTTTTAACTCCTGGAACACTGAACGGGCGCGAACATACAGAAGGTTAAATGGCATTCCACACGAGTGGGGTACAGCGGTCACGATTCAGTCGATGGTGTTTGGCAATATGGGCGATACTTCTGCTACCGGAGTTGCGTTCACTCGGAACCCCGCCACCGGAGAGAAAAAATTCTATGGGGAATACATGATCAACGCCCAAGGGGAGGATGTTGTAGCGGGAATCCGGACGCCCCACTCGATCGAGAAGCTTGAGCAAGACATGCCAGAGGTATATCAGGACCTGGTGAAAGTCTACCAGAAACTGGAAAACCATTACAAAGACATGCAGGATCTGGAATTCACCATTGAAAACCAGAAATTATTTTTATTGCAGACCCGGTCAGGTAAACGTACGACGGCCTCGGCCATTAAAGTGGCAATAGATATGGTGAATGAGGGGTTGCTCAGTAAACGGGAAGCCTTGATGAGGGTTCCGGCAAACCAAATGGATCAAATCTTTCATCCAACGATTGATCCCAAGGCAAAATTAAAATTGATAGGGAAAGGTTTGGGGGCCTCGCCCGGTGCGGCCGCAGGAAAGATTGTATTCTCTCCTGAGCGTGCTCAAGAACTTGCTGAGAAAAAGGAAAAGGTTATTCTTGTGCGTATGGAAACATCGCCTGAAGATATTCATGGAATGAGTGTGTCGCAGGGAATTCTGACTGCCAAGGGAGGTATGACCTCCCATGCTGCAGTAGTGGCCCGGGCAATGGGGAAGCCTTGCGTTTCTGGGGTCAACACTCTGGACGTAAACGCGAAAAGAAAAAAATGCACGCTAGGGAACCTTCAACTTAAGGAACTCGATTCGATTACGTTGGATGGTACGACCGGCAGGGTGATTAAAGGGTCGGTGCCCTTGATCCAGTCTCGGTTGACTAATAATTTTACTAAGATGATGGCCTGGGCGGGGGAAGTGAGGTCTTTGCAGATTCGAGCTAATGCCGATACCCCGCACGATGCCCTAATGGCAAGGGACTTTGGAGCCCAGGGGATAGGGTTATGTCGAACAGAACATATGTTCTTTGACGAGGAGCGTATTTTTCTGGTGCGTAAAATGATTGTTGCCGAGGATGAAAAAACCCGCGATGAAGCATTGAAAAAATTGCTTCCCATCCAGCGCGGAGATTTTACGGAAATTTTTAAGGTGATGGAAGGGTTTCCGGTGACGGTAAGGTTGCTGGATCCTCCTCTACATGAATTTTTACCTAATACTTCAGCCGAGATTAAAAGTCTGGCTAAGGAGATGAAGGTGTCGCCGGGAACTCTGGGGAAAAAAATAGAAAAAATGAAAGAAGTTAACCCCATGCTCGGACATAGGGGTTGCCGGCTTGGAATTACTTTCCCTAATATTTATAGCATGCAGGTCAGGGCGATTATTGAAGCAGCTTGTAGATTAGTTAAAAAGGGAATAAATGTGTTTCCGGAAATCATGGTGCCGCTGGTCGGGCATGTGAGTGAATTTAAAATCGTCCGCGAACTTATTTTAGAGGCAGCTGAAGAAGTGATTGGGAAGACGGGTGTGGACCTGAAGTATAAAATCGGTACCATGATTGAGCTCCCCCGGGCCGCTATGACGGCAGATGAAATAGCGGTAGAAGCTGATTTCTTTTCCTTCGGAACCAACGATCTGACTCAGACCGCTTTCGGGCTTAGCCGGGATGACTCCGGTAGCTTCCTGAACGAATATCTCGAAAAAGGCTTATTGGCCCATGACCCATTTGTATCAGTAGATCAGGATGGAGTAGGGCAATTGATAAGTATCGCGGTTGAAAAGGGAAGAAAGGTCAAACCCAATATTCACCTGGGGATTTGCGGGGAGCATGGTGGAGACCCTGCATCGATTAACTTTTTTAATAAAATTGGTCTAGACTACGTTAGTTGCTCCCCCTATCGAGTGCCCACGGCTATCCTCGCTGCCGCCCAAGCTGTTATCCAGGAAGACAGTTGAACATATTCTCAGACTTTGTTGGCGGGATAATTGAAATTCCGGGAAAAAGGTTGACTTAGTTTTTGCTGGTCACCATAATAAATAAAAAATTCTTTAGTTTGAAAGGCTGGCCGCCACTATCGATATGTGGAGGCCAGTTTCATTTGAAATAACCTGTTGCCTGAGAAGGTACTCCGCTTGGAGGTAAGGAATGAATATAGCGCTCACCGGTATCACCGGAATGGTGGGTTCCCATCTGATCAAAAAAATTGTTGAAGAAAGCGATTCTCCGCATAACATTCGAGCCTTAATCCGTGAAGGTAGTGTGGTAGAACACTTGAAAACTTTTGAGGATGTGGATTTTATTATTGGAGGCTTGGAGGATCGAGAGTCTCTTGCAAAGCTGGTGCAAGATGCAGAGGTGCTGGTGCATCTGGCCCATTTTCCTGGTCCGGTTCAAACTTTGGATGAACTGATCAAGGTAAATGTCAACGGCTCATTTGATTTGTTGGAGGAAGCCAAAAAGGCCAAGGTCAAGCAAGTGATCTTCATGAGTTCGTGTACGGTGTTTGGAGAGGTTCTCCCCACTGTTGACAAGGAACATCCGATGGATGAAAACCACCCTGTTTGGCCCAGTAGTCTGTATGGTTCTATTAAATCTTCAATTGAAGGGTTTTGCCACTATTACCATAAGAGCCGGGCATTTGACTTAACCATCCTGCGGCCCGTAACCATGTATGGAGTGCGGCCCCAGCTTGACAAGTCCGAATGGTTTCAAACTATTGATTACCTTGCTACCAATTACAACGTGGACGTTAAGGGCAGTACCAAGTATGTTTCAGTGGGCTCAGTGGTGCAAGCCATTCAGAAGGTCATGGGAAATGCTGAGGCATCTGGGAAAACCTACCATCTGGTTGATGGACATATTCATAATATGGACCTTGGAAAATTGATTGCGGATTCCATTGATTCTTTCGGCGAAGTTGAAGGGGTAATGGGCGAAGATGGCGTGCCTATGTCCAGCCAAGCAGCTACGGAGCTTGGAGTCGAGTTTCCGGGTCAAGAAGGAATTGTGAAATATATTAAACTCATCCATAAGCTTCAGGGCGAATACGGTGGCGAGCGAAATATTCAAAACTGGTAGAGGAATAAAACGTGTCGTCTTTTACATCTAAAACATTCATCGACCGGTTGATTCGGGAAAATTTTAAATTTTTTACCGGAGTTCCCTGCTCGTTATTATCGGGTCTGATTTCATACCTGGAAGAAGTTGAGGATGCCAAATATATTCCATCAGTGAGGGAAGATTCAGCCGTGGGCCTATGTGCGGGGGCCTATCTTTCGGGGTCTCTTCCTGTGCTGCTGATGCAGAACTCCGGGCTGGGATATTGTCTTAACGCATTTACTTCACTGAATCTGATTTACCGAATTCCCGTGTTGGTCATTATGAGCTGGCGGGGCCAAGGGGGAAAAGATGCTCCCGAACACATCATCATGGGAGATATCAGCCAGAAGCTTCTGGAAACTGCCGGTATGGATTATGCCGTCTTAAAGCCGGAAAATTGCGATCAGGTTCTCGAAACCGCCCTGAAAAAAATTAATGAGGAGAAACTTCCTTATACGCTTCTTATTGAGAAAGGTTTATTTGATGAGAGGCACTGAGGCTTTTCAGGAATTACTGCCTTTATTGAAAGACGAACCCGTGGTGCATGCCAATGGATTCATATGCCGAGAGTCGTTTACTTTAAAAGACCGGGAAGCAAATTTTTATATGATTGGTTCTATGGGGCTGGCTTCTTCCATTGGGCTGGGGGTGGCTTTATGCAAACCGGACCGCAAGGTGATTGTGCTGGATGGGGATGGCAATGTCTTAATGGCTATGGGAACTCTTGCAATGATTGCCGCGCAAGCTCCTAAAAATCTTGTGCACGTTGTGATTGATAACGAAGTGTATGAGTCAACAGGAAGTCAACGCTCGCTTTCCAACCGGGTTCCTCTTGAGCTAGTTGCTAAAAGTTCAGGTTACCGGGAGGCGTTGCGTGTCAATAGAAAAGAAGAAATCAAACCTGCGTTTGAAAAGCTGATGAATTCCGAAGGACCCAGCTTTTTGTTGATCAAGGTGGAACCCTGCTTTGATCCTAAAACTGGACGCGTGACACACACTCCAGAAGAAATCACCAACCGCTTTATGAACTCCCTCCGCCGGCCGTGAGATTCTTCCCTCGTGCCCCGAAGGGGTAAAAGAGTTATCTCGGCTTGTTATATTTCTTCATTAGCCTTCATGCCCTTAAAGGGTACAACGAGCCCTTGCCCAGTTGCATTCCCTGCTAAGGGAGTTAGGCCAGAAGATCTATCGCGCTACCTGCTCCTGATTCAGATGCTACCGAATTACCCTCTTCACCACTCAGTTCACCCGTTTGATTAACAGGGGGAATAGGGCTGGATTGAGCTTCCTCCGTGGCAGTGCCTTGAGCTTCATTGGAAGCGGATGCTAAACGAGCACTTTTGCTCCCTTCGGTGGAACTTGTTTCGCTAGTTTGTTTTTGAGCTGCAGAGAAATTTCCCAGGCTTGAAACCTCCATGATGCGACTCCTTTTTTAAGTTGTAAATTTAAGTTTAAAAATCCGTTATATTTTTCAGAAAAAAATTATTCTGTAATACTGCTGATTCCATCTCGAATGGCAACTTTCAACTGCATTTGTTCTTCAGAAGGAATAGATTTAACCACCCTTTGGGTCTTAGGGTCTATGACCTTAAGCACCACATCGTTGTCATCCGTTACCGATAACCTTCTTTGTTCGCTATTCGAAGATGTTTGTCCACCCTTGCTGGTCTGAGCCAAGGCTTTAGCTTCAGCCGACAGGTCGACAGAGTCTCCTGATGGCTTGGGAGCAGAGGCCCCGTTTGACACAGATTCAGAACTTGATGACGATGATCGCGTTTTGGGTGTTGGAGCTTTCGGATTTCCTGCTGAGTTAATTGCTTGGGTATCCATGATACGTTCCCTCAACTGCTAATTAATAAGGCTGCTTAGTTAAGTAATTGAAAAATATGTATTTATTGGTTTCTCTCCTTGCGTTTTTAACTTTTTACCCAGTACACGCCTTCTTCTTAACGGTGACTTAAGAAAAATCTTTAGAAAAAAATTACAAAAAATATTTAAAAGCTTTTGATTTGAGAGAAAGGACTGAATGTGGGATGGATAAAGGTTTGAAATATACCTCCTTAGAGGTTATGATGTCGGGCCAAAAAATATTTGAAAATTATGTGGTTCAGGGAGTTTGACTCGGATTTCAGGGTCATAGCTTCTCCGCCTGTTGCTCTGATATGAATGAATTTCGCAATATCCTTAAATACGCTAAGCCGTATACAAAAAGCCTGATTTTTGCATTTCTTTGTCTGGCTTTGACTTCGTTGATCAATCTGGTTTTGCCTTTGATCGTTCGCAATATGATCAATGCTGTCATCGTTTTAAAAAACAATGAGGTGTTGGATAGTTTGGCGTGGGATTTAATTATCATCATTGGTCTTCAGGCGGCATTTGCGGTCACCCATAATTATATTTTTGGTTTCGTGGGTCACAGAATGACCACAGATTTTCGCATCGAATTTTTTTCTCACATCCAATCCCTTTCTTTGCGTTTTTTCCAAGAGCGTCGGGTCGGTGAATTATTGTCCCGCATGAATAATGATATATCAGTGATCCAGAATGCATTGGTGACCATTCCTGTAGCCTTATTGCGCCAAAGCATCACCCTGCTTGGGGCAATGGCGATTATTCTTTATCTGAACTGGAAACTGACGGGTCTGATTTTACTTATCTTGCCTCCCTTGATGATTTTTGCACGGGTATTTGGGCGGAGGTTAAAAACAATTTCGGAAAAGCTTCAGGATCATGTGGCGCAAGCGGTGGTAGTGCTTGAGGAAGTCATGTCGTCTATCAAGATAGTGAAATCCTTCACCCGAGAGCCTTATGAGCAGAATCGTTTTCAGGAAAAAATTGAAACAGCTTTTGAAAGAGCCGTGGATAAGATCAAGATATCTTCTTTTTTCGGGCCCTTCATATTGGGGCTTACTTTTCTGGTTTCTGCATTATTGATTTGGTATGGCGGATATCAGGTCATGCAAGGGACGACCACTCCTGGCGAACTGGCGGCTTTTTTCCTATACGCTCTGATTATTGCAGGACCCATTGGAACTTTTGTCCGGTTGTATACTCAGATTCAAGAAGCTCGTGGAGCCATCCAAAGAGTTTATGAGATTCTTGATACCCAGCCAATTATTCAGAATCCTGATAATCCGGTTTTCATTGAGAATATAACGGGCCGTATCCAGTTTGAAAATGTGAGTTTTGGTTATCAGGATTCCACCCAGGTGGTCCATAACGCTAGTTTTGAGGTGCTGCCGGGTCAAACGGTTGCTCTGGTGGGGCCGAGTGGAGCTGGGAAATCCACCATCATCAAACTCCTGCACCGTTTCTTTGATTCAGACTCCGGGGTCATTTCGCTGGATGGTCACGACATCCGCACTTTGGATCGGAAAAGTTTTCTCAGTCAGATTGCTCTGGTTCCTCAGGAGACACTTCTTTTTGGCGGAACGGTAAAGGAAAATATTCTTTATGGAAAACTCGATGCTACTGAATTGGAACTGGAAGAGGCCGCGCAAAAAGCCAACGCGCATGAATTTATTTCGAATATGGAAAAAGGTTATGACACCGTTGTAGGTGAAAAGGGAACAAAACTTTCAGGAGGTGAAAGGCAACGGATAGCCATTGCCCGGGCCATATTGAAGGATCCAAAAATTCTGGTTCTGGACGAAGCAACTTCTTCTCTTGATAATCGGTCGGAATCTCTCATTCAAGAAGCGTTGGATACGCTAATGACCCACCGAACAACTTTTATCGTGGCGCATCGGCTGAGTACGATCCATAAAGCAGATCAGATAATAGTACTGGATAAAGGTTGCATCGTTGAAACAGGCCAACACGAGGATTTAATGAACCAGAAGGGTTTGTATCACACGTTATATACAATGAAAATGCTGGACCCAACCACTCATGAAGGGTCAGGTTTGTGATTTGGCTTGAAGGGGTGGATGCTCACAAATCATAAAACAATACAAGATGGGGGATGGAGGGCGCAGGATTATTCTCCCGGGTCAGCACCAATTAAAAAACCTATCAAATGTGCTTTTTTCTCTGCATCGCCGCGGTAATAGGTACGCACCAATCTCTGGATCAACTCATTTAAGTTTGGGTCTTCCCCATAAGTTTCCATAGCCTCATTGACGCAGGGTTCTTCACCACCTATGGCCTGTTGCGTCTTATTGATAGGTCCTCTTCCCGTTAGCAACCAAATAATATTGAGGTCTGTATGCTGGTAAAGCTTTGCGATGGTATCGGCTGAAGGCAGGGATTTATTATTCTCAATATCCGACAAGGACCCCTGGGAGATTCTGATCAATTTAGCCAACTGAAATGACTTTAGCGGCAAAGATTTTCTCCATTGCCGAAGACGAGACCCTAAGAATTTCGCTGTGCCTGATTTTTTTTCTTGCATAATACGGTATACCTAATTATAATTGATAATGCGAGGTTGTATCCTTAATTAATCATATAGCCCAAAAATGCCTCAATAAAGTTTCAGGCAATGCCAGTTGAGGGATGCTAGAAAAGCTTTTTCTTTAAAGAAACTTTGAAATAAAAAAGAACCTGACTCCCCAAATCTTCAATGTCAAACCAGGCCTGAGAGGGAAAGCTTGCGGTCAAAACTTTAGGTAGTTTGCCCAACCTTTAAACAGTCTATACCTTTATAATTCCTTAAAATATTCTTGCCGTCAATCTTTTTTCTAATATTTTCTGATTTAAAATTTTTACATTAATGTGAGAATTTTATTTATGCTTATAAAGAAATATAGGGCGGGGGATTTAGAAGTCCAAGGATAAAGCGGATTTTTTAGGTAAAAGGATTTGAAAAATCCCGATCATCTCATTAAAAGAATAATGTTCGACTAAGAATTTGTATAGGTATGGGGAATAACTGGAGAGTCTTCTTTCCTCCTTCCCATCGATAGCGATGTCCACATAAATCACCACTTTTGGTAGGCGATTTTTCAACAATTCTACTAATTCACGTTCTTGTTTTTCCTCAAGCATGCCCGGTAAAACCCATTCATAAGGAGTTGGGTTTATTCGGCCAGAAAGAAAATAAAAAATAGGGTTCAACGGCAAGGCCAAAATGGCATCTCCTTTTTGGGAGTGTAAGTTTATTTTTTCAATGACCCGCTTGATCCATTTTGCCTCTGCGGGACTGGTATAGACATCTATTTTGTCGAGGGTGAGGCGAGTGGTTTCCAACTTCAATGCGCCAATGCTACCCGCATAGAAACCGTGATGTGTGTTCATCTCAATAAAAAACATGAAGGGAATGAAAATAATAAGCAGATTCAGCGGTAGCCGAGTTAAGCCGCTAAATTTCCTCTCTGGTTTATGAAAGGACAAAACTTTTTTTCTTATTCGATACAATAAATAGCAAAGGAGAAGATAGAAAGGCGGCAAAGTTCTTAGTAGATTGTCAAATCCCGCCCGCCATATTACCAAGCCAAAGGCGCAAACGCCGAATAGTAGAATAGCGATAACCATCAAGTGGGTAATTTGGAGTGATTCTTTTTTGAGGAGGAGCTGGTAAAAAAGAAAGAGTGCCACAACTCCATAAGTAAAAATAGGAAAGTAGAACAAAGCCCATTCAAACATTTGATGGTAGCCAACTTCTTTGAGAACTGTAAAAAATGGGAAAATTTCCGGAAATGGATTTCCCCATACTTCATGGGCATCAACCACCAGTTTAAAAACCTTGGTGAAGTAGCCGTCTTGTCCCAGATAAACAGCAAACAGGAATGCAATGCTGGAGATCCCACCAGCGAGATAATAAGTCTTGGCTGGGGTGGAGGAGCTCGGAGTCACTTTTCCCGGCGAAAAGTGAAAGTCATCGCGCCAACGTTTTTGGCTCAACATTAAGGCGAGTACAACCAGGCTAATCAGAATTGAAAAAAGGGTTACTTCAAACTTGAAAAATGCGCTTAAAATTATGCCAGCGCCAAGCCACACAAAAGACGTGAGGTTTCTCTTATCTAAAATCTTTATAAGAAAATACAGGTTTAAAACGACAAAGAAGGTGTAGAAACGGTTGTAATACATGGAAGGCGCAGAAAGCATAAACAGCGAGGAAAGTAGTGCGAATCCGGCTGGCATGATTTTTCGTCCTATAGAATAAATCATTAATACCATAGGAGGTGTAATAAGCAGGACTCCAATGCGCAAGCTTTGAATTTCTACTCCAAACAACTTAAAGAACAGCATCCCATACCAGTATCGACCGGGGAGGTAACCATTGGGGTTGAAATCAACAAGAGCCTCATCTCCATTAAGTGTCCTTAAGGTTCCGTTGGCATATCCTCCCTCGTCCCAGATATTCAATCCATATTTGGAAAAAAACCAAAAATAGGCGAGTAGTGCCAGATAGAGTAGGCAAACCTGGCCCCATTGTTTAGCAAGAGAGTTTTTTGTTTTGGAAGGGTTGTCCATTTTTCGACTTATTCTTTTACAAACGCCTGCATTTCTTGCGCGAGACTCTGGTTTTCCTTAAGAATATTTTCAAAGTCAGAATTGAAGTCTTCAAGGATATTAAGCCGTTGCTTTACTTTGAAGATTCGGGCAAGGGATTGCTCAATGGTTGCATGAGGGATTCTTTCTGCCTCAATATCCTGGATCATGGCATCCTGAAGGGCAGTGACTTTTTCCAAATCGTGGCAAATGAGAAACAGGTCGATTCCGGCCTGGGTTCCCAATACTGGGATGGATTCCAATTTTTGATCGATGGCTTTCATTTCCAGGTCGTCAGAAATAAGGATTCCGTCAAACTGAAGGGTGTTTCTGAGTAATTCACTCATAATTGTTGGGGAGAAGGTAGCGGGTTGCTCGGAATCCCAAGCCGGATAGACGACATGTGCCGACATTATGACTTCCAGGCCTTGTTGGATAGCTTGCGCAAAAGGGATCAGCTCGGTTTTTTCAAGGGACTCCCGCGTCCGTTCCACTCGAGGCAAGGTTAAATGAGAATCCTGGGACGTATCTCCATGTCCCGGAAAGTGTTTGCCAACAGGAATAACTCCGGCTTCATAGAATCCACGAATTAGCTCGACCCCTAAACGAGCTACTTTTTCGGGGTCAGTATCCAGAGACCTTTTCCCAATGATCGGATTTGCTGGGTTGGAATGAACGTCAAGAACCGGAGCATAATCCATATTAATACCTATCGCCCGCAATTCCTTCCCCATTCCAAGCCCGAACCGATAAGTCAGGTCATTTGAGTTGGCCTGTCCCAGGCAGGACATAGGGGGAAATTGTGTAAAGGGTGCGCCCAGTCGAGCTACCCTTCCTCCTTCCTGATCCACCGAAATGAAAAGTGGCGGAATTTCGGGATTGTCTGCATTGAGCGATTGAAGATCATTGATTAATTGAAACAATTGATCGGGATTCCTAAAGTTGCGTTCGAAGAGAATCAAGCCACCAACGCCCTGCTGAAGGATCAATTCTTCCGTTCGGGCGTTGAGGGAGGTTCCCTCAAACCCTGACACAATCATTTGGCCGGTCTGTTGTTTCAGCGAAAGCAAAAGGAGTCAGTGTTGGAAAGTGTTGATGAGCGGTGTGTCCGATGGCAATTTCCTGCCGCAGACCCATTCCTGTTTCTAAAAATCAAAAAGGTTTGCTGTTTTGGCGAGTGGGCATCGTTGCCCGGTTCGGCACCCGTATGTTACCATAACTTAATAACTCGATATCAACATTCAATACTTATATATATGCAACGCAGAGTGGTGATTACCGGCCTTGGTGCAGTGAGCCCGAATGGCATCGGTTTAAAAACTTTTTGGGAAAACACATGCAAGGGGATCAGTGGCATTGATCGTATTGCCAGCTTTGATCCTTCCGGCTTATCCTGCCAAATCGCAGGTGAAGTGACCCAACTTGAACCTTCCCATTATTTCTCAGCATCGGATTTAAAAAAACTGCCTCGTTCGGTCCCACTTGCTGTGGCGGCCACTCAGGAAGCTTTGGCCAATGCAGGAATTGATCTGTCGGATTTTTCGGAAGAGGATTTTGAAGGGCTGGGAGTTCTTGTGGGAAGTGGGGGCTCGGGTTTCGATTATTCAGAAAAACAATTTGAAATTTTTTTCTCTAAACAAAAGCATAAAATCAGTCCCTATGCGATTTCAAATTCATTGGTGGGTATGCTGTCCAGCGAAATCTCCATGTATTTTGGCCTCCATGGTCGGAGTCATGTGATGTCCAATGGGTGTACCAGTTCTACCGATGCGATGGGTTATGCTTTTAATACCATTCGCTTCGGTCAGGAAGATTGGTTCGTTTCCGGAGGAGTAGAATCCTGCGTCACCCCTGCCATGATGCAGGGATTTGAAAGAATGAAAGTCAATCCAACAAATTATAACGATTCGCCAGCGCGAGGGTCTCGCCCATTCAATCGAGATCGGGAAGGTTTTGTGCTCGCCGAAGGCTCATGGATGGTCATTCTGGAAGAACTGGAACACGCCAAGGCACGGGGAGCGGAGATCATCGCTGAAGTTCTGGGTTACGGCACTACCTGCGATGCATTTCATCGGGTAGCAATGATGCCGGATGGGAAACAGTCTTCCAGAGCCTTAAACCTGGCCTTGCGTGATGCGAAGGTGAATAAAGAGGATGTGGGATATATCAATTTTCACGGAACGTCTACATTGATCAATGATAAAGTCGAGACGCTTGCAGTAAAGCAGGCCTTCAATAGTCATGCCATGAACATTCCTTCCAGTTCTACAAAATCCATGGTGGGGCATCCGCAAGGAGCATCGGGGGCACTGGGGGTAACAGTTTCGGCTTTGTCCTTAAAAAATGGGTTCATGACTCCCACTATTAATATGGAAAATCCGGACCCGGAATGCGACATGGATTATGTCTCGAATGTAGGAAGAGAAAGCAAAATAAAAGTCGCTGTCAGCAATTGTATTTCGTTCGGTTCAAAAAACTCCGCGATGGTCCTGCAAAAATATGAGTAGAGCCATGAATGTTTCCTTAATAAGTAAAATAATGACAACCGCGCTGGTTGTTTTTGCGTTATCAGGTTGTGCTGAAAAGCTGGTGGATGTAAATGTCACCATTGTTGACCAGAAGACCGCGTTGGAAAATCAGATTCTAGGAAGTTATGAAGAGTTGGGCAACGAGGTTCTCCTGCTTGCCTCGGTGAGATCTGTGGATGAAGAAGGTAAGCTCAAGCCCACCGTTGAAATTCCGCAAGGAAAATTAAAGGCGCTCAGGGCTCTGCAACGACAGGAATTCAACCGGGATGATATTCAGGAGTTTAAACAAATACTGGTAGCCGGAGAAGGTAAGGATGGGTTTCTGCAATTTTTTGAAAATGAACGGACTAAAACCGATACCCAGTTCAAAGAATTTTCGAAAGCCATTATTGCAGAAGAAAATGAAGATCGACTTATTGTTTTGCAACGAATCGTGGCGACCAACGAAAACTTCACCGAAAAAGATCTCCCAAGAGTACAGAAAATCTCTGCCAGCCTCAACCGCGACAACGCTAAACCCGGAGAAAAAATCCAACTCGAAAATGGCGAATGGTCAATTAACGGTAAGGCTAAATAATCGTTATTGGGCAAGTAACCCGTTAGCTCGACTTAATTGGTGATGGGAAAGGTTTTGAAATTTGAATAGACGTGCGTTCAAACAACAAGATTGGATTTTCTTTTCAGGTATCCTCCTAAACTTATTTTTCGCATCACAAGTTATGGCACTTCCGGCCGACCTCGAAACCGGACGCGATATTTTCTATAAACATTGCAAGGCCTGCCATGGCGATAAAGGCGATGGCAAAACCTTCGCCGCCAACGTGCTGAATCCTCCCCCAAAAAATTTCACCGCAGAAATATCAAAAAAAGAACTGACAGAAAAACGGATGACCAACTCCGTCACAAAAGGAAGGAAAGGCACCGCCATGATGCCTTGGGAATCGAACCTCACACAGGAAGAAATCCGGGCTGTGGTGATTTACATCAGGCAAAAGCTAATGAAACTGAAACCACCGAAAAACGCTGATAAACACTAATGAGAATCAGCAGATAGCGGAAAATGATCTGATTTTCTTTTTAGCCTTAACGGCGTTTTTTACTTCCTCATTTCTTTTCCGAGTTTGTTTTCAATTGAGGCCATTTTAGATTCCAGCCTGCCTGATTTGCCTTCGCGGTAATCAATCTTGATGCCGCAGGTGATACGCTTGCAATCCGCCCTCATGGTCTCGTAACATTGCTTGACCACTCCCATAACTTCATCGAATTCGCCTTCCAGCACCGTTCCCATCGGATTGAGCCTGTAGGGCAAGCCGCTATCATCAATAATTTTAAGAGAACGGCTAACCTGATCGCTAACGCTTTCGCCCTTATCCATGGGGCTCATACTGAACTCAAGCAATATCATGACTCATAACCTCGAACGTAAAATATTGAAATATTAGAGATGTGCTAATAATAATTGCTTGCATTTTAGGGCGAAATTGTGGAATGATCAACCATCCCATCAAGAGATTGCGGGAAATCCTAGTAAAGGCGGTACCTGTTTTTTGTCCCAGTTAGATGATCTGCGCCAGCAGATTGACAAAATTGACGATCAGCTGTTAAAGCTGGTCAGTCGCCGTGGCCTATTGGCCCAAAAAATCGGCGATGAAAAGTCCCGTCAGGGGAAGGTAAAGCATTTCCATGTTCCCCACCGTGAGCGGGCTATCCTTGAGAGGCTGAAGGACCAAAATAAAGGCCCTTTTCCCGACCCTTCTATTGAATTCATTTTTCGTGAGCTATTTTCGGCTACATTAGCTTTGGAAAAGCCTTTGAAGATTGCTTTTCTTGGGCCGGAAACTACATTCAGCCACCAAGCGGCAGTGCGGCATTTTGGTCATTCATGCACGTTCAATCCTTGCGGAAATATAGAATCCGTTTTCTCAGAAGTCGAGTTGGGCAACTCCGATTATGGAGTCGTGCCTGTAGAAAATTCCATTGAGGGGGTTATCAATCTGACTCTGGATTGCTTTGTCGATTCGCCTCTTCATATTTGCAATGAGACACGGCTTCCCATTGGTCTATTCCTTTTGTCCAACGCAACCGACCGAAAAAAGATTCAGAAAATTTATTCGCATCCCCAGCCTTTGGCACAGTGCAGAAACTGGTTGAACCGCAACCTGCCGGGTGTTGAACAAGTCCCTGCTTCAAGCACGGCCCAAGCAGCGGAGCTAGCAAAACAAAATAAGAATACCGCTGCTATCGCGGGGGAACTTGCGGCAGAGGTTTATGGATTAAAAGTTGTCGAAAAAAATATTCAGGACCGGGCCGAAAACCACACCCGCTTTCTAGTCATTTCAAAAGACCAGGCTAAAAGAGCCAAAAAGAACAAAACATCCGTCATGTTTTCTATTACCGATGAAGCCGGATCTTTGCTCAAAACTTTGCAGTTATTTGCCAGAAATAAAATAAACTTATCTAAAATTCAGTCTCGTCCTTTACGCAACCGGCCTTGGGAATATTTGTTCTATGTCGATTTTATGGGGCACATTGAAGATAAATCAGTTGAGCGTGTTTTAAAAACATTGGGAAAACAAGCCCTGTTTATACGGGTGCTGGGCTCTTACCCTGAAAAAGGGCAAGCATGAAGTTATTCAGGAAAATGACTGTAGTCGGTGTTGGCCTGTTGGGTGCCTCTTTAGCCAAGGCCTGTAAAGAACGCGGTCTTGTTGAAGAGATTGTGGGGCATGGCCGAAACCGAGAAAACCTGGAAAAAGCCAAGTCCTTAAAAATCATTGATCATTATTGTGCTGATTTATCAGAAGCGGTGAACGATGCAGACCTGATTGTTTTGTGTACGCCAGTTTCCACCATTGTTCCACTGATTAAAAATATGATTTCAGAAATTCGACCTGGGACCTTGATCACCGATGTTGGTTCAGTGAAAGATCCCGTTGTCTCTGAAGCAGACAAACTGATTCCGGACGGTAATTTTGTCGGGTCGCACCCCATAGCTGGAGGTGAAAACTCTGGTTTGGAAGCTTCCACTGCAGATTTATATCAGGACGCAAAATGCATTGTGACTCCAACTGAGGCAACCAATAAAACAGCTCTGGAAAAAATCAATGCCCTTTGGCAGGCAGTGGGCATGAATGTCATCAGGTTATCTGCAGAGGAACATGATTTCATTTTTGGAGCAGTGAGCCATTTGCCCCACATAGTGGCGTATGCACTGATGAACACGCTCGGGGCCTTGAGGACCAAAGACGACCGTGAAGTCACGGCATTTTCGGGAGCGGGATTGAAAGACATCACAAGGATCGCTTCTAGCGACCCGGTTATGTGGCGAGACATCTGCCTTTCCAATCGCAAGCATTCTCTGGACCTGATCGACCTGTTTCAGATTAAATTGGATGAAATTCGCAGCATTATCGAAAAGGGAGACGGGCAAACTTTAAAAAATGAATTTATAGCCGCAAACAATTACCGGCTCAAGGTGATTTGAAGGAATGATTATTGCCATAGATGGACCAGCAGGCAGTGGCAAAAGTACTGTCGCCAAGTTAGTCGCCAAAAAGCTGAATTACCGTTACATCGATACCGGCGCCATGTATCGGTCTGTAGCCTGGGTCGCTCAGAAAAATGGACTTAACCTTGCTGACGAAATAGCGATGGCAAAGATTGCCGAGAACTTGAAGATAGAGTTTATTCCTAATGCGAATGGGCAAACCGTGCTGGTGGATGGGGAAAACGCTACAACCGATTTAAAAAATGAAGTAGTGGGCAAAGGGGCCGCAACAGTTGCTGCACAGGAATCCGTCCGTGAGTTGTTGGTAGCCCGACAACGTCAGATCGGCGAAACTGGCAATGTAGTAATGGATGGTCGGGACATCGGGACCGTGGTATTCCCCCAGTCCGACAAGAAATTTTTTTTCGTTGCCGATGCAGAAGAGCGTGGGCGGCGGCGATATGAGGAACTGAAATCTAAAAATCCGGAGTTGGATTTGAAAATTATTATCGAGGAAATTCGACAACGTGACTACGAGGACTGCAATCGAAAGATCTCTCCCCTGGTCAAGGCAGAGGATGCCCTGGAAGTCGACACCACTCGGTTAAGTATTGAAGAAGTTACTGATCAAGTTTTGAAAAATATAAACAACCCAACCTGAAAGAAAGTGAGAAACTGGAGGTCATGAAAATATCCAAAGAATTACTAGAGCAAATGGAAAATGATGACAAGGCGGAGCTGGAGGATTTAACTCCTAATCAAATCAAAGCCTATGAAGAAATGGAAGAATATTTTAACGACAGTCTCGGCCGGTTCAAGGCTTCGCAGATTATTATGGGCAAGGTAATTGCTATCTCTAATGGGCTCGCCACCATCGACGTAGGTTTTAAGTCTGAAGGGATGGTCTCGCTTTCCGAGTTTCCTGAAAACGGCAAGAACCTGGAAGTTGATGAAGAGATTGAGGTCTTTCTTGAAAAGGTTGAAGACAACCATGGCAATGTTGTCTTATCCAAAGAAAAGGCTAATAAAATTAAAATCTGGGATGATCTGGTCAAAACTTATGAGGCAGATGAAATCATTCAAGGTGTGGTTGTCGCCAAAGCCAAAGGCGGATTAACCGTTGATATCGGACTTAAGGCATTCCTGCCTGGTTCTCAAATCGACTTGCGCCCGATTCGCAATCTGGAAAAACTGATTAGCGAAAAGTTTGACATGAAAATCATCAAGATGAATAAAAAACGCGGAAATATTGTTCTGTCGCGGAGAATTCTCCTTGAAGAGCAACGCAAACAACTTCGCGAAGGCACTCTGGAGAAAATGGGTGAAGGTAACCTTATTGAAGGTATTGTTAAAAATATCACTGAATACGGAGTGTTCATCGATCTGGGCGGAATTGACGGCCTGCTTCATATTACCGACATGTCCTGGGGCCGGGTCAATCATCCTTCCGAAATGTTTTCTATTGGGGACAAGGTCACCGTTATGGTTCTCAAGTACGACAAAGAGAAGGAACGCGTCTCACTGGGGCTCAAGCAAACCAGTGCCGATCCTTGGGTAGATGTAGATAACAAATACCCGGTCAATACCCAGATCAAAGGAAAGGTGGTCAGCATTACGGATTATGGAGTATTCGTCGAGCTTGAAAAAGGGATTGAGGGATTGGTCCACATTTCCGAAATGAGCTGGAGCCGCCATGTCAAACACCCGAGCAAAATTGTTTCGATCGAGGATGAAGTGGAAGCAATTGTGCTGACCCTCGATAAGGATAAGAAACGAATTTCTCTCGGGATGAAACAAATTGAACCTAACCCATGGGAAAAAATTGAAGATAAGTACCCCATTGGTACTGAAGTTGAGGGTACAGTTCGAAACCTGACTGACTTTGGAGCTTTCGTTGAACTGGAAGACGGTGTGGATGGTTTGATTCATATTTCCGATTTGAGTTGGAAAAAAATCAAGCACCCTTCTGAAGTCCTGAAGAAAAAAGATAAAATTACTTCAGCGGTCCTCAGCATCGACAAGGAAAACTGTCGGATTTCTCTTGGAGTTAAACAGTTACAACCTGATCCTTGGAATGATATCGCCGCTAACTATCCTATCGGCACCGAGGTCGAAGGTAAGATCATCAAGGTAACCGGATTCGGTGCTTTTGCGGAATTTGGTGATGGATTAGAAGGTTTGATCCATGTTTCACAACTCAGTTCGGAGAAAATTACTGATCCCGAATCTGCGGTAAAAGTGGACGATGATATTAAAGCAAAAGTAATCAAAGTGGATACCACTAACAAAAAGATTGCTTTAAGCATTAAAGCTTTTCAGGAAAACCTCGACATTTCGCAAATCGAAAAAGAACAGGTAGATCTGGAAGACTTTAAAGAAGAAGAGTAAGCTTTGCTGAACTCTGGACCCGCAAGGGTCCAGAGATTTAATTATGGAAAATACTATTTCAAACAAACCCCAAAGATCTTTTTTTAGATCTTTTTTCCGGTTTAGTGCAGGTCTCATTATCTTGATGGTGCTGGTATCCATCGGTTCTGCATTTTTACCGGATCGCTGGAAATCTCCTTCAGGCGATATAGCCTTAATTCGCATTCAGGGAATGCTCATGGATTCACAGGATATTGTCCGCCAGCTCACTGACTATCGACATAACAAGCAAGTACGAGGCATCCTGTTACGTATTGATTCTCCAGGAGGAGCGGTTGCACCGGCACAGGAAATTTACAATGAAATCATGAAGTTGCGCGCCGAAAATATTACGGTTTTTGCTTCCATGGGAACGGTGGCAGCATCCGGTGGATATTATATTGCTTGTGCGGCAGATTACGTTCTCGCTAATCCCGGTACTCTGACGGGAAGCATATCCGCTGTCATGGCATTTAACAATATTGAGGAACTTACTAAAAAAGTAGGTGTTAAACCAGATGTCATTAAGAGTGGTAAGTACAAAGATGTGGGTTCCCCATTACGAGCCATGAAACCGGAAGAGAGAAAACTATTACAAGATGTTGTGGACGATGTGCACCTGCAATTTGTTCAGGCCGTTGTTAAAGGTAGAGGGCTACCCATTTCAGAGGTCAGATTGATTGCTGATGGCAGAATCATGACGGGCAAGCAGGCTCTTGAGCTGAAACTGGTAGATGAATTAGGGGGGCTCGAAAAAACCAAAGAACTCCTGGCAAAAAAAATTGGTGTTCAGGGAAGGCCTAAAGTCATTGAAGAAAAAGAAAAAACTCCTTTTTTTGACTGGCTTCTCCAAGGCTCAATTCCCAGCCAGCTAGCCGCAAGCTTAATCCCTTCCTTCGGTCCAACCCTCCAATATGTATGGAACCCCTTATAAAATATATGGTTGCAGGGATTTCTCTGTAAAGCAAAGATAATTCCTTCCTCTTTTCTCAAGTAATAAAATCCCCTAATTCAGCCTCTTGAAGACGATTTTTAAGGAACCAAATTCAGCCTCTAAAAACGGGTAAACCCATTAAAATATTGGGCTTGACTTAATTTCAGCTAATGATATACTTCTCCGAATTCGTTTTCAAAGTAGCGGTTAAAATGTTTACCGGTGGGGGAGACTTTTTAATGACTAAAGCAGAACTTGTTGAAAGGGTAGCCAACCAAATCAACTTGACCAAAAAACAGACCGAGGTTGTGGTGAATACTGTTTTTTCAAGTATTACCGATTCGTTGGCTGAAGGTAAAAAAGTCGAGTTGAGAGGGTTTGGAAGTTTCCGAATCCGGCAGAGAAATGCCAGAGTTGGACGCAATCCAAAATCAGGACAAAAAGTGGACGTTCCATCCAAGAAGGTGCCTTTTTTCAAAGCGGGGAAGGAATTGAGGCAGTTAGTGGACGAACATGAAAAAGCTCAAGAGCAAGAATCCTGATCCGAGATTTTTTAGAAAAAATCATCATTCCATTCACATCGATATTTGGACCGCTTGACCAGGGTCTTTTGGCCCGGTTACCAGCACCCTCTCCAAAAATTAACCTTAGTTTCAATACCTTAACCTACAATTTTTCGAATAATCGTTCTGTGATCCGAAAATGGCTCTGACAGAACCCGTACTATTCGACCTGTAAAATTATGGCTGGCAGTTCTTACGGACAACTCTTTAAAATCACTACCTGGGGCGAATCTCACGGTAGCGGAATCGGCGTCGTAGTGGAAGGTTGCCCTGCTGGTTTGCCGCTTAAAGAATCCGACATTCAAAAAGATTTAGATCGAAGGAAAACCGGTCAAAGTAAAGTCACCACTACTCGCAAAGAAGGGGATCTGATCCAAATTATGTCTGGTGTCTTTAAAGGCAAAACTACTGGCACTCCCATTTCAATGTTAGTTATCAACAAAGATGCCGACTCTTCAAAATACGAATTGATTAAACACCTGTACCGTCCCGGTCATGCAGACTATACCTATGATATGAAATACGGGTTTCGGGATTACCGGGGTGGGGGACGAGCCAGCGCTCGAGAAACTGTTGGCAGAGTCGCCGCCGGAGCTATCGCTAAAAAACTTTTGGCTCGGGATAAAATCACCGTCACCGGGTTTACCCGACAAGTCGGGCCTCACACAGCAAAAACTATAAACTTCAAGGAAATAGAAAAAAATATCGTACGTTGCCCGGACGCGAAAACTGCCGAAAAAATGGTGGAAGCCATCATGCAGGCTCGTAAAGAGGGTGACTCACTGGGAGGCGTGGTCGAAGTCGTTGCCAAGGGTGTGCCCGCAGGATTAGGGGAGCCCGTATTCGATAAACTGGATGCCGATCTGGCCAAAGGGGTCATGAGTATCCCCGCTGTCAAAGGGGTGGAAATTGGAGCAGGATTCGAAACCGCCACCATGACCGGTTCGGAATGCAATGATGTTTTCGCCATGAAAAACAAAAAAACGACAACTCAAACTAATAATGCGGGGGGAATCCTTGGTGGCATTTCCAATGGTATGGATATCGTGGTTAAACTGGTTGTAAAACCTACCTCATCCATCAACAAAGCGCAGGAAACCATCAATCAAAAAGGAAAAAAATCTGAAATTCGCGTTGAAGGCCGACACGACCCCTGCGTTGCCCCGAGGGCTGTTCCTATTGCAGAAGCTATGGTTGCCCTGACCCTCATAGACCATCTATTGAGAAACAAAACTTCCCGATTGACTTAACCCTCTCAATATACTGAGCCCAATATGAGAGTTGGATTCGTTCAAAACAAACCCATTTTTGGAAATGTTCTGGAAAACCTCGAGGGTGTTGAAGCACTTCTCAAAGGTCATAGCGCTGATTTGTTTGTTCTTCCCGAGCTTTTTGCCACAGGCTATCAGTTTAAAGATTTTGAAGAGTCCCGCAGCTTGGCAGAACAGGTCCCCGGGGGAGTAACCACTAGTGCACTGACTGCTATCGCAAAAAAAATCGATGCCTATATCATTGCTGGCCTACCAGAAATCGATGAAAATAAGGTCTACAACTCTGCCGTTGTTACGGGACCCAATGGGTACATCGGAAAATATCGCAAGATCCATCTCTTTGATACAGAAAAAGCCTGCTTCCAAAAAGGGGACCTGCCACTCCAACTATTTGACATCGCTGGTGCAAAAGTAGGGGTTATGATTTGTTTCGACTGGCGGTTTCCTGAAACCGCGAGAACCCTCGCGCTTAGGGGGGCAGACTTGATCGCACACCCCTCCAATTTAGTCTTGGCTCATTGCCCGCAAGCCATGATTACCCGTTGCCTGGAGAATCGGGTCTTTGCGGTCACTGCAGACCGGGTAGGAATAGAAGACCGGATGGAGTCGCTAAACTTTATAGGCCAAAGTCAGGTGGTAGACCCAGATGGAAATATCCTGATCCGCGCATCTAAAACAGAAGAGGAAGTTCATGTGGTTGAAATCGATCTGGAAAAAGCCCGCGAAAAATTTCTTACCTCCAAAAACCACATTTTCAAAGACCGTCGCGAAGACTTTTACTGCTAGTTACTGAACTCAAAGATTTTAAAAGGCCTCTAAAAAAATTCGGTCGCTCATGATTCTGATTTTATCTGGCTCTGTTCATTAGGCAGGTTAATGGTAAAAGTTGTCCCCACGCCTGGTTTGCTATTAACCGTTAAGGTTCCATTGTGGTGTTCAATGATTCTTTTACAGATCGCAAGACCCATCCCCGTTCCTCCGTACTCATTTTTTCCATGCAGTCGCTGAAAGAGTTGAAAAATTTTATCCTTAAATTTTTCATCAAATCCGATACCGTTATCCTCAATTTTTATAGTTACGTAGCCATTATCACCGCCCTGGGAAAATATATTTATAACAGGGGCAATATTTTCTTTACGGTATTTCAGAGCATTGCTGATCAGGTTTTGAAACAGCTGACGCATTTGTACGGGGTCAACCTCTATGTCCGGCAAGGTATTCACATTTATTGTTCCCCTGGACTCGGAGATCTGGGTCTCAAGATCTGACAACGTGTCTTCAATGATATTATTGAGTTTAAATTTTGCAAATGGAGAGACCTCGGTGGTTAGGCTGGAGAAAACAAGCAAGTCATTAATAAAATCATGCATCCTTAATATGGCGTTCTGCATGCGATTGATATAGTCGCGACTTTTTTCGTCTAAATCCTTATTAAAATCTCTCAGCTGGTCTCCCAATATACTCACTTTACGAAGAGGTTCCTGCAAATCATGGGAGGCTATAAAAGCAAAATCACTGAGGTCCTGGTTACTTTTCTCCAGGGCGGCTGTGCGTACCCCGACCAGCTTTTCAAGGTCTTCAAGATGCTTTTCCAGTTTCCTCTCAGCTTTGTGACGTTCCAGTTCGGCTTCGATTCGGTTAGCAAATACCTGCACAATAGCCTCGGGGTTTATGCTTTTTGATATTTCCATGTCATGCATAACCACTAAGAGTCCTATAATATTTTTTTCTTTATCAAACATCGGTACACCCAGATAGCTTTCGACTCCCATATCGATCAATAGCTGATCATCAGGAAAAAGCTTTTGAACATTATTCGGGTAGTGGCAATTTTTACCATTTGCCACGATTCTACAAGGGGTGTCCTTTAAGCCATACTCAAAGTTCTCAGCCAGTTCTCCATTCGCCCATACCGCAAGGGTTGAAGCTTTTTCCAGTTGATCCCCTTTAAATTCTCCAATGAAGGCGTATTTAACCATTAGAGATGTTGCCAGGTTCTTGACCAGTGATTTTAAAAATTCATCCCCTATAGCCGCAGAGGTTCCCACGACAATCTGCTTTAGAACTTCATCTGCGCGTTTAAATTCAGAAATATCCTTAAAAACTAAAACAGCACCGGTAAGCATGCCTTCCTCATAGATAGGTGTGCTGGTGAATTCAACAGGAAGGCGTGACCCATCCTTCCGCCAGTACACTTCATCTGTCCCACTATAAATTTCACCATCACGAAATGAATGGTAAATGGGGCAGTCCTCAATGAGGTAGGGGGTTCCGTCTGGCTTGGAGTGGTGAATTATCGAGTGGATGGGCTCGTCTTTCAGTTCTTCCAGAGAATATCCCATTAATTTTTCAGCCATAGGGTTGAGAAAGGTCACCTTGCCATCCAGGTCCAGGCCATAAATGCCTTCCCCAACGGATTCCAGAATAAGACTTCTGGACTTATTGGCTTTGGTAAGCTCCAGTTCAGCAATATTTTTCTTGATGGCATTTTCTTTAAATACCTGAAGCGCCTGACCCATTTCTGACATCTCGTCTTTTTTATTCGATACCCGAATCGGAGTTTCCAGATTCCCCCTTACAAGTTCCTGCATGATAAGGGTTAAATATTTAAGGGGATTAAGAAGGCGCCTGATTCCGATGCTGTATACAAGAAACAAAACAAGAACCCCGGAAGTTAACAGGAGAAGGTTTGTGAGCATCATGAAGAAGGACTTTTGATCATGAAAATGTTTTGTCATGGCCTGCGCCCGGGCATTGACAATTGCCTGAAAGGTTTTAATGTTTCCCATGATCAGGCCTTTTTGCTCATCATAATATTCTCCAAACACCAGCCTTCTTGCTTCGTCAAAATCCTTTTGTGCTACCGTGGCCATGGCCTTTTCTTCTGTTTTGATCAAGTTGTCGGAGAATCCTTTAGCCTTTTTGATATAGGCTAATTCTTCCGGTAACACTTTAAGCTCTTTCAGTCTTTCAACAGCTCTATCTCGAGATCGGATGACATTCACCTCATGCCAGAAATTGTCATAATGGATCCGGTCTCCAAATTGAACAAAGCGGCGAATTTCACTCGTTAAATAATCAGAACCTCTAGCCAGTTGTTCCCCTATCTCCTTCAATTCTTCCTGCTGGGTCAAAGCTTGATCGTGGGCTCTTTCCAGTACATTCATTTTGTAAGCTGAAAAACTGACCAGACAGAACAGGGCCACGATAATTATGAATATGTTTCGAAAAGTTGAAAATATTGACATGGTTATTTCTACTTTTTAAGTTTCCCCTTAAGGAATAACGAACTTGGCCCGCAATTGTACCTATAAAAGTCGAATAGCTTTTATTTTATGATGATCATGGTTATAAAAAGATTGCTACCGATAAATGCGGGATTGAGATCAAAAACTATTTGAAGAAGATGGGTTTTCGCTAACTATTTGATTTTAATATTTCCACTGCTTTCTTGTTGCCTGCAAAAATAACAAAACCTGAAAGGATATGAGTGAAATAACCCATCCTGAGGAAAAATATAAGTGCATTTTTGTAGAATGATAGACTGGGTCACGAACCCTGTTTGAAATGACCGATGCATCGGTTAAAATATAACTATAGTTTAAACCAAAGATATGAGGCTTCTAAAAAGCGGGAATAGGACCTCTGTAAATTACTGAGAGGAATAGAATGGGCAACGAAAAATCACGATTTTTAAAAAGAGACGATGGAACTATATATGATTCACTAACCAGCGTTACCTGGATGGCGAACGACTCACGGCTGGATACTGATAAAGAGGTTTCTTATGCAGAGGCAGAAGATTACCTGAAAAAAACCAACGAAAAAAAAGTGGGCGGGTATGATGACTGGCGCATTCCCACCGTTCATGAGGCGTCCTCCATATATGACAAAGAAAAATTAAATAAAGATGTTAAGGGCGGCGACATACATCTCGATTCCATATTCCCTCCTGGTGCGGCGAATTGCACCTGGACTGCATCCACCCGTGGCAAAGAAGCGCAAATTCTGTTCTATATGAACGGCTGCGCTTATTGGTACGGCAAGGATGATAAAACTATTTCGCACGCGGTACGACTTGTTCGCCGGGATAACAACTAGGCGTTGAGGCCCTATGTTGTAATAACTATGGCAATGTCTTTCAAGTAGAAAACACTTCAATAACCAGGCTTGAATTCTAATATGAGGCAGAGCAGTTCATTGTGAAGGCAATTTAAATTGTATTGAGCTTAACCTGAAGTATTTAAAAAATATCCGTAAGGTTTCTCATGCTAATATAAATAATATTCCATGCCCTGTGAAAAATTATGGCGACAAAAAAAAAGCGCTTGAAAAAGACTGCCTCGAAGGTAAAAAAAACCCCTGCCAAAGCTTCGCGCCCCATTAAGAAAAAAACAGTAAAGAAAGCTCCCTCTACAAAAAAAACCAAAGCAAAGAAAATCACCCCACCCAAATCCGAGAAACTTAAAACAAAAAAAAGATCTACATCTCTTTTGAGGAGAGGATTCAGTGATAAGTCTTTTCCCATTGTAGGCATAGGTGCATCTGCAGGGGGTTTGGAAGCTTTTGAGGATTTTTTTGCACATATCGACCCTGATACGGGTATGGCGTTTGTGGTCGTGACCCATCAACATCCCGCACATACCTCCGTCTTGCCCGAACTGTTGAGAAAATGCACCAGTATGGATGTCATACAAGTCACCGACCAGATAAAGGTCAAGCAGAACTGCGTTTACCTAAATCCCCCCGGAAAAAATGTAGCCATTTTTAATGGGACTTTTCATATCTCAGACTCTACGGAGCCGCGTGGTTTGTCTTTACCCATAGATTTCTTTTTTCGCTCCCTGGCACAAGACCAGAAGGACAAGGCGATTTGTATTATTCTCTCTGGAACAGGAACAGATGGAACCCTGGGTTTGCGAGCAGTTAAAGGTGAGTCAGGCATGGCGATGGTGCAGGATGAGTCAAGCGCCAAGTTCACCGGAATGCCCGGCAGTGCTCTCACCACAGGTCTTGTGGATTACACTCTACCCTCGAGCAAAATGCCTGCGCGGTTGATTAAATATGTAAAAGGCCCTTTCCTGTCGTCTTCCGCTCCTGCAGTTAAACTTGAGCCCTCCTTGGGCGATGTTATGCAGAAGATATTCTTGCAACTCAGGAACCGCACTGGACATGATTTTTCGGGCTATAAATCCAATACCACGCGTCGGCGTATTGAAAGACGCATGAACGTCCACCACATAAATAACCCGAAAAATTATTTGAAATATCTTCAGGAGAACCCGCAGGAAGCGGACGTCCTGTTCAAAGAATTGCTCATTGGTGTGACTGCATTTTTCAGAGATCCGGATGCATTTAAGATTATTAAAGACAAAATTATTCCCAGCATCCTGAAATCCAGGCTGAAGACCTCCAGTTTACGTTTGTGGGTTCCCGGTTGCGCCAGTGGCGAAGAAGTTTATTCTCTGGCTATTCTTTTTGAAGAATGCCAGAACAAATATTCCACAAAGTGCAATATTCAGATTTTTGGAACAGATTTAGACCCTCATGCTATTGATATAGCTCGAATGGGTCTGTATCCAGACGGAATTGCGGCAGATATTTCTCAGAACCGTTTAAAAACCTATTTCGATAAAGAAGACAGCAATTATCGCATCAGAAAAAGTATTCGGGAAATGGTAATTTTTGCTCCGCAAAACGTTATTAAAGATCCTCCTTTTACAAAACTGGATTTTATTTCTTGTAGAAACCTCTTGATATATCTGGAGCCACATCTACAAAAAAAAGTCCTTGCCTTGTTTCATTATTCATTAAAGCCAGAAGGTCAGCTTTTCCTGGGCAACTCAGAATCACTCGGTTCCAGCACCCACTTATTCAAACCGGTTAATAAAAAATGGAAAATCTATTCTCGCAAACCCATCCAACCAGGCCTTCTAGGTGTAGGATACACGGATGTTTTTACTTCACCTTTGGTTGATGGCGTTTATCAGGATACCAGCGCCCGAAATAAAGCTGACAAACAAATAGCCATCACCGATGTACAAACTCTGATGGAAAGACATCTGCTAAGCCATTTTGCCCCGGCAAGTGTTGTGGTGGACGAACGAGGCGGAGTTTTTTATATTCACGGAAAAACCGGAGCCTATCTTGAGCCTGCTGCAGGTAAACCCAGCCATAACATCTTGACCATGGCACGTGAAGGTCTGAAGATTGAATTGGCTACAGCCCTGCGCAAAGCCCATAGCCAGACAAAGCCTGTTTCAATAAAGGACATACTGATCAAAAACAATGGCGGGAGCACGATAGTTAATCTGACCATCCAAAAGATTATTGAACCTGAACAGCTCCAGGGTCTGTTCCTGATTATATTTGAGCCCTCAACAAGTAGCGTTCTCCCCACTTCGAAAAAGGCTAAAGCCAGTGTCCTAGACTTAAAGCAGAAGACTTCGCGCACAGAGGAAAAGTTAAAGACAGAACTTCAATATACCAAGGAGAGCCTGCAAAGCACGATCGAAGAATTGGAAACCACCAATGAAGAGCTCAAATCCACCAATGAAGAATTGCAATCCACCAACGAGGAGCTACAAAGTTCTAATGAAGAAATAGAAACCTCGAAGGAAGAGATGCAGTCGCTCAACGAAGAGCTACAGACCACCAACGCTGAACTGCAGGCAAAAATTGACGATTATTCCATGGCCAATGACGATATGAAAAACCTTCTCAACAGCACTAATATCGCGACCATATTCCTGGATAATGATCTAAACGTTAAGCGTTTCACCACAGAGGCGCAAAAGATCATCAACCTGATATCGTCCGATGTAGGTCGCCCTATCAGCGATATTGTTTCAAAACTGGATTACCATAACCTTTCTGAAGATTGCTCACAGGTTCTAAAAACATTGGTATTCAAAGAGATGGAGATAAAGTCAAAAGAAGATACATGGTACCAATTGCGGATATTACCTTATCGAACGGCAGAAAATAAAATCGATGGGCTGGTCGTCACCTTCATAGATATCAATGACCTTAAAAAGTCAGAACAAAAGGTCGAATACAATAAGGACCACCTTGAAGAACTGGTTCAGAAAAAAACCCGGCAGTCAGCAAAAAGTCATTCAAGGTCTAAGAGTTATTTTGAGATGCCATTAATAGGAAGTGTTATTTCAGATTTGAACAAAGGTTTTATAGATGTTAATGAGAAAATGTGCAGGATTACCGGTTACAAAAAAAAGGAACTACTAAATAAAACGTGGGACGAGATAACTCACCCTGACGATTTAAAAAGGGATGTCAAATTCATTGACTCGCTTATTTCAGGAAAAAGCGACACCTACTCAATAGAAAAGAGATACATCAGGAAAGACGGCTCTATTATTCCCGTTGAAATATTTGTCAGTTGTGTTCGACTAGAGAGTGGGGAAATAGAATATTTTATAGCCATGGTTAATGATATTTCCGGCAGAAAATAATGCCAGCCAAAATTAAAACCTGTACAGCTTGCAACCCTTCTATATGTTTAGTCATTAAACTTCGGGTGGCATATAAAAGAATGTGTTGTGGTTATGGAAATCCAAAAAGGTTTGAAAAGAGGTAAAAGTTAATGCAACAGAAGTCACATTCTCTGCTTACCGTAGAACAGCCCCCTTATATAGGTTCTTTAATAGACGGGTTGCTAAGTGACGGTAATAGACTGGAAGTAATAAGCGTAAGAACTCCCGAAAAAGCACTGGACTTGATTAAAGCTAACGTCCCTTTTTCGGTCATTTGTACAGAGAATGAATTCAGAGAATCTGAGATTACAGGAAAACAATTATTACAAAAATGTCAGCAGATAAATCCTTTGTCATCAAGGATACTTTGCTCAGTGTCGTTCACTAAAGGTCAATTTTTGTCCATGGTGAAAGACGATGAAATCCATTCCTATGTAGATAGGTCTGTCGGCACAATCAATGATTCCCTTTTAAGCGCAACTGAAATTAGCATTGAATACCATAAAGTTAATCTATTGAGTAATTATCTCGACAATTCAGACTTTAATTCTATTGATTCAGTTGCCGAGAGTTTGGGCCGGCTGGAAAAGATTGAAGGGAAAATTGGATGGAAGCTGGGGCCTTCACCCCTACTCTCGGCAAGTAGTTTCAAGGATCGAGAAGCAGAGGTGAATCAATTATTATTATCTAACGGTTCTGTTACCCATAGAGCCATAGTCGCGGCTAAAAAAATTTCAGAGATGGCAAGCAATGCTGGAATTGCCGGCAACAAGGAGAATGAAAGACTCCTACAAGTCCTGAACCATATAAGCCACATTAATACTTATTTGCTTGAAGCAAGCCTGAGCTTAGCAAAAAGGACAAACCAAATTAATAAAGGGCTTGAACAAGCTGAAAAAAACCTTCAACAGACCGCAAAAGTTGATGCATTCTTAAACCAATTTAGAAATGACTAAAAATAATCAAAGAATTTTTAATCATGCCCGCCCAAGAAAATCAAAAATTTCTCTTTGTCGCCAACGCATCCTCATTTCATGCACAATTTTTAACGAGTGCGCTTAATTGGGTTGCGCAATTTTAACATTTGGCGATTTCAAGCCAAAGAATGGAACCAGTGCATTGGGCACGGACAATTTTCGGTAGAGAACATGAAACTCCTCATCAGAAAGTTCCTGTTTTAAAAGTTGCTGAACTTGCTCGGCGGATACAATCTGCTGTGAAGGTTCATCAAACATGGTAACGCCAACACCCACCCAGTGGGTATGGATAAACTGCTGTTGCACCAGGCTTTCCACCCCCGTGCTGTATTCCATGGATTTTCTGATGATATGCTGGGCAATATAAGCCGGAACACACCGCCCTATCGCAATCACCTTTGAGGTCTCGCCCATGGGATACACCCTCAAAGCCACCTTTGTTGAACCGATCTCGCTAAATTCTTTAAAGACCTGTTTTCTTTGCTTGCGATAGGATTTTGAAATAAAACCTTCAATTTTGATGCGTTTTTTATCCACGGGCTCACATTTTTTCTCCGCAAACACGGGAGATGTAACCATCAGCCCCAGAATCACCAAAACAGGAACACCTTGCTTCATATAATGCTTCAATAACTGCCTAAGCCGATCATTTTTTGTATGCATCATGAATTTTCCTGTTTCTCCGGTTAAAAACAAATCCTCTGTTATAATATAATAACTGTTTGTTATTTGCTCCGACTACGGGGTCGTTTGTTTTTTAATGAATTCTTCAGCGCTTTGTTCGCTTGAAAAATAATATTCCTTGCCGTTAATAGTTTTGTGGATCGCTTCAGATTTTGGGATATACACCCCGTTATTGGGGTCTTTGACCATTTCTGTAGGTTCTTGTTCTGCAGACGAGCCTTTTGAAGGAAAAATTGTACGCGCAAGAATAACGAGCAGAACAACGACAATTCCTAATAATGCTAAACGGGCCATGTCCCTATTTTAAAGATTCGCCGCGCTAAATACAACCCGACATTAGTCGGTTGGGACAAGTATTAATATTATTTAATTGATTAGTTTGGTTTTTCCAAATCATGAATGATGAAACTAAATTTGAGCTAGATCAACCGGATCAGAAAAAATCTCTGGTACCGGCAGTCCGGGCGAAAGGGTCCCTGGTCCCGCTCGATCCTTTTTCCGCTTATATGCAGGAAGTCCGCAAGTATCCGGCCCTGTCCGAAGAGGAAGAAAAGGAACTGGCTATTCTTTATAAGGAATCTGGCGATCTGGATGCCGCCTACAAACTGACCACCGCCAACTTGATGCTGGTCATTAAAATTGCCATGACCTTCAAGCGCGAATGGCAAAACCTGATGGATCTGGTTCAGGAGGGCAATATTGGCCTGATGAAAGCGGTTAAAAACTTTGACCCCTTTCGCGGGGTACGTCTTTCTGCTTATGCCACCTGGTGGATCAAGTCGTATATCCTGAAACATATTCTCGACAACTGGAGACTGGTGAGGGTAGGCACCACCAATGCACGGCGAAAACTATTATTCAACCTGAAGAAGGAAAAAGAAAAATTGGAGCAGGAGGGCTTTGACCCCACTACCAAATTATTGGCAGAACGGTTTGGAGTAGACGAGGGAGAAATTATTGATGTCTCTGCCAGCATTGGTGCGATGGATGTTTCCATCGACACCCCGGTACGCCCTGATAGCCCCATGACGCCTGCTCAGACCCTTTCACAGGGCGGACTCTCTGTCGAAAGAAATGCAGAGCTAAGCCAGTTCCGGCAGATTCTTAAAGAGAATATCGAAAATTTTAAGGATGGATTGAATCCCAACGAAATAGAAATTCTCACCGAACGCGTTCTTTCCGAGGACCCCTTATCGTTGCAGGAAATTGGCGAACGCAGAGGCGTTACCCGAGAAGCGGTGCGCCAGGCCGAACAAAGGTTGCTGAAAAAATTTAAAATTTTTATCGAAGAAAACATGCCGGAAGCGGCTGATTATTTTCAAAACTGAGGAGGAGATATGAGTACCCGGACAGAAACTGACAGCATGGGAGAAATCGATGTCCCGGCCAGTAGTTATTATGGAGCCCAAACTGCACGATCATTGATCCACTTCAACATCGGCACCGAAACCATGCCACGCGAAATCATCCGAGGCATGGGCATTTTGAAAAAGGCTTCCGCTATCGTCAATTGTGAGTTAGGTCTTATGCCTGAAAACATCAAAGACCTGATCTGCCAAGCCGCTGATGAAGTGATCGAAGGAAAACTGGATGAGCATTTTCCACTTAGGGTTTGGCAAACGGGTAGCGGAACTCAGTCCAACATGAACAGCAACGAGGTGATCGCTAATCGGGCTATTGAAATTGCCGGTGGGGTCATCGGTTCCAAGGACCCGGTGCATCCCAACGACCATGTTAATATGGGCCAGTCTTCTAATGACACATTCCCCACTGCCATGCATATTGCCGCTGTGGAGCGCATTCGGGATACGCTCATTCCCACTATAACGACCCTGGCAAAATCGTTCAGGAAAAAATCTGATGATTTTAAAGACATCATAAAAATCGGAAGAACTCATTTGATGGATGCCACTCCGCTTACCCTGGGCCAGGAGTTTAGCGGATATACCACGCAACTGGAATACGCTCTTGACCGCATAGATGGTTGTATGCCCCGAATGTATCAAATCGCACTGGGCGGAACAGCTGTGGGAACGGGCCTTAACTCACATAAGGATTTCGCCATTAAAGTTGCCCGACAAATTGCCGACCTTACAGGGTGCCCCTTTGTTACTGCTCCGAACAAGTTTGAATCTCTCGCCGCACACGATGTTATTGTTGAAGCCAGCGGGGTTTTAAAAACTATTGCTTGTTCGCTCATGAAGATTGCCAACGATATTCGCTGGCTCGGGTCCGGTCCTCGATGTGGAGTTGGGGAAATCGTTTTACCTGCTAACGAACCGGGAAGCTCCATCATGCCAGGCAAGGTCAACCCCACTCAGTCAGAAGCGATGACCATGGTTGCCGCACAGGTGATCGGTAATGACACCGCCATAAACGTGGGTGGGTGCTCAGGTAATTTTGAGCTCAACGTTTTCAAGCCGGTGATGATTTATAATCTTCTTCAATCCATTCGCCTGCTTGCTGATTCCTGCCGGTCTTTCAATGACCATTGTGTGGTCGGTATAGAGCCCAACAAAGCACAGATCGAAAAACATCTTAATGGCTCACTCATGTTGGTCACGGCACTCAATCCGCATATCGGCTACGACAACGCCGCTAAAGTAGCCAAAAAGGCCTACCAGGAAAACAGCACCCTGAAGGAAGCGGCGGCGGCTTTGAATTTGCTCACGCCCGAGGAGTTTGATGAAAAAGTTCGCCCAGAAAAAATGATAGGCCCGAAGGGATGAGGGTCACGCTACATGGGCTCTTTTATATGCTTAGCCTAAAGCAGGGGTAAGAAAATAATGTTTCAAAATTGGCAAACTTTTATAGGGATTGTAGTCGTGCTGGCTATTTTACTTCCGATCATTTTAAAAAAGTTGTATTGACTTCTTTGTCTGGGAGAGATTTCATAACACCGAGCTTGAGCTTCCCAAGCTACTACAATTCGCAACTCCAAGAAGCACCCCGTTAAGGTTGGTCACCGCAATGCATTCCACATCGTGCTCCGACATGAGTTCCAACGCTCTGGACTTGGGTTCGTTGCCCTTTATCGTTACAAAAGGCCCCATATATTCCCGGATCGTAGCACCAGACATATCCTGCGATTTGTAACTCTCCAATAATTGATCCGCCGATACAATGCCAACCATATCCCCTTCATGCTGAACAAAGGCATGATCACAATCATTGATGATGAGATATTCGATGGTGTCAAAAATGGAAGTATTTGAATCCAGTGTCGGTGTGGGTGAAGCAAACTTTTCTATTGCCATCATGACTTGGCCTCGCAAAAGTTTTGAGCGTCCGCAGAATTTTCTCTCTCAACCTTTACAAAATAAGGAATTTTACAGCTTTCCGCAATCCCACAAACGCGGTAGACAAAAACACCTCAAATCTATTGAAAAGCCGTTATCTAAAGGACATACCGGCCCAATTTCAACTGTCCTAGTTTTGTTACAATACAGTTACGAAACCAAATAAAGCCATTTAATCCTTGCATTTATAAGATTGAAGTAATAGCTTTACAGTAACGCATAAAATATTTTAATCCATTGGGTGTTAATAATTTATGGATATCAGCAAGGATTTAGAAGCCTTGAAAAAAACCTCCTTCTCCAATTTTTTTGAAGAATTGGAACTGGAACGCATTTTTAACGCTGGAAAACAAATTTTCCTGAAAAAGGGCCAGGTTCTATTTTCTGAAGGCTCTTTTCAAGAAACCATGTACATCATTCTTGCTGGAAAAGTTGAGATTTATAAAAAGCATAAACAAATCGCGGTTCGGGGAACTGGGGATTTTTTAGGTGAAATGGCGTTGGTGGAATCCAAACCCCGTTCAGCCAGTGTCCGGGCACTTGCTAATACTGAAGTGCTGGAAATAGAAAAAGATACATTCTTTAAATATTTTGCTTCGAACCCAAAAGTGGTGTGGGAAATTTTAAAAGCCGTCTCAGCCAGAAACCGGGATGATCTCGAAATCATTGAAGGCGGCTATCAGGAAATCAGAAACAGCCGTGAAAAATACCGCAAGGTCATCGACTCGGTATCCGACCTAATCATTCAGACCGACCCTGACGGAAAAATTAATTTTGCCAATAAAGCAGTTAGCTTTATAGGATTTGATGTGTTTGACCTGATTGGTCGTGACTTTAATGAATTTTACGATGGAGATCTCAGCAGTTCCAGCAGGGCCCATATATTGACCAGGCGGGTTGGCCCCAGAACGACATCTGACCTGGAGGTTTCTTTTAAAGTAAACGAACAGTCCACCCTCTACGATTTTTGCAACAGCATGAGCTTTATGTTGACTGCTACAGGAATGTGGAGCGTGCCCCATGAGATGGTTATGAAAAAAGGAACCAATAAGGAATTTCAAGGTACCTTATTGGTTGCCCGAAAAGAGAAAAATGGTGGCTACCGGATGGTTTAAAACCCTCGCTATTTTTCTGTTCCCCCCATGGTTTAAACTCCTCTTTATTTACCGAATTTACTCAATCATCAAATAGTAGTATCGAAGTTTAAGAGAGAGGCTTCAGGAGTCTCACCGGTACTGGTCAGAATTTCCTGAACTCTAGATTCAATCAAGGCATCCAGATTTGTGCTCGATTGCAGGAGTGAAGATAAATCGGTTTGTTGGCTTGCCTGGCCACTCAAAAATTCAGTGATGCTATTACTGGAAATTCCCGATTGCTCGAAAATATTTTTCAGTTGATCAAAAAGTTCTTCCTGCCCTTCTGAGGACTTTGCTCGAAACGCAATCAATTCCGTAGCCGATAATTCTCCGCTTTGGTCCGTGTCGATGGAGTCAAAATTTGCTAGCAGGTCTTTACCACTCCCGGTCTCATCTAATTTCTTTTGAATTTCACTGGGGTCCAGTCCACCCGAGCGATTGCCATCCTCTTTTTGAACCTGCTGGAAAGCTTTTTGGGTAAAACTGTTAAGAATGGTTGAACCGAGTCCTCCACTGTCTCCAATCATTGGATCATCCTCCACCGAAAAGATGTTTAAATCGGGCTATACCATGCCCTGTATAATCTTATCGGCGGCTTAAAAAAATGACTTAAGCCTTTATTTGACATGCGTTATAGACATCAGAAAAACAAGGGGTTTTCGAGTTTTAATTGGCGTAGCGGAACATCTGATTGACGCAATGAAGGGCCCGTTTTTGAGTTTCCGGGTCGATTTCAATGATGCTAGGTGGATTGGGGTTTTCCAGGACGCCTAATATATCTTCCAGAGAATTGGATTTCATATATTTGCAAAGGGTGCAGCTTCCGGCAAATGTTTTTTCAGGAAATTCGGATTGCAGAACACCGGTTAACCCACACTCGGTGAGCAAAAAGAATGCGTCTTTCTCCGACTCACGCACATGGTCAAGCATTTGACTGGTGCTTCCTACATAATCGGCCTTACCCACCACTGAAGAACTGCACTCGGGATGAACAAGAATTTCTACGTCTGCAAAATTTTTGCGCACCTGATCTATGCTTTCGGGCTGGTACTCCTCGTGAACATAACAAGTGCCATCCCAGAGCTGGATATCTTTATTCACACCCCGAGATTTAAGATGGGAGATAACATTTTCACCCATGAGCCGGTCGGGCAGGAAATAAATCTTGTCGTTGGGAATTTTTTCAATAATGCCATAAACATTCGAGGAGGTGACACATACATCGCACTGGGCTTTCACCTCTGCGGTCGTGTTGATATAGCAGACGAAGGTATGATCAGGAAATTTTTTGCGAAGTTGGATTACATCGCCCGCTGTTATTCCATCGGCCAGAGAACAACCGCCATTGGGGTTGGGATCCAGCACCATTTTCCCGGGATTAAGAATTTTAGCGGTTTCTGCCATAAAGCGAACTGCTGAAAAAACGATGACATCGGCATCGGACTCCTTCGCTTTTTTTGACAGCCCATAAGAATCGCCGGTGTAATCGGCAACGCTATAATAAATTTGCGGCGCGACATAATTGTGAACCAGAATGATGGCATTCTTTTCGCGCTTGAGATCTTCAATCCTTTGTATGGTGGGGAGCAACAATTCACAATTCTCGCGGGTAAACCGGCAAACGGGATTACCCACCTGAATATCCTTAAGTTTTTCGTAGAGTTGTTCTGCGGTAACCATATTTCTAACCCGGCGGCCAGTTCAAGGCACGCCCACCTATTAAATGGAAATGAATATGAAAAACTGATTGTCCGGCACCTGCTCCGCAATTGACCACCAGTCGGAACCCGGATTTGTCGAGCTCTCTTTCCTTAGCCAGTTGGTTAGCCACACTGATTACTGAACCCATCATTGTATGGTCCTTTTCCTCGACATCCAGTAGAGTTGCCTGATGAATTCTGGGAATGATCAAAATATGCGTCGGGGCCTGCGGATTGATGTCGTTAATTGCAAACAACGTGTCCGATTCATAAACCTTATCGGAAGGAATACTGCCTTCGCTGATTTTGCAGAACAGACAATCACTCATAAGGTTTCTTCCCCTGTCCACCGGGACTTTTCACATCATTGCCTTCTTCACTTTTCTGATGAGGAAGGGGATCAAACTGAGCCAGGTGATTTATAATTTCTTCCTTGTACGAAATGAACGGATCCAGCATGAGAAACGGTTCATCAGTCTTACCCAGGCGAAAGCCGATCCAGTCTATGAGATAACCCATGTGAGAGTGCTGGGACATAAGTCTTTTAACAAGTTCTCCTCGACCATGGGCCCGGGTCCCTCTTGGAGGATTAACTTTAGAAAAGTTGACGGCCTCATCGGTGGTTTTCCTGTAACCTTCTCCGTTAGCCTCCAGACCCCAGAACAGGCCCGATTCCTTATTCAAATTATGATATTCCAGATCCAGGCTTTTCAGCCAGGGGTCATTCCACTCCAGGTTTTCTTCATTTCTGAATTCGTTAAGCATCCAGTATTTACTGGCCCAGTCTACCCTACCGATAACCGCTTCCGGACCTTTTGGCAAATCTGTCAAGACAGATTCCCAACCTTCCAAAATCCAATCTGTCTCTCGATCTTTTCCACCCAGGTATTGCTTACAGGTATTTAAAATATCCCATTGTATTTCCAGAGCGCTGGAAGAATCTCCCGAAGCCAGTTTCACATGCCACTTGAATTCTGGATCGCGCGAAATGGATCGCATGGACTGAACCGAATCTGCGAGAATCCATTCTCGTTTAGCGACCCCCAACTGCATGATTTCCAACATGAGCGTTGTCGTCCCCATCTTCATGGCAGTTGCAAACTCACTCATTGTAGAGTCGCCAACTAAGAGATGTATGCGCCGGTATTTGCTCGGGTCCGATAAGGGTTCATCACGCGTGTTGACAATGGCTCGGTTATACTGAACCCACCGGTAAAATTCGTTGGGAATGTGATCCGCCCTTTGTGAAATCTGGAAGTCCACCTCATCACCTCGATTTTCATCAGGCGTGACGCCTTCCCAGTCCCTAAAAGGGTGGGGATCGCAGGAGCCAATGCGACCCGCGCCGCAATAAATTAGTCGAGTCGTTAAAAATGAAGACAGTAGTTTCAGGTTGTCTCGTTCATCGAAGGGAAACCCTCTGCCAACCAGATAATTCTCATGGCATCCAAAAGTGGCGTTGGTTTCGAGGTCGACATTGTTCTTGATGAAGGAAATTTGATCCGTCCAACCCAACTCTTCCACTGCTTCCTGAATCAGGGTATCTCCAGCGCGATCAAAAGTTACAAGATCAACGAGATTGGAGCATTCCGGGGAGGCGTATTCCAAATGGCCCATATCCAAATACAGGCGCCCACCGTTAAGCAGGAAACCTCCATTGCCAGGAGGCTCATCGTTGGCTCGGTAGTGAAGATCTAACACCCCAAGATTTTTTGAGAAAACATGATTCTTGATCTTGTTGGCAATTTCCATGGGATCATAAGGAAATTCCTCAACATTTTTGACCAGAAGGCCGTATTCCGTTTCGATGCCGTAGATACGATTTTTCATAGATGACTCTTATCCCCGTTTCAGGGATGTCTTGCATAGTTCTGCCAGTTCCTGATCATTCATAAATCGGTAACCCGCCTCAGTAATTAATGCCACAGTGGGGAAAACCTCTTCCTCAGGGCGAGCTTTACCAGTCGCAGAATCAAACTGTGCCGCAGTTTGCAAAAGCCGGACAGCCAGAGTGACTGCATTACTTTCAGATCTTTCGGCCAGAGGCTTTTCGCCCCATAAGTCTTCATGCTCCAGAATTCCTCGGATAGTGGGCGAACCCGATCCTGTCGAGGTATGTGTGCGAATCTGAAAATCCGCCCCTAGCATATCGTAAAAATGTATGGCGGGTTTTCGGGTTTGCAAATCATAGGTAGCAAATATGGGGCTCACAACTCCCAGCCCTTGAACAGCCATACCTACATTTTCTTTCAACAGTCTCGACAAGGCGCGAATTTTTCCCTCCCCGCTCATGGACTGCATCTGCGAGCGTCGAAAGAACTCAAAATTATGAGTGAGCACACGGGCCATCTCAAATGCAGTAGCGGGAACCCCGGCAATAGCCATCAAAGAATAATCATCAATGGGAATAACCTTATCGCAATATTCATACATTATGCTATTACCTGCGGTGGCTCGCCGGTCACCGGCAACAATCACTCCACCCTTAAAGTGGAATGCCAGGACGGTTGTCCCATGGGTCACGGTAATATCATTTTGTGCCCGAGAAAGATCAATTTGGGCCTGCCAGCGATAACCGGATTTTTCCAGGAGATCAAAAAAATCTCCGGGCGAACATTTGGGATCAGATTGAAAACTCATTGGCCAGTTCTCTGCTTGTATTTTTCCGTCTGTTTTGGGTCCACCTTTTTCATCCGCTTCAAAAGATTATCCCTGCCCGGCCGTGAAGGTTCCGGGCTGGTGGGACCGGAATCATGGCGATCTGGATTGGTTTCTTTTTTTTCTTCCCTTCTCAGGGGATCGTTCATTTCCATGAGATCAACTCCTTTGTAGACTGGTCGTTTCTTTCCATCGGTTAACCAACCGATGATTTTAACTTTTCAATCTCTTCCTTGGTGAGCGCCCTATAAATTGCCCTCCGCTCTAAATTTCCCAACAGCAAGGCTCCTTCAAGATGCCATTGGTCGAAAGCCTCTTTCAAAGTACTGGGGAAATCTTTATTCTCTTCGTCTTCTTGTTTTTTGCTTTCAACCCAAAGCCGACAGGTTTCCTCTAAAGCTTTTTCGAGCGTAAACGTTTCAAAGGGAATTTTTTGGATTTCATTCTGAATCCAATCCATAACTTTTTCATTGCCGGCAATTACGGTTCCCTTTTTAAAAGTTTCCCAATGCCCATCATAATTTATGCGGAAAAAATTTGGATTGCCTTCGCCGTCGAGTTCGATAAGTAGAAGGCGAATAATATAGGGTGCCCGTTGTATTTCCTCAAAATTTTGTTTGAGTGCCGGAGCAACTCCAAACTGCAGGAGCCTTGCCAAAGTAACATCCTGAGCCGAGCGATTGAATCCTTCCAAGTGCGCCATTTCCAGAAGAGTCATGCGCAATCGTTCCACATCTGCGGGATGTCCCACGCCTCCCAAGGCGATTCGATCGTAAATTTCGAATATCTTACCCGGCTGAGGAGCAAATCCCATTATCAGCACCCCTTCATCGAAAGGAACCGACAGGACCGGCTGTCCCATTTTCAGCTTTTCTTGAACATAACTGTGTCGGGTGGAAACCGCTTCCATCCAGCGATATGGCTCTTCAAACATTTTCTGCTATTCCTCTCTGCTTATAAAGCGAGTTGTTTCCTGGAGTGGAGAATATTTTCAACCTCGTCAGAGTCAATAACCCCGGTCAGGTCGAGAACTTCTCCATTTGCAAATTCTACTCCGGTCCAATGAATACTTTTTATGTTTTCGGCATCTTGCGCTACCGCCTGCCCCCTTATCTGAGCACGTGTTCCTTCGGGAGGAGACTCAACAGCGCGGGCAATTTCATTCTCACTGAGCAGGGAATAGACCGAACCCTCCTGCTGGAGTCCTCGATATAAACCTCGATCGGGATCTAGATTATGGTATTCCAAATCCAGGCTCTTTAACCAGGGGTCCTTCCAGCCCATGCCCTCTGATTCCATAAACTCCGTGAACAATTTTTTCTTAATGGCCCAATCAATACGGTCAGAAAGTTTTTCCGGACTGTGCCGGAGTTCATTCAGCGTCCTCTTCCATTCTTCAATTATCCAGGTCCACTCTTTATTCTTCCCGGCACAGGCTTTTTCCGCTGCCTCGAGATAAGCTTCCTGAATTTCCAGAGCCGTGATGGTCCCTCCAGATTTACGCTGTAAAACTGTGTCCTTATCGACGGACACTTTCAGCACATCGGCAACGGGATCCGCCAATTCCAAATCAGGAAGTTTATCTTCGCTGGCTATTAAGTTTAGAACCAGCGAAGTGCTTCCCACCTTTAAAGCCGTTGCATAAGCGGACATATTCGCATCGCCAAGAATCAAATGCAAACGCCGATACTTATTACTCACTGCATGCGGTTCATCCCGGGTGTTAATAATGGGACGCTTCGTCATGGTCTCAATACTTAATAGCGTTTCGATAAAATCAGACCGCTGAGCTAACTGTAAGCCCTGGAAGTTTGCAGTTGCTGAATTTTCAGACCCCACTTTTCCTGCCCCCGCATACAACTGACGCGTCACTAGAAAAGAAGTCAGCCCATTTACCACATCATCGAATGGAATTTCACGAGGGATCAGGTAATTATCATGCGTTCCATAACTGTGACCGCTGTAGTCTGTATTATTTTTGAAAACCTGCAGCGAATTGTCTCCCAGCTCCTTATTGCGAATGGCTACGCATTCCCCGACAATCTTTTCCCCTGCAACATCATGAGCTACCAGAGACAATACTGACCGGCACTCAGGAGTACTATATTCAGGGTGGGTATGGTCATTATAAAAACGGGCACCGTTTGTCAAAACCCGGTCGCACTTCATATCCAGATAGGAATAGGATCTTTTTCGATCTTCGGCGCAAAAGGCATCTTCTTCATCATCTTGGGCCAAAGAACCTACACGGAACCCTCGCATATCCAGATGCGAGTTTTCCTGCGAGTAAGCCCATTTGCAGAAAACACTTTTGCGCTCGCAGGCCTGCAATAGCTTCATCGATTCTTCTACGGGGTCAGAATTTTCCAGGTCTTCCCGGATTATTCCATACTCAGTTTCCATTCCCAGAAGAGGAACGCTCATATAATGGACCTGCGAATCGTATTTTCGGTGGCCTTGTCCGATTCATTAGGCCGCCTAACCCGCACCACATCCTTAGACTCCATATCCAAAAGCTGAAGCCAATCTTCCAGATTGGATTCGGCCGGAAGCAAACTGCCTTCCTGAAATTCGGTTTCCAAAGAAACAATCAGATCGTCCACTGTCAGGGACAGTGTCTCGCCATTAATTGCCCTCTCGATAGCTCTTTCCTTGGCACGTTTCATAATTCCTTCTATGACGGCCCCGGAAATAAAATCGTCCCAGTACATTTTGCGGTTTCCGCCGCTCCGCAAGGTCAGCACCAACACTTCTTGTGCGGAATTTCGATTAAAGAGACGATCTAGAAAAGGTTCCGCCATGGCATCAAAATCTTCATGCTCACGGGGAAGTCCGTCTTTTAGATAAACACGTAAGATGGCTTTACACTCTTCGCGGCTAGGACGCGATACTTTGATCTTTCTGTCAATTCTGCCGGGTCTGATAACAGCCGGGTCGATCAGGTCGGGCCGGTTAGTCGCCAAAATCACCACTGTTTCGCGAAGGGACTGGATACCATCCATCTCTGCGCAAAACATGGGAACCACCGTGTTGCTGATATTCGATCCTCGCCAGGCCTGCCGAGTCCCCAGAATAGATTCCGCTTCATCTATAAATATAAAAGGAATCTGGCCCTTTTCCTTATAGTCCCGGGCCTTCTTGAAAATTTCACGGATTTTCCGCTCCGATTCCCCAAGCCACATATTGAGGATCTCTGGCCCCTTCACATGAATGAACCGGCCCTGCAATTCGGATTCTTCCTGCTGAGAAAGTTCACGGATTACTTCGGTAAGAATAGCCTTGCCAATGAGAGTTTTGCCGCAACCTGGGGGACCATAAAACAAAAACCCTTTGGGCACCTGATATTCCATTTGGCTCAGGATCTCTTTGTGGAGCAGAGGATATTCGAGGACTTTTCGCACTTCTTCCTTTACTTTTTCCTGCCCGCCCACCTGTGACCATTCCACCTGCTCATAGTCATCTTCAATAAGAGTGTGGGACTCCCGTTTTGGAAGTTTGCCTAAAATAACCCTTTGGCTGGCATCGAGAAAAATTTCTTCTCCTTCTTTCAGTTCGGTTTCATCCAAACCGTCACGAGCCATTACAATAGTTTCCGTGTTACCGGTCGCCGCCTGAACCAACCATTGCCCGCCAGCCAGTTTTCCGGAAATTTTGGCCAATGGTCCTTGATTCGGGGATAACAATCTGGCAATCACCACGAATCCTTCATTAAGGGCTACCTGCTCACCGGTTTTTAATTCGCCATTTTCCACCAGTTCCGGGACGACTGCTGCCTGATATTCCGTGCCTCCGGAAACCAGACGCACTAATCCCTCTTCCCCCTGGCCCAGGATCGTGCCAATACGGTGGGCGGGAGACTTCAGCTTTTCAATGGCTTCCTCTAATATCTTGATTTTAAGCGCATATTGCTGAGCAGACTGCTGCGCCTGAAACAGAGCGTCTCGAAGATCAAGCACCTTTTCCTGCAGTTGGGGGCGATCTTGAGTTTCATTTAGAACCTGGTCAATCAACTCTACGATATGGGTTTGGTCTCCCATGAATTAGTCCTTTATTTTTGATGTGAACTCTTAATTGTATGAACAAATATTTTTATAAATCAAGTCAATTTTCTCAAAGGTTTAGTGGAGAAAACCTTGTCATTATATTAGGATGGACATTTCTATAGAATATTGCCCATAAAATCTTTCGCATAATTTTTCCGCATTCCGACTTGGCTCGATAAAAGCCCAAATTGGGTGTTTCCATGACCCTCACCTTATAATAGGTGAAAGTAATCTCTGACAGAATATTTCTGGTTCTATGACCCCTGCTAAAAACAAAATTCGTATCGAAAAGTGCATCATTAGTTTCAGCCACAACAAATATTCCACCCGCAAAGAAGCGGATGCTTTTAGCATCGCAAAGGCGGAGCGCGAGATCGCTACCGGAAAAAGTGGGGTCAGCCATCTTATCCTGAGGGCTGAAAATGATGACATCGACCGATTAAAATTTCTATTTTTGATCCGGGGAATACCCATTATGTGCTACGCGCTGGGTAACTTAATGAATTCAAGTTTGCGCGAAATCGTGGTCGTTGGCTCTGAAGAGGTCAAAAAAGTTATGGACCACTTTCTAAATATTGTCGGAACCTGTGGAAAAACGATTCGATTTGTCCAGGAAGATGCCCAACACCTCAATCTTGTTCACACTATGAATCTGGGAAGAGAGTTGCTTTCCCCTTCACCTGATGAGTTGGTTCTCTTCCAACCTGGCGATCTGCCGTTCTTATATGATCTGGAAAAAGTATTACACTTTCCCGACAATAAAAAACACAACTTGGTGCTCTGGCTGAACTCACGACAAAAAATGTTTCCAGAATTTGAAAAGAATTCCGACAGTGAGTTCGTGAAGCGAAATTACCATTATAGATCCCTCGACAACCATGAAAACGAACTGCTGGATCTTAAAGAACCCAATTTATACCCTATTAATTTTTCCATGATGGATTCAGATATCATTGACAACCTGCACTCTTCACGTAAAGACGGACAAATCATCCATGCAGGAATCCAAACCGCATTGCATAAACCCTTGCGGTTGCTCAAAGTCCTTCCTTATTTTATGGATCATTTATTGACGTTCCGGCTAAACTTGAACCGCATTCGACCTGGAGACAAGTATCAGTTTGGGATGTCTCGAAAGAATTTTCATAAAGGGGCTTCCCGTCTATTAGATACTCCCTTGACCACCGCATTGCATGACGACCCGGCTTTCGTTTCAGACATCGACGCATTGGAAGATTGGGAAGATTTTGAGTCCCTCACCCAATTTGCAGAAGAAAAGCATGGGCCTGAGGGATTGGAAAACATTCACTCGTTTGGGGAAGCCTTGACCCAGTTCCGGGAAAAAGGTATGCCGGAATTGAAGACAGAAATTCCTATGTATGGGGATTTTACTTCGTACATCAATTCCCTTTATGAGACCCTTAAAATGGGTCGTGTACCCTTTGATAAAGAAGGTCGTTTCATTTCGCCCCACGCGCAATCGAAAGAAACGGAATCCGCATACCACTGGTACAAAACCAAATGCAACTCGCTGAAAAAAGCACCGCCTGGAAAAACCGATAGTAATCTTGAATAAAAGAGCTATGACTTTATGTGCCGACATGCCAGGCAAGCTTTCTGCCAGCTAAAAATAACGCTATAATGGATTGGCGGTTCTGTGTAATAAAACTCAAATCACTTGGAAAACTGACGCCCAAATGCCAAACCCATGGCTGAAAAAAAATTTATTAAATCCGACTCGTTTAACGGGATTTATCCTTGTGTCGTTCGCCATTCATTTTATTGCGGTCATCATTCAAATGATGAATCCGGTTAGTGCAGAAATTGAAAAAGGGCCTCCTCCAATTCAGGTGAAGTATGTTGAACCAGAAAAATCTAAAGTAAGCAAAAGCAGTCGAATTATTGATACGCCAATCCCTCCAAAAAAGATTGAGAAACCCAGAATAAAAGAATTGCAGGCCAAATATGACAGTCGGGCTCATTCCAACACGAGCACCAAAACTTCAAAAACATACCAGCGGAAAAAAACCGTGGTACCCAAATCTAAAGGTTCAAAGGAAAATATAGGAGCCGCACCCGTTAGAAAAAAGAAAGTTGCTCGCAAACCTAAAGCTCAGTCCAAAATTAAGTCACCAAAAAGAAACCTGCCGCAATCGGATATTGGAAAATTTAAAACCCTAACCCCAAAAAAAACTACACCCTCAACATTCTCCTCCGCTCCGAAATTGGGAACAGGGAGTGCCTTAGCTTTGTTAGACGGCTTTGATCCTGAAAAATTCGCATCGCTAGATACCAATAGCCTTGAAAGCTCCGATGATGATGAACCGGTTTCGCTCGATACTACAGAAGTCAAATATGCTTCTTATTTTGCAAGGATCAAGCACCAGATAGAACGGGTCTGGATTTATCCTTCGGATGCGGCAAAGCGCGGTATCAGCGGTGATCTTAATTTGACTTTTAGTATATCCAAGGACGGGAACCTTCTTGGAGCTCGACTGTTGGATCGGTCGGGCTATGAAATTCTGGATATGGCCGCACTCAAAGCTGTGAAGGAAGCGGCTCCCTTTTATCCCTTCCCGGCAAATATACAACGAGAGAAATTAACCATTCAGGCTAATTTCATTTATACTCCAAACCTTGAATCCATCGCACCCTGATTCGCTGCCATCATGAGTTCGTCTCGTCTTGCAATCGTTTTACTTTCTCCTCCTGAGAGCGGTTATTCTCTTCTCTTCAAAAAGGATATAGCAGGCATACCCTTGTTCAAACGTTTGCTCCTCACCTTGCAAAAATCAGGAATCAGTGAATTTCTTGTTTTATCCCGCCAATTGGATGAGCGGGAATTTGAAATTTATCGTAATGAAATCGAAAGTGATCCTCGTTTCAAAAGTGTTTTGAACTGGCATGATCGAACCCACTTCTTTGAAACAAAAGAATTTGAGCAAACTGAGGCACCCATTTCTTCCAAACCGTTTCTCCTTGTAAATGGGAATCTTGTCATCCACCAGAAGGTGGTTCAGCAATTCATGGATTCAACGAACCATCGAAATCCTGATGGAATTTTCTGCTTGGCTCTGGAATCAGGAAAACCGGGCGGTCTGTATCTGCTTCCTCCCAAAAAAATTAATACTCTAAATTATGGAGCCGGGACAAGTGTCGAAGAAGATAGGGCTGAACGAGTTGTGTTGTCTGCGGATAAAAATTTCTGGATTGAAGTTCGGGACCCTGCTACTGCTCTGACGGCAGAAGAACATCTTTTGAAATCTGTTGGTTTGAGTAACGACAGTTTGATGGATCGGTTTGTAACCCGGTTTATCTCCAGACAATTAACTCGCCTGTTTTTAAAAACTTCCTTGACTCCAAATCAGATCACCTTTCTAAGTCTTTTAATAGGTCTTGGATCAGCGTGGTACTTTTTTCAGGGGACCTATTTTTCAGGCATACTCGGCTCCCTTCTACTTCTTGTGTCAGCATGGGTAGATTGCACCGATGGAGAAATTGCACGCCTTAAATTTATGGCAACTCCCTGGGGAGCCCGGTTCGACATCTTCTGCGATAATATCGTTCACTTTTTTGTCTTTTTTTCCATAGGTATGGGTGTGTTTTCCGCAACCGGGAATCCTGTTTTTAAACTTTACGGGGGACTAGCTGTTTTCGGTAGTTTGGCAGCGTTTATGATCCTTGGCGGCATAATCGTAAAAAATAAGCAAGCGGTTGGGCAGGGTGAACCGCTTGAATCCAACCTGATTGACCAGGTAGCCAACCGGGACTTCGTTTATTTCCTGCTAATCATGGCCTGGATTGACAAGCTTGATATATTTATTTTCCTAACGGCAATAGGAGCCAATGTGTTCGCCTTGTACCTGATGTACCAGCGTAGCCGCTGGGGGAAGAACTCAATTTAACCAGGCAAAAAATATAATCTTATCGGCAGGCTACTTTCCATTCCCTTCTATCGTAAGCCCCTTTCGCGTTGAGCTGATAAAGTCTTTGACTTCATCCAGATGACTCGCCACCGGGCAGGGTGGTAATGACGCAATGAACTGCTTTCCGTAACCGCGTCGGTGCATACGGGAATCAAGAATGGAAACCACACCCGTGTCGGTCTTTTTTCGGATCAATCTTCCGAATCCTTGCTTCAACTGAATAATCGCTCGGGGAATCTGGTAATGCTTGAAAGGATCGATATTCTGTCGACGTAGTTCTTCAATGCGAGCTTCGGTCAAGGGTTCTTTTGGGACGTCAAAGGGTAATTTGGTAATGATGACACTTTGCAAGGCATCCCCCGGTACGTCTACCCCCTGCCAGAAAGAGTTGGTTCCAAATATCACTGAAGGTCTCTCTTTAAATTTTTTTATCATCAGCCCAGTGGGCATGTCGCCCTGCCGAATAAGTGGAAACTGGAAATGCATATCATCTAACCTCTCATAAACCTGATTGAGCAGCGCATAGCTGGTAAACAGGATAAATGTTTTACCGCCAGAAATATCTACCAGTTCCCGACACCGGTTAGAAATGCCTTTCACATAAATTTCTGTTTCATCGCTAGGTTCAGGCAGGTCATCAGGGACATAGAGAAGGGCTTGGTTGGGATAGTCGAAGGGGGCGTCCAAAGCTAATTCCTCATCCGCCTGGTATCCAATGCGCTCTTTAATAAACTCGAATCCCTTTGATGTGGTCAGCGTGGCTGAGGTCATGACTATCCGGTCCAGTTTATTGAACACCTGCTCTTGCAGTTCTTCTGCGACATGAATAGGGACTCCGCGCAAGACCACACGCGCAAAGCGTTTTCTGGGTGTAATTTCTATCCAATAAACATACCCACGCATGTGTTGATTCAAGATGGCTGACAGTGAATTATTAAATTCAAAGCAACGTTCTGCCGCCGAAGCCGCATCCACTCTATCCTCTTCCGATTGCAGACTCCCTTCTAAAGACTTCAAGCCTTCTCGCAGAGCTTCCAGTGGAACATAAACACTATTGTCCAGCAAAGGTGGTTTATAGAAACGCAGAACGCGATCCTTCTTGCCATACTCTTCCAGCAAATGATTGAAAAAACCTTCGGCCGCCTGACGTGCCGACATCACAAGTTTGCGGAGGTGGGGAACTGAATCGTGTTCGACCCGGGTCAATAGGCCACGTTTTGTGCGTGGATTATGAAGTCGATCAAAAAAATATATCAAATGTGAATTGGAAACTTCCAGCCCCAGGAACTGAGTGGCGGCTTCTTCCAGATTCTGGGCTTCGTCAAAAACTACCGCATCGAAAGCCGGAAGCACCGCTCCAGCATTAGCGACATTTGCAAAAAACAAATGGTGGTTGACGATTAATAGATGAGCGCTGAACCATTTCTTTCGAGCCTTAAAATAAAAACATGAGGAATGGGTTTCGCAGTTTTTTCCCAGACAAAGATCTTTCTGTCGCCCCACCTCTTCCCACACCGGAGGAAGAACCTCAAAAGGGAGATCGCTGCGATAACCTGTCTCTGTTTCACCGGCCCAATTGAAAACACCCTCCCATTGGCTTTCCTCATTGGCCTGGGTAAACAGGCCTGCCTGAGCCGATCGTTTTAACCTTCGGAGCGATAAATAGTTTTCATTGCCCATGCATAAGGCATAACGAAAAGGGATTCCCAGCTTTTCACGAAGAAGAGGGATGTCGTGATTTAGAATTTGATGTTGGAGCGTCTTCGTATAAGTCGAAATGATTACTTTTTTGTTATTTTCAACAGCCCATAAAATGGCTGGGATGAGGTAAGCCAGGCTCTTCCCCGTTCCGGTTCCTGCCTCCACAATCAGGTGCTGGCCACTACTAAACGCTTCCTCAACGGCACCCGCCATATTCATTTGCTGGTGGCGATATTCGAACCCTTCCAAACCGGATGACAGGATTCCTTCTTTGCCCAAATAATTTTCTGCTCGCTTTGCTATCATTACCGTGCATGGTACGGGCACAATATCAAAATCGCAAAATTAAAATTTATACTATTAATAATCGCGTCCAATCCATAAAGATTTTCTCTCTTTCAGCGAGGTTGAATTTTACCGCCGAATTCCTTTATAGTAGATATAGCCAATTTAACTGGAGTCACCATGAAAAGCCTCAGTATTGCTTTCATTCTTCTATTCACATCCACTGTTTGGGCTCAAGCTCCCGATGGAGCTCAACAACGAAAATTACTACGCACAGCGCAGCTGGTTTTGGAAGAAATTCAAAACTCTCCCGATCACAAGATTCCCGGCAGTTTGATCTCCAAAGCTAAGGCCATAATTGTTTTTCCCACCATGGTAAAAGCAGGATTTTTTGTTGGTGCCCGTTACGGGAAAGGGTTTGCCTCGTCACGCTCTCAAGAAACGGGTGAGTGGGGTGCTCCCGCTTTCCTTTATACTGCCGGTGGCAGTATTGGATTCCAATTTGGCGCAGAAGCTGTAGACCTGATCCTGCTTGTTATGACGCAGAGAGGACTGGAGGGACTGCTCAACGAAAAGTTCACGCTGGGCGGAGACATCGCCGTCGCGGCGGGCCCTGTTGGCCGTCATGCAGAAGCATCAGCAGATGTTTTTATGCAGGGGGAAATATATTCTTACTCCAGAAGCAAAGGTCTTTTCGGTGGAGTTTCGGTGAAGGGTACCATCATTAATTCTGATGTTGATGCCAACCTGGCTTTTTATGGAAAACCTCTAACGGCAGAGGCCATCTTGCTTTCCAATCAGACGGGGGAAATTCCCGAATCTGGAAAACAATTCATAAGAATCTTCAACCACCTGGCCCCCTTCAAAAAAGGAAAATAGAGGAAATTTCCCAAAGTTATTGCATGCAATTTTCCTCAACTCACTTACCAAGCACTTAGCGCACATCCTCTAATTTTTCGATCATTAAAGTCTGGATCATGTGCTCCTTTAATCTGCGGGTTACTTTATTGAAGTCGGAATGTTGGTTTTTCAAGGAAACGTAAAAGACATCAATTGCCCGATCTCCTTGAATGGAAATTTTGGCTCGATGAATCAAAATCCCAAAATCTACAAAGACATTGGAAACTTTGTAAAGCATTCCAATATGATCCCGGGCTTCAACTCTGATTACAAGGAGCGGACTGTCCATCGTTTTTTCAACATATACCCTCGGGACCATGGCCATTTTTTTCTGTCCGCTCACATAACGAATTCGGGATTTCAACAGGTCTTGTAGATTGGTTTCCCCCAAAAACAGTTGACTCAAGGTGTTTTTAATATTTTTCCAGATTTCGAAGTCATCGGCGGGGGCATGAGTGCCTGCTTCGACCTGTATGGAAGCGATCACCATGCCGCCCTCTTTGAGATAAATATGCGCCCCGAGTATGTTTAAATTTTTCGCGGTGACAGTTCCCACAAGTTTTTTGAAAGCTTCCCTACCAGTGGGACAACATAGAGTCAGGTTGTGAAAGTTTCCTTCTTCATGAAACTGGTGATGCAGAATGAATAATTTATCCTTAAAGGACCGGATAAGGCGAATGTGCAGCGCCACCTCTTCAGAAGAAGCTGTCATCAGATAATCTTGAGGCATCTGGCGTAGATGCTCTTCAATATCATTAACGGGTAGTTCTCGATGCAGGGCTTTAAAAACTCCGACACGTGTGGCTCGAGGCTGTTCTTCAAGGGACTCAGGATTTTTCAGGTATTTCAGTGTTCTTTCATAAAGTTCTGAAAGCAATATCTTTTTCCAGGCGGTCAGGGTTCCCGGTGCGACTGCCCGCAACTCGGCATAACTGAGAAGGTAGAGTCCCTGCAACCTTTCCAGGCTTACAACTGTGCTGGCAAATTGCCGAATCACCGCAGGTTGGTGTATGTCCTGATGCAAAGCGGTGTCGATCAGGGTGTAAGGGTTATCGAGAAGGAATTGAAGGATTTGGGCATCCGCTTCTTTCAGGTTGAGCCTTTTTGTAAGGGACTTCAAAAATTCATGATGTGCCGTTTCATCCTGGGACATTTTTCGGACTGATTGCAAAAGGGCAGAAAGTTTCAGAATCTCTTTTCCTGGATAACTCTTATACAACGCAGACAGGTCAGTGGGATTAGTGAGGCTGGAATTTGCCAATTCGTCTAAAAAACGGATGACACGCAGGGAATGTTCGTCGGCCGTGTAATGATGATAGAAATCATGGTTCACTTTGCAGTGTGCAAGACCGAATTCCGGTAAGATTTTTTCAAGAATGCCTGTTTGGTGCATCAGCCGTAAGATTTTGCCGGCAGCTTTATCTTTCAGAATGGGAAACAGGAAGTCCCTGACTTCTTCTCCCTTCATGAATTGGGCATCAATGAGGTTTTTGTTTAGCTGCATTTGCCGCCGGAGTTTGTAGTCGGGTGTGACCTGGTGTTTTCTGCAAAGTTCCAATGCTGTCAATAATAGGGATTTGTCTTTTTTAAAATCATTTTTTGTGTCCCCCTCATAAATCAGGGAGGCGTCTGAAATATGGAATCCATGACCCAGGGATTTTTTGGTCAATGATGAAATTACTTTTTTGAGAGACCTTTTGGGTTGCCGGCAATGCTCGAAAAGGTTTTGGGAAAAATTATGGATATTGGTGGCATGAAGATAATAGTCGTGCATGAATACTTCTACTGGCTGTGCATCGGTGGATAACCGATACCCTAGATTGGCGGCCAGTTTTTTCTGGACGTCGAAAGTCAGGACATCAGTTTTCTTTTCGGTTAGGTAATGCAGTTCATTGCGAACCCGAAGTGAAAAATCCACAGAATGGTAAAGCGACTCAATTTCCTCATTAGATAGAACATGGGTCTCATTGATTTCGCGGAGAGAGTGGCACCCATAGCGCACTGCGGTGGCCCATAGGGCATTGTGGTAATCTCTCAAACCCCCTGGCCCATTTTTAATATCCGGTTCCGGGTGGCAAACCACTCCATCATCTTGCCCGTATCGGGTGTATTTTTCTTTTAATTTGGAATTCAGAAACTGTTTCACCTTTTTTTGCAAAACATTTTTATGAATGGAGTTGTAGAACTTGTCATATATGGTTCGGTTGCCAATGAGGAATCGAGTCTCGATCATGGAAGTTTTGATGGTCAGATCCTCCTGGGCGAGTTTTACGCAGTCTTTAATCGTGCGGGAGCTGTGCCCGATTTCCATATCGAACCCCCAAATAACCGATAGCGCATCCTTAATAAAAGTTTTGGTGAGAGACTTAGGCTGGTCGGAATGAAGAAATAACAGGTCAATATCTGAGAGCGGATTGAGCTCCCCCCGGCCATAACCCCCCACGGCGATGAGCGAAAAATCTTCCAAAACAGGGGTTCCTGAGTAGACCTCAAGCTGTGTCATGGAAAGAAGGACGTGTCGAATGACCTTATCGACAAGGCTGGTATGGGCCTGGATGATTTCACGTCCTCCGGTTCCTGAGCGGTGCCAGCTCTTGATCTTTTCCTTCTCCTCTCGCAATAATTTCTTAAAGGTCTGAAAATAGGGCAGTCTTTCCCGCGGGTCGGAGGGAATATCCTTTACTTGACTGAAATCTATCGCCAGTCGGTAGGTGTTTTCAGAAATTTCCATAATGAGGTAGTTAGAAGGGAAAAGAAGTCATTTCAAAAGAATAAAACATTTATCTCAAATTTCAAGTTTTGTTCATTTTACTAATATATATGAAAGCTTTCCGTATTGTTTTGGGATTTCCTATTTTTGCCTCTTTTTTCAGTGCTTTTGCAAGAAACTATCCGACCAAAATTGCTTGACAACAAGGGGGTAATAATTTAGCTTAATCGTTCTTCTAATAGACATTTGATGCTGTGCTTCCCTGAAAAAATCGCCATTCGTTATTTGATAATTTATGCAACTCGTAATTTAAACATAGTTTGTTCGGGATTGCAGGAATGGGGGATGCAGGAAGGCCGGAAGCAGGCATCATGTAGAAGACAAAAAGACTTGTTGGGTTGTAATTTTAAGAAAAATTACGTCACACAATAAATGAGCCAATATTCAAACAATTTTTTCATGGTTTTTAATTATAAATTTATTCTTTTAAAAAGTAATTTCTTAATGAGGTAAGAGCGATGTCAGAAAAGGCAGATATTATTTACACAAAAGTGGATGAAGCACCAGAACTCGCAAGCGGATCTTTTCTTCCAATTATACAATCCTTTACCAAGGTAGCCGGGGTGAATGTGGGGACGATGGATATTTCCCTCGCAGGCAGAATAATTTCTCAATTTCCCGAAAGGCTGAAACCGGAGCAACAGCAACCGGACGACCTGGCTTTGCTAGGTGAAATGGTGTTGGACCCCAATGCCAATATTATCAAACTCCCCAATATCAGTGCCTCGAATCCTCAAATAGCCGCCGCTGTCGAAGAGTTGCGATCGCAGGGTTATGATCTTCCAGATTATCCCGAGGATCCCAAAAATGATGAAGAAAAGGCCATTAAAGCCAAGTTCGACAAGGTCAAGGGTAGTGCGGTCAACCCTGTTTTGCGACAGGGAAACTCGGACCGAAGAGCCGCTGTTGCGGTCAAGAACTACGCCAAGAGCAACCCGCACAAAATGGGTAAATGGAGCAAGGACTCCAAAACCGATATTGCAACCATGAGTGGCGAGGATTTTTGCTCGAATGAAAAATCGGCGACCATTACCGGTGCCATGGCTGGAAACGGCAAGATAGAATTTGTCGGGGCTGATGGAAGCAACACTGTGCTGAAAGAAAAAATTCCTCTTGAGGTTGACGATGTGGTCGACGCGACCAAAATGAGCGCTAAAGCTCTTCGGGAATTCATGAAAAAGGCTAAAGCAGAAGCCAAAAACAGAGGCGTATTATTATCTCTGCATATGAAAGCCACGATGATGAAAGTCTCCGATCCCATCATCTTTGGGCATGGAGTCACGGTAGTTTTTGAGGAAGTATTTGAAAAGCATGCGGAGACATTTAAAAAACTGGGTGTCAACGCCAACAATGGTTTAGGCGATGTTTACTCGAAGATTAAGAGTCTGCCTGCAGACCAGCAGAAGGAAATTGAGGGAGACATTCAATCCTGCATCGCAAATGGACCGGACTTGGCGATGGTAGATTCCGACAAAGGCATCACGAATTTTCATGTTCCGAGTGACATCATTATTGATGCTTCCCTGGCTGCGGCGATTCGCACCTCGGGTCAAATGTGGGGCCCGGATGGCAAAGCCTACGATACTTTAGCAATGGTCCCGGACAGCAGTTATGCCGGTATTTATCAGTCAGCCATTGATTTTTGTCGCGATAACGGTGAATTTGATCCCACCACGATGGGCACGGTTCCTAATGTCGGCCTGATGGCTAAGAAGGCAGAGGAATACGGCTCTCATGACAAAACTTTTCAGGCCCCCGCGAAGGGAACCATGCGCTTTTTGGATGGCGCCGGTAATGCTTTGCATGAGTTTGATGTGGAAGAGGGAGATATCTTCCGCGGTTGCCAGGTTAAGGACATCGCGATCAGGGACTGGGTAAAACTTGCGGTCAATCGGGCCAGGTTATCTTCTACCCCGGTTGTTTTCTGGTTGGATAAAAACAGGGCGCACGATGCTCAGGTTATTGAAAAATTAAATCTCTACCTGAAGGATCACGATACCAGTGGTCTGGACATTTCAACCATGTCTCCCTTGGAAGCGATGAAGCATTCGCTGCAGCGCGCCAAAGATGGAAAGGATACGATCTCCGCAACCGGTAACGTTCTGCGGGATTACCTGACTGACCTGTTCCCGATTTTGGAACTGGGTACCAGCGCAAAAATGTTGTCCATCGTTCCTCTCATTAAAGGCGGCGGACTTTTCGAAACCGGCGCAGGCGGGTCCGCACCGAAACATGTTCAGCAATTTGTCAAAGAAGGGCATTTGCGCTGGGAGTCTCTCGGCGAATTTCTGGCGCTCTCTGAGTCTCTGGCACATTTGAGCCGGTCTAAGGGAAATGCCAAAGCTCAAGTTCTGGCAGATACGCTGAATCGGGCTAGCGAAAAGCTGATGGAAAATAAAAAGTCACCGGGGCGAGATGTTGGCCAGTTGGATAACGCCGGCACCCATGTTTACGAAACCCTTTATTGGGCGCAGGAATTGGCTAAGCAGGATGGCGACGCGGACCTGAAAGCCAAGTTCGCTCCGATTGCTAAAGAGCTTGAGTCTAATCTGGATAAAATTATTGGAGAGCTGGACGCTGCTCAAGGAAAGGCGAAAGATATCGGTGGTTATTTTAAGCCGGATTCCGCGAAGGTTGCGGCGGCGATGCGTCCGAGCGCGACCTTCAATGGAATATTGGGTAGCTTGAGTTAATTGCGGAAGAATGTAACGTCTACCGGGCACCGCCCGGTGGGCTAATAACAAGTCAAACCAGATTCAGGTTTGCCTTCATATAGAGGAACTGCTATGTCAAGCGCTAGAAAAAAAATCACGGTAGTGGGTGCCGGCCAGGTTGGGGCTACGGTTGCTCAGTTGGCAGCTTATAAAAATCTCGGCGATGTGGTGATTATCGATATCGTTGAAGGCATACCGCAAGGTAAAGCGCTGGACTTGCAAGAGTCGAGTTGCTTGCAGGTTTTCGACAGCCTGGTGACAGGGACCAACGATTATAAAGACACGGCTAACTCCGATATCGTGGTGATCACAGCAGGGCTCCCCCGTAAACCCGGCATGAGCCGAGAAGACCTTCTCGCTACCAACGCAAAAATCGTGCAGTCGGTGACCGAGAATATTATGGAGCATTCCCGCGACCCGATCATCATTGTAGTGTCCAATCCGCTTGATGCCATGGTGTACATGGCTAAAAAAACCGGCAACCTGCCTAAGAATAAAATCATCGGTATGGCCGGCGTACTCGACTCGGCTCGGTTGCGCACATTTGTCTCGCTGGAGTTGGGCTGTTCACTGGTGGATGTGGATGCAATGGTCCTCGGCGGACATGGCGATTCCATGGTTCCGCTACCTCGTTACACCTCCGTATCGGGAATCTCCATCACCGAATTGATGACTCAAGAGCAGATCGACCGCGTGGTAGAACGAACGAGAAAAGGCGGGGCAGAAATCGTTGGACTACTAAAAACCGGCAGTGCCTTCTATGCGCCTGGTGCTTCGGTGGTCAAAATGATCGAAGCGATCTTGCAAGATAAACGCCGCATCCTCCCTTGTACCGCTTACCTCGAAGGCGAATACGGCTGGAGTGGAATTTTCTTCGGCGTGCCCGTCATGATGGGTATTCATGGCATTGAGAAAGTCATCGAACTGAAAATGACCGATGAAGAGAAAGTCGCTCTGGATAAATCAGCGGAAGATGTAAAGAAAACTTGCGACGAAATCGACGCTATTTTGAAGGGGTAGGGCTCTCCTCCCCCTGTAATATATTCTTCATTAGCCTTTGCCCTGCAAGGGTATGTGATATCCCCAGCAACAGCTTCATGCCCGGGTATGTGACCAGTAACTAAAGGGTCGGAAGGCCTTAATTGTTATCTGGTTTCAGCCCAACCTGCTAAAACCTCCCGTCTTTTTATTAACCAAATTGTGACACAAATTAGATTCCTATTTAAAGTATTGCCTTTAGACTAAATATTGCACCCATGAAATAATTTGACTGCTCGGAGGTCAGCGTTTGCTTGAATACAAGAATAATGAATTAGCTGGAATGAAGGTTTTGATTGTTGATGATATCCCGTCAAATATTGATATTATTGGGCATATTTTGAAGCAGGGTGGACTCCATATCTCTGTGGCGCAAAACGCAGAAATTGCGCAGAAAATTATTGAAAAAGATGAACCGGATCTCATTTTACTCGATATCATGATGCCGGGAATGAATGGCTATGAATTATGCAAAAAACTGAAAGCGAATCCCACAACCGAAGACATCCCTATAATATTCATCACCGCCATGGCAGAAACTGAAAACCTGGTAGAAGGGTTCCAGTTGGGAGGGGCAGATTATATTGTCAAACCGTATAAAGAAATGGAGGTTTTGGTAAGAATCAAAACCCAGCTTTCGCTAAAAAAATTAATTAAAGAAAAAAATGAGCTGATCCGGGAATTGGACTCTTTATCCAGAATTGATCCCTTAACAGGGATTTCAAACCGTAGAGATATCATTGAGGTTTTAAACAATGAGCAATTCAGGTACGAACGATATGGAAAGACCTTTGCGGTTATTATGGGAGATATCGATTTCTTTAAGAAAACTACTGACCCGTTGGGTCACAATTCGGGCGACTACATTCTTAAAGAGGTTGCAGACATTATAAAATATGAAATCAGAAAAGTGGATTTTCTCGCTCGTTGGGGGGGTGAGGAATTTCTGATCGTTCTTCCCGAAACCAATTTGGCGGGAGGAGCTAATGTTGCCGAGTCCATGAGGAAGGCTATTCAGAATAAGAAATTGGAATTTAATGGCAATGAAATTTCGGTAGCCATGAGCTTCGGCGTGGGCTGTCACACAGGAGAAGGGATGAAATTGGACGAGCTTTTAAAAATGGCTGACGATCGGCTTTGCGCCGCTAAAGAACGTGGGAAAAACCAGGTGGTTTCTATTTGATACGGAAACAATCGAATCATTAAACATCATGCCACAGAGGGGTACGGCTAGTGTTCAGGTTCGAGGATCTCGGGGAATAACGAATAAGGTTTTCGGGTCTTTGCTTTAATTTCAAACTCCTCATAAACTGTCACGCCCTCTGCTTTGCCATCACATTCCAGGGTGATGTTGTTCCAGAATTTTTTTCTCGCTTTCCAGCGGGGATTCCATTTGTCATCCAGATCATCTTGCACGCATACCCTCCACACGGTTCCTTTCAAAACATCTCTCGAAACATCCAGAGTAATAAAGTGATTCATCAACGCTCTTTTTGCTAGTGCGTCAAACACATCTTTTGGCGCGGTGCGTTTTTCGTTTTGTTGCATGTCGGCAAAAGGTTTGAAGGTGGCCCCACCTCCGCCTGAAACAATGTGCATCGTTCCATCCCCGCTTTGGTATTTCCCGGATTTTGATTTGAACACGGTGCCTTCTGCATTCATAGGATGAAACCGTTCGTAGGAATGCTGGTTGCCTGCGAGCACGAGATCGGGATTCAAGGCATTTAACTGTTTGAGAACCGTGTCGCGTTTGTCCAGATACCAAGCGGTAGTGACTGCCGGTTCATGGACAGCGAGGATGACCCAGAGTCCGTTTGCCCTGGCTTCTTCAATACGCGGCTGTAGCCACGGGGTTGGGTCTTGCCAGGGATAATGATGGATGATTCCTATCAGCGCGTTGTCCACCACCCGGGTACCTTCAAAAGCCCGAGGCTGTGGAATGTTTTCGGGGGAGCTGTCGAAGCCGGAATCGAGAGGGTCAATTTTATCCCAGCAACCCGAAGCTTTGGGTTTGCTTATTTTTGGAGGCAGATCATTATCGCCTGCGACAAATAGGCGCTGAGGATAAGGTGTGACCAAAGTTTTTTTAATTTCTTCTATATAGCGGTCCGGGCAGGAGTCGGGAAATGGTTCCGGTTGGTAAACAAAATCACCAAGATGCAGTAACACGCCTGGCATCTTATCGCGCATGGCTTTTTGCACGGCGGAAAACCCCGGTTCGTAAGCCCGCTCGCCGGTACCGGTATCACCCACTACGGCGATGCGCATGGTGGTGTCCTGAGGAAACGGGGCCATGACTTTTTGGATGCGCCAGTTTGTTTCAGAACGAGGCGCACCTTCCCCCAGGGAATAGCTCACAAACATTGCGAGAGCCGAAAGAAAAATAATTTTTAACGCAAACCATTTCATGGCGATTATAAAATTTCCGGCAGGGTTGCAACGAAGGTGCGAATTTCATCTCGCACCCTGCGGTAATGATCGAGAGCTTCCTCTTCTGTTTTTGCGGTTTGTGCAAGTTTTGGTGGGTCATCAAATCCGTGGTGCACAACTGTGGTGGCGCAGGAGAAAACCGGGCAGTTCTCATCGGCGTGCCCGCATACGGTGATCACGAAATCGAAAGGAATCGTTTCCACTTCTTCCACCTTTTGCGACTTTTGATCAGTGATGTCCACCCCCGCTTCTTGCATGACCCGAACTGCGTTGAGGTTCAGCCCATGCGCCTCGAGTCCTGCTGAAAATGCCTGGACGGAATCGCTCTTCAAGTGCCGGGCCCAGCCCTCGGCCATTTGGCTTCTGCACGAGTTGCCGGTACACAAAAACAGAATTTTAAGTTTTCCCATCATACGGTTTAAGGATACCACCCCACCAGGCACCAGGCAACGCTCGGAGGAAATGAGCCCTATTGCTCTTTGCCACTGGCGGCCTGTCAAGCGTGCCTTGCCGCTTGATTTTCGTGTTTTTTTCGCCTATTATGAGGGTTGAAAGCCGAAGGAGGTTTCCGTCATGCATCTTACAAAACGTCAGCGGGAGATTTACGAGTATCTCAAGGAGCATATCCGTTCGAAGGGCTATGCGCCGAGCATTGTGGAAATTGGCAAACGGTTCCAGCTCAGTTCCCCGGCAACGGTGCACAAGCATCTTGCGCATCTGGAAGAGAAAGGATTGATCCGCAAGCAACATAACTTGAGTCGTGCTATTGAAGTGGTGGAAGAACCGTCCTTATCGCAGGAGTACCCGTTGCTGGGCCATATTGCGGCGGGCAAGCCGATTGAGGTGCTGGATCATCGTGAAGCGATGGCTTTGTTACCCGATGCCAAAGACAAGGACATCTTCGTGCTCCGGGTTAAAGGCAGTTCGATGATCGAAGATCATATTCAGGATGGGGATTACGTAATCGTAGAGCGGCGCGATGTAGCACAAAACGGTGAAACGGTGGTGGCTCTGATTGATAATGACCGGGCTACCTTGAAACGGTTTTATCGGGAAAACGGCCGAGTGCGTTTGCAACCTGCTCACCCGGATATGAAACCGATCATCGTCCGTGAAGGTGACTTTGCGATTCAGGGTGTGGTCATTGGTGTCTTGCGCAAGTTTGGCAAATGAATACGGAACCACGCAAAATTTTGCATGTGGACATGGACGCGTTTTTCGTGTCGGTGGAAGAGGTGCTCGATCCATCCCTGAAAGGCAAGCCGGTAGTGGTGGGAGGTGATCCGGATGGCCGGGGAGTGGTCGCGGCAGCGTCTTATGCGGTGAGGCGGTACGGGGTTCATTCCGCTATGCCGGTTGCTCAGGCCAAACGGTTATGTCCGCACGCTATTTTTCTGCGTGGGTCACACCGGTATTACAGCGAATACTCGGCAAAGGTTTTTGAAATTCTAAAATGCTACTCTCCTTTGGTGGAACCGATGTCACTCGATGAAGCATTTGTCGATTTGACAGGATGCGAACGATTGCACGGTCCCGTTTTGCAGACGGCGGAAAAAATCCGCAACGAGATTCGTGAAAAATTAGGATTGAACGCTTCCATTGGCATAGCGTCCAACAAACTGTTGGCAAAGATTGCATCGGCTTATTGCAAACCCAATGGAATGCTTTGGATCGCACCGGGAATGGAACAACGGTTTCTGGCTCCGCTCCCTATCCAACGCATTCCGGGAATTGGGCCGAAAGGCGGAACCGAACTAAGGCGCATGGGCATCAAGTCTGTTGGTGACCTTGCCCGTCTGCCAAGGGAGCTACTGGAAGAGGCTTATGGTAAATGGGGAGTATCCCTTTACCGCAAGGCCAGGGGGATCAGTGATAGCCCGGTCATCGGTGAGGTCGAAGACTCCCGCTCCATCAGCCGCGAGACGACATTGCAGGCAGATTCTGTGGACCCTTTATTTTTGGAATCTACACTCAGCTACCTGACCGAAAAAGCAGCGGGCCAGCTCCGGGAAGAGAAACTGTTTGCCCGTACGGTGACGCTAAAACTGCGTTACTCCGATTTTAAAACGGTGACCCGATCAAAAACATTGGAGATGCCAACAGCGGAAGATCATGCATTATTTAAAACCGGTGTGGGGCTTTTCCGTAATTTGTTCACGCGTCGGGTGCGGGTGCGCCTTGTTGGTATTGCGTTCACTTCGCTGACCGCGACCCCTTATCGGCAAGAAGATTTGTTTGATAGCAAAGGGGGGCGATGCTGGGATGGCTTGTACCAAGGTATTGACCGCATCCGGCATAAATATGGTTTCCGTTCTATCCTGCGCGGGACCAGCTACCGCAACTAGGCGTGGGGCCAGAATGCAATCGCTTTATTTGGTGGCCGTGATTTTCTTCCTCGACCCTCATGCCTCGAATGGGGTAGAAGGGGTAAGAGAGTTATCTCGGCATACTCCTTCTGGGTATGAAGACAACCTCCCCTCATGAGAGGGGAAGAATATTTGATCTACCGCCAAAGAGGATTTGCTTTTGGATATTGAAAAAATAAGAAAAGAGTTTCCGGTGACGGAGGAATTGATCTTTTTTGATCATGCACGCGTAGCTCCTTTGCCTGAACGGGTGCGTAAGGTGGTGACTGAATTTGTGGATGATGCCACCCGTTTTGGCACAGCCCATTACGAAACCTGGTTGGCTGGAATCGATCAGTCCCGAAAAAGTTTTGCCCGTCTGATTAACGCCGGGACGGATGAGGTGGCTTTTGTCAAAAACACTTCCGAAGGACTCTCCATCGTTGCGAATGGACTGGATTGGAAAACGGGCGACAATGTAGTCATCCCCGATATCGAATTTCCCGCAAATGTTTATCCCTGGTGGAACCTGAAACGTTTGGGCGTTGAAACCCGCATGGTTCGTTCTGTTGAAGGACGGGTACTGTTTGACGATTTGGTCAAGCAGGTAGATGCGCGAACGAAACTTATTTCTATCAGCTCGGTGGAATGCAATAGCGGGTTTCGCTGCGAACTAAACCGCATAGGTGAATTCTGCAAGGAACGAGACATTCTTTTTTGTGTTGATGCGATTCAAAGCCTGGGCATTCTGCCAATGGATGTGAAACGCGACCATATCGATTTTCTCTCCGCCGATGGGCACAAGTGGATGCTCAGTGTTGAGGGACTTGGCGGCTTTTATATTTCCCGGGATGTGCTGGAAAAAGTGTACCCGGTAACGGTGGGCTGGGGAAACATGATCAACGCCGCAGACTTCATGAACTACGAATTCGAATTCAGGCCGGGCGCGCAACGTTTCGAAGAAGGTTCGCCCAATACAATGAGCATCCATGCATTTGGAGCCGCCCTGGATTTGTTATTGGAAACAGGAATTGAAAATATCGAAAAGCGGGTAATGATTTTAGGAAATACGATTCTAGAACAACTCCACCAGCGCGGACTAAAGGTTTATAGCTCGACCCGCCCGGGGGAACGGTCGGGAAATATTGCTTTTGTCGTGAACCAGGATATCAGTCGACTTTATGAATGGATGATGGAAAACAAAGTCAAGCTCACTGTTCGTGATGGCCTTATTCGTCTCTCTCCACATTTTTATAACAGCGAGGATGAAATTTTCAAATTCTTCGATCTCTTGGATAAATATTTGAAGTAATAGACCGGGTTCATTTTAACTCCTTGCCGCTAAATGAGGGAACTATATAAACTTTATATTTATGCTTGACAAAAACCCAGCCCTGCACTAATATTTGTTAGTTGCCCAACTAACTTACAGGAAGTTATGCCTAGAACCAGTGACAAAAGAGAGAAGTTGGTGGAGTCCGCAGGAAAATTGTTTCATCAGGTGGGATTCAACCAGACCTCCATAGCAGATATTGCCGAGCACTCTGGCGTTCCGTTGGGGAACGTGCATTATTACTTCAAGACCAAGGCAGATTTAGTTTCTGAGGTTTTGGGTCATCGTAAAAAATCCATTGAATCCTGGTTTGAGGAACTGGAGAAGATCACGAACCCCAAAGATCGTCTGATAGGAATGTTAGGCGAAATGGAAGAAATGAAGCATAAGGTGGTTAAGTATGGATGCCCGGTGGGCAGTCTCTGTCAGGAATTGGATAAGGAGAGAATGCCGGTTTCCAAGCAGGCGGATGGTCTGATTAAAATCCAGCTAAAGTGGGTGACGGGCCAGTTTCGTCAAATGGGAAAAAAGGACGCAGAGGAGTTGGGGCTCCAGTGGATGTCTTCCATTCATGGAACGGCTCTGATGGCCAATGCTATGAAAGATCCAAAAATTATTGATTCTGGAATCAGAAGGTTGAAATCTTGGATCAGGAAGCTTTAAAAATTTATTACTTATTAAGTTATTTAACTAACAAATATTTAAGGAGAAAACAATGAAAATTAAAAATTCAACAGCTTTTGTAACCGGCGCGAACCGGGGGATCGGAAAAGCTTATGTGCAGGCTCTTATCAAGCGGGGAGCAAAAAAGGTTTATGCAGCCATGCGCGATGTAGAATCTTTCAAAAATTCATCCTCAGAATGTTTGGACAAATACAAAGATGTGATTGAGCTGGTATCTCTAGATATAACCAATGATAAGCAAATTAGCTCTGCAGTGGCAAAAGCGGGAGATGTTGATTTGCTCATCAATAACGCGGGAATTGCCCATTTTTCCGGTTTGATTGCTGGAGAGAATCTCGATGCGGCACGACAGGAAATGGAAGTGAATTATTTTGGTACGCTTTCCATGATCCGGGCGTTCGCTCCCGTTCTGGAAAAAAATGGAGGCGGTGCCATTGTCAATGTTCTTTCGGTCGCAAGCTTAGCCAATTTCCCTGTATTAGGGTCTTATTCTGCATCGAAAGCGGCTCTTTATTCATTGACCCAAGGGGTCCGGGCAGAACTGGCTCAGCAAGGGACACATGTATTGGGGGTTTATCCGGGTCCTATCGATACAGATATGGCAAAGGATTTTCCCATGGAAAAAAGCTCCCCCGAGGAAACCGCAATCGGGACATTGCATGCCATAGAAGATGCGCAGGAAGATATTTTTATAGATGTTTTTGCTCAGCAGTTTCAAAAAGATTTTCGAGACAGCCCGATAGGAATTGCCAAGCAGTTTGTAGAGATGTTGCCGGAAGCGGTTGCCTAAATTATTCAAGATAAAGGAGGAAGTGGAATGACTTTAAAGCAGGATATTCAGGATTTTCAAAAAGAAATGATTCCTAAAATTCCCGAGCATGTTCTAAATGCTATTATTAAAACCTCGGCGGAGTTGGGAGAGAAAAACATTGAGGCACTAGCTTTAAAAAAGGGAGATACCATTCCTTCCTTTGAATTGACCGATGCGCTGGGCGAGAAAAGATCATCGGACCGTTTGTTTGATAACGGGTCTCTGGTCATCAGTTTTTATCGAGGCGGTTGGTGTCCATATTGCCACTTGGAGTTGCGAGCTTTGCAAAAAGTCTTGCCGGAAATAAAAGCCAACAATGCAACATTGCTGGCAATTTCTCCAGAGCTTCCAGACTATTCACTCACCACCCGTGAAAAATATGAATTGGAGTTCCCAGTTTTAAGCGACCCGGGTAATCAGGTTGCTAAAAAATTCGGATTAGTTTTTGAGCCAGCTAAGGAGTTGATACCCTTGTTCAAAGAGAATTTTGATTGGGATCTGATAGCTATAAACGGAACGGAGAGGGTGGAACTGCCTATACCTGCAACTTATGTGGTGGATAGAGAAGGGGTCATACAGTATGCCTTCGTGGATGCAGACTATACCAAGAGGGCAGAGCCCGAAAAGATTCTTGAGGTTTTGAGAGAGGGCGGCAACTAACCAGGTTGGACAGTTGTGACAAAGTTTTTAAGTTTTTCTTTTTGCTGAATTCCCTGGGCGAGTTTTACAGCATCCTCTTTTCTTTCAAATTTATCTACTTGTACCCGGTAAACCTTGTTGTGGGTAACAAAAGCGTTATAGCCTTTTTTTACCAGTTTGCTCAAAAGGTTTTGCGCGTAGGCTTTAGTTTTGTAAGCTCCCACTTGCACAGTAAATAAAGCTGTAGAGGGTTTTACATTCTCTTTGATACTCTTTCCAGATTTTATTTTCCTTTGAGAGTGTTTTGAGTGGCCGTCTGTTTTTGTCGGTGTTGCCAAAGTTGTTTTTAATGCATTTAGAGATACAGGCATTATTTGGGGTTTAGGCACATTTGGAAGCGGAGCCATTTCTGCATCTACGACCTGACCTTTGTGAGCCTTTGCGCTTAAAGATGCCCCAACTTGAACTATCCCCATCTCTTCAGGTGCTGGGGGTAGAGAAAGAGTTTTCAATGCCAGAACTTTCTTTTTGGCAACCGGTTGGGTTTCATTGTCCAGCAACTCTGGGTCATTTTCTGCTTCCAGATCCAACGCACGGGTCCATTCAGCCTTGAGTTGTTGAAGCTCCTCAATTTTTTTCAAATCGGTTGTGGCATTTTTCGCGATGACAGTTTTATCAAATGTAGAATTTTTTTCTGCGTTTTCGGGATTCTTTACCAGAGCGGTCAGCTTGTCGACCATTTTGGAAGTCATTTTACGGAGGTTAAACTTATTGGTCACAAATTGAATGGGAGCAAGCAGGGCGGTGGTGATTCCGGTAGGAATTTTCCCGATACCTGAAAAATCCTGTTCCGTTTGCTCGGCTCGCCAGAGGACTTCACCTGTACGCGTATCTACCATTTGTATGGAAACACTGAGCTCTATGGATGAATGCACTACAAAGTAACTCCGTTCCACTTTGTTGATTCGGCTGAATACGATTGCATCGGCACCCAGAATTTCACCAAATTGCATGGGGTTTATAGCGAGAAAACCAGAAGGATCATCCAGTTTGTTCTGCTTAAGCAGGCCGTCTACAATATATTTTTCCATTAAATTGAATTTGGATTGCTTGAGGTTGGCATATAAGCCTTGCCGAAACATATTGGCCATTTCATTTTGTCCTGATTCGCTAGTTTCAATGGGCAAGATGGCTACGGTCTGATCTTTAGACAGGCTATTCAGGTTTCCAGCCACTTTGGTCTGTAGATCCGAAGCACAACCCGAAACCAGAGTTACTAAAAGAAGCATTCCCCAATACCGGCATCCTCCAAAATCTAAAATATTTTTGATTGTCTGTAGGGTCATGGCTAGTGAGTGGACGGTGTATTAAATTGGGCCATACCATCTTTATAGAACTTTTTCCCAGTGAGGCCGTTTTTGTTTTTTAGTGTGCCGATGATTAAAGAACTGGATACATCATCGGATGCCTTTATGGTATAGCTCCCCGTGTAGAGGCCGGGTACGATTTCTTTTAGAGGTATATTTGATTTCCAACTTCCAATGTCGAAATACCCGGTCAATCCCGGGTCGCCTTTCATGTTTACATAGATTCTGTCGTTGGAATTCAGTTTCAAGTTTGGTTTCAAGTTGGTTTCGATGCTGGTAATTTTAGGCAAATGAATTTCCTCATTCCAGCTATCAGCAGGGTCAGGAATTTCTTTCATTATATTGAGCGAAAACATCTCGGCGGCTTTAAAGTAGGCCTGGTGAACTTTCACGTTATCCATTTGATCTTGAATGATCTCGACAATTGTTGGCGAAAGGATTCCTGAATATGTCATTTCTCTGTGTTCCGTTTCCCAGAGAATATCCCCTGTTCTCAGATCGAGCATGTCAATTTTTGCTTTGATCGAAGTTTCTGCATGAATTCCGCCAGTGAAATTACTCGCAGATAAAACACGACCACGAATCACTGCATCAACGCCCAGAATTTCCCGAAGCTTATTATGACTTGATTCCAAAATTTTATTGGTATCGGTAAGTCCTGCTTGTTTTAATTTTTGGTCAATGGTTTCCAGGGGCATATCGACATAACCCAGATAACTGAAATAGTTGAAGAAACAGGTTCGAAACAGTTCGTGAGGAGAAACTTTTTCGGGATCCAACTCCTCCAGAGTAAAGGGCAAAATAGCCACTGACCGGGGTTGCATGTTTGAATTCATGTAACCCTTATGAACTTCCAAGTCCACGGTGCCACACCCGGCTAGCACAATGCCAAAATATGCGATGCATAGTTTCAGGAATAGAAAAATACGGGAATAGCTCACAAGTCGATGCCCCATTAAATTATTGATTAATTGGGTCTTTATTGAAACCTAAGGATTAAACCACTATATGAAATTGCGCTATTTTTGTCAATCTTTTAAAGAATTTGTTAAAATTTATATATGTTAAGGGTTGGAGCCTATTTGGACTCACAGCCTTAACTCTAGAAACCTTGGTCCTTTATATAATTAATCGGCAATTTCTTGATCCGAGATAAGGAAAGATTGTTCTGGCTGGGGCTGAACAGGAAGGATGCTTGATTAGAAAAACCATATTTGCTAAAGTTGCTTTTAATGACGGCGAATTAGAACTAACTTAGAGGATTTTTTGATGAACAGAAAATATACTTCGGCATATATATTATTTGCGGTTTCCTTGTTTTGGGTTTCTGGTCAAGTATTTGCAGAATCTCATATTACTGCGGATTTGAAAGGAACCATCGATCAGGTTCTGGAAATTGTTGCTGATAAAAACCTGCAGAAAAATCCGCCTTTAAGAAGGGAAAAATTGCGTAAGGTGATTGCCTTGCGATTTAATTATAAGCAAATGGTGATGCGCTCTTTGGCTAAAAACTTTAAAGATCGTAGCGACCAGGAGCGCGTAGAATTCACCAATCTCTTTAAGCAACTGCTTGAAAACTCCTATGCCAGCAAAATTGAGAACTATCAGGATGAGACCATCAATTATGTTGGCGAACAGGTTAAAGGGAAATTTGCCATGGTCAAAACCCAAATTGTTCGTAAGGACGGAGTGGTCGATGTTGATTACAAACTACTCAAGGAAAGCGGTCAGTGGCTGGTCTATGACTTTGTAATAGAAGGGGTTAGCTTGATTCGAAACTATCGGTCGCAATTCTCAAAAATAATCAGCACGGAATCTTATGCGGCTCTGGTCAGCAAACTGACCAAAAAGATTAACGATCTTGAATCCACCAGCAAGGCGAAGGCGGAAAACCTCTAAGCGATTTGAGCAAGCCAATCCGTGTAATTAAAAGCTCTGCTCCCACCCGCATCGATTTGGCCGGAGGAACACTTGATATCTGGCCTTTGCATCTGTTTTTTGATAATCCCCCCACCCTCAATGCGGCTATCGATCTTTACGCAACGGTAGAAATAATTCCCCGCAGAGACCCACGGATTTTTTTGACTTCCCGCGATTTGGATTTACGCGACAGCTTTCCCTCTCTGAGCAAAATTCCTGATAATCACTCTCTGGAACTAATTGTACGAACGTTGAAGTTCTATCAACCCAAATCAGGGTTGGAAATAATTACAGACTGTCGGGCTCCAAAGGGGTCGGGCATTGGCGGTTCTTCAGCTTTAAGTATTGCTTTGCATGGCGCACTCAACCGTTTTACCAAACGAGGCTACCGTAAGGCGGAGATGATTGAAATTGCCAAAAATATAGAGACCCAGGTTATCAAGGTTCCCGCAGGGTGCCAGGATTATTATCCGGCAATGTATGGAGGAGTAAGAAAAGTCCTGCCGGGAATCCGAAGTACTGAAACGCAAAAATTCACCTTAAGCCCTGCCGAGCTGACCCGACACTTTATCCTGTGTTATACCGGCATACCTCGAGATTCAGGAATCAATAATTGGGAGGTAACCAAAAAGGCTTTGGATGGAAACCGGACAGTAATCCGTCACCTGAAATCCATTCGGGACTGTGCTGTAGAAATGGAGCAGGCATTGGCCCGGGGAAACCTGAAAAGTTTGGCTCCAATTTTTGCAAGGGAATGGAAAGCCAGAAAACAATTGGCCCCCAACATCAGCACCCCACAGATGGATCGATTGATGCGTGCTGCTATGAATAAGGGAGCACTGGCCGGCAAGGTTTGTGGTGCAGGTGGCGGCGGATGTGTTGCCTTCATCGTGCCTCCAGCAAAAAAACAGTCTGTGATAGAAGAGCTCACATTAAAAGGTGGGCAGGTGCTTCCCTTCCGTTTTGTATCCCGTGGACAGCTTATCCGCTACCAGCAATAGGCTCATTCCCTTCTAGCGTTACGATCTTCGAAAGTTCATCAATTTGGAATAATGGGCACGAAATTAATAGTTGTATATTGCGCTCGCGAGAAAGTGTGTAGATTTCTTGATGAGATATTGTCTATTCCCAGTGACACTAACGTGTTGTTTTAATCAGTGAAAAAGGCTTAACTGAAACCGTTGAGTCTTTTTTATAGAAGAGTGTCAAAGTGTGGGCACGTCACCGGGATTATAGGAACCTCTCAAAATTGATAGTGAAAGGTTTGTCGATACGAATAAAACTTTTTCCATTCTTTACATTTTCTTTATAAAAATACCGTAAAATATTTCTCTATAAATACCTGGGTAATACGAGCAATGAAGAGAAAAGAGATAGTTGTAATAGAAGACGAAGCCGATATTCTTGAGGTAATTCAGTACAATCTATCTCTAGAAGGATATGAAGTGTGTTCTGCATTGGACGGTGAAGAAGGGTTAAGACTTATTAAAAGAAAAGTCCCTGACCTTGTTCTTCTTGACCTGATGTTGCCGGGCTTGGATGGAATTGAAATCTGTCGAAAGTTGAAAGCAGACCCTGCGACACATTTTATCTCGATTATCATGGTTACGGCAAAAGGCGAGGAAAGTGATATTGTACTGGGCCTTGGTATGGGTGCAGATGATTATGTGACCAAACCGTTCAGCCCTAAAGAGCTCATGGCTCGAGTTAAGTCGGTTCTGCGCCGAGGCTCGTTTAGAGATGATAATGCGCATGAGCAGATATCACGAGATGGAATGGTGATCGATTTAGATCGGCACGAGGTGCGTTTAGAAGGGAAAAAGATCGTCTTAACGGCTAAAGAATTTCAGCTTTTATATTTTCTTGCTTCGCATCCGGGCCGGGTATTCACACGTGAGGATTTATTGAACCATGTATCTTCTGAAGATGCTTTTATCATCGACCGAAATATAGATGTTCATATCCGGGCTATCCGCAAAAAATTGGATAAGCATCGAGATTTGATAGAAACCATTCATCGAGTTGGATACCGGTTTCGAGACGAGGAAGACTGAAAAATGCTCCGCTCCCGAATCTTATGGAAACTATATGCAGGATATGTGGCTCTCATTTTACTTTCCACAATAGTGGTGGGAGTTCTTGTCTCCAATCAGGTGGAAGAAGAAACCCTAATAGAAATTGAACGGTCTCTTGATGTTCGTGCCGCCCTTCTTAGTGATGTGGCTTCAGAGTCATTCTCGCTTTCTTCTCACCTCCAGGTTCAAGAGCGCTTTCGGACTTTGGGAGATAAAACAAATACCCGGTATACAATTATTAAATCTGACGGAACGGTAATTGCTGATTCAGAAGAAAATCCGGGTACTATGGATAAACATGCCAACCGTCCTGAAGTTCTCGCCGCTCGCTCTCATGGTTTTGGTATGGCCACTCGGTTTAGCAACACCATTGACACAAAAATGATGTACTTCGCCCTCTCGGTGCATAAAGAAGGACTTTTGCTGGGATATGTAAGAACCTCTCTTCCGCTGTCGGTAATTGATAGTCGACTTTCCCGTATTCGCAACATTGTGCTTTTTGGGATGGGAGTCTCTATATTTGTGGCATTGCTGTTGGGATTTTTCGTCGCAAGAGGATTTGCCAAACCCCTGACCGCCATGACCACGATTGCCGAATCCATGTCTGACGGAAACTACGATCAACGAGTTTCTATAAATAGAAAAGATGAAATTGGTTCACTGGCCGGGGCACTTAACAAAATGGCGCGGAGTTCTCGGGAACGTATGGAAACCATAGCATTGGATAATAACAAATTACTTGCCATTCTGGCAGGGATGGTGGAAGGAGTCGTGGCGGTTGATAGAAGCGAAACAATCATTCATTTAAATGAAGCGGCTGGAAGGATTCTTGACATTTTACCACAGGAAGATATTGACCGCCGAATTTGGGAGGCAACCCAATCGCAGGAATTATGTCAGGTTATTTCCGAGGCATTAAATGAAGAAACTGAAATCAGAAAGAAGCTACAAATTATTACTGGTTCAACAAATCAGATAGTCGAGGTCCACGCTTCCCCTTTTCGCGATGCCGCAGGAGGGTTAGTAGGCGTAGTGGCAGTTATATATGATGTTTCCGAATTGGAGCGGTTGGAAAACATCCGCCGAGATTTTGTTGCTAATGTTTCACATGAACTTAAAACCCCAATTACAGCTATTCGCGGTTTAGTGGAGACCGTAATAAATGACAAAAAAATGTCTCCTGAAAACCACCGGAATTTTTTGCTTAAAACTATGGACCAAACGATTCGCCTTTCCACCATCGTGACCGATCTTCTTGCTCTTTCCCGCCTTGAGTCAGTCGGAATCGACTTAACAAGAGAACCCATCGACCTCCGTGAGGTGGTGAACTCTTCCATGCGAGCGCTTCTTCCTGTTAGCGAGGATAAAGGCATTCAAATTGAAAGTCATATTCCTGATGAACCGATCCAAGTGCTTGGTGACAGGGAAGCGCTATATCAATCGTTCAACAACCTGCTGGATAATGCCATTAAATATAATTCAATAAATGGGACTGTTTGGGTTCGTCTTCAAAAAGAGGATGGGAATGCGGTGATTGAAGTCCAGGATACAGGAATTGGCGTTGAACCATTAGAGCGGCACCGGATTTTTGAGCGTTTTTATCGTGTCGATAAGGCGAGATCAAGGCAACTCGGTGGCACCGGGCTAGGGCTTTCTATTGTCAAGCACACAACCCTGTCGCATGGAGGCCAGTTATCTGTCGAGAGCACCCCAGGAACCGGCAGCACCTTTCAAATATCCATTCCATTATTGAAATCATCGTAGTTTAAAAAAGCTTTACCCCTCCTTTTTATTTTCTTCATATTAATTTACTAAAATTTTTCCAAAAGTTATCCAGTTTGATAGTTAATTTTTGGAGGGATAGAAATGTTGAACAGTCGTTTTTTATCAAGCGCTTTTTTTATATTAATCGTGTTCTACGTTGTGCCTTTTCCCGTTCTTGCTGAAACTTCTGAGAAGGATTTTTTAAACGCCTCAAAAAGGATCCGTGCGCTGGAGATAGAGCAACGGGCTAATACCCAGCTTCTTGAAATTTTACAACGGTTCTCCTGGTATGGAGATTTTAGAACCCGCTGGCAGTCGGAAAGCACCCAAACACCTGGCGTCAACGACCAACGGAGTCGTGGCCGCATCCGTTTTCGTCTGGGGGCAAAAATCCATATGTTCAAAGATATGGATATCGGGTTTCGCATGACAACTGCAGGATTGACCAGCAGAGACTCCGGCAACCAAACTCTGGACGGAGGTTTCACTCATAAAGCTTTTGATCTGGATCAGGTATTTTTCCGATATCAACCTATTGTTGCCGGATGGCATGCCATATTACAGGGAGGAAAGTTCAAGCCCCCATTCATGAAATCTGAAATCACCTGGGATAGCGATGTCACCGTGGAAGGAATCAGTCAACAGTTTTCCAGAAAATTTGGGGACACGACACTGGATGCCAATTTCGGTCAATTTATCTATGATGAATTGGATCCGGGGGACGACATCATAATTCTCAGTTATCAGGGCGTCATCACTCAGAAAACAGGTTTAGGGAAATTCAAAATTGCGGCGGGATACTACGACGTCCAAAACACGGAAGATATAGCTACAACGTTTTCAGGAACCACTCTGCTGTCCAACACCTCCGAAGTAAAGATGTTCGATCTAATGGGTGAGTGGTCTGAAGAATTACTAGGCAAAAAACTCAAGATCGTCGGGGAATATACCCGGAATATTGGAGATCTGGCCAGCGGAAACGCAGATTTGGATACGGCCTGGCAATTAGGTGCTAAATATGGAAAATCGGGAAAAAAGTTCGGTGACTACGATCTGAAAGTAATTTATCGAATGGTTCAGACTGAAGCCGTTTTTGATGTGATTTCCGATTCAGATTTCCATGGTGGCAGAAGCAATGCCAGAGGCTTTGAAACTGGGGGCAGTATTGGCTTGGCCAAAGGCATTAATCTGGCGTTCACCTACTTTGATACACAAGAAGAACGGGGAACACAAAGAGAAAATGAAACGTTTCAGGCAGATTTGAAGTTCAAATTTTAATCACTAAACGGAACCTTTACACCATCTTTATTATTTCTTCACAAATTAAAAGTAACTTAGTAAGAAAAAGGAGCTAAACATGATTCGATTGCTAATTTATTTAACTATATCAGTAGTTTTTTTATTTTCCATTGGTGAAAGAAGTTTTGCGGCAGAAAGAAAATTAGCTGGAAAGGTTCGTATTGATGGTTCCAGTACAGTCTTTCCCATCTCCGAAGCAGTTGCTGAAGAATTCCAAAAGCTAAACAGAAAAGTTCGGGTGACTGTAGGAATCTCAGGAACTGGAGGGGGGTTCAAGAAGTTTATCGCTGGCGAAACAGATATCAACGATGCCTCAAGACCTATTAAAAAATCGGAAACTCAAAAAACCAAAGAGAATGGGATTGACTTTATGGAGCTGCCTGTCGCTTATGATGGCTTATCTGTAGTGATCAACCCCAACAATGACTTTGTAGATTACCTCACTGTTACAGAGCTTAGAAAAATCTGGCAACCGGGGAGTACCGTAATTCATTGGAGCGATGTAAGGCCGGAATGGCCTAAGCAGCCTATCAATCTTTATGGCCCGGGAGCTGACTCGGGAACTTTTGATTATTTCACAAAAGCGATCAATGGAAAATCGCAGGCATCCCGCCCAGATTTCACAGCCAGCGAGGACGATAATGTTCTTGTTATGGGCGTGGCAGGTGACAAAAATGCTCTCGGGTATTTCGGCTATGCTTATTACCGAGAAAACCAGTCGAGGTTGAAGGTTGTTCCTATAGATGGGGATAGTGGCCCTATTTTACCCTCTGAACAAACGATCAACGATGGCTCTTATAAACCACTATCTCGCCCAATTTTTATCTACGTCAGCAAGCATGGATCACAGCGGCCTGAAGTTCAAGAGTTCGTAAGGTTTTATCTGCGGAATGCTTCCATGCTTGTCAAAGAGGTTGGGTATATTCCACTTCCAGCAAAAGAATACCAAGATGCCCTGGACCGGTTTGAGAAGTGGAGTTCCTTCCTCCTGAGTAAGAATCAATTAGGATTGAGAATTAAAAAAGTTTTACTTGAAGGATACTAGGCTCTTGAAAAATAGTTCTCAGATAGAAGCCTCTTTTGCATTTGATAAAGACGTGTTTCAGAGAAAGCATGTAAAGCATTGGCGCGAGGAGGGGATTAAAGCAGGCTTGTTTCTCTGCACTTCCGTGTCTGTTTTAACGACCTTCGCCATTGTTTGGATCCTGGTTCGAGAGGCCGGAGTATTTTTTCAGGATGTTTCCCTTTTCGACTTTCTTTTTGGAACCCAATGGACACCACTTTTTCAACCTCGGTCCTTTGGGGTTCTTCCCCTGGTATGCGGAACTCTTCTTATAGTAATTGGGACTGCTTTGATAGCCCTTCCTGTTGGTTTGGCGACAGCGATTTATTTGAGTGAATACGCTTCCTCCAGAGTTAGAAGTTTCCTCAAACCAATCTTAGAGGTGTTAGCGGGGATTCCCACAGTTGTCTACGGTTATTTTGCGCTCACTTTCGTAACGCCTCTGTTGCGAGCGGTTTTTCCGCAGGTGCAGATTTTTAACGCTGTCAGCGCTTCAATAGTGGTGGGCATCATGGTTCTCCCTATGGTGGCATCGCTCTGTGACGATACCCTTCGGGCAGTTCCGGGTTCTTTGCGTCAGGGAGCTTATGCCGTAGGTGCCACTCCGTTTGAAGTAACCCTCGGGGTCGTGATCCCATCCTCGCTTTCAGGCATCATGGCGGCTTTTGTGCTGGCCTTCTCACGCGCAATCGGAGAAACAATGGCTGTTACCCTGGCCGCAGGGGCAACGCCAAAGATAACGATGGACCCTTTTGTAAGCATACAAACCATGACTGCCTATATTGTCCAGGTGAGTCTCGGCGATACACCGGCAGGAGGCACAGCCTACCAGACTATTTTTGCTGTGTCGGCGTTACTTTTTATCATTACCCTTGGCATGAACATCGCTTCTAATCACTTGCTTAGTAAATTTAGAGAGGTGTATGAATGATTTCTGAGGATCTGACACGTCGGTACTGGATCGCCAAAATTTTTTATTGGTTTTGTTTTGCAGTAGCCTGGACCGGTGTTGTTATTTTGGGCATTCTTCTGTTTCATGTAACCCGTGAAGGAATTCAATGGCTTGACTTTCAGTTCTTGAGTGACTTCCCCTCTCGGTTCCCAGCCAAGGCGGGTATCCAGTCTGCGTTATTCGGGACCCTGTGGCTCATGAGTTTTACTGCCCTCTTCTCGGTTCCTATTGGCATTGGTTCAGGGATTTACCTTGAAGAATTTACCCATAAAAATCGATATAGCCGGTTTATTGATCTCAACATTTCTAATCTTGCGGGTGTTCCTTCGATCGTTTATGGGATGTTAGGTCTGGTTATTTTTGTGAGATGGTTTGGTCTAAATCAAAGTGTGTTGGCCGGTAGCATGACTATGAGCCTGCTGATTTTACCAATTATTATTATTTCAACCCGAGAGGCTCTGCGTGCAGTACCCAATACGATTAGACAGGCGGCATTTGCTCTGGGTGCAACACGCTGGCAAACAATATATGCGCATGTGCTCCCGGCAGCACTCCCTGGCATTCTAACGGGGATTATTCTCGCATTATCCAGGGCGGTCGGAGAGACCGCTCCTCTCATCATGATTGGAGCTCTGACTTATGTGGCATTTGTTCCCGAAGGCCCAATGGATGATTTTACAGCTCTTCCAATTCAAATTTTCAATTGGGCTTCACGGCCTCAAAAAGAATTTCATGAGCTTGCGGCAGCGGGCATTCTTGTCCTGCTGTTTGTTCTTCTGCTAATGAATTCAATCGCAGTTTATATTCGCCATTGGTCGGAGAAACGAAATCGATGAACGTAATGACTTTGAAAAATTTTTTACCTGAAAAAACTTCTATGGACTCAAATGCTATGGGAAAAAGATTGCCAGCAAATAAGAGAGCGTTGGAAAATACTATAGTGCTTCAAGCAAAAAACCTGACGATCAGCTATAGCGAAACATCAGCGGTCAACAATATTTCTATGTCAATACCAGAAAGGCAAATCACAGCTATTATAGGACCGTCGGGTTGTGGAAAAAGCACTCTGCTCCGTTCATTTAACCGCATGAACGATTTTATTCCCGGGGCGAACTTAAATGGACAGGTCTTGTATCGTGGCATAGACCTATATGGATGTAATGTGGATCCTGTGGAGGTGCGTCGAAAAATTGGAATGGTTTTCCAGAAACCAAACCCTTTTCCAAAATCGATTTTCCAGAATGTAGCATGGGGACCTTTAATTAATGGTTATAGAAAGGAAATCAACGAACGGGTAGAAAAGTCACTCCAAGGGGCCGCTCTATGGGATGAGGTGAAGGATAGGCTGGGTGACTCGGCGATGACCCTGTCTGGAGGCCAGCAACAACGGTTGTGTATAGCCCGGGCATTAGCCATGGAACCGGAAATTATTCTGATGGATGAACCGTGCTCTGCTTTAGATCCCGTATCTACAACTCGTATTGAGGATCTGATGTTTGAACTGAAACAACAGTACACGATAGTTATCGTAACGCACAATATGCAACAAGCTTCCCGTGTCTCAAAATTTACCGCCTTTTTTGATGCCGGAAACCTTATTGAGTTTGGAGAAACTAAGAATATTTTTACCCACCCCAAAAATACAAGAACCGAAGACTACGTAACAGGACGGTTCGGATAAGAGATACCTCAATGGGAAAACACCTGCAAAGAGATTTGGACCATATTAAAAAAGAATTACTGGCAATTGGCGTGATGGTAGAAATTGCTCTTAATAACGCTATTGAGTCCCTAGTCAAACGCTATCCAAAACTTGCCGAAGAAGTTAAAAATGGCGATAGCCAGATTGACCAAAAAGAGAATCAAATTGAAGAAGAATGCCTCAAAGTATTGGCTCTGCATCATCCTGTAGCTACCGACCTAAGGTTTATCATTTCTGTTCTAAAGGTTAATAATGATTTGGAGCGAATGGGCGACTTGGCAGCAAATATTGCTGAGCGTTCCATCTACTTGGCAACCCATGAGCCACTTCGGACAGTTCTTAACTTCAATCGCATGGTAGATGGGGTTCGGGAAATGGTTCGTAAAAGCCTTGATGCGCTAATTAGAACAGATACCAATCTTGCACGGCTTGTATTGACTATGGATGATGAAATTGATGCTTTAAATAGAGAAATGTATACAAAATTGCAAAATATAATGCGCGAGGATCCTGAATCCGTTGACCGGGCGGTGCATACCCTTTCGGTGTCTCGTTATCTGGAGAGAATTGCGGATTTATCCACTAACATTGCGGAAGACGTTGTGTTCATGGTCGAAGGCGAATCGATCAGACATATATCGAAAGGCGAGCAAAAAGAACCTAAACAAATTTAAAGTAGCTGGTAGCTAACTGCCGGCCTCGTTAGAGGGCAGGGGTTTAAAGACAACGATCAGTAGAGGAAGAAGGGTGAGGGCGCCGATCAGGGCTACTACCATGGCCACACCGGTCAGCAGGCCGAAATAGATGGTGGGCATAAACTCCGATAGGGCCAGAATCGAAAAGCCAAGGGTAATGGTTACGGATGTGTAATACATAGCTTTGCCAATGCTTCCGTGGCATCGGTCCATAGTCGCCAGGTAATCCTGATCCACCTGAAACTCTGCTTGAAAACGATGGATGTAGTGAATCGTATCGTCTACCGCGATCCCCACTGTGATGGCGGCTATAGTGATGGTCATCATATCCAGCGGAATTCCCAACCAACCCATAAGACTTAAGACCGTTCCCGCCGCAAGGAGATTGGGGACGATGCCGATCAAAGCCAAGGCAACGTTTCTAAACAAAATCATGAACATCAACATGATGGCTACAAAAACTGTTCCGATAGTGAGGATCTGCGATCGGTACAGACTCTGAAGCATATTGTTATAAAGCACTACCATTCCAGTAAAGTGGATAGTTTCGGGGTCAAACTTTAGTTCTTCTACAAGATGTGTGCGAATTTTTTCTATAAGTTGTGAGCGTCTCAAGGTGGGTTCGGACTCAATCAGCCTCATATTGACATGTATCTGGTTTGCGTCTTGGGACAAATAAGGATTGACCAATGAATCCTTTACATTTTCCGGCATAAGTTTGCGAATGAGGGCTAAATCATAATCGTCCGGCTTACGGCCTTTATCAAGTTGAGTGAAAACTTTAATCAAGGTAGATATGGACTGGACTTTCCCTACCTCCGGCAGGCTTTCCAGGTAGTCATGAATTTTTTCTACCCGGTCAAGCATATTGGAATTGAACCAATAATTTGATTCGACTTCTTCTGATTCCTCAGCGAAGGGGTCATCAAAATCTTCCGTATCGTTTTTCTTCTCATTAGCTTCTTTGAGATAATCAAAATACTTCTGATCTGGATTCATTACAATGTCAAGAGGCGTCGTTCCTCCCAACTGTTGGTCTATTACTTCCATTCCGCGATAAATTTCGGTGTTGCTTTTGAAATGGTCTATAAAACGGTTTTCCACCTCCAGTTTAGAAATCCCGATAGCGCTCACTACTGCCAGAAGGAGCGAGCCGTATAAGATGGCATTGCGGTGCTTATTGGTGAATGCTGCAATTGCAAGGGTGACACGACGAGTACTGTCTTTCGCGAAACCAGGAGGCTCCGCTTTCAATAAAGCCAGTGCTGCAGGAAAAAATATGAAGTTCAGTCCGAATGCCAGAGCAATTCCCATAGTCATGATCCAGCCGAAATCTATTACCGGGCGGATGCCACTAATGATAAGGGAGATAAAAGCAACAATGGTGGTGATTGCGGTATAAAAACATGGCTGAGCCATAAGGCGGATTGTTTGCCAGACCAACTCTTTCTGATTTTGGCCGGGATTGCTGTCGTTGATATCCCGGTACCGCACAATCAAGTGGATGGTCAGGGACATGGTGATGATAAGTAGAATTGAAACAAAATTGGATGAGATCACCGTCACTCTCCAATCCATTAACCCTAAAAAACCTACCATTACCAGTACAGTGATGACACAGCAACCCATGGGTAAGGCCACCCATCGAAGTTTTTTAAAGAATAGACTGAGCATCAGAGTCAGAAAAGCCAGCACCCCTAACCCAAATGTATTCAAATCGTGTTCGATAAAACCAATCATATCTGTTGTGATCATGGGGACGCCGCCGAGGAACATCTCCGCCTGATTACGGTGCCGATCCATAATATCCCGAACGGAACTTATGAGTTGGTCTTCCTTGTCTAGAACTTTGGCATGGTAATCGAGGAACTCTTTGCGGGCTTTGATGAATAATGTCTCTTCGTCTTTATTGAGCCCGAATTCCTTTTTTTTATCGCGCAGATCATTGCGTCGATACATCAATGAAAAATATTTTTCATCACGCTTGAAATTGATCCGGATAATTGTGATTTTTCCATCGGGGCTCAATAACAGGTTTTTGTAAATAGGGCTTTCCAGGAATTCAATGCGGGCTAGTTCCCGGTCGATGCCGGGAGTTTCAAGAGTGCGAATATCAGTAGCCAGTTTAGATATTTCCACACGTGGGCTGTTCAGCAAAGGAACATTTAGGATACTGTCTATGGAGTGAACCCGGTCCAGGCTGGTAAGCTCATCGCTCATCAACTTTAAATCTGCAAGGACTTCATCAGACATCAAATCTTTAAACGGAGCGTAGGTGATGATTAGAAAATCATCGGAGCCGTAAGATTTGCTGATCTTTCGGTAATATTGCAGGGAGTTATCGTTTTCCAAAACGAGGGACTCAGCAGAAGCATCAAGCTTAAAGCTTGGGATGTGATATGAAAAATAACCCACAACCAGAAAAACCATGATCAGGCTTGCAAAGGGTTTTTCGATCACCCATTTCCGATAGGTGTTGGAAAATAAATTCAACAAGAAGAAAATCCTATTCTGGTAATTTTGTTTTGGGATAGAGCATTTTTCAGGAATGTAAGTCGATGGTATTGGGTTTTGACAACCTCAGCCGGGAAAAAAATTCCTTCAAAAACAGGCATAATATTTCCCTAATTAATGAGGGGTATTTTCGCTTACTGCGCACAACGATATGACAGGCCGGTGTATTTTATACTCATCCGGTGTAATCTCCAATAGTCAAAATAATGTAATTTAAGAGCCTAAGAATTTAGTCAAAAATTGCAGTAAAAGCACTGTCAAACTGATAGTTAGACACCAAATAATATCGCAATAGTGATATTATTATAAATATTTTCCTTCCCTTTCTGGGTGTTTATGGTAAGATTACTCCAATCTTTTCAACTAATTATTGTGGTTCATTTTGCATGAGGGGGGAGATGCTATGTTTTCCACATCAAGTATTCTGATTGTAGATGATGACCTGTTTGCGAGGGGAATCATAAAGCACCATTTGAGTCGTTTAGGGGTTAAAAATATTTTTGAGGCCGGCGATGGCGAGCAGGCTCTGGAAATTTTGCGTTACGGCAAAATGCAACTGGTGATTGCAGACCGATACATGCCCAGATTGAACGGGTTGGAATTGTTCTGCAGTATTCAAACAGATAAAATGTTGAAAGATACACCCTTCATGATGATAACGTTGGAAGATGATAAATCTAAAGTTGAGGATGCGTTGGATCTGGGTATCCGCCATTATCTGGTCAAACCTTTTAACGCCCAGATGTTTGATGATAAGATTCATCAAGTTATGCTTCAACCAGCAGCTGAGAGTTTAGATAAATAATTTTAACCATTCCCCTCCTCATCAAAGGGATCAAAATCTGACGTCTTTCTGAAACCAGGTTCCTACCCCCTATTATCTTTTTTCATTCCATTCATGTTAATCTTGTAATGTTGGTGCTCCCTTTTATCATCAGGTTAAGCTTCGAATGAATTCTTTTTTCAAACCGGCACTGAAATATTTTCTTATCTTTGCCTTGACCCTGGGGATGGGGTATTCCGTCTGGCTCCTGCCGCATGCCAAAAAGGAAAAAAAAATAAAAGAACAGCGAGAAGAATCTATCACCTCACCGATAGATGCCAAGGACGAAGCTAGTCGATACTTGCAACAGGCTTCGGAGGATTTTTTCTACCATGAGTTTGACAAAGCTATAGAGAATTATGTCAAGGCCATCACCCTTTTCGAAAAAGAAAACAAGTTGAAAAAGGCCGCCAAGGTATATGAATCCATCGGCGACCTTTATAAATTCCGCAGGAATATTAAGCAAGCTGAGGAGCAGTACATTCTGGCTATCGAATACCACCACCGCATAAAAAATCCGCTGGGAGAGGCCCGGGCCATGAACCACGTTGGAGACTTATTAATGGAACAGGACGATAAGGCATCTGCGGGAGCCTGGTATAAAAAAGGGGTGGCACTGGTGAATGAGGGGGCTCCTAGCAAGAATCAGGCGCTTTTATTTGAGAATTTGGGCCGCTTTTACTGGAAAACAGAAGAGAATATACCCGAAGCCATTGTTTGGTATACCCGAGCCCGCGATACTTTTTCTTCTCTGCAAAACCAGATGGGTTACGATCACATGTCGGCAGTCCTCAATAAACTCCGTGGAGGTCAAAATTTGAACACCCACTGACCCCGGTGTGACCAATCACCTCTTGCCAGAGAAACAACAAACTCTGAATTACATGGGAATTTTCAGAGAATTTGAATCCTAGCGGCCTCTCTTTAACTCTAATAGCCAAGCAATATGATTATTTCGTACCAGAATCTCATCCACCATTTATTTTCCCCGGAGGCAAAATATGTGCGGCGATAAAATATTTTCTACCCTCGATAAAAAGTTGAAGGATATTTTTCAGTCATTGCGGAGGTCATGGGTTGTAGTTTTCATGGCTTTAATGTTCTCTTGGCCCATTAGCGAAAGCCTGGCGGGTGAAGTTTGGGTTGCTAATATGAAGGGAGCCAATGTCCAGGTCATAGATACCGATTCGAATAAAGTGGTGAAAACTATTCCCACTGGCGCTGGGGCGCATAACGTCACATTTAGTCCCGATGAGAAACTGGCCTTCATTGCGAATTTAGGAACGAACAGCATCACAATCATAGATGCCCAATCGAAAGAGATTCTGGCCGATGTTGTGACAGATACCAAAGCCCACGATGTAGCCGTCTCCCCCGATGGAACGCTTGCTGTCGCATGTAATGTAGGCGCGGGAAATATTACCTTTATCGATGTCGCCTCAAAGAAAGCCATTCACACCATGGCTACTGGTAAAAAAGCCATCACCGCTGTTTTCTCTCACAATGGCGAGACGTTGTATGTGGTCAACGCCGGAGCTGCGAATATTTCAGTGATAGATGTTAAATCAAAAAAAATCACCGGAACCCGGCAAGGCGCAAAAGGGGCTATGGCTATCAAACCAACCAAAAACTGGGGTCAGTTCTGGGTGACTGCTCCGGCGGATAATAAACTGTTGTTGCTGAACTCACGCACTGGCGCAAAACAAGCCTCCATCGATGTGCCGGGCGAACCGCATGGCCTGGTCCATAGCCCAGATGGGAAAACCGTCTTCGTCGGTCAGCGGAAACTGGGACAGATTGCAATGATCGATACCGCAAGCCGCAAGATTACTAAAACCATGGCATTGGGCCAACGTCCAGATATGATAGATATTAGTTCAGATGGTAAAACTGTCTACGTAGCGATTCGGGATGAAAACAAACTGGCCGTTGTTTCGGCTGCCGACTTGAGTGTCATAACAAAAGTCGATACCGATGGTGAAACTCATGGGGTCGCCTACCGCGACTAACGTGTCTACTAGATCAGGCCTGGCTTTTCAGCCAGGCCTTTTTTTATCTGACAGGAAGCGTTGAAATTTCATACAGTTTGGATACTTTTTTGTAACTTTATACACCAATATTTCCTCCCTCATATTTAGCCTCTATTTAAATATTTAGCTTTATTTTCAATGCTTTAGTTTCCTCCAGCCGATGGATGTTTCTCCGTGGCATACAAATTGCTATTTAATAGTTTTATGTGTGGCCGAAGCAAGTGGCACCACAAGCGGATGAACCGCCCCAAGCTAGGAAAGTTATGAATCTTTGGGTGTTAAATAGGTGAAACATGAAAATAAATATGAAGAAATTAGGCAAAGAAGATTTAACCTGGTTTGTAGAGCAAATCAGGAAGGTTAGGGTTTTTTCAGTCCTTTCCAATCCAGAACTGATGAAAATTGTTTCGCAGATGAAAGGTTTTGAATTTAGGGCAGGGACGACTCTAGTTAATCAGGGAGAATCTGCGAATTTGTTCTTTATAGTTCAGGAGGGTTTGGTCGAAGTTTCTGTGAGAAAATGGTTTTTCTGGGAAAAAAAAGTAGCCATCCTCAAAGCGGGAGACTTTTTTGGTGAAAGTGTCCTGGTTTCAAATTCCAAACGAACCGCCACCGTCACAGCTAAAACTGATACGACATGTTTTGTTTTGCTCAAGCCGAGTTTTAAATCCACGCTCAACCAAAACGCTTTGTTCAAAGAAAATATGAAGGCCATCTTCTCAAGACGAAAAATGCAATTGAGAAGTGCTTGACCCTCCCACTAACCCCTTGGCGAGGGATGTTGTATTCCCTACGTTAACCTTCATGCCCCGAAGGGGTATGTTATATCCCTCACGATAACCTTCATGCCCCGAAGGGGTATGTTATATCCCTCACGATAACCTTCATGCCCCGAAGGGGTATGTTATATCCCTCACGATAACCTTCATGCCCCGAAGGGGTAGGAGGTAACCCCATTTTTGTTTTGTTTCCCGCCAGATTTTACCAAATTTCCGGTATGATAAAAAACATAGTTGCGGTGTGGTTATGTATGGGGAGATCCAAGTATGAGCGAATTAAAAAAACCATTTGTGAGAAGTAAAGACGCTCTATGGCAAAAATTAGCTGCAGAGTTCGAAGGTGAGTTTCGATACCCTCCTTTAAAGAGCCAAAAATCAAATGTAGAGGTGCAACACAACAATTGGAAATTGAATCTATCAACAGATAATGACCCGTCCGACCCTGATAATCCGGGACCCAGTCTCCTTATAAATCCTATGGGTGTAGGAGGGGTGGGTTTATAATGTCTTCGAGTTTTAAATTAGAAATTTCATTTAAGAATCATGATGTATTTATGTTTAAGGTTCTTCCTGAAAGTTCAGGGGATAAAATAAAGAAGGCTTTTGGTCGTTTAAAAGAAATTGAAGTTGGGCGGTCTGATTTTGACGATATGTTTTTGATAAGAGGGAGTGATGAAAAAAAAATTAAGAACTTGTTCTCAAAACCTCATGTGCGAGATTTTATGCTCAATCAAAGGAGATTGTCTTTAGAGCTAACTCCAAACTCCCTTATTTTCAGTACATACTTACCTATCGGAAGTATTGACCATCTTAAAATGATCTGCGACTGGTTTTCTGAAGTTTTAAACGAAATTTGTATTATGGATTCAGGTTATGAAAACTAAGACCTGCTGTGAAGTTTCTGCCCGGAGGGTGTATGGCCATCAGCGAGATTAAAAAACATGGGAACAGGAGGAGAGAGGACCGCAGAACTCAACAAAGAAGAGATGTTGAAACCAGGTTTGTTTTTTTTGACCGGTTATTTAAAGTCATGTTTGCCAGCATTGTTGTTTTGATAGGTCTATGGATTTATATTTTTACAAAATAGAAAAACAATGACGAAACAAATCAAAAAGCAGCCCCCGCCTAAGCGAGAACAACCGAAAAGCAAAAAGGTTAGAAAAGATTCGGGAAAGAAAAAACAAACTGAAAATCAGCAGGAATTGTTCCGCATCTGGGATGAAGATATCTGCGAATGATTTTTAAAAATAAATATCTAATACTTTTTTGTGTTTTTTTACTTTGGACTTCATGGGCGGAATCTCAAGAACATCATTTCACCAACCCTAAAGTTCGTGTCCAGATAACACCCGATACTCTGAACATTTTTACCACCGGGTACCCCGATCATAAATGGGAAAAGGTCAACCCCAACCGTCCCACCGAACAGAACTTTAGTTTCAAAATACCGCGTTACCCAAAAATAGCATCCCGCACTACCTCGGTGCCTTCGCGTGGGCCTATAGGTGTAGCCATCAATGGCGTGGTCTTCTTTGGACCGGAAGACCGGGAAGGAAATATTGCTCTGGAAAACCATGGGCTCGACTCATGCCGGGGCCACCCCACCCCTAACGGTGTTTATCATTATCATTGCACTCCAGGATGCGTGCATCGGGACTCGTCCCGCCAGCATTCGCCAGTGATCGGCTACGCCTTTGACGGATTCAAAATATATGGCCTTCAAGGTGAAGGGGGACAACCTCCTGCTAATCTCGACAAGTGCAACGGCCACACCGATGAGGGTCGAGGCTACCATTACCACACTACCGAGGGGTTTCCGTTTGTGCTGGGGTGTTATCGCGGAACACCCATAGCGGCAAGCTACGACCGCAATCAGCAAGGCAGGTCACGTGATGAAAGAGGACAAAGAAGTGGGGGTGACTCCATGCGTCAATACTGCGATGCAGGCCGTCAGAGGTATTGTCCCAATATGCCGCCTAGCCGAGAGATGATGGAGTGTATGAAACGCAACCAGAATAATTTCAGCGCCCAATGCCAACAAGCTCTGCAAAACCACCGTCCCCCTCCGGGGAGCCGCCGGGGGCGATAAGCCTCTTTCTAGTGAGCAAAAGTTTCCTCGGCTTGAGGAGTTGTCATCCTGAGAATCCGTGATGTTTTTCCTTGGGTTTATTGCTTAGATTTAAGGGGCGCCTGCCGGAAGGGCTATCATAATATTCTTCATTCCCATTTACTCCGTCCGTCAAAACGTCTTTATACATGATGTCCCAATGTCCATCTTCGTCATTGTCAAACGCATAAAACAAAGGTTGGGATTCAGTAACGTAGTAATAGCTGGAAGAATTATAAGGAACGCAAAATACGGGGTGATGGGGGTGGTTGCGGGCTGTTTGCTGGATAGAGTCTTTCGAGAAGAAAGATAACGTAACGACTCTTAAGGTGAAAAAATCTGGTTTGCCATTGAAGTCAAGATCATAGCCTACATAGAGCATTCCACTGTGTGCTAATGCCCATCCAACCTGACTTTCGAGAGGAGGCTCAGGAACGGGTCCCGCTCTTCCCGGTGAAGAAAGAATGAATAAAATGCCTATGACTCGTGTAAAGGTAATAAGTGATTTCATTAAAACCACCTCATTAACAATCTACGTCATTAATAATTCTCCCAAATTCATTGCTACCTTCCTTATCGACACATGGGAAATATTAGATAATAGGTTTTTGTTCCATAAATGATAAAATAGGATAATAAAAAAAACCTGCTAGGGAGAAATTCGATATGAATAAGCCTCTATTTATATTTGTTGGTATGCTTTGCTTTTTGTTCATGGGAACTTTTTCGGCGGTCGCAGACCAGGGACACAAACCCTATGTCGGATCGAAAGCCTTCGAACGTATGAAACAACTGGTCGGAAACTGGGAAGGCTCTATGGACATGGGCGAGAAAAACATGAAGATGAAGGCCAGCTACAAATTGACCGCCGCCGGAAGTGCGCTGGTAGAAACCTTTCATGAAGGCACTCCGCACGAGATGGTGTCGGTCTGGCATGATAATAAAAATAAGAAACTAACCATGACCCATTATTGCGCCGAGCATAACCAGCCAAAACTGATTCTGCAGGGAATGGACAATAACAAAATGACGATGGACCTCTCTTCAGATAATGAAATCGATATCGCCAGCGAGAATCATATCCACTCCGCCGCCATTCAGTTTGAAGGGGCGGACAAAATGACTCATGTCTGGACGAGTTTCAAGGGTGGGAAAAAAGATATGGTGGTGAAAATTGCTTTCAATCGAATGAAGTGATTGAGAGGGAAAATTTTTCGTCTGTTATAGTTTTTCCAGCCACTCTCTGGCAAGCCCGACCGCAACGACAATCTGGCCTGGGGTCATTTTCTTTTCAACAATGTCTGCATTTTTGCGTCCAACTTCATTCCCGTTCATTCCGGCAAGGTTGAACCATTTGTGCGCTTCAATATAATCCTGTTTCACCCCCAGGCCTTTTTCATACATCAGGCCGAGGTTAGACTGGGCACCGGGTATTCTCTGCTGTGCGGAAAGACGGTACCATTTGACCGCTTCTTTATCGTCGCGAGGGACTCCCTCTCCTCTATTGTGCATCAATCCAAGATTGTATTGGGCCTGAGCATATCCCTGGTCGGCAGATAGCTTGAACCACCAGATGGCTTCCTGATAATTTTTAACAACCCCCTGACCCCTGCCATACATCACACCAAGATTGTGCTGGGCCTGGGCCAATCCCTGTTCGGCGGCTAGCCGATACCATTTGACCGCTTCCCTGTAATTTTGCTCAATCCCCTGGCCCTTGCCGTACATCAACCCCAGATTAGTTTGAGCCTCGGCGAATCCCTGTTCTGCTGCCAGCCGATACCAGTGGGCGGCTTCGCTATTGTCTTGAGGAATTTCCTGGCCTCTGCTGTAGATCAGGCCGAGATTATATTGGGCTTCGGCGACTCCCTGCTCCGCCAGGGGTTTCCATTCGTAAAAATTTAATTTAGTAACCCAGGACGGTGTGAAACACAGCACCGATGCCCACACACCAGTAAATGCCGGCACCGATCAGGTTCCATATGCTGGACTTGATTTCTCCGAAATTCATAGCACCATCTCCTTCACGATAAAGTAAAAGAAGGCGAGGGTAGTGATGGCAGTGTTCGCCACCGCCGACCAGATCATGATTTTGTTAGATAGTTTTTCCATAATATTATTTTACCTTAACTCTTTCCCTTTCAGGGTATGAATTGAGGGGATGTCACGCGTGCCTCGAAAGAGTATGTGACCTCTTGATGCAGACAGCTTTCGGCCAGAAGCGGACATTACTGTTGCATATTTTGCTTTCATTCACCCAGAATTAAAACAGTTGGTGAGATTATGTAACGGTCCAGAGGTTGAATTTTAAAAGGTTATTTTTTTTGTGTTTCGGGAAGTAGAATTTCAAAGACTGTGCCCTCGCCTAAATGGCTTTTTACTGATATTCTTCCATTATGCCGGTCTACGACCTTTTTACAAATTGTAAGCCCCAAGCCCGTTCCATTGTATTTGCTTCTATCATGTAATCGTTGAAAAGGCTCAAATATTTTATCAGCATATTTTTCATCAAAACCAATTCCATTATCCTCGACCAATAATTCATAAAAACCATTTTCAGTTTTTCTATGATAAATTTTTATTACAGGGGTTTTGTCTTCCTGTTTATACTTTAAGGAATTTACTATAAGGTTATTAAAAAGTTGAACGATTTGCCTTTTATTTCCTTCTATTTCTGGAAGATTTGAAAATTTAATCTCACCATTAGCTGATTGAACGATATGGCTCAACTCTTCACATAGTTCATTTATTTGTTCTTGTAAATCGATTTTCTCAAAGGGGGTTTGCTCTGCTGATATTATTGAAAAGCTAAGCATGTCTTCAATAAAGTTACTCATTTGTATTGCAGAATTTTGCATGCGGTGAATATATTCCCGGCTTCTGTCGTCTAAATTAACGGCACTTTCTATTAAACGGTCTCCGAAAAGGCTTATTTTACGGAGAGGCGCTTGTAAGTCGTGGGAAGCTATGGAAGCGAAAGCTTCCAATTCTTTTTCTGCATTTTTTCTTGAAGTAATGTCTAGCCCATAGATGTTTAAATAGTCTCTACCTACTATAGGAACCATATTGAAGTTATATGTTTTTGCTTCAATTTCATCTTCAAATTCAATTATCTCTTTCGAGGAAAATGCCTTGCAAAGGTTTTCCTGCCAAGCTGGTAAAATGGAATGACCTATTTTGAAATTATATTTTCGACCGATCTTTTCTGCAGGTTTATTTAAATAAACAATCTTCCCCTTGCCACAAACCCTCATGACTGGCAAAGGACTTTCAGAAGCAAATTTTGACTCATGCAATATTTTCTCTTCTATCTCCTTGCGCTCAGTAATGTCTTCAACTATCGCAACAAAGTAATCGACATTTCCATCTGATTTTCGAATGCACCGAGCTGAAATACTGGCATGAATGATACGAGTGTCTTTCCGGATAAACCGCTTTTCCATGGAATATCCTTCTATTTCACCCGCCAACACCTGATCAAATTGAGCAATGTCGGCCTCAAGGTCATCGGGGTGAGTTAACTCAGCCCAGGTCATTCGGGTCAATTCTTCATGGGTATAGCTAAAGATATCGCAAAGTTTTTGATTTACTTCCAACCAGCCTTTTTCAGGTGAGGTTATTGCTATACCAACTAATGGCATATCAAAATAACTTTTTAATTTTTCTTCACTGCTTTTTAATTTCTCAAATACTTTTTTTCTTTCAGATATATCTGTTGAAATTCCACAAATACCATAAACCGCACCCTCCGAATTAAACAATGGAACCTTAATAGAAATATAAGTATGCAAACCATCCTTATGCGGGGCGATCTCTTCTCCCTCAAAAGGCTCTCCAGATTCCATTATACTCCTGTCATTTTTCATAAATATTTCAGCAATTTCTTTTGGGAACAAATCAAGATCAGTTTTTCCCTGCACTTGTTCATTTTTTAAATTAAAAAGATCTTCATAGCGCTTATTGATTAGTAGGTACCGACCTTCCAAGTCCTTCATATAGATGACAGATTTCGTATTATTTGCAATTGTACTAAGATAATCCTCACTTCTCTTTTTAGAAATAGATGCCTCTTTTAGTTTGGCGTCTATTTCGAGACGGTCCATTTCACTTGCGCAGCGGTCAGCGAAGATTTGGATTATTGGTCCAAAGTTTTTTGTGTCAGTCATGGGTTTATCGTCCATTACGGATATAAGCCCGAGCCTTTTTCCAGATGAGCTAATGAGTGGAATACCAAAATAGGATTCAATATTAAATTTTTTCAAAATGGGGGCCAAAGGATATGATTCCTGGACATTTTTGGGGACTAAACGAGTTTCTCTTAGAACGACGTCTTCACAAGGAGTATTTTTCAAATTCCATACGATACTATTGTTAAATTCTTTTTCCACCTCATCCCAAAGGGGAGACATTTGAGCTATGTTTTTTTCAAAATCGATTACCTTCCCAATAAAGGCATAACGAACATGGAAAGCGGCTGCCAAACATTGAGCTAGATTTTGGAAAAACCTTTCTCCTATGACAGTGGAAGTACCTTGACTAATCGAAAGTAATTGCTGAGAAATTTTGCTTAGTTTTTCGTCTTTTCCCCAGTCATTAATAGATTGCTGCTTTTCACTCATACGTTGGCCTTAAAAATAAAAGAAAAGTAGAGTTCCTATATATTTATAGTATAGGATTAAGAGTAGCAAAAAAACCTACCAATTTTTTTAAAAGTCCGCTTTGGGTCGATAGCGGGCTTACGATCAACGCGAATCAAGCTCCTGCTCATCCCGGATTGTATCTGCTTGGCGTGGGTAGCGCAAGATTACGGTCACCCATTTCCTCCGGGCGTGGTCCGGTTATCGTATAATTTAGGGGCACTACTAAAAAATGCATAGGGCCACGAGCGGTCCTTATTTTATAAGGCCTGCGAGTTGCCGTCTCGAAACATCTCGAATTATTAGAGGCTCATTAAAAATTTATGGTCGAACTTCTTTTGGGCATTCATTTCATCATTGTTCTGTATCTCGTGATCGGGTTTCTGGTTGCGCTTTATTTTAATCACCGTCTGTTCCGCATCGTTCACACTTCTTCCCTGGCTGCGGTTTCTCTGCTGATGGTGTTGGGCGTCCCTTGTCCTTTGACAATTTGGGAAGAAATGTTACGGCAGGGTCCGGTTTATGAAGGGTCGTTTATCGCTAGTTGGCTGAATCGGATTATCTATCTGGAAGGGGTGGACCCCACACATGTGATTTACGGCGATATTGCATTTGCGGTGCTGGTGGCGTCCTCCTTTTTCTGGCGACCTTTGGAGAACTCTGCAACATCAAGATAATTAAGGGGTTATTCGTTGTCGATTTTGCAGTGGGGAGCAAAGGTAGAAGTTGTGCTATAAAAAGTGGTACAACTACTGGGAATCGGTTCGACGATAGGCAGGTCAGACTTTTCTTAAGACAAAAATATGATCAAAAGAAACCCATTAATACTAGCGGTGCTCTTTATTGTTGCGGCCAGCCTTTTCCCCATCTCTGCTTATTCACAAGATCAAGTTACTTCTCCTCCCCCGCCTGGAAATGAAAAAGCAAAACTAGATAAAAGTGTTAGTGATAAGTCCAACCTTGATAGCAAGGATGCGAGTATAGCGCTGACCAAAGATGGCCCTGTTGAGAAGGACAGTTGTTTCCCCATTCTCTATGGCGAAAAAGACCTTATTTCGCTGGATTTTCAAAATGCCAATATAAGAAGTCTTTTCCGCATCATCTCGGAGTTCAGCGGATTCAATGTCATTTTTTCACCTGAAGTAGTAGGTTCCGTGAATATACGGATTTATGATATGCCCTGGAACCAGGCATTGGAGATCATTCTCTCGAACAGCGAACTGGGTCGGGAGTGTTTTGGCAACAATGTTGTGCGCATTGCCAACCGAAAAACCATCGCAGCGGAGGTAGCTGCAAAAGCAGCCAAGGAAGCCGGGCCCACTGTTGAAAATACGGACAGTTGTTTCCCCGTTCTTTATGGAAAAAAAGATCTTGTTTCGCTGGATTTTCAAAACGCGAATATCAGCAATCTTTTCCGCATCATCTCGGAGGTCAGTGGTTTTAATTTAATACTTTCGGAAGGGGTGAGTGGTTTTGTGAATATAAGAATGCTGGATGTGCCTTGGAATGATGCCCTGGAGATTATTCTTGCGAACAGCGACTTGGGTCGCGAGTGTTTTGTAAAAGGGACGGTGCGAATTGCTAACAAAAAAGCTCTGAACCAGTCTCCTAAAATTGCTGGGGACGAAACAGAATCCGAACAGCGTTTATTGGGAAAAGAGTTAGAAGATATACCGCCTGTTGCAATGGATTTATATAACAAAATACGGGATGAACACCCTGAGCTAATGAAGAAAATTAAACATTTCGAGAGCGTGTTCAATAACAGTGCCAGGTTGCAAGAAATGTCTGATGAGGACTATAAAGAGACTCTGGATAATTATAAAGAGGTCCTGAAAACTGCGGGTGCAATTAAAATTTCAAAAACTCCGCTTCAAAGAGAATATGGAGCAATTCGTTTCACGGGAGTAATTTCAATTAAGAATGAAAAGGTTGCCTTGTTTGAAGGCCATGAGAACAAGGGGTATACGGTAAGGAAGGGTGACAGGGTAGGCCCGAACTATGGGTACGTGGATGATATCCAGCTCAATCAGGTAGTCGTCTTAGAAAAGGCTCTGGATTATTTAGGCATTTCGGTAACGAATAAACATTCTATAGCCTTATACCAAGGCGACTAATTAGATAAAAACTTGAAGGTTCTAACTTTACGGATAGGTGGGGTTATCGCCGGTAGGGTAGGTTATTTATGCCACCAGCATTTCGCGTATTGTTTCCTCTGATCATGAGAAGCATTTCTTCTCTCTCCTCTCTAGCCTTTTCTTTTTGTTCGGCCATTTTCCAGCTTTGGTGGATACAGTCAGTGTAGGGTTCGGTTCCCTCCTCATGCCCGGATTTGGCACAGTCGACTCCGTAGAGTTTAATGGCATCGGGACCTTTTTGAGCGACTTGTATTCCGGAACATCCGGCACAAAAGATAAACAGACCAAAAAAGAAATAAAACTTTCTCATAGCTGAAGTTCTCCCCAAACGTTCAAGTGTAAATATGCGCCTATTGACCCAAATCGTCAATCACCCCGTATGGGGGGCAAGGGTGCCGAGGCACACTTCATTGAAAAATAAGGCTTATTTTGGTTTAGAGGGAAGGGCTGGTGCGGCTTAATTGGGCTCTGTTGTCTCGGATGATTCAGCTGTTTCGCTCGTCGCGGGTTCTTCCCCGCCGGACCAGTCTTCATCGGTGAAGCGGTCGGTCATGGTGTGCAGGTCTTTTTTGTTACGTTGTACCTTTTTCAGGAGTTGGCGCGTTTCCTCATCCTGAAAAAGTTCGTTGAGGTCTGTTTCTTCTTCCGGAAACACTGCGTTGAGATCAATTTCCTGTTCCGGGAAAGGCAACTCGTTTTGTGGCGCGAATATTTTTTCCTCGTCCACTTCGTTGTTTACCAATTCGGGTGCGGGTGAAGATTCGGGGGGTTGTTCTGTCGCTTCGTTCATGTCTTTGGACTCCAGAAGAATTCTTCCTGCATAGTACTTAAAATCTTTAATCTCTTCAACTCTTCTTATTATCAATCATTCCTACATCCCGAAACATGAGTGTGACAGGAGAATGGAATTGGCCCATCGGGTCCCCGGTTAATAGCGGGCGAGCCAGATACCGAGGAAGGTGGCGATGGCTATCAGCCACAGGGCCATTTTACACAGGCCCATAATTTTTTTTAAGTTTTGAGGAACCAGTTTTTTGTTACCCGGATTCAGGTCCAGGTCCGAGATTTGGATTCTTAGTGAGAAGGACATATACATGCTGATAAAAAATGCTCCCGCCACGATTACCATCTTGATTCCAAACAGATTGTAGTAACCGGGTTTGAGTCCGACTTGCGCGCTATAGTTTTCGAGCAGGAAGTAGACTCCTGATCCGATAAGCATGAGTATGCTGGCAAACACCGTAGGAGCCAGCAGATCGAGAATCTTATAAGAGGGGGAGTTCTCATCACGATCGCCTATGCCTTTTTCTACTACGGGCAGATAAATCATCAGGCAATAGATGAGACTGCCAATGGCAACCCCAGCCGCCAACAGATGAATAAAAATGATTATGATATTTGTCATGGAAATATTTTCGTGACCTAGCGTTTATGCTGTTCGAGGTAATTGATGAGTAGTCGCACACCATAGCCAGATGGGCCTTTGGTGGTATAGGGTTTATCGAATCCCCATGCAGTGCCGGCGATATCTATATGGGTCCAGGGTTGCTCGCCCGCGAATTGTTTGAGGAATGCGGCTCCCATGCTGGTGCCTGCCCCAACTCCGGGGGATGCGATATTTTTAAGATCTGCGATATCACTTTTAGTGGCTTTATCAAATTCTTCCCATAAGGGCAGTTCCCAAACTCTTTCTCCGGTTGCGTCTCCGGCTTCTTTAAGACGAGCGATCATTGCGGGATTATTGCCGAGCACGGCGGCGGCTTGATGACCTAAGGCCATGAGCACAGCTCCTGTCAGGGTTGCCAGGTCGATCACTTCTTTCGGGTTATAGCGTTGGGCATAGCAGAGGGCATCGGCAAGCACCAGTCTGCCTTCGGCATCGGTGTTGAGCACTTCTATGGTTTTGCCGGACATGCTTTTTAAAATATCACCGGGTTTGATGGCCGACCCGCCGGGCATATTTTCTGCCGCGGCAACAATACCTATGACGTTAACGGGAAGTTTCAAGCTGGAAACAGCTTGCAGAGTCGCCAAGGTCGTTGCGGCGCCAGACATATCCATCTTCATTTCGTCCATGCTGGCAGCAGGTTTGAGCGAAATACCGCCGGTATCAAAGGTGACGCCTTTTCCAACAATCACGGTCGGGGCTTTCTTCTTGGAGGCTCCAAAGTATTCCAGCACGATCAGGGCAGGGGGTTCGTGGCTGCCACGGGATACCCCGAGCAGGGCACCCATGCCCAGTTTTTCCATTTCCTTTTTGCCTAATACCTTGCACGTGATTTTATTTTTACGCGCCATTTTCTTTGCATGGTTTGCCAGAAAGGTGGGCGTCGCGGTGTTGCCGGGATGGGATATTAGATCCCTTGCTGTATGTACAGCACTAACAATTTTTTCTGCCCGCGCGATAGATTTCCCCACAACGGTTGTCCGTGCTTTCGATGCAGGAACGAGCGTCAGTTTTTCGACCCGACTTGGAGGGTCGTCCTTTTCATCGCGGGACTTGTATTCATCGAAATGATACAAGGCGAGTCCTGCCCCTTCAGCAACGGCTCCGGCAAGTTCGCCATAGAGTCCTGCCTTACCTTTTGTGATTTTATCGAAGCACGACAAATCTACAGAAATAGATTTGAAATTTGAACTTTCCGCCAGTTTCGCTGCGGTTGCCGAAGCTCTGCAAAAGTTTTCGGGCGAAACGTCTGTGGTTTTGCCTACCCCAACCAGTATCAGGTTGTTTGTTTTCAAACTACCGGCACCGTTCAGTAAAAGAGTTTGATTGGGTTTTCCTTCGAAACGTTTATTTTCAAATGCCTGGGTGATGGCACCGTTGAGGCATCCGTCTATAGTTTTAAGGGTTCCGCTGGGCTTTTTTTCTTCTGCGCAGGGAAGAATGAGGCATTCGGTTTTATGTTCAAGGGGGTTATCAATTTTCTGGTTTATTTTTATCATAAGGTTGATCACACAAAAAAAGGCCTGTCTTCAAAAACTGGAGGCCGTTAATAGTTATCCGACTTGCGTCATTTAGATTAGAGTTTATATTTATGATCAATTGCAATCAACCTCAATTTTATAAATAGCGGGACCGCATGGATAAAACGAAGGATAGTTTTCTATTTAAGCTGATGGCAATGTCTGGTTTACAGAAATGGGGATGTATTTCAGGGGAAGGCACAAAATAAAATAGGCAAATTGGTGCCGTGAGTTTTAAGTACCTGAAGGGGGTGGGTTCCTTTGCAGGGTTTGTAAGTTATTTTTTTTGAAAACTGAGGTGTGAAGTCTCGTTAAAAGGTAATTTGCGACATGATTTTAAAGGGTTTAAGGATTTTCCAAGGGTTTGAGAGCCCGTAGCACAGGTTCCTGATGCGTATCGCTGGACTGAGGCTAAACAAGGGGCATATTTGAGGTCAAAAACCTTTTAAAATCAGGCTCTATGGAGGGATTGACAATCCGGGTCCGGGTCACTAGAATGGCTGGAATTTTCCTGTGTTTTATGACATATTGTTGAATCTAGCCACTAGGCGTGGAGCGGATTAGCAACAAGGCTACGCCCTGAGGAAGTAGGCAATAACTCTACCGGGTGAGCAAAAGGTATTGGTGGTTTGGAACTCTTGCTATTTGCCATCGATAACTCGCTGGGCAGGTGCCGGAGAATTAGAATTTATAATCGATTAAACTTTCGAATAAGACGGGAGATCGTTCATGGAAGCCGTTGAAGAACAGGGCCAGGCAGTTGCTGCAAAACAAGGCCAGATAAAAATAACCGTTTGCTTGAGCCTGAGTGGAGTTGCTGAAGGGGGTCAGGAAGTTTATGACGAATTTCAGAAGCAGATTGGCGAAATGGAAGCCAATGCCGCACTCGGTGAACGAAAATGCGAAATGGGCCAGGTTGGGTGTCGGGGCTATTGTAGCCGTGATGTGCTGGTAGATGTATATGTTCCCGGTGAACCCCGTGTGACCTACGAGAAAGTTAAACCCGCCATGGTCAAAAATATTTTGAATGACCATATTGTGGGCGGCAAGGTGTTTAAGAAAGCCGCGTCCAAAGAAGATTATTACGCGACATTGGAAAAGCAGACTCGTGTCGCATTGGAGCATGGTGGTGCTATTGATCCTGAAAGCATAGATGATTACATCAAGGTCGGTGGATATGAATCCTTGAAAAAAGTTTTGACCACCATGAAGCCAGAAGAGGTGATTGCCGAGGTTAAGAAATCCGGATTGCGCGGAAAAGGCGGCGGCGGATTTGTCACGGCTACCAAATGGGAAAAAGCGGTCAAGGCTCCGACAGACGAAAAAGGCACCCGATACATTATGGTTAATGGGGATGAAGGCAACCCGGCTTCTTATATGGATCGTAGTGTTATGGAAGGTAACCCGCATCAGGTGATCGAAGGTCTGTTGATCGGGGCTTATGCCATTGGCGCAACGGAAGGAATTATCTACACGCGTTCGGATTATGCAATTGCGGTTAGGCGGCTGAATATGGCGTTGGAGCAGGCGCGGGAAAGAGGCTTTCTTGGCGATAAAATTATGGGCACCGACTTCAGCATCAACTTCAGGGTACATGAAGGACTTGAGGCGTTTATCGGCGGAGAATCTACGGCGTTGATGCAATCGGTAGAGGGCAAGCGTCCTTTCCCCAAAGCGCAACCTCCACATTCTTGCGATGCCGGGTTGTGGGGCAAGCCAACGGTACTGAACAACGCAGAAACCTGGGCCACAGTTCCCAAAATCATTAAGAATGGCGCCGATTGGTATGCGGGAATGGGTAATGAAAATGCCCAGGGTTGCAAAGTCTGGGCTATTTCTGGAAACATCAAATACAACGGCTTGATGGAACTGGATATGAAAACCACCTTTCAGGAAGCCATTGATGATTATTGTGGTGGCATCCAAAAGAAAAAGCCACTCAAGGTCGTTCATGTTGGTGGTGTTACAGGTGGATTTCTACCACCGGAAAAGGCCAACACTCCAACGGACTATGAAAGCCTTCTTGAAGCGGGTGTGTTGATGGGCCAAGCCAGCTTTGCGGCCTATGATGATTCGGCTTGCGTGATTGATCTTGCAAAATTTTCTATCGGATTTAACGAAGGCGAGACTTGTGGAAAATGTACTCCCTGTCGGATAGGTCTGACACTGATCCGAGCCAAGTTGGATGATATCTCTGAAGGCCGTGGCAAAATGGAAGATCTCGACAAGCTTCAGGCTTTGTGCGAAGAAATCAGCCAGACTTCATTATGCGGATTAGGAGAAACGGCTCCAAAGGCAATTCTTACTGGATTAAAGTATTTCCGCAAGGAATATGAACGGCATATTGTCGATCAAATTTGTGACGCGGCTCGATGTACGGGTCTATATCGTTATTACGTCAAGGAAGAAGATTGTGTAGCTTGCGGTGCCTGTATCAAGCCCTGTCCTACAGGGGCAATTACTGGCGGAACCCGCAAGGTTGCAGCGCACATTGATATGGACTTGTGCATCAACTGTAACGCTTGTTATCAGGCCTGCGGATTCTTAGCGATTGAGTAAAAATTTATTTTGTCTCAAAACCCTGCTGGCAATTGCTAGCAGGGTTTTTTTATGTTCTTAATTAGTTGAACTGATTTTGCGTAAGTGAATTCTTTTTAAATATACGAGCTCCATAGCATTGACCTTTAACCCTTGAACGTGGGGTTTGACCAATAAATTCTGGGCGGCAACAAAAAGAGGAATCATGGGTGCCTCTTTTTCGGTAAGAAGGACCTGGGCTTCATCGTAAATCGCTTTTCGCTTTTCAGGGTCTTGCAAAGTGGACCCCATGGCAACCAGTTCATCGTAGCGCGGATGAGACCATCTCAGCCGGTTGTTGCCGCTGGTTTTAATGAACAGGTTCATGAAGTTATCGGGGTCCGGGAAGTCCGCTCCCCATCCCAGCTTAAAAAGCTGTGGAGGGTCCACATCCAATCGGCTAAGCAAAACTTTCCATTCCTGACTTTCTAAATCAATGTGTACATTCAGGTGCTCTTTCCATTGCCCCTGTAAAAATTCCCCGATGAGCTGATTGGTATATCTTGTATTAAATACTGCGGTAACTTTTGGAAACCCTTTCCCATTCGGGTAGCCTGCTTGCGCTAAGAGAGACCTTGCTTTTTCAGGGTCAAACTTTGATCCAATGTTTTTGTTGTAACCAAACATACCTTTAGGAATCCATGACGAGGAAGGCAGTTCTCCTCCTTTCATGATTCCGGAAATGCGGGACCTGTCAATCGCATGGGCAAATGCCTGCCGGACTCGCACATCATTAAAAGGAACTTTTTGAACATTAAAACCATAATAACTTCCTCGAAGCTGAGGTTGGTTCCTGTACTCAGGGCTGGATTTATAATGAGGAATCGCGACAGAGGGCAGTTCGATATAGTCCAGCTCTCCAGTTTCGTAAAGGGTCAACGAAGTGGTGGGTTCTTGCACTACAAACATTCGAACAGTATCCACATCGGGTTTCCCTTCGTAGTGACGAGGATTGGCTTTCAGCACGAGCTTGTATTCATGTTCCCACTCTTTTAGTGTGTAGGGACCGTTGGTGACAATATTTTCAGGTTCTGTCCATGAGTTACCATGTTTACGGATAACATCTTCCCGGGCGGGGTATGTGGACATGAAAGTGGTGATACTGGGAAAATAGACGACGGGTTTTTTTAACCGGACTTGAAGAACATCTGGAGCCAGAGCTCGGACCCCGACAAGATGCGGATCGGTTATTTCTCCTGAATTATATTGGGAGGCATTTTCAATGTCGAAAAGAAAGTAAGCGTATTGGGACGCCGTTTCAGGGGCTAATAACCGTTTCCAAGAATATTCAAAATCTTCAGCGGTTACGAGTTTCCCATCTGTCCAATAAACATCATTGCGTAGAAAAAAAGTGATGGTTTTGCCGTCCTCCGAGTATTCCCATTTTTTAGCAATGGCGGGTTGAGGGTTTAATTCGGAATCGTACTGAGTGAGCCCCTCCATGAGGTTGGTAAGAATAGTGAATGAAACACTGTCCGTAGCTAGAGCCCAATCCAGAGTAGGAGGCTCATTTTTAATGGACATCCGGAAAGCGGAGTGATCTGTTGAGGAAGAAGGGTTGCAACCGATAAGAACCAAAAACACTACTGACAAACAAAAAGAAAAAACGGCGGTTTGCAATTTCATTTTAATGCCGTGGTGTTTCAAGTTTTCGTGTAAAAGGCCATAGGGAGTTTTTATTGCAGTTGCTTTTCTTCTTGCATGTTTTTGTTTGTCTGGGCCATCGAGATGCCCATTATGAAATAAAGCAACATGACGACCTCAGAATCGTAGAAATTTGTCTCAAACATACCCCCAGCAAGAAAACCTGTTACGGCGGCCAACGAACCCAAAACCAGGCTCTTGGCGTTGTCATCGAGGGTTAGTTGGTCCCATTTTTTATAAATATTGAGAAAATAGGCTACCCAAATTGAGAGCCAGGCTCCCAACCCTATTATTCCTGTATCGACCAATAGTTGGATGATATTATTATGCATTCCCTTGAGGCGAGCTATAAACCCGGAGGGATCTGGATATTGGGTGTGAAGGATATCAACACACTTGAAACCACAGCCCGTAATGGGATAATCCTTAAAAATTTCCCAGCCACCTTGCCAAAGATAAAGTCTTGCCTGTAGAGTCCAATCCGTTAAATCTATTAGTGAGAACAAGCGGTCTTTGACGCTTTCTGGAGAAAATAATAAAAGGAAAATTAGTACTATGGGAACGGATAGAAGGTATTTTTTATTCCAGAAAGCAATTAGTATTAATGTCCCAACGAAAAAACCTAACCAAGCCTGGCGGGTTAAAGTCAGTAATAAACAAAAAGCGATAACCCCCACCGCACCCATCACCCAAGTCTCTTTGGTATTTTTAAATAGGACCCTGCCGAGTGCTAAGAGCCCGACTAACATTAGAATTCCCGCAAAGGTCATATAGATACTCATTGTTCCGGAGACCCGCGCTTGAAGGCTCACAGCCGTGGTCCATGCCTGAGAGAAGCCAAGTAGGGAAGCCATGATTCCTGAGAAAATCAGGAGTTTTATAAGCAAGTCTTTCTGTCGTTCGTTTTCTACGGTATTGGCAACCCAAAAGAAAACCACAAACAAAAGAATTTTTTTGAGGGGTGTCAGGCTGGTGGAAAAGTCTACAGATGTGATAACGGCTAAAATACTGGCAAGGCAAAAGCATAAAATGGGTAGGCCTACAGGTGTGCCAATAATTTTCCCCCAGGACTTAGTTAAATGGGTTTTGAGCAACCAGGACAGGACCCCGATAGAAAATGCGATTTGGGTGATACTAATGGAAAACATGGAGAAAGCGACAAACGTGAATAAAGAAAATTGAATAACTTTTTCCAACGGTTGAATAATTCGATCTACTTGTATAATGCTGAACTTGCTGGTTACAGTTTTTTCGACCAGAGGAGTTTTTTTTACCCTGGCCAGGGAGATGCCCATTATGAAAAAAAGTAACATCACCATCTCTGAGTCGTAGAAATTCGTCTCAAAGAAACCCCCAGTTAAAAAGCCGAGAATTGGTGCCATGGATCCCATTAATATGCTCTTGGCATTACCCTGAGATGTGTCTGTAGCTAAAACCCGCCAACGTTTGAAAATTTCGAAAAAATATGCCACCCAAATGAAAACCCAAAATCCCAACCCAATAATTCCTGTATCGATTATTAGCTGGAGTGCATTATTATGCATTCCCCTGAAGTGTCCCAGTTTTCCAGAAGGATCAGGATATTGATTGTGAATCAAATCCACACATTTAAAGCCGCAGCCTGTAAAAGGATGATCCTTGAATATTTCCCAGCCCCCTTTCCAAAGGGATATCCTTTCTTGGAATGAAAGGTCCTCCATATTTATGAGGCTTTGCATGCGATCTTTAACGCTAATAGGGGAGAGGAATAAAAGACCCATTACCAATAACGGAATTAACAAAATAAATTTTTTATTCCAGATGAACAGCAAAAATGAAGTTCCTATAAAAAAACCGAGCCAAGCTTGTCTGGTCAGGGTTAAAAGTAAACAAAGGCTAATAATGCCTACACAACCCAATACCCAGTAATTTTTAGATTTTTGAAACAAGAACCTTCCCAGGGCTACCAAACCTGAAAGCATTAGAATGCCTGAATAAGTCGAGACATGGCTTCTTGTCCCATGGACTCTAAGCTTTCTAGCAACATCGGCATCAAAATACTGATAGAGCCCATGAAATGCGGCGGCGACACCAGCAATAATAATAATTCTAATTAATAAATCTCTTTGCTTTTCATCCTGAATCGTATTGGCCGCCCAAAAGAATATGGAAAATTGGAGTAATTTTTTCAGGTGTCGAGAACTAGAATCAATATCTAGCGATGTCGTCACTGCTAAAATACAGGCCAAGCAGAAAAATAAAATGGCAGTACCAACAAGCGTTCCTCTCACGTCTTTCCAGGTTTGGGTCAGGTGAACTTTCCATAACCAGCATGAAGCACCAATGGAAAATGCTATCTGGGTGACGCTGATGGAAAACATAGAGAATGCAACGAATATGAATAAAGAGTACTGAATTAGCTTGTCGAAGACGGGGACCGCAGGGTGCGATATGGATGAATTAATTTCAGACAAGAACTTCTCCGGTTTTATAAAATGAAGGACTTCAATTTTTTCTATAATTTGTTGGCTATTGAAATAGAATCTTCAAACTTCTGCAAAGAGACTTTCATTCAATGCTTGGATATTATGAACTAAAATAAGTTTTGACCCAAAAAAAATCTTTTTATATGAAATATTTGCTAACACCATTAGGTGAGATTCGGACACAACCAGATAACCTGGCAGAATGATTGGCACACACAACTCGAACTTTTTCCAAATTGTGGTCTTGTGTGGAAGATTATGCTAATGAGAAATTCAGGAGCGCCATTTTCCAATCAATATTTATGGAGCGGTTACTTTTCCTGCATCATTAAATGAAGATTTATTGCGATTCCAGGCTGTTGATCAGGTTTTCATTTAAACCCCAAATGCTCTAGAAAACACAGAATTTCCCAGATAAATCATTTATTTCTTTACTTTTCCCTTCACCTTTATAGAATGGAGCTTTTATCAATCGTTGGGGAAGGTATGGCAGAAGATATTTCGTACATCAGAAAATGGATCAAGCGCGGCTTGAGTAAAGATGGGAAAACTCTGGATTTTTCAGGTCGAGGCATTGATAACCAGGTTGCGATGGATTTAGCAGAAAACGTGGCTCTTCCCGATATTGAAATCCTTTACATTCATACCAATAAAATCAAAGATTTAGGTGTGGAAGAATTGGCGCAGTCGGAATTTTTTGAACCGCTAAAAGAACTCTGGATGTATGAAAACATTGTTGGAGATGAAGGGGCCAAGGCACTGGCTGAATCGGAGCAATTGACACGATTGCGTTACCTGAGTTTATACACCAATAAAATAGGCGATGAGGGGGCTGTAGCTTTGGCAAACTCTAAAAGCCTTTCCAAGCTCGAAACCTTGGATCTTTCATTTAATCGGATTGGAGACTTGGGAGCGGAAGCCTTGGCAAACTCCAGTCACCTAAAACAATTGAAGGAATTACATCTTGATGCTAACCGAATTGGCCTTAGAGGAATGCAGGCGTTGGCAAAACTTTCGGGATTGCAAAACCTTCAAATCTTAAACTTGTCTTATAACCGAATCGATCTTCAGGGACTGGAACTATTGAATAATTCAAAACGTTTACAGGAAATGGGCGCGGTGAAAACGGACTATCCACATATTGGCGGTTAATTCATGCGGCCTGAAAATAAAGATTTAAATTTTATCCAGACTCTAAATAATCAATTGACCCGCAAAGATTCAGTTTTGGATCTTTCCTATGAACGGATGGGAAATGCGGGAATTGTTTTTTTGTGCCGAAATAAAGATTTATCGCATGTGCAAAAATTAGATTTAAGCTGGAATGAAATCACTGATGAAGGACTGAAGGTTCTTGCCGGGTCGGGTTCTCTGGCTGGGTTAAAACATCTCATTCTCAATGCTAATCAAATTGGGGATGAGGGGGCCAGGAGTTTGGCGAATTCTAAAAACCTTCCAAACCTTGAATCCGTTGAATTGACGAATAACCAGATTTCAGATTTTGGGGCCTTGAGCCTTGTGAAGTCCCAGTCCTTGTTGAACCTTGAGTTCGTAGATTTGGAAATGAATAAATTGGGGAAACAGAAATTAACCCAATTTCCAGACGGTGCGGTAGTTTCCAAGCTTCGTGTTCTAAACCTTCGCCGCAACCTTTTGGGAGATGAAAATATTGCCGATTGGGCCCAGGCTGGTGCTTTTGAAAAAGTTGTTCACTTGAATTTGGGTTGGAATCAAATTACCAGTCAGGGCGCCCGCATTCTTGCGCATTCCCCCACTTTAAACCGACTGGAAGCTTTGGTACTTGATTCCAATCATATCAGTGACCCTGGAGCCTTGGATATTGCGAGCTCCAAGCACTTAGGCAATCTGGTTCAGCTTTATATGCATGATAATAAGATTGGTCATGCAGGAGAAACTGCATTGCGGGCCATGCGGTCCCGGAATCTGCTTGATAAGAAAAGGAATGATAATAATCTTAACCTTAATGAACAGAGGTTGGATAACAAGGATATCGCTTCTTTAGCGCAATATGAAAAACTGGATGGGATTGTTTCGCTTTCGTTGAGGAATAACCATTTTGACTATCACGGTGTTCAAGAACTTGCCAATTCCCCATATCTTAAAAACCTGACATCCTTGAACTTGATGAGTAGTGCAGTAAAGGACAAAGGCCTCATTTTACTGGCGGAGTCCCCAAGCCTGTCTCAGCTGGAAATATTGAATCTGGAAAACACCGGAATTACTTCACTGGGAATCCTGGCTCTTTCTCAATCCCCACATATCAGTCAGTTAAAAGAACTGAATTTGAGCAATAATAATTTGGGAAAAAAAGGATTTCGTATTTTAGCGGAATCCAAAAATTTCAAGAACCTGGTTAAACTAAGAATCTCCGGAGTTTCTATAGGGGATGCCGGATTCCAGACTATTGTCCAATCCAATACTCTAAATCAACTGGAGGAGTTGGAAATCATGGGGAATGCCATCTCCAGAAAAAGTTTAGATTCTCTATTAGACTCCAAACTATTTTCTCATCTAAAAAAGTTGGATCTTCGCCGCAATACACTCAGGGATGTGGATCTTATATTCCTGGCCGACTCCCCAAAATTCCAAATTTTAGAGGCCCTGAGGTTTTAATAATCAGGAAACTTTCCTTTTGAGTGCAAGAAAGATCCATTTTTCCTTTCGAAAATAGAAGGTGAGGTAAAGGATTGCTAATTTACTTGCCAAGCTATAGGCTTTTTCCTATGATAAAAAAGGTACAAAAAAAGAGGGGAACCGTTGAAAAAAGCTTTGATTACAGGAATTACCGGACAGGATGGATCTTACTTGGCTGAGTTCCTTATGGAAAAGGGATATGAAGTTCATGGCGTGGTCCGGCGTTCCAGCAGTTTTAACAGAGGTCGGATTGAACACCTTTTGTTAAACCCAAAAAACCCAGTGGGGGAAATTTCCCTTCATTATGGGGACATGACGGATACCCCAAGTCTGAGCCGGTTAATGTCAACGATCCGTCCCGATGAAGTATATAATCTTGCGGCACAAAGTCATGTGGGGATTAGTTTCCAAACACCCGAATACACAGGCCAGGCCGATGCCATGGGAGCGCTACGCATTTTGGAGGCTATTATGTCTACGGGTTTGCGGGATACCTGTAGATATTACCAAGCCTCGACCAGTGAGCTTTATGGTCAAGTGAAGGAGATTCCGCAAACTGAGTCCACTCCTTTTCATCCTCGCAGTCCCTATGCAGTGGCAAAACTTTATGCCCACTGGATCACTATAAATTACCGGGAGGCCTTTGGGTTGTTCGCCCTCAACGGAATTATGTTTAATCACGAGTCTCCACGGCGCGGCGAAAACTTTGTTACCCGAAAGATTACCTTGTCGCTGGCTAATATCCTTGCAGGTGAGCAGGAAACTCTGACCTTGGGAAATCTGAATGCCAAGCGCGATTGGGGGCACGCCAAGGATTATGTTGAAGGTATGTGGCTGGCGTTGCAGCAGGAAAAACCAGAGGACTATGTGTTCGCAACTGGAATACAATATAGCATCCGTGATTTTGCAATGAAAGCTTTTGGCAATTGCGGGTTCGACATCGAATGGCAGGGTGAAGGCCTTGAGGAAAAAGGGGTCGATCGAAAATCAGGACGGGTTTTAATTGAAGTAGACCCGGAGTTTTTCCGTCCGGCTGAAGTAGATGTCCTCCTTGGTGATGCCAGTAAGGCTCGTGAAAAACTGGGATGGGAATCTCGAATTTCCTATGAAGAACTTGTGCGCATCATGGTAAAGGAAGATCTTCTTTATAAAGGTTTGGAACCCACCGAATTTATGATTCCCCTAGGTAACCCAGCTTAACCCTCACTGGGGTTTGCAATGAAATTCCAGAACTATTTTTACGCAGTGGGACATTTTCCCGATTCATTTCCGTTAAAAGTTATTCATCCGGCTTTCTGGTGAAGAAAACCAGATACTATATTGAATCCCTTAGGGGTTAGACCATGCTTAAGCGTTTAGCCATACTCTATGATTGTCCTTACCCTTTTGTTCAAGGAGGAGGACAAAAACGATTATACGAAATTTCTCAGTATCTGTTGAAACAGGATTGGGAGGTGGAATGGTATGCTCTCAAATTCTGGGAAGGACCAAATATAATAAAGTATGAGGGGATCACATATAATGCAGTAGGAAAACAGACTGATATATATAATTCGGCTGGCAAGAGAAAGATTTGGGAAACAATTTATTATGGTATTTCAATAGCTCAGCATGTTGAACTGCGCAAATTTGATATTATGCTTGCAGGTCAATGGCCGTTATTCCACTTAATTCCTGCGCGTATTTTTTGTTTCTTGGGGAAATCCAAGCTTGTTGTGGATTGGTGGGAGGTATGGGGGAGAGACCACTGGATTAGTTATTTTGGGAAAAAGGGAGTATTGGGTTTATTACTTGAAAAATTATTGAGCAGAATCACTCCGCATATTATAGCCATTACTCTGAAAGGCAAAGACCAGCTTCAGGATTTAGGTGTAAGTAAGGACGCCGTGACATTTATTCCTAATGGGATTGATTTTGAAAAAATTTCAAATTCAAACATTAAGTCAGATGAGTTTGACTTGGTTTATATGGGACGTTTGAAAGATCATAAAAATGTTGACCACTTGGTTCGAGCGGTTTCCTTGCTGAATGAAATGGGAGATTTTGTAACCTTACAGATAATTGGTGATGGCCCTGAACGAAAGAATCTGGAAGCTTTAGTGAAAGAATTGAATATTTCAGATAATGTTAAGTTTCATGGAGGAATAGAATCGGACATTGAAGCTTATTCCCGGATGAAGGCTTCCCGTTTATTTGTTCATCCTTCGACAAAAGAAGGAGGGGGGAGTATTACGGTTCTGGAGGCAAATGCTTGCGGCCTACCCGTTGTCACCTATAGACATGAAAACGGGATTTCTGAAGAATTAATAAGTGAGGGAATTAATGGCTATAGGGTGGATGAAATTAATCCCCGGGCATTGGCAGATAAAGTGCGCTATCTTTTTCTAGAGGAAGACTTAGGCAAAATTGCAAAAGATAATTCTGTTGGGCATGCAAAAAAATATGATTGGTTTAATATAGGTAAAGAGTACGATGATTATTTTTCAGAATTGCTCAATAAAGATAAGGGGTGCAACTAACCATGATTGAAAATATAAATAGTGGTCAAGATTGTCTAGCCTTAGTTATTAGCAAGGATTTTGGTTCATACGGTAGTCATTTTGCTACTTCTTTGGAAAACCCTCTTCAAGTAGGTGTTATAGAAAGAGGGGCTGGAGACGTTATTTCTGCCCACAGGCATATGCCCATTCAAATGAATCATTCGGGGATCCGTCAAGAATTCCTTCATGTTATGACTGGAAAAGTGCGTGTTACTTTTTTTGATGCTGAAGGCCAGGAGGTTACTGAGAGAACTCTTGGTCAGGGTGATTCTCTTTTACAAATATCCGGGGGGCACGGGTTTCACTTTGAAGAGCCTACACGGTTGATGGAGGTTAAGTTGGGACCCTATTCAACCCAGGGAAATGATAAGCAAAAATATGAGTAAATCCATGATTCCTGTAAATGAGCCCTATTTAGGTCAACGAGAAAAAGAACTGGTAAATGAATGCCTGGAAAGTGGATGGATTTCCTCTGCAGGAAAATATATTAAAAAGTTTGAAGACCAATTTTCGGATTATTGCGAATGTGCGGAGGGAGTAACAACCACCAGTGGAACAACTGCTATCCATCTGGCGCTTAAAAGTTTAGGCGTTGGCCCTGGGGATGAGGTTTTGGTTCCAGCATTCACAATGGTGGGTAGCGTTTATCCTATCGTGCAATGTGGAGCTTCACCCGTTTTTGTGGATAGCGAACCAGATACCGGGAATATGGACATTCAGGATCTTGAGCGCAAAATCACTTCAGCTTCTAAAGTTATCCTCATTGTTCATATATACGGTCACCCTGTTGATATGGATCCTGTATGTGATTTAGCCCGATCCCGAAACTTGAAAATTGTAGAAGATGCCGCTGAAGCTCATGGCGCTTTGTATAAAGGACGAAAAGCTGGAAGTCTGGGCGATGTGGGTTGTTTCAGCTTTTATGCGAATAAAATCATTACCACTGGTGAAGGAGGAATGGTGGTTTCCAATGATGCGGCGCTAATAAATAAAGCAAGACGATTAAAAGATCTTGCCCACGGGAAAATCAGGTTTACTCATGATTTACCTGAAGCCTTCAATTACAGAATGACAAATATTCAGGCAGCGATTGGCTTAGGCCAATTAGAAAGAATTGAGGATACGATAGGAAAAAAAATTCAGAATGCTGAACAATATACCCGTTTACTAAAAGATGTATCCAGTTTGATGTTGCCGGTTTGTCGTCCTTGGGCGAGGAATGTGTATTGGATGTATGGGGTGCAATTAATGGACAATGACCGATTTACAAAAGATCAATTAATGGCTACTTTAAAAAATGAGGGAATTGATACCAGGTCATTTTTTTATCCGTTAAACTCCCAGGAAGCCTTTCAAAAATACGGGAAACCGGACTGTCCTAATGCTGAATCTCTTGGAAAGCGGGGATTCTACCTACCATCAGGACAAACTCTCACCACTGAGCAAATCCATAAAGTTGCTGAAACCCTTTCACAACTTCTTGGGAAGTAAGTTTTCATTGAGCTATTAATTTTCCAAAGAAAATTTTGACCTGATGAGGCTCGCAAATAATCGATGCGTTTCATCAGTCCAATGACCATCACACGTAAAGGTTATAGAATTAAGATCGATCCCGCGTTTTTCCAGTTCTCCCACTAAATCCAAATAAGCAATATCCTGCTGTTCTAAAAATTGAGAGATAACTTTGTTGTGATTTCGGTCAGGAGAAAAAATAATTACTCGATGACCAATATGATTATTTTTTGACAGTTTGTTGATTTGGAAAACGGCCCCTTTAATTTGGTCCCAACTAGTGCCCCAGTCTCGCGAACCATAGGGTATTTCCAGAGCGTTACTACTTCCCCCGTTATCCAACAATCTATTTTTATAATACTTTAAGGTCTTCTTTAAATAACCATATAACTCGAAATGAGCCAAAACTTCTCTTACTCGTTCTTTTGTGTCAATTGGGGGAGGTTTCAATATTTCAAAATGATCAAGATCGGTGAACTTTAAGTGGACCAACGGACGGTTGGACCAGCCAAATTCTTGAGGATCCACTTCTTCCAAATCTCGCCCCCATCCTTCATCTAAAGAAATAAATTGGATTAAATATTTCGCCCTTTGTATGTCTGCAAACTTTTTTAAAATTTCCAAATGCTGGGTGGGGCCGGTTCCTCCCAATCCATAATTCAGAAAATTAAACTGCCCGTTATATTCTTTGTAAAGGCTATTATGGATGATGTTTTCATTTTTAATCATCATGGCTTCAATGTAGGAGTCGCCAAGAATTATCACATCCTGTTTCTCTGGCTGAAAATCATAACTGTTTTTGATCAATCCTCTCTCATCAAACATAAATTCTGTGCGGTAACACTCCTTTGAGTGCACATACTGGAAATCACTCTTGTGCCACATACCTATATCTGGATCATATTTGACAGGCGAAATACCTCCGGCAAATGGCGAATAAGTTAAAAAAATCTCAAACGCTACCACCGAGAGAAAAATAGTAATCATTATTTTTAAAAATTTCATCAAGGGGCTCAAAAATTGAAGTAAAGAAATTCCATGGTCTTGTCATTGGATATCTGGAAATTATTCAACTGTAGAATAGCAATAATCCCTAAAAACAAAGCAAAGTATAGAGCTTGAGATTTGGAATTTTTTTGCTCGGCCCATTGCATGGAATTCTTGGCAGTCCAGATTATTCCTAAGAAGAACACAATATAAATTGCGGGGACGATTTCCAGAATTCCCAATCCGTTAAACCCCAGCATTCCAGTTAGAATTTTGATCGCATCCTTCCATTCCTCGGCTCTGAAAAATACCCAGGAAAAATTTACGAATAAAAATGTAAGAAGCCCTGCGAAAATATAATTCATCGAGATGTTCACCTTCAACCAGAACCGGTGAACGACAAGGGCAATTCCATGCAATAATCCCCAGAAAACAAATGTCCACCCCGCACCGTGCCACATGCCACATAAAAAGAATGTTGTGATAAGGTTCGCGTAAGTGCGAACTGAACCTAACCGGTTTCCCCCCAGCGGAATATAAATATAGTCCTTTAAGAAACGACTTAAAGTCATATGCCATCTTCGCCAGAAATCTCTTATATTGCGGGCCTTATAAGGGGAGTTGAAATTTATGGGCAAACGAATATTAAATAACAAGGCCGCTCCCAAAGCCATGTCAGTATAACCACTGAAGTCAAAATATAATTGAAGAGTGAAAGAAAGGGAAGCGGTCCAGCCCTCAATAAAAGTAACTAATTCTGCCGAATCAAACCCTCGTGTGGCCCATACTGCAAAAGTGTCAGCTACAACCACTTTTTTAAACAAACCTATAGAAAATACCAGCGAGCCTGAAACCACATTTGCTAAATTAACTCTCTTGTTAAGAAGGTCATTAAACTGAGGCATCATTTCACTATGGTGAACGATGGGTCCGGAAATTAATTGAGGGAAAAATAAGACGAAGAGCGAGTAGTTTAAAAAGCTTGATTCCTTTATTCCTCCTCTGTAGCTATCTACCAGGTATGCGATTTGCTGGAAAGTAAAAAAGCTTATTGCTAAGGGAAGAATCAAATGCAATAGCTCTACCTTGGAACTAAAAACCCAGTTCCAGTTTTCAAGGAAGAAATCAGCATATTTAAAATATCCTAATAAAGACAGGTTGCCCAGAACTCCAAGCGCCAGGCAGGCCTGGCGAAAAACTCTATTTTCTGACCTTCGAACCGTAAAAGCCCGGTTAATTCCATAATTAAAAAGGATAGAACCTAATATCAAGGGGACATAGACGGGTGCCCACCAGCCATAAAAAAACAAGGAAGCACTCAATAGCCATATTCGGGAGGTCGTTTCCCCGAAAGAGTTATTCAGGAAAAAGAATACGAGAAAGGTTACAGGAAGAAAGATTAAAATGAACTCAAAGGAATTGAATAGCATTCAATAGTTTTAAGCTAACTGAAATTATTGGGACGAGTTATTTTCTTCAGCAAGATCTGTGACAGTCTGACTTATAATACTTCTTTGAAAAGAATTCATTTTATAAAGGTAATGAAAAAAGTAAAGAAATAAATGATTAGTCTTGGCGATTGAATTATATATGAAGGGTTGTCATTGAGTGGCTTGGAAATTATCTGGAGTTCACAGTCCTAATGGGCTGAAATAAGAAAAATAAATATTAAAATAAAATTTTTGGGCAGCATCAGTTTTTAGTTCATAATGTAGATGGATTGTGCGGTTCTTATTGTAGAACAGCCTTGAAGGACGAAAAACTGTCTAAGGCAAAACCAATAAATATCTCGCCAAATGTGGAGTTCCTTTGCTTTCCTTTATTTTTTCCATCCAGAAACGTTTGATCAAACATTCATGCTCAGAATTCAAAGGCCACCGCCATGGATTTCAATGGTCAAAAAGAATTAGCCTTAAAACCTTTCATTAATAGAAAAATAACTGAATCAACATTGCGTTAATGACTATTAATAGCGTGCAGGAAAATACTGATACTGCAAAAAGGCTGGTTAAGAACTCGGTATGGTTGTTTCTCGCGGAGGTGCTTTCGAAGTTAACAGCTCTGGGGATACAAATAATTGCTGCCCGCTATTTGGGAGAGAAAGGTTTTGGGATTTTTGGCTTTGCTTTTATAGCCACTGGGGTAGTGCTTGATTTTGTTGATAACGGACTAAAAGTATTTCTGACTCGTTCGATCTCCAGGAACCCTGATTTGATGGGCGATTACCTGCGGAACATATTTGCTCTGAAGTGGGTCCTTTCTTTTGCTTCAATCCTCATTTTTGTAGTAGCAATCCTTTTGTTTCCTCTTGATCGTGAGACCCTTCAAGTGGTTTCTATTATAGGTATTGCGCTGGTTTTCAATGGTTATACAGAAATGTATTTGGGAGTTTTTCGAGCATACGAGCAAATGTTGTTGGTTTCTAAATTGATGGTTTTTCAAAGAATCCTGTTTTTTGTCTTTGGGCTTTTCGTTTTGTTGACGGGATATCATGTTGTGGCATTTTCGACGGCATTTCTAATTTCTGCAATAATAAGTTTTTTTATCGCCCGAATGCAGTTGGTAAGATATAACGATTCCCAGAAAAAAGGTTTCGACAGGGGACTAATTCGGAAGATTTTTAATGATTCTTTGCCCATTTGTGGGGTAGTTTTTTTTAGTTATATATATTTTTGTATAGATTCAGTTCTTTTATTCGTGATGGTTGGTAAAGCGGCGACAGGGTGGTATTTTGCGGCTTTTAAAATTATAGAGTCACTGGCCCTGCTTTTAGCCAGTGTCAGGGGCGCATTATTCCCAATCCTTTCGAGAACCTTCTCCCATGATGATCGTTTTGATAGATTATGGAAGGAAGCCGCAAAATATTTAGTTATCATCGGGCTGCCTATTTCTGCGGGTACAGCCGTCCTTGCTCCTAAATTGATTGGTGTTTTGTATGGCTCTCATTATGAAATCACTGGTCTTGTTCTGCAAATTATGGCTATCCCATTTTTCCTAGTGGTTCTCAATGAGTTTATGGCATATCTTTTATTGTCCGCAGATAAGACCCGTAAGGTTTTGAAAATTGTAATGGCGGGAGCCATAATTAACATTATTTTGAATCTTCTTGTGATACCAGAGTGGGGATTGGCAGGGGCGGCTATCGTTGCCGGCTTGACAGAGCTTCTTTTATTCGTTTTGTTTTTTCAAACCATTAATGAATTTTATGGAAGGACTTCCTTTATAGCTCTTGTCTGGAAGCCTGTTATAGCTACAGTAGGAATGAGTTTAGTCATTGTTCAGGCATCATGGTCTCTTATTCCTTTAATTTTAGCAGGTGTGGGAGTTTATTTTATATTCCTCCTCCTCCTCAGAACATTTAACGAAAATGATTTCCTGGTGATTAAAAATATTTTCAATAGAATTGGGTGAAATATTTTCTTCTGATGGGTGAGCGGGAGGGAGTAAATTAAAAAATGATTAGGGAGATATTATGGGGAATAATTCGTAATAGTTCTATATTCAGGCGTTTGCTTCAATGGCATCGTTAAAAAAACCGAAGAGGGTTTCTAGATGTTGCATAAGTTCTTTTTCACCCAGTGGATGAATTCGAAAAGAAACCGCTCCGGCATGTCCTCCACCACCCATATAAAGATTGCCAAATAGTTTCTTGATCAAGTCTTCTCCAGTACGTAGATCCACGCCAGAAAAGTCTACAGCCCTTCGAATCTTGATAAAGATACATTCTGTTCCTTCAGCATTTTTTCCTTCAAAAACAACCACTCCGGCATGGCCCGATTTTTCCGGCACAGAGTTCACCAAAAAATTCATGATATCCACAAACCAGTCCGAATCAAACGCCTGGCAGTCTCCCTTTACATCCTGATAGGTAGAAGGGAGAAGACTTAAAAAGCCCATCTTTCCTTTGTGCTCTATACGGTCGTTTAATAAATTAAAGCAGACTTCCTGATCTTCTGTAAGCCTGTTTAAATAATTCAGAATTTGTTTGGGGTCCCCAAATTTTGAGTCGGCGCAATCTTCTCCCCGTTTGTCGTCGGTACCTCGCCAACGCGTAATTTCTTTTAACTGGCCCCCAAGTTTTTCCATCCAGTGGTCGTAGTCTTCCTTGAAAGGGATTACTTTCCCCCCCACGGTATCACCAAGCATGCCCGTTATCAGTCCCAGAATGATATTGCGTTGGCTGAACGGATTGGGCCCTTGCGGGTTTTTATCGTAAAGCATTTCCAAAACATTTCCAATAATCTCTGTGTTGGCATTGGCGTTGCGGAACAGTTTAATACCATATTCGGTCAACTCTTCACTGTCTGCCCCAAAATGATGGTCAATTTCTACGACCTTTGGCTTTTTCGATAGGATGGACTCGGAAATAAAGGGATAAAACGGAACCAGTTTAGTGTTAGCGGTATCACAAAAAATAATGGTTTCAATTTCATCCTTAATGGCTTCAATGTCTTCCTGGCTTCTAAGGATTTGAATAGAATTGTAATGAATGATTTTTTCAAAAAAATCCAGGTTATCTCCCAGTGTGTCAGGAATGACCAGAAAAACTTTTTTGTCTAACTGATTAAGATATAGGGAAAGGGATAACATGGACCCTACTGAATCCGGGTCAATATCACCGCTGAATAAGAAATTGTCGCTGGAATGTATTAGCTCAATAGCTTGGCTCAGATTCGCTTCCCAAGTTTTGCCATTGATGGGTTTTTTTTCTTTCATATAAACCTAATATAATGAAATAACTGTTTTTTAGAATTAAGTAACATTATAAAAGGTTTTATAGGGATTTGACAAATAAAATTAATGATTTCAATGGTCAAGGGCGGGGTGACGATTCAATAATTACAGGTTTTTCAGGAATTTGGAGGAGGAAGCTTGCTAAAAACCTGGGTCGTCATCGAATACTTCGTTGTAATCCTCTTTAGGCAGCCCTTCTTGTGCAGGACGACACCAGTCGAAATCAGGGTCGTCATCGTCCAATTCTGCCTCGGGGGTTATGGCAATGCTGCTAGCAAAGATTGCCATGTCCAATTTTGTGAAATCCGTGCCTCCACACTGGCATTCCGATTCCCCATCGGTGAATTCTGTTTCTGCCTTGATCAACAAAGCCATTCCGCACGAATCGCAGGTATGGCCTTGATGCGTTTGGGCGAAATCGGTAGCTAGCAGATTTTCCCGGCATTGGTTGCATATTGCGGGTGTCCCGGGGTTGAACCCGGGAATCAGGTTTTCAATCCCACAGCTTCCGCATTGCATCAGCAGGTCGAAAGGGGTTTTCGGATCCATGACAGAGTTAGGAGTCTGAGCTTTCAGGAAATATTTTAGACATATCCCCCATTTTTTCCATGGCCTCTTCTTTGGACATTTTAGTAATATCAATCCCCATTTCTGCTAATGCGCCTGAGAAAGGACATTTACTGGCCCCGCTCGCAGGTTCTTCACCTTCGGCAGTCGGAGCAGGTTTTTCTGTTTCGATTTCTCCCGCTTCTGCCATGATGATCCAATGCATGGATTCAATGGTTTCTTTTTTATCGGAAGTTATTTTTTCTATAGATGCTTTGGTTTCAGGATGCTTTACCAGACTGGCAGCCTCCGTATATTTTTCCAAAGCTTTTTTCTCAAATTCAACAGCTTCTCTCAACGCTGCGGCAGAACTAGACATTGTCGAATCTCCTGACAAAATTAATGGAATTGCTTGATAGTATTTTAAAGGAATTCTAAAAATATACCAAATCCTTTCCACAAATAGCAACAACCTTATCGGGTTCAAGCCGAATCCGCAGTGTCTTGCGAGAGAATAGGAAACCTGACATAATGCGCCCATGAAAAAAATTATCGTTATAGGAGGGGGTATTGCCGGGCTTGCGGCGGCATATCGTATACAGAAAGAGATATCAGCGGGTACTCCGCTGGAATGTATTCTGCTAGAGGGTGGAGAGCGATTTGGCGGAAAAATAGCAACAGAAAGGTCAGAGGGATTTGTCGTAGAACGGGGTCCCGATTCATTTATCTCGCAAAAACCTGCGGCCATCCAATTATGTCAACAATTGGGAATTGGAGACCGTTTGGTGGGTACAAATCCGGGAGCGCCAAGCACCTATGTCTACACCGGGGGAAAATTGTTGACCATGCCAGATGGTTTGAGTCTGATGATTCCCACTAAGTTTTTACCCTTTGCCTTCACGCCCTTATTCAGTCTGACAGGAAAAATTCGTATGGCGTTCGATCTCTTGATCCCCAAAAAAGTGGGTGAAGCCGACGAAAGCCTTGCCTCATTTGTTCGCAGGAGGATGGGCGAAGAAGCGTTGAGAAAAATGGCCGAGCCAATGCTGGCCGGTATTTATGCCAGTGACCCCGAAACCATGAGCATTGGCAGTACCTTTCCCATGTTTGTCGAGACCGAGCGCAAATATCGATCTCTCATTCTTGGGATGCTGGCAAGAAAAAAAGCGATGCTCTTAAACGCAAGTAAGCGTCCTGCAAGCAATCACACCTTGTTCATGACTTTGAAAAATGGCTTAGGGGAGATGGTTGAAGCGGTGATTAAAAAATCTCCTGATATTCAATTTAAGTCCGAAGCAAGAGTAGAATCCATTTCTCGCAGTGAAGGGGACTGGTTGGTAAATTTAGAAGGAGGTGGAGAATACAAAGCCGAGGCATTAATATTGGCTACTCCCGGCTCTATAACAGCCCAACTTCTTCAACCGGTTGCTCCGGATGCTGCTGAAATCTTAAAACAAATCAAATATGTTTCCACCGCTACAGTGACCCTGGCATATAAAAAGGAAGGTTTTTCCCACGCTCTGGATGGGTTTGGATTTGTCGTTCCCAAATGTGAAGGTAGGAGCATTCTTGCCTGCACCTGGACCTCATCAAAATTCCCCCATCGGGCCCCGGAAGGATATGTCATGATCCGCTGTTATCTGGGAGGGGCCTTGCAGGAGGAGATTGCCGAAAAAGATGAATCCACCCTCATCACCTTGGTAAGGCAGGACCTGAAAGAAATAATGGGAGTTTGTGAAGAGCCGGTATTTAGCAAAGCTTTCCATAATCGAAAGTCTAACGTTCAATACCATGTGAATCATTCCCAACGTATTGATGCTGTCATGCAAGGTTTGGAAAGTGGATTGTTCCTGGCAGGAAGTGCATACCGTGGCATCGGGATTCCCGATTGCATTCAGAGTGGTACCCAATCTGCCGAATCAGCGATCCAGCTCCTGATGGGAAAATCCAATGCGGAAATTTAGCATCTAACACTCACGATCAATTTAAAAGGAGTATTTTTATGAAATGGGTTTCCGCCTTGTCCCGGCAAACAGATATAGATGGCGCCGTACAAGAAGCCGCCGAATCTGCCATCAGCCAACTTGGCAAAGACCATGCCGATTTGACAGTTGTGTTTGTTTCCCCTCAGTTCAAGGAATTTTATGACAAGGTTCCTGAAATAATAAGCCGGTATATTAAACCCGGTCTGCTCTTTGGCTGTTCAGGAGGAGGAATCATTGGCAATGGCGAAGAGGCGGAGCAACAGGCTGCGATTAGCATAACCTGTGCAGAATTGCCCAATGTGAAAATTCAGCCTCTGCAATTTGAAACCAATAACCTGCCGGATCAGGATACCGCGCCCTCCGTCTGGAGAGATTGGTTTAAGGTGGATGTTGCAGATAATCCCCATTTTGTTTTTCTGGCAGACCCCTTTTCTTTTCAAGGGGAAGAGTTTCTGGCAGGGGTGGATTTTGCTTATCCCAATAGTAAAAAAGTTGGAGGGCTTGCCAGCGGTGCTCAAGGTCCGGGAGGAAACTCCATGTATCTCGGAGATAAAATCTATAATAGTGGTTTGGTGGGCATTGCATTAACCGGGGAAATCGAAGTCGATACTATTGTTGCACAGGGGTGCCGCCCTATTGGCGAACCCATGCAAATCACCAAGTGCGAGGAAACCTTGTTACAGGAACTAGAGGGTAAGCCTCCGTTAGAAGTGCTCCAGGAACTTCACGAAACCCTTTCGGACTCCGACAAACAATTGCTCCAGACTTCTTTATTTCTGGGAATAGAAATGGACCCGATGAAAGACAATCCGAAACAGGGAGATTTCCTCATTCGTAATTTAATGGGGATAGACCGGGAAAGCGGAGGTCTGGCTATAGGCACTCTGTTAAGAAACGGACAACTGGTGCAGTTTCATCTGCGTGATAAAAAGATGTCGGCAGAAGATCTGGATGTCATGTTAACCCGTTACCTGAATCTGGGAAACGCCGAAAATGCAAAAGGAGCCCTGTTGTTTTCCTGCCTGGGGCGTGGTCAATATCTTTATGGCGAAGCCAATCACGATACCGATATGTTCCAAAATAAACTGGGAAAAATCCCATTGGGAGGATTTTTCTGCAACGGGGAAATAGGACCCGTAGGAAATACCACCTTTTTGCACGGTTACACCAGTTCGTTTGGGATTTTCCGCTCCCCTGAGAGTGGGGCCAGCTAGCCCACTACCTTTATGAAAGTTACTATACTGGGTTCCGGTACAGCAGTGCCATCGTTGGAACGCAATTCTTCCGGTGTGCTTATTCAGGAAGCAGGCATCAATACCCTGGTTGATTTCGGCTATGGGACCCTGAAACAACTTTTGCATCTGGGAATCACCTACCACGATATTGACCGGGTTTTTTTCACCCATAATCACCCGGATCATATGTGCGATTTGATCCCTTTTTTATTCGGGGCTCGGTGCAAACATTCTGCTAGAAAAAGAGATCTTGAAATTGTAGCCGGTCCTGGGTTTCAAAATTTTTTCAACCAACTTATGTCTGCATTCGGGAAGTGGCTTGTTTCAACCGAATACCCTGTTCGTATTACGGAAGTTGATGAGGGTTCAAAAAAGTTTGGAAGCCATCAGGTTACCTTCAAGAAAGTCCGGCATATAGAGATGAGCCGGGGCTATCGCTTCGAGAATTCTGCCGGAAAGTCGGTGGCATTATCTGGAGATACCGATTATTGCCAGGGCATGATTGAATTAGGGCGAGAGGCCGATCTCATGATTCTGGAATGCGCCACCAACGAGGAAGAAAAATTACCAGGACACCTGGTTCCATCATTGGCAGGTAAGTTGGCGAAAGAAGCCGATTGCAAAACACTTTGTCTCACCCATTTTTTCCCGCCCTGCGATTTGGATGTCATCCGCGAAACAGTATCAGCCCTCTATAACGGCGAACTGCTTCTGGCCCACGACCTCATGCAGTTTGAATTATAAAGATGCCACGCCGAACGGATCTACTTCTTCCCTTCTCGTCGGTCTTCAATAAAATCCACCACGAACATGAAAAGCCGTATGGCACCTATAGTTGCAAATATGCCGAATAACAACTGCAACAGTGGCGGTAGGGTAATGATAAAGTCTTTGATAGTATTAAAAAGTGGTTCCATAATTAGTTTTTTCAGGAAAAATTGCTATTTCCCAATTTCCCAGCGCAGGAGGTTAACGGGCAAACTACTGAAAACATATTGTTCCCGAAGATTTGTCGGTTAGGGGTTCATTCCGTTTTTTTTCTCCGGTATAATCTTATACATATTGCTCAATTGTAAAAAGGGGTGAGCACGTGCCAGCTTTATCATATTTTGCTTCAGCATTCTTCTTTGTTTTTTTTCTCAACGTACTTCCTGTTGGGGCCGCATCCTTTATCGATAATAAAAATGGAACTGTGAAAGACTTGACTGCCGGTTTGATCTGGCAGAAAGGCGATTCCTTCCATGAGTTAAAAAAAGGCCTCAACTGGTATGAGGCTTTGGAGTATATCACGCAAAAAAATTCCGAAAAGTTTGCCGGACTTGATAATTGGCGTCTACCTACCCTGAAGGAACTGAACCAATTATGGACATCTTCAGGAAAGATAAGAAGCAAGGATGAGGAAAGCCTTGGACTTCCCCCTGAGTTTAAAGATGGAGGAAGTTATTATATCTGGACCGGGGACGAACGGGGATTAGATCATGCATGGTATTTTGGCCTCGGCCATAAAGAAAACTATTTTAACCTGAAAGATCTGGCTGACCTGGAACAAGGCGTCAAAATGGTCCACTCACTACCGTGAGAGGGAGAGATTAAACTTCCCTATGATTAAAGGGGATTGAGAGGGTTGAATGAAACCAAAGACTTTGCACTTTAAATTAGCTTTACTGGTGTGGACATTTTTTTGCTGTGTTCCTGCGATGGCGCAAGAGCATAAAATGGATCATGGTGAAATGGACCACGGGGCTATGGATCATTCCGGGGCGGCTTCTGGACAGGAATACCGGGCGCCCATGGATCATAGTGATCATGGTGATCATGGTGCGATGCAGGATGGTATTTTTCGCACCCGAGGATCCCACGATCAGGCTGATCTTTCCAAACCAAAAGATATGGACTCCAAAAGCCTTCTGGCTCGTGGTCGCAACATTTTTATGCACATGTGTGTGTTCTGCCATGGAGAAGACGGTAATGGGGGCGGGCAGGCCGTTGAGTATTTATACCCTTGGCCGAGGGATTTCCGGGAAGGCATTTTCAAGTTTCGGTCCACTCCCACCGGAACACTCCCTCGCGATGAAGATTTATATCGAACCATTATTGAAGGAATTCCTGGCACCTCCATGCCAGCCTGGAAAGATGCATTGAGTCCTGAAGATACCTGGGCTTTGATCAATCATATTAAAAACTTTTCTCCGCGATTCAAAAATGAACCTCAAGGTGAAAAAATTGAGATTGCCACTGTGCTCGAATCTTCCCCGGCACTGGTGGCTCGTGGCAAAAAACTGTTTAAAGAATTGAAATGTTTCCGATGCCATGGAGAGTCTTTAAAGGGGGACGGTGAATTGGCCGAGTCGCTCATGGATGCCTGGAAGCATGCTGTGTTTGTGCATGACATCACCAATCCGCATTATTTCAAAAGTGGGCACAAACCGGCAGACCTTTTCAGAACCATTACCGCGGGGTTGGATGGAACGCCTATGGGTTCCTACATCCATATTCCGGAAAAGGATCGTTGGGCGCTGGTGCACTATATTCGCTCCAAGTTGGTTAAGGAATTTAAAGATGCAGAATTTGAAACGGATGTCTTTTCCCTTCCTGTTGGGGTGGAACTGAATACCGAGCCCTATAGTCCAGTTTGGGAGGGAGTCGCCACAACCAGCCTGGTACTGCGCCCATTATCTGCAAGGCGGGAAGCCGTGGAATTCATCAATGTGGCTTCGGTTAATAATGGCGAGCAATTGGCAATACGCTTGCAATGGGATGATCCGACCCATGATGCATTTTCTGAACTGCACTCCGATGTGTTCCGTGATGGAGCGGCGGTGCAATTTGCGTTGGGGGCGGTAACGCTTCATACCCATGGTCATAATGAACCTTTTTTCGGGATGGGTAACCGAAATAAACCCGTTAATATCTGGCATTGGAAAGCAGGGTTAGAAGAAGCTCTCGAAGCTGAAGATGATTTGGAATATGCCGGCGGCGGAGTAGATATGGATGCGCTGATTTATGGTGGCCTCATGTCGAATCCTGTATCTCGATTAAATGCGACGGGGGAAAACCCGGTTGAAGAACTAAACGCTGAAGGATTTGGCACGGTCACCCCGCAGCCGCAGGAAAATCAGAATGTAGATGGCTCTGGCGAATGGAAAGACGGAGTCTGGACAGTGGTTTTTCTCCGTGATATGCCAAAAACAGGAAAATGGGATGTGGACTTTGCTCAGCGCATCGACCCGGCCCTAATGGCGTTTGCTGTTTGGGATGGAGTGAAGGAAGACAGGAACGGACGCAAAGTCATCAGTGTCTGGCAACGCTTCACTATTAAGAAGCCGAAGCCTTGAAGAAAAGGTTCTTTGCATTTATCTGTTTTCTTGTTCTTGCGGCAACCATGGTACAAGCAGAGGAATCGGTGGGTTCAAAGAGAGATACATCGAACTTAAACCAGAAACCTCTGTCCGATATTAGCAAGTTCCCCCCACGGGCAGTGGTGGGTTTGGGCGAGTTGAATCGGTTGATTCAACTTCACCCGCCGAAAAAATATCAGAAAGAAGTAGATCGCGCTAAAGGCCCATCCAGAAGAGTGAAGTTCCTTCAGGCCAGTGAAGAAACCTCTTTCACCATTCCTGGGTTCGAGGCTTATGGTTGCGGTGAGTGCCACAAGGCGGAACAACTGTTGGACAGGTCTATTGGCCGGATGCAAAAATCGCTGGATCGTCTATCCTCCATTCATCGGGATCTCCCTCTCCCTCCGCTAAAACAATTTATCATTCAGCCCTGGGCGGATGAATGGCTACGGCCCGGCCAGTTTGCACACACCACTTTCGATACCATTAGAATTTTCCCCTCTGCAATTTTGATAGACAGCCGGGTATATGGAAATGCTACGCATCTGCATGAGTCCCTGCATTTGACCCAGACATTTTTGGGCGTTGCCAATGAATTGGAAGCGTATAGTTTGAATATACGGTCTGATCCTCGATTTTTGTTGTTAAACTTCCCGTACTTTTCTGACACGGTGACAGCTTTCTTCATTCCAGAGTTCGCCGGTATCCTCGACCGATTTTTTTCGCGCGAGGTAATAGAGGGGTCAACCGTTCTTGGCGAGGATATGATTGTTCCCAGGGAGGTGCAGTGGTTTTTAATGCCTTTTGAGGATGACACGCTTAGCCGTGTAAATGTGGCAATAGAAAAGCTGGAGCCGGTTCTGCAAGAGGTATCGCGTTTGAATCGCAAGTATCCATTGGAGTCCGCTTATCTTGGGGAGCAGACTCGCGCTGTTTCGCTATTGCTCGACATTGCTGCGGTGAAAACTCTTCCCCTTCCTCCGTTAAACCTGGATTCCTCTACAATGAAGGAAGCTTTAGCCATTTTAGATATTCAGTTCAACAAACTCGATAACACCCGGCTGGGTTATCGCATAGACCGCAAACGCGAAGCCCTGATGACCTTGACTTATCATTTGCGATTGAAGGACTCGGCGACTCGGTTGGGAATATATTTTCGGTTTTTAAAACAACGGTTCATTGGAGCAGATGGTGAAATAAAGTTGGTGGTACCCGATGAGGAAGATTTTAAAAAATTTATTGAAGAGAAACGTCGAGAAATTGCGAAAATGGCAGGTTCCCCAAAGCTCACCCCGATTGAAAAAGAAGGGGCTCTACGAATGCTGAAATCTATTCCTGATGAAACTTAAAAAAACAACCCGAGCGCATTCAAAAATTTTGCCATGAGTGCTTTATTGAATACCCATGCAAAAAAAATATTATTGGTGGCAGGAATTCTTTTGTTGGGAGTTAACATCACTGGATTTTTTATCTCCCTGAAAAATCCGGATGTCTACATCGAAGAAAAAGGGCTCTTTAAAAATGATGTTCTCCTGTCGGATGAGCAGTTTTTCTCAATTGTTGATCAGGGCCTGACGAATCGAAAAACCTATGCCCGCAAATTAAATGAAGCGGTGAACTTGGCCATCGTTCATTACTGGGGCGATTCTGGAACCCATAAATATAATTTCCGCATCCCCTTTTATGAAAATTTTATTCTATTCAGCCTGGGATATTTGATCCCGGACTTGTTTGGAAAATGGGAGCTTTTTGATTATAAAAAAGCTGTTGAACGAAGCGTGGGGTTATGTTCTCAGCACGCAATTATTATTTCCCAAATCTTAAAAGAAAAAAACATACCTGCTAAAATGGTTGGCTTGGAAGGCCATGTGGTGGTCACGGCCCAGGTGGATCAGAAAAAAGATGAGTGGTGGATACTGGATGGTGACTACGGGGTGGTGATTGAGCACAACATCGATAAAATTGAAAAACAACCGGAGATCGTCAGGCCATTTTATCAGCGGAAAGGTTATGACTCTCCAACGATTCAGGTGCTTGTGGATATTTATGGGAAGGAAGGGAATTCTGTAAGTAAATTAAATCGACATTACCCGGAAAGGTATTATTTTGAAACGCTGTCTTATATGTTGAAATGGATCATCCCTTTTGGCTTGATGGCTCCGTATGTCCGCAGGAGAGAGGCAAAGGCTCATTAAGCCGAGAAACACGGTTGCCAGCAGTAAAAAGTTATTGCCAGTAGGCCCCACGCCTAGTGGCTAGAGTTTGCTGGCGGGGGTGACGAGCGCAGGACCTTTGACATGGTCTTCCAAAGTTTCCGCTTGTACCTTGTCCTGCAATTTCATCAGGGCGTCAATCACCATTTCAGGTCTTGGCGGACATCCGGGAATATAAACATCGACCGGAATCAAGGTGTCAATTCCCATTACCGTGGAATAGTTATCGTAGAATCCACCTGAAACGGTGCATACTCCATAAGCCACTACCCATTTGGGTTCGGTCATCTGGTTATAAACTTTGGTAAGGATAGGAGCTTGTTTGTGGCTGATTGTGCCGACTACCATAAGGAGATCAGCCTGCCGGGGTGAAAATCGTGGGAACGCCGCACCCATCCGATCAAGATCATACCGGGGACCCGCAACCGACATGAACTCCATCCCGCAACATGCGGTAATAAAGGGATAGATAAAAAACGAATATTTTCGAGCCCAGTTTATGGCCTGGGTCATTTGCGTTACGATCACATTATTACCCAGACTCATCTCAGTCTCGGTTCTGTATAGTCCAGCCATACTCTCTACTCCCTGAATTGAGGTTTATACCGCATATTAAAATATTTTCTGCCAAATATCCAAGAAATTCTCTCCACGAGACGTGGGGCCAACTAGCAATAGCATTATTGGCTAACAGAGAGTTATCTCGGCTGAATGACCCATTTGGACCTGGCCCCTTTTTAGGAGGACCAGAGTTGCGCTTGAGGGCTTAGCCTAGGGGCAATGCAGTGCTGGCCTCACGCCTAGTGGGTGGGCTTGCCTGTTGGTCTTAAACCAGTGTATAATCGGGCCATCGGTACAGGCGAATTGATACAGACCAGAAAATTAATACTGTGAAGGGTTTCTGGTTTTCTAAAATATTTGTTGGAGAAAAGGAATTATGGATTATAGTGGCAATAAAACCTCTGCGGGCCAGGAAAGGATTCTGGCTGAAACAGAGTCAATTATCCGTAGCCATTTGAGCAAAGATGGACTCACTCTTGATCTTACTGCGGTATATTTGAAGGAATATGGAGCTAAAGACATTGCCCGCATGGAGTTTTTGCGGCCCTTAACCAGCCTGGCTTTTGGAACCAACCTTTGTGGGCCAAAAGGAGTGAGATATATCGCCCAGTCAGACGTGCTGGTTAACCTGACTTCGCTGAACCTGTTTTATAACCGGATTGGAAATGAAGGGGTTAAGTACATAGCGGTATCTGATAATCTTTTGAGTTTGCAGAATCTGGTCATTACAGATAATGAAATCACCGATGAAGGGGCGTTGCTTTTGGCAAAATTCCTTCCTCTTTTCACCAATCTGGTGCGTCTCGATTTGCGCTTGAATCGGATCAGCGAGGAGGGCAAAGAGTCCCTCCGGGAGGCGCAAAAAGTGTCTAATGTTAAACACCTGCTCTTAGACAAAGTAGAAGGCTTCCAAGTCAAAAGTTAGCGGCGAGCCGCCGCTGGCTACTAGCAATGTCTCGTTGTGTCGAGATAACCCTTTGCTCGCAGACGTGATATTTAACCTTTGCTTTCGTACCCCGAAGGGGTAAAAAGTGATGGCACACTGGCCCCACGCCTAGTGGTTAGCCTAGTGGATTTAGGTGGATTCTATCGTTGTCGAATAGTGGCTGGATATCTCCGAAATTGATCCCTGCAATTCCCATACATTGCTGTATTTCAGAACTTTGATAAATGACCTGCCACAACCGGTTGCCTAATTCCTGAATATTTTCAAGCAGTAGATTGAGTCCTTGAGCGTCTTCTTTATGGAGTATTGCGAACAGATCGATTTCCAAAGGTTCCCATTTTTTCTGGATCTTAAGCACTTCGCGATACAAATCCAGCTCATGTTCTATGAGCGGAAAAGTGCTTCTAAGGGGATGTGCCTTCGTTGAATTAGGAAAAAGAGAGAGGAACTCTTTTTCAATCTTTCCTGCTTTCCAACTGGTGAAGAGATAACCCGTCAGATTCCCATGCAATACAGAGGTGGTTTTCGTGAGATGCTGCACTCGGTCAATATGTTCAGACCGGATTTCTTTAATCAAAACTGCCTTAGCGTGATCGTTGCTGATGTGTTGTTTGATTTGAAAAAGGCTGGCATACAGTTCACGCAGGACTGAATTCAAATTACTGATGGCGACCGGGTCATTAGGGTCACGGGTTTCTTTTAAAGAAACCGTTTCCACCTCGAGATCCCTTTTGGTGGTTTCAATAAAATTAATTTGCGGGATATCCAGCAGTTTGTGAAAAACCGCAGGGGTAATGGCAAGGTCGAATCCGAAATGATTGAGGACATATTCCCGAATTTTTCGACACTTGACCACGTCTCGCAAGGTTCCAACCGTTTGTTCTAAAGGTTCACCCGTCTCCGCAAAAGGTTCAACTTCTGCTCCAATTAGTTTTTGTAAGATTCGTTTCGGGTCCCTCAAAAATCTACCTTTCTTTATAAGATACGGCTCAATAATGAAGGCTTTATTTTATGCCGGAATCATAGGTGGATACAATCAGGGTTTTCAGGTAGAAAGAAAATCTTGGCGGTTGGAATTTTTAAGGGAAACTGGTAAGATTCCTCTCGCACAAGTTCCGGCGACCTCCAATTCCAGCTGGGACTTTTTTAAGAGCACCCAAATTATCCTCTGTGCCTTAACTGATATTTGACAAAAAGAATGAAGCTTAATTAACTGCCTAACCATTCCAGGGAAGCCCATTATGTTTTTAGGAAAAGAAGGTATTGAAGAAAAAATAAAGTCATCGGGATATGTTTTTTCGCACTTTACAATGGTTGAAGAAGGAAATTTTTCATTGGAAGATGCAGACTGGAACTACCGCGATTTATTACATATCCCTTTTTGGCATAAAATAGATTACACGGTTGCTCATGCAGAAGAAAATGTTTGTACTGCTTTCTGGATGACGAAAATTCTAGGTATTCCTCTTCCAATGATGTTGATGTCTTATAGACCCACACCAAATTCTCATTCAGCAACGACAGCATTTTTTTTTATTGTAGTGATTAGTTTTGTCACTTTCGAAGAAATAACCCCTTACAGAACTAGAACCACATCTCGTTATAGCTTTGGTGTTCCTAGATGGTTAAGATGGATGGCTCCATTATTGGTGATGTATTTCAAATCATCATGCAAACGCCTTGCCACAGAAGATATACCCATCAGAGAAAGAAGATGCGAATTGAGGAAATTAGGTTATTCGTTTTTGAGTGATGATCTGAATACAGGTTTTGAGAAATCAATGGATCTGGACTTGATAAATGTTATTCCTCCAAAGGACCTTCCTGAGAAAAATGAGCTTGAATTATCTTTAGAAGAAATATTTAAAACAAGTGATACGTATTTACTTGGCACAGATGATATCTATGGGCTCAGGCTCATTAAGGACAAAGAAAAACTCAATATTTTTCCAAGAATGTGTGACCATGAGGGTATGAGCTTAGATAATTCTCGCTGCATTAAAAATCGTATAAAGTGTCCAGTTCATGGTAAAGCTTTCCGGCCTCTGACATCTTTAGAAATTAATAGCAAAGGTTTAAGTAGTTATGAATCTTCTTTCCATGAATTTATTTTAAAAAATAATACCCTTCATATCTCTTTTAAAATTGTTGGTAAAAATGGTCTACCCCTTAATGATAAGAGCGTTGTTTAATATCCAGATTAAAACTTGAAAATTTTCCTGTAGCTGTGATCGGGTTTAATGATGTCCTTGCAGGATAAACTTCTGAATATTCGTCATCCTTGGTTTAGTAATTTTGATGTATTCTTGTAGTCCTGTAATTGTTTAAAAACTATGGTAATATTCCACGTTTTTAGTGGTACTTAAAAGCACAATACTGGTAGTGAAACTGGTAGTATCGTTTTCTACTCTACCAAATGAACTGGTAAACTATTGTGAAAAAAGGTTGCCGGGGTGGCGGAATTGGTAGACGCAAGGGACTTAAAATCACCTCATATTTCACCAAGTCCAGTCATATCAAGGGCGAATTCACTTTTAGCAGTTATAGAAGAGTTATAGAAGAATTAGTGGGTGTATTTTCTGTAAATTCTGTAAATCAAATTAACAAAATTTACAGAAATCATAATGGTCTTACCTTCCAACTTTTGACCCCAAAAATTTCCCTGAAAAAATTTTAGATTCCACAAGACCCGAACTCTAAAAATCCCTCACCAACATACTCCCTAAATCTTCACCCACACCCTATTTCTATTTACTGTCTTAATATGATTTAACCACTGGTGCTTTTTGGATTTTTGGTTTGATTGATTTCAAGAGGTTTAAATAATTAAATTAAAAATTATTGGAATATTATTTTAATTATTCGAATCTATATTGAGACAAACAACCTTTCCATCTGATTTGCTGAAAGGTTTGGTAGTTATAAATAAGTTCGTTATTTCTTTTATAAGTTTCTAATGTCTAAACTTACAAATAATTTAACAATAGATCGAATATGTGGAAATTGTGGTGCCTGGGAATGTGATCCTTTTGGAAAAGGATGGATAGGGAATTGTCCCTTTGACCAAACGCTTTACGCCTTTACCAAAAAATGTGAGATTGATAGGTGGATGCCAAAATACGATCGCAATGCAATCATGTGGTGTCGTAAATATGCGCAACAAGGGAACTCTCAAGCACAATACAATTTAGGACTGATGTATGAAAAAGGAGAGTCAGTTTTCCATGATGTCGAATTAGCACACATGTGGTTCAGTCTTGCGAGTTGGAATGGGCATGCTGATGCCGTTAAGCAAGTTCAAGAATTAGAAAATAAAATGACATTACTAGAAATAGATAAAGCGAAAGAGATGGCAAGAAACTGGAAACCAATGGAATAATTATTGGTAATTAATCTCTTATATATAGGAATTGTATCTCCACCAAGTTGAATCCCATTGAACATTATTATCTGTATTGCTATTGACTGAAGAAATACTGTCCTGTGACCACGCACTCCATAACTATCCATCGGTATTGAGAATTGCATTCTCAGTATGATATGATTACTACGATGTCAAATATCTTTATATTTGTTTGCTGATTTAATAAGTGTTTTAAAGAAGGAAATATAAATGTTAATTTTTTCTTCACATCCCCTAATGATTCTCATCTTGACTTTTCTATTTTTATTAGGAGGTTGTTCTAAATACTCCGATGAAGTGCAGGCAAATTTAACTAAATTAAAAGAAACAAAGTCATGCTCAGGTTGTGGTTTGCGTGGGATAGAATTGATTAATTTTGATCTTAAAGGTGCGAATTTGAGTGGTGCCAATCTAACGGGTGCGAACCTTAGAAGATCAGATCTTGCAGGAGCAAACCTTACAGATACAAACCTGACTGATGCCGACTTGTTGGGTGTAAATCTTACGGGTGCAATATTAAACAATACAAACCTAACTAGGGTCAAACTTAGTTATGCGATAATAAATGGGGCAGATATATCTGGTGCGGTATTAAAAGATGCACATATGAATAGTTCCAAATTCGTGAATTCTAAGATAAAAAATTCA